>OLHV01000014.1_pt1 | contig 170662 bp, 156 predicted proteins | sample 1609391 | NCBI WGS metagenome assembly OLHV01 (sample SAMN05416805, study PRJEB24817) | seawater metagenome | isolation source: Sea water | place: Canada:Atlantic | collected 2013-07 | reverse complement strand
GAGCATAACCTTGCCAAGGTTGGGGTCGGGAGTTCGAGTCTCCTTTTCCGCTCCAAATTCTAAAAGTCGTTTCAGGTAACTGAAGCGGCTTTTTTTATGCCTGTCGTTTGAGGAAGGTTTGAACTCTTGTTGAAACGACACGCATAAAAAAGCCCCGCAAAGCGATTAGCAAGCAGGGCTATTTTCGTTAATGACTTACTAATGGTTCGTTAATAAGTCATTAAAAAATGAGCTAGCTATTTTTAGTACCAAAAATAGCTTCGCGTGATAGCGTATAGTTGAATGGAGTATTACGTAACATGGCTTCGGCCATGGCATCGTCTAATAATTGATACTTCTCAATTTCGTCATCAGGCATGAAGTGTAAGCAATCGCCACCAAAGAACCATAGAAGATCGCGGTGAATAGCCGGTGCTAATTCTGGGTTATGAGTTAGAAAACGATGCAGCCATTGCTGGCCATCGAAGACTGCTGAATCATACTGTTGCGCAGAAGGTTCTTTTAAAGACTCTATCAGCTGGCCAAGTTGTTGTAGAATAGTATTTTCTTGATTGTACTCTAGATCTGATTGTTCCAATTTAGCCAGTTGTATTGCTAATTGGTTTAATAATTCCACATGGTAGGCGAGCCGTTGGTTCATTTTTTCTACTCTTTTGGTTCTATCTAAATAATTGGGTCTATCTAAATAAATAGGTTATCGATAAAGGTTTAATATGACTGCTGCATTATCCATCCAAGGGCTAGAGAAAGTCTATGGAAATGGCTTTAAAGCGTTAAAAGGAATTGATTTAACTGTTGAACAGGGAGATTTCTTTGCCTTGCTTGGGCCAAATGGAGCGGGTAAGTCGACAACGCTAGGTATTGTCTCTTCATTAGTGCAAAAAACATCGGGCCGTGTATCTATTATGGGGCACGATTTAGTGACCGATACGTTTGCCGCCAAGCAATGCTTAGGTGTTGTTCCGCAAGAGTTTAACTTTAATCAGTTTGAAAAAGTTTACGACATTGTTATCACCCAGGCTGGCTACTACGGCTTAACGGGTAGGCAGGTTGCTGAACATGCTGAAATGCTGTTGCGCGCCTTGGACTTGTGGGACAAGCGCAATGAGATCTCGCGCATGTTGTCTGGTGGTATGAAACGTCGTTTGATGATTGCGCGTGCTTTGATTCATAAGCCAAAAATTCTTATTCTGGATGAGCCTACAGCAGGGGTTGATATCGAGCTACGTCGTTCTATGTGGGAGTTTATGAAAAAACTCAACGAAGAAGGCACGACGATTATTTTAACCACGCACTATTTGGAAGAAGCTGAGCAGTTGTGTAAAAATATTGCCATTATTAATAATGGTGAGATCGTGACGAACACCAGTGTTAAAGCATTGCTAAGCCAGTTGAAAACAGAAACGTTTGTATTGGATGTTGATGGTGGTGCCAATGTGTTGCCCCAGCTTGAGGGAAATAACCTTCAAAGCTCTGATCTTCAAAGCTCTAGTCTTCAAGGCTATAAGTTAGTTCAAATTGATGCCGATCATATAGAAATTACAGTAGAGAAAGGGCAGGGGTTGAATGATGTGTTTAGCGCCTTGTCGGCTGCAAATGTCCAAGTATTGAGTATGAGAAGTAAGGCAAATCGTTTGGAAGAACTGTTTGTTAACTTGGTGCAAGACGATAATAAACTCGCCAATGATCAAACTAAGGAGGCCTAATATGAAGCAAGATATACAAGCAGCGCAGAAAGAAGCGCGTATTGAAAGTAGTGTTTTTTCCATACAGTGGGTTGCCTTCAGCACGATTGTGATTAAAGAAGTACGTCGATTTATGCGTATTTGGCAGCAGACCTTGTTGCCGCCGGCCATTACCATGACCTTATATTTTATTATTTTTGGCAATCTTATTGGCTCAAGAATTGGCAAGATGGATGGCGTTGATTACATGTCGTTTATTGTGCCGGGCTTGATTATGATGAGTGTCATTACCAATGCTTATGGCAATGTTGCTTCCTCTTTCTTTGGTAATAAGTTTCAGCGTTCGATAGAAGAGTTGATGGTTTCTCCGGTTTATCCTTCGGTTATTTTAGCGGGCTATGTGATGGGCGGTGTTGCGCGAGGGGTTATGGTTGGCATCATCGTTACACTACTATCGCTGTATTTCACCGATTTACACCTACATAGTTTACCTGTGGTGATTGTGGTGACCATATTGTCGGCAATCTTGTTCGCTTTGGGTGGATTTATTAACGCCATCTTCGCCTCTAAGTTTGATGATATTACCATTATCCCGACGTTTATTATCACGCCATTAACCTACTTAGGCGGCGTATTTTATTCGATTTCGTTATTACCTGAATTTTGGCAAGACGTTTCTAAGCTGAACCCTATCTTGTACATGGTGAATAGTTTTCGCTATGGAATATTGGGTATCTCAGATGTGAATGTAAGTACAGCGATTGCTATGTTAATCGCATTCATTGTATTGCTGTCGAGTATCAGTATTTGGCTGCTTAAGCGTGGCACAGGCATGCGCAGCTAGTCGTTATTGTATTATTTAAGAAACTTGTATTATTTAAGAAACAGGAATGTAGGTAGAGTTATGGCATCGGTACACAGTGCAAATAATCCACTTGGTAAAAATTCGGCTTATATCGATCGTTATGACCCGACATTATTGTTCCCTATATCCCGTGCAGAGAGCTGGAAGTCTGTTGGTATAGAGCGTGAAACGTTGCCGTTCTTTGGCGAAGATGTCTGGAACGGTTATGAGGTTTCTTGGTTGAATGAAAAGGGCATTCCACAGGTGGCTATGGCTGAATTCCGTTTGCCTGCGACGAGTCCTTTTTTGATTGAGTCAAAATCCTTCAAATTGTATTTGAACTCTTATAATCAAACCAAGTTCGCCAATAAATCAATGGTTGAACAACGTATGGCAAAAGACTTATCAGCGGCGGCTGGCGGCTCTGTTACGGTTAGCATCTTATCGCTGCAGCATCAGTTTGCGGCCGAGCCAAAATCCGTTTGTATTGATGATCTTGATATTTCAATGGATAAGTATGAGTTAGATCCTGAGGTATTAACCCTGGCAGAGGGGGATGAGGCTGGTTTGTTCGAGGGGACGCTGGTTAGTCATTTATTAAAATCAAATTGTCCTGTGACTGGGCAGCCTGATTGGGGTTCTATCTTTATAGAATACAAAGGCCAGCATATCGATGAGAAATCATTATTAACCTACATCGTTTCATTACGTACGCACCAAGACTTTCATGAACAGTGCGTAGAGCGTACCTTTTGGGATATATGGACTCGTTGTAAGCCAGAGTCATTGACGGTGTATGCTCGCTATGTACGACGTGGAGGCTTGGATATTAATCCTATGCGGAGTTCTGAGGAGAGTAAGCAAGCGGTCAACTTTAGAACGATTCGACAGTAGCGCTGAGATCAGTAAGCCAAATAGCAAAAAAAAGCCTAATATTTCTATTAGGCTTTTTTGTTTATATTGCTAAAAATTAGAAGACTGAGTAGACGGTTCTAAACAATAATCTTATTACGAATTTTCTTCGCGGCACTTTCAAGTGCATCGGCGATGCGAGCCTTATCGTAGCTTTTCACTTTTTGAGTATCTAGGTACAGCGAGAAACCTTCCGAGTCGTGTTCAATAAAGCTAGGGTCTGAGCCCAAATCACGGCGGAAGTCGATCACTTGATAAGTGGCAATTGGCTGAGAGAAGCCTTTCATTTCGACATCGCCTTTTAAGCGGCACATGATTTTGTCTTTCACTAAGTTGTAGGTCTCTGCCGAGATCAAAATCTCACCGGCTTCAGCGCTACTTTCTAAGCGGCTAGCAAGGTTTACTTCTTGGCCGATTATCGTGTAATCCATACGGCTTTCGGTGCCGAAGTTACCCACTGTGCAGTAGCCGGTATTAATCCCCATGCGAATCTGCAAAGGCACTTTAATGCCTTGCTCTACCCATTTCTTACGCAAAATTTGCATGTGTCTACGCATATCAATCGCCATGGCTAGGCAGGCTAGGGCATCGCGCTTGGTGCCGTTTGACTTAGGGTCGCCAAAGAAAACCATGACGCTATCACCAATAAACTTATCGATGGTGCCGCCGTGTTTTAGCGCAACTTTCGACATCTCAGTTAAATAGGTGTTAAGAACATCCGTTAGACTTTCAGCTTCCATTTGCTCAGAAAGTGCCGTAAATCCAACAATATCAGAAAAGAAAACGATCAGTTTTTTACGCTGTGTCTCTAAGCGGACTTCTTTTGAGCCCGAGAAAATCGATTCCCAGATTTGAGGAGAAATGTATTTTGATACTTTATGAGAAAGCTGCTGAAATCTTTCTACTTGACCCTGATACTTACGCTTAAGGCGCATTAAATCACGGGCTTGTCGGTGGGAGTTAAAAGCGGTGATCGCTAAATGCATACCGACACCTAGAGAAGCAGCCATAAATACAGCGGTTGGAAGCTCTGTGGCGCGTGTAAATCCAAAGCCAATGACACCAATGGCGGCGCCGATGAAAAGTGAGATAACACAAAATGTCCACGCGGTGACACTGCCTACAACAATAAAGCTGGTATTTATCATTATTAAGAATAAAACCGTCAGCTCAAGTGGAAAACCAATGAGTGCAAGCATAAGGCCACATAAAATAGCATCGCCATGAATCAGGATCTGGCGTGTACCATAAGGGTGGCGGGCTCTGAATGAGCGAGTTAGGTATTGAAGTAGGTGAGGGTAGGTCAGTGCGAAAAGTGATATTAAAAGAATATTACCCGAGAAATAACCGGTAAAAGTGCCTATCATTAAGGTTATTCCCGCGGCGGCATAGCCTAATACGCGCGCGATATAATCCTGCATTGGCATGCTGGTTTCACTGAAATCGGAAATGGTTTTATCTTGACTCATAACGGCTACATCAAAGTATTTAATGTCTATTTAGACTTATTCGATAGCAATAGGCAAGCTCAGATAGCGAGTTTTTGCGTGCTTTGAGTATTAAGTGTGCTTAGAATACGAGTGAGATCATTTTAACTTTAAATCAGACAAAAGAATTAGACCCTATGGATGCTATTACGGCGCTCACCGAGCGAGTATCGGTTGCTCAATTGACGGGGCCAGGACCTAGTCAGCAGCAATTAGAACAATTGTATACGGCTGCTTTTAGAGCCCCCGACCATGCTTGGATGAGACCGTGGCGCTACCTAACGATTCGTGGAGAAGGCTTATCAACGCTAGGGGATGTGTTTGTTGAAGCGGCTTTAAAAAAGAATACTGACTTAGCCGAAGATAAAATTGCCAAGTTGCGCAAAAAACCGCAACGTGCGCCTTTAATGATCGTGGCGATTGCGAATATTCAAGAGCATGCGAAAGTTCCTGCGGTAGAACAGCGCTTGGCGGTGGGTGCCGGTATTCAGAATATATTAATCGCGGCCTATGCGATGGGGTTAGGTGCTATATGGCGCACAGGCGAGATCGTTAACGATGAGCATGTCAGGGGAGCGCTTGGATTGAAGGAAAGTGAAGAGATTCTTGGCTTCATCTACTTAGGACATGTGAACTGTAAATTAAAGAAACCTCCGGTATTAGCGCTAGAAGATTATGTTCAAGAGTGGCCGCTTAATGCATAAAGCGGCTAAATGAACTTGCTGATAGGTGGGGTTAATAAATGGACGCTGTTAATAAAACTCGTTTAAAAACAAAAGTTTATATAAAAACAACACTGCGGGCTTGACGCTAAACAGTCGACTACGTATAGTACGCGCCTATGCAGTTGATGCAGCTAGCTATGACATCGGATTGTTCGCTAGAGTTAGGTGAGGTGGCCGAGTGGCCGAAGGCGCACGCCTGGAAAGCGTGTAACGGGTAACCGTTCGAGAGTTCGAATCTCTCCCTCACCGCCACTTAAGTCTCAATCTCTAAGATCTTCACTCATACAGCTTCATTTTAAAATTCATACCGTCAGCGTTAAACCTCCTAAATAGCTTCAAATAATTAATAAGATTTTCTTAATACTCGTTATTTCAGATAGCGCATTTTGACGTACACTTTGCTATATTTGTCATTTACTTGATAATGTAAAATAAATAAAAAAACTCAAAGCTTAAATAGTGGCCAATTCGATGGATGTTGAATAGACCGTTAGGCTTTTCAATCAGTAATCATTTAGTCGTTTTAGAAATAAGGTCGTTATGTGATCTTTTTTTATTGCCACCGGTTTTATCAGGGAGTTAAACCAGTGTTTTTTTCTGTTCCGCGTTTTATTAATAATCTTGTTTTTACGATTAGTATCAGTTTGCTTTCTTGCCATGTATTCGCGCTTGAATTAAAAGGTATTGCCAATTATCAGGCTTTAGGGAAGAGCTATTACATTGCTGGCCTTTATGTGAATGACATTACTCAAGACTTGGCTGAGGAGTTGGCTCAGAATAAGCATCAAAAGATGGTTATTAAGGTCACGTCTAAACGTTGGTCTTCTCGCAAGTGGAAAGCGCAATGGCAAGATAATATTGCGATCAATAATACTGCCGATGATGAGTTGCAATTAACACGAGCGATTGCCATTTTTACTGAGTTCCCCGCGGGCAGTTTACGCTTGGGCGATGAGATCGTAATTGAATATACAGCTTCTCTCGGTACCAATATCTATTTTAACTCCCATCATATTATTACCACAAATAGCCCCAAACTATTTCAACACCTCGTCAATACGTGGATCGGTAAGTATCCGCCAGATCGTATATTTAGAGATCAAATCGAAGGTGTTGTGGCTCCAGATCCGGAGTTATTAGCTCAGTTAGATCAGCCCGTTAGTGAGAAAAGAATTGCACAAGTGGCGACTTGGTTTATTACTGAAGAGCAAAAACAAGCCGCTCAAAGGTTGAAAGACCAATTGATCGCTGATGAGCTTAGAAAGAAAGAGCAAGTAGAAGCAGATAGGCAGGCGCGTATATTGGCAGCGCAAAAACAAGAAGAGCGGATTAAAAAGCAGCAGTTGGCAAGTGAACCTAAAGAGCTCTCATTGCAGCAAGATCTTGCGATGCAGGATTATTATCAAGAACTGTATCTTTGGCTGTTACAGGATAAAATCAACGAGAGTATTGTGTATCCGCCTTGGGCGAAGCAATTCTCTTATGCCGGCCCTGTGGAGTTGTCGTTTGCCACAGACAGTGATGCTAAATTGCTGAATGTCGTCAATAAAACCCCTGATACTTCTTTGATTTTATCGCAAGAAGTCGGCCGTCGTTTGCAATTGGCGCTTGAAGTGGTGGTTCGCCCACCTGAGCTGCGAGGTGAGCGTTGGAGCTTTACCGTTAAATATGAATTTGATCCTGCAATAGAAAAAGCAGCGACTTCTTTACCTCAGCCGGTCAAGCCTAGTTTTTAGAAGGATCAAAAATCTTTGCAGATTGACTGCGCTGCTTTTCGGCAGTACGTATCTTCATGTCGGTTTGCCAGCGCCATAAGCCCGCTAATAGAGCGCCGCTAATGTTATGCCAGATGCTGAAAATAGCACCGGGTAAAGCCGCAATAGGTCCAAAATACTTCAACGCTAGTGCGACCCCTAATCCTGAGTTCTGCATACCAATTTCGATGGCTAAGGTACGGCAGGTCACTTCGGTCTGTCGGGTCAGCTTACCCGCAGCATAGCCGCTGATTAAACCAATAATATTATGCAAAGCGACCGCGGCAAATACACCATAACCTAATGTTCCTATCTCATCGGCATTGAGTGCTACGATGATTGCAATGATGATCAAAATAAGTGCGCTAGCAATATCAGCAAGGTGTTTATTAATCTTATTGGTAAAGCCCGGCTGGAAGTGGGTAATTAAAGCGCCTGCTAAAAGAGGAATTAATACCAGTTTAAAGAGACTGAACAAGATGGCTAGGCTATCGATGTGAACAATTTTACCGGCGGTAAGGCTGATGATCCAGGGTGTCGCGAAAACGCCCCATAGGGTTGACGCTAGTGTCATGCTCACAGACAAAGCGACATCGCCACGGGCTAAAAAAGTTATAACGTTTGATGCGGTTCCACCTGCGCAAGCACCTACAATAACCATGCCTAGGGTTAGTTCATCGGATAAACCAAATGCTTTAGCGAGTAAGACGGCAGAGATCGGCATTACAGAAAACTGTAAAATAATGGCCAGCGCGATGGGTTGTGGATTGTGCCAGACTCGTTTGAAATCACTGGCCCGCAGAGTGAGTCCCATTGAAAACATGATGGCTGCCAGTAATGGCATGATCGCGTCTTTCCAGCCCATAAGGGGGGCTGGGTCGTTGTAAGCTAACAGCGCGACAATGATTGCGAGTATAGGAAATAAACGGCTGACAGAAAGCATATTGGTATAGCTCAAGTAAAAAATTATGCGCGCAGTATAGCGTAAATAATTGGCTCAAGCAGTGCGTGTTAAAGCAAAAGGCTTAAAGCGTTTTGTAATTCTCGTGGTCTTCAGACCATTGCGTTAAAGACTCACGATTATCATGGTCCCAGGGATGAAAATCACGACGAAAATAATCGATATAATCTCGCCATAAATTAGGCACCATACCGGGTTTTTTGAAGTAAAAATTAAAACCACTTAGCCATGTCTTGGGTTTAAATAACTGGCCATCTTTCCATAAAAAGACCATTTGTAATAGCGAAGTACGCATCATAAACATAATGGTAATAGTGATCATGGCGGATATGCGAATCCAATAACTTCCTACCGCTTCTTGGTACACATCAAATGCGACGGCTTTGTGTTCGGTTTCTTCTGCAGCATGCCACTTCCAAAGTTCTTTGAATTGTCCATCCATGCCTTCGGTGGCTTCTGGGTTGGTGAGTACTTGGTGTGCCATGATGGCGGTGAAGTGCTCTAAGGCACAGGTAACCGCAAGCATGTGTTTTGCAGGAATGTATTTACGCATCCACTTGCGTTCTTTTTTCTGGAAGGCTTCATATTTTTCAGCGGGGTAGCCGACCGTATCAAGAAAACGATTAAATTGTGAATGTTCGTGCCCATGCATGGCTTCTTGTTTGATAAAGCCTTTAATTTGTTCAAGCAATCTAGGGTTTTTGATTTTATGTTGGTGGTCGCGAACGGCGTCCATAAACATTTTTTCGCCTTCTGGAAATTGGCAAGAGAGTGCGCCCATAAACGTCGATCTAAAGGCGTCATTGCTGTACCAATACTTTGGCAGTTCATCTAAATTGAACTCAAAATTCATTTTGCGGCCAGGAATATCAATGCTGGCGCTGATTTCTTGTGAATGAGGATTAACCATGGCGATTGCGATCCTTCTTATTATTAAAGTAATAACTAGAGTATAGGCCGCCAGTACGATTTAAACAGGTTATCGTGGGACAGTGTAGGCAAGGACTTACCTTTAGATTGGCAATTTATAACCTAAAGGCTTTTCTGAATGTAAATGCTTCAGCTTATAAAATTGGGGAAAATAGACGGGCCGCTTTTGTCGCTAAGGTAGTAAAAAAATTACTCTCTTTGGGGAAGTTAATGCTGACCCTAAAGTCTTCCTGAAGCATGCTTTCTACGTCTTTAGCAAACGCCTTATCTTCAATTAATGCATTGAGTTCAAAGTTGATGCGCAACGAGCGATTGTCTAAGTTCGCACTGCCGATGTAGCTTAGGTGATCATCCACCAATAGGGTTTTTTGATGTAAGAATCCTGGTTGATATTGTAAAAAAGTAATTCCTAGTTTTCTTAACTGGCTAACGTAGTTTCGCGTTGCGTAAGAAATGATGAAATTATCGCTTTTATCGGGTAATAAAATGCGAATATCCAGCCCTTTTAATGCAGCAAGCTGTAATGCGCCCATGACGTTTAAATCAGGTACAAAATAGGGAGTCGCAATCCATATGCGCTTTTGTGCCGAGAGTATTAGCTGCACAAAGCTCAAACTCATGGTCTCCGTTGCATCTGCTGGGCCACTTGGAATAATCAGCGTTTTAACATTGCTTTCAGTGGGGTATACCTGCCAGTTTAAATTTATGACGTTATCCTGAGCCCAATACCAATCTTCAACAAACGACAGCTGCGCTGCTAGTGTGGCTGGGCCATCAATTTGTAAGTGGGTATCTCGCCACAAATCCTCATTAGGAATGCGACCTAGGTATTCATTGCCGACATTGTGGCCACCAATAAAACAGGTTTTACTATCCACCACTACCAGCTTTCTGTGGTTGCGGAAATTGAGTTGTAGACGGCGTCTAAACTTTCGCGGATTGAAGCGGCTAAATTCGATGCCAGACTTTTTCATTTGTTGAAAATATCTGTACCTAAGTCCGACACTACCAATTTCGTCGTACAAAAAATAGACTCTTACCCCTTGCTCTGCCTTATCGATGAGGGCTTGCTTTAAGCGGCGGCCAAGCTCGTCATCATTGACGATATAAAACTGTACTAAGATAGTTTCTTTAGCGGATTCAATGGCGTTAAAAATGTGCGCGAACGTCTGCTCGCCATTAATTAATAATCGCACATTGTTTTCTTCGCTTTGAGGCAGTCTGGACAACGCTTCTAAAGGAATGATGGCAGGTGACTTATCACTGTTAATAAACGCGTTGGCGCACATTCGTTGCTCGAAGTGCAGCTCTTTCAGTACTTTGCTACTGGCCTTGCGGGCATTTTTGTAGCCATGAAATCTTCGGCTACCAAAGAATAGGTACAGGGGGAGGGCGATAAAGGGGATAAAGGTTAGAACAGTAACCCAAGCGAGGGTGCCTTGTGAGGTTCGGCCATTCCAAATAGCATCGATGGTCGCTAATAAGCCTAAGCCATAGAATAACGCAGGCCAAGCCCATTTGTATCCTTCGATCCAAAACTCTGCAGTTGTCCAGGCCAAGTTAGGCTCCCTGTCAATAATCTATGGCTCAGTATAGAGCAGCGATTGATTTGGAACCAGACCTAGCCGAACTCGAATTTATTTACCGATTAGACGTAAAAATTCACTGCGCGTTGCCTGTTGTTCTCTGAAGGAACCCATCATGACAGAAGTGGACATGGAAGAATTTTGCTTCTGTACGCCTCTCATCATCATGCACATGTGGCGAGCTTCAATAACGACTGCAACGCCGCGTGCGCCGGTGACTTCTTGCACGGCTTCAGCAATTTGCTTAGTTAGATTTTCTTGAATCTGCAAACGGCGAGCAAACATATCGGTGATACGGGCGAATTTAGATAAGCCAAGTACATTGCCATTAGGAAGGTAGCCAATGTGTACTTTACCAATGAACGGCAGCATGTGGTGTTCGCACATCGAATACATTTCGATATCGCTGATCACCACCATTTCATCATTATCGCTCGCAAAAACTGCATTATTAACGATATCTTCTAAAGATTGCTCATAACCGCCCGTTAAAAATTGCATGGCTTTCGCAGCACGTTTAGGGGTGTCTAAAAGCCCTTCACGGTTAACATCTTCCCCAAGTTCAGTAATGACTTGAGAGTAAAGATCAGACAGCGCTTTCATCGCTTCTCCAGAATATAAAGTTATGGCATAGGCATAATGCTCGCGCATTTTACGCAATTATCAAATAATGTTAAAGGACTGGTAGGGGGCAATACGCTGACAGGCCGAGAAAAAGGCCTCTTTATTAGCAATTGCGGCGGTCGATAGTAAAGAATGTTGCGTACTGGGCTGCTGAAGCAGCGCTAGGTCATGGCCTTGCTGCTGCAAAATAAAGCACAAGCGACGGGCAATTGCTTGGCCAGAGTCCACTAAACCAATATGTGGATAGCGCCTAGAGATCTCTTCGCTAAGAATGGGGAAGTGAGTACAGCCTAAGATGATTTGATCTAATGTCGCCTGTTCGATCCAAGGCAATAATATGTTATCGAGAGCTTGCGCATCAAGCTGGCCGGTTAACCAATATTGCTCGGCTAACTGCACTAGCTCGCTACTGCCAATGCGGTCGACGTTACACCCTTCGGCATAATCGGCAATGAGTTGGTCTGTATACGGTCTATCTATCGTGGCAGGGGTCGCTAATAAAGCAATGTGGCGATTGTTGCTACACTGAGCTGCTGTTTTGATTGCTGGAACGACGCCGATAATGGGTATGTCAAAGACTTCACGCAGCGCGGGAAGGGCGAGTGTACTGGCCGTATTACACGCAATGACAATAATATCCACGGGGTGTTTGGAATAGGCTGTTTGGCACAGTGATACGATACGTTCTGTAAGAATATCATCTGGCTGAATACCATAAGGAAACAGCTGATTGTCCATAAGGTAATGCGTCTCTAACCCAGGTACTGCTTGGCGGATGTGCTGCAAAACACTAAAGCCGCCAATGCCGGAGTCAAAAATAAGCGCTGATACTGTCATAGGTTTAATTAGTCAGGGTTTAATCAAGCAGCGTTTAATCAGCTTTGAACGATAGGCTGAATGTAAGAGGAACCGTATAAGTAATCGACTTAAGACCGGCAATCTCTTTCAGTTTATTAATACCAGCAACAAGGTTGAAGCTATTGGCATCAATCAACATAGGTGTAATGCTGTTCACCGTTACGCTATTGTCTTTGTTGGCACTGATCATAACCAAGCAATTGGCTTGAGCTTGTTCGCCATGCAGCGAGATTTTACCCTTTAATTCAAACTGAGTAGATTTTCCTGCACGCACTTGCTCTAGAATTTCTTTTGGAATTTCTGCTTCGAAACTCGCTTGGCTAAATTGTGAGGTTTCAAATAAGTGCTCTTGCATGCGCTCATCACGGATACCAATACGCGTATCGACACTGGCAAGATCAATGTTTAGGGTCGCAAGCCCGGCTGAGTTGATGGCAGCATCAAACTTTTTGAAATGATGAACTTCGGTTGTATGGGTATTTTTACTGGTTAAAAAGTGAATGCTTGAAGGCTGCTGCAAAGACCAGTCTGCTGAACTAAGACTACTGACGAGTAATGAAAGTGAAAGGATTAGGGCTTTCATCGAAGTAGCCAAATAGATATTTTTCATGTGAGTGTTCCTTATTTATTATAATCGGTTGTTATAAACTCAGTGCAAATTCTTTAGATTATCAAACGAGTATTTAATAATCAGCTGAGCTTCAGCTAATACTGCATCGTTATTGGCTTCTTCTAAGCGAAAGCGTTGCTGGTCTTGTTGAAAGCGCTGTTTTTTAGACAGAGCTTTATAAGCGTCTTTAATCGCCATGTCTTTGCAGCTAAGAAAGTGCTGATGAATGGTTGAAAATTGCTCTTGCAGCATAATGTCGGTATCGAGTGCATCGGCTAAATGGTGGATTCTTAATACGGCTTCCGTTAACTCACATTGCTCGGTAATAAGAGATTGGGCGATAAATCGGATATCCGCAATGATAGTGTTATTGCGCTTGTCTAAATTTTTTTGGGCTAATAAACGCTCTACTTCATCTTTCTCTAGAGACTCTTTGGCTGCTGCCTTTAATTTCATCTGAAGTGAGATCGCATAGACAGCTAACGCACAAATAATAATACAGGCGAGGGAAAATAAAACGATTTTGCTAGAAAACATAATAACTGTGAATAGTCAGGAAATAGGAGATGTATATTACCCTCCTTCTGTGGTCCAGGCTAGTTGATTTCGGCCGTTATCTTTAGCGAAATACAAGGCCTTATCGGCTGCGTTGATTAGCGCTTTGGTACTTTCAAACGGTTGAGAAGGGGAATATCTTGCAATGCCAATACTCATCGTTAAATAGGCTTGTTTTGAAGAGGGGGCATGAGGAATTTCAGCGGCTAATAAGTTATTGAGTAGTCGTTGAGCTTGCTCAGTCGCTTCTTGGTGAGAGATTGCAGGCAGTATCACCGCGAATTCTTCTCCACCGTAACGAGTAGACAACTCTCCAGCGCGGTTGAAGGTTTGTTGTAAAACTTCGGCTACCTGCTGTAAACAGTAATCACCTTTGGTATGGCCAAAATAATCATTATAGTGTTTGAAATAATCGATATCGCACATTAACAGACAAACGCTACCTTTATGACGTTGTGCGCGGTCAAATTCTTGTGATAATCCATGATCAAAAGCGCGTCTGTTAGGCAGACTTGTTAGTGCGTCATTTAGCGCCTGCTGTGAAAGAATTTTATTAGCATTGCGCAGTTTTTGTTCAGTTTTGTTGGACTTTAATATTAATTGGTGACACCCCCAGGCGTTTATTAATAATTGTGTGACGGTATTGAGAAGAGCAATTTGTGATTCGCTAGGCTGGTGAGCTCTGTCTAAAATAGAAAACCCAATACAGCCAGCAGGAACGTCTTTTTCGTTAAGAATGGGGGTTATTCTAGAACTGATGAAACCGTTAGGAGATAGTGCATTACCGAGTTTGAACAGCGTTAAGCCTTCTTCGCTCTGATCTTTACCTCCGGTTAGAATTAAGGTCTCTGTTTTTGAATACGCTTCTAAAAAAACATGACTATTGGGAATCTTAAAGCGGTTTGGAAAAGGTTTAATTAAACTAACCGAGCGACGCCACTCTGCCCACGGGATACCCTCACTAAGGTTTTCATTAAATTTCAGTATGAAGCAATGATCGAATGACAAAAACTCACCAATGTTCTGCAAAGCATCTTCCATTGCAGGAACAAAGTCGTCTTCATGGCAACTTAATAAACGATTACTGTGCTTGTTAAGAATGGCATCAAATTGTATGCGTTGGTTTAAGTCTTGGGTCGTGCGGTTGAAGCCTTGGGATATCTGAGTCAGCCTATCTTCGTGCTTACGCAAGTCTTGAATCACCCCTGTAAAACGGATATTGGCATCTGACGGATCAGCAGAGACTGTAATCGCCAGAGGTATAAGATGCCCTTGCTTATGTTGGCCAATAATAGTGCGTTTGGCATTGAGGCTATGGGAACTGGTCTTTTTATCTTTAACCGCTTGGGTTATGTATACGGGGTGTTCTTTGGCTTGAGGTTGAGACATAAGAAGCGTGAGCGGTTGTCCAATGATCTCCTCATTCTGGTAACCAAAAAGGGATTCAGCTGCATTATCAAACGCCAGAATTAACCCATTTTTATCAATGACAATAATGCCATCAATATTAGGTTCGGGGGTACTGGAGAGTATACTTTCAACTTCGTCTTGCTTCATGCACAACCTTTTTAAACATCTATGCAAACACCTTTTTTAATATCTATTCAAAGACCTTTGATAAAGCAATACCTAATAGAGCATATCTATTAACTATGGCTTGTATTATGACTTTAGCAAGCCTTTGTTGCTTAATACACGAATGCTCATACCATAGTCGATAAATTCTTATTTATTAGATTAATTTAGAATGAGAATTAAGGTGATTTTTGCTTTTTAGTATAAATGCGCTAATCTCAAGTGATAATCACAGCCTTGGAATGGTGTATGAAGTTAGATAATCGTTGGGTTATTGCCGATGGCACATTGAATGAATTGCCGATAACCATTCATACGCGAGAAGATTGGCAGAAAACCGCAAAAAGTGGTCGTTTTCATATTTGTGTGCAAATTGCTTGGCAGGCTAACTCTCGCAATGAAAGCAATGCTTACCCAAGCCTTCAAGAAATGCAGCAGATAGAGTTGTTTCATTATCAACTTCAGTCACAATTTGAAAAACAAGGCCATACGATAATTGCCATGGTGATTACTCACGACGGTGTTAATCAGTGGGTTGTCTATACCGATGATGTAGAACATATCAAAAACGACTTGAATCAACTGGTAGCTCCTGAAAAGGGCTTTCCTATTGAAGTCGTCGCAGATGAAGATCCAGGATGGTCTACCTTTAATAAAGTCTATAACGCAATTCAATAATGTAATAAATGAGCGGGCATACAGAGAGCATTTTGATTGGTGATCAAAAGAGATTGGTTTATTGATTTCGCTCTAGGTTTATTTAGCAAACATCTGTATGCTGACTAAAAATATTAAACAGGTCTAGCGATACTTATGCTTTCAATCTTTCGTTACTTCTTATTGGCGTGCCATTTTGTATTTGGTTCACTGGTTGGCTTCTCGATTATCATCTTTCGTCCATTTCATCACAGCAATAGCCGTGTACTGTCACAAATCTATTCTCAAATTGGACGAAGAATAATTGGTGTTAAAATAGAACACCATAATGCTGAAATTATGAAAAACCATGAACCTTGTGTCGTGGTTGCTAATCACCAAAGTAACTGGGACTTGTTCATTGTCGGGTCAATTGTTCCAAAGCGTATGGTGAGCTTGGGTAAGAAGAGCCTGAAATGGATGCCGTTTTTTGGCCAAGTGTATTGGTTAGCCGGAAACGTCTTAGTGGATCGTGGTAATCGTAAAAAAGCGATGGAAGCGATGGAAACAACCAAAAAAGCGTTAACCACGAAAGCTACTTCTATCTGGTTCTTTGCTGAAGGCACACGTAACCACGGTAAAAATATGCTGCCTTTTAAAAAGGGGGCATTCGTCACAGCCGTTAATGCTGGGGTTCCTATTTATCCGGTATGTACGAGTAGTTATTTAGAAGGGTTTAGCCTTGATAACATGGATAATGGTACGGCGCATATCATCGTACTAGACCCTATTGAGACCAAGCACCTGACATTGGACGATGTTGATCAGTTGATGCTCGATACCCATCTTGCGATGATGGATGGCATTCAAAAAATGGATGAAAAAGCTCGTCAGTCTAGAGCATCGTCATAATCTGAATCGCATGCTCAATAGCAATCGTTAATTAAGCTGCACTGCGCTAGGGCAAGCCTTTTGCACTGCAGCTTTTTTCTTTTTTAGCCTCATTATTCTCTACTTATTGCTACACACTTTCCCTATTCCGTTGCTTGATTCACTACCATCTGGTGTTATTTTTCTCGTAATCAATTCCGACTAAAACAGTATGAAATAGGAATTTCTTAATCTAAGTCAATTTTACAAAATCCATATCTAGTAATATATTTCCGTCACTGGCACTACATGTAGTGTTTTATCGAATATGAGTGGGTTTCCAAGGAATATGGCTATGAGTGAAGAATTAATGGGTGAACAGCAGGTTGTAGGTGGCAATAGCGGGCTTGATAGTACTGGGCTTGAGGGGGCCCAATACGAAAAAAGTGCGTCGTTGTCATTACCGCTGCAAGATGCGTCCCTGGATATTTGGGATAGCAAGTACCGATTAAAGACCGCTCAAAGCGAACCACTAGACCAAGATGTGAATGCGACTTTTCAGCGAGTAGCGCAGGCATTATCTCAGGTCGAAAAAAATAAAACGCTACAAGCCAAGTGGCAGAAGAAGTTTGAGTGGGCCATGCGTTGGGGCGCCATTCCTGCAGGACGAATTATGTCGAACGCGGGTGCCTCAAAGCACAAGCCGGCAACCTCGACCATCAACTGCACCGTGTCAGGCATCATTGAGGATTCGATGCAGGGCATTTTAGATAAAGTGCAGCAAGCAGGGTTGACCCTTAAAGCAGGGTGTGGAATTGGTTACGAGTTTTCGACCTTGCGACCAAAAGATGCGTTTGTAAATGGTGCAGGCGCTTATACATCCGGCCCACTCTCATTTATGGATATCTACGATAAGATGTGTTTTACCGTCTCATCAGCAGGCGGACGGCGGGGGGCGCAAATGGCGACTTTTGATGTATCACATCCCGACGTTTTAGACTTTATTAAAGCCAAGCGCGAAAACGGACGTCTACGTCAGTTCAACTTGTCGTTATTGATTACCGATGAGTTCATGAGGGCGGTCAGTGAGAATACAGATTGGCCACTTGTATTTCCGTTGTGTGAAAAAGAACAGGTACGAGAATCACTCGACCTTGATAATCCTAAACACGTGATCTGGAAGGATTGGCCGACCACCACAGGTTATATCGTTAACGATCTTGGCCAAGTTGCCTGCAAAGTCTATCGCACTATAAAAGCACAGCGTTTATGGAACGTGATTATGAGCTCGACTTACGATTTTGCTGAGCCAGGGTTTATCTTGATTGATAAAGTAAACCAGATGAATAACAACTGGTTCTGCGAGAACATTCGCGCAACCAATCCTTGTGGTGAACAACCATTACCGCCTCATGGCAGCTGCTTGTTAGGGTCGATTAACCTAACCCGCTTTGTTGATCAACCTTTTACAGAGCATGCACAATTCGACTGGGCGAAATACAAAGAAGTTGTGGCTGTTTTTACTCGTATGCTCGATAACGTGGTCGAAATAAATGCTTTACCATTGCCTGAGCAAGAATATGAAATTCGTAATAAACGCCGCCATGGCATGGGTTACCTAGGACTTGGCTCGGCGATAACCATGCTGGGCATGAAATACGGTGATGAAGACTCACAACTGTTCACCGAAGAGGTTACCCGTCAGCTTGCGTTAGTGGGTTGGCAGCAAGGAGTTGAGCTGGCAAAAGAGAAGGGGGCTGCCCCTATCATGGAAGAAGAGTTTGAATTAACGGCTGCTCATCTTCGCCAGCGCCCCGAGCTTGAAGCTGATGGTTACAAGTTGGGTGATAAGGTAAAAGGCAAGGTTCTGCATGCAAAATATAGCCGTTATATGCAGCAGCTAGCAGAAGAAGACTCTGCTTTAGTTGCTGAAATAGCTAAGGTTGGCTCGCGCTTTACCCATCACAGCTCTATTGCCCCAACAGGCACTATCAGTTTATCGGTCGCCAATAATGCCAGTAATGGCATTGAGCCCAGCTTTGCTCATCATTATGCGCGTAACATTATTAAACCTGGACGCAAAACCAAAGAAAAAGTTGATGTTTTCTCTTATGAATTATTGGCTTACAGAGCACTTAATAAGCTCGATGCGCAAGGCAGTGAAACAGCGCCTATTAATAACATGAACTTGCCTGATTACTTTATTACCTCCGATAGCGTTACGCCGAAGCAGCACGTGGATATTCAAGCTGCAGCGCAAAAGTGGATTGATTCATCCATTTCAAAAACTGCCAATGTTCCTAGCGACTATGCGTTTGAAGACTTTAAGCATATTTATCAGTATGCGTATGATAAATCATTGAAAGGCTGCACAACGTTCCGCTTTAACCCCGAGGCTTTTCAGGGGGTTTTAGTACAAGAAAAAGATCTAGAGAAAACCCTCTATAAATTCACCTTGGCAAATGACGAGGTTGTCGAATTGAAGGGCAATGAAATGGTTGAATACGATGGCGAAACACACTCTGCGGCGAATCTGTACGATGCCTTAAAAGAAGGTTATTACGGCAAACTGTAGCTAGAAAACCTGTCGCCGGTGAAGAGATCGTTAGGCGCGTTATTAAGAGTTTAAAGAATTCAGTAAAGGTGAAGTTATGAACGTAAAAATTGAACAGCCGATTGTTGCCTATGAAGTGGTCGACTTAGAAGCCGTTAAACAGCGAGAGCAAGAAAAACAAGCTCAAGAAAAGAAAGCGCAGGAATTAAAAGAGCAGACGCAAAGTATTGAAAAAATGAACGAGACCTTAAAAAGGCCCGAGATGCTCGTTGGCTCAACCTATAAAATAAAACCGCCCATGGCCGACCATGCCTTATACGTCACCATTAATGACGTGGTATTAAACGAAGGCACCGAGCATGAACTGCGTCGCCCCTTTGAAATGTTTATTAATTCAAAAAACATGGATCAGTTTCAGTGGATTGTAGCACTGACTCGAGTAGCCTCTGCAGTATTTAGAAAAGGCGGCGACGTGACCTTCTTGGTCGAAGAGTTTAAGGCGGTCTTTGATCCCCACGGTGGCTATCTTAAAAAGGGCGGTATTTATATGCCATCGCTGGTGGCCGAGATTGGACATGCGCTAGAAAAACATTTAATTATGATAGGTTTGATGAAGCCTGCTAAAATCCCAGCACATCAGCAAAAGCTACTCGACGAAAAGCGCGCGCAATTTGAAGCGGCTCGTGATTCAGGTAAAGGCAAGAAAGCGTCAAGCGATGCGTTAGCCGATCAGCAAGATCGTATGACCCACGATGGATTTCCTGCGGAAGCCAAAATTTGTAAAAAATGCCATACCAAAGCAACCATCTTGATGGATGGCTGCTTAACCTGTTTAAATTGCGGGGATTCAAAATGTGGCTAAATCGAATGATTGTAATTGTGATTTAACTTTAAATAGAAATAGAAATAGAAATAGAAAGAAGACGCTATGGATATCGAAAATATACGCCGTGAATACCTTCGAGCTGGGTTAAAGCGCAGTGAACTGAAAGCTGATCCGATGGAACAGTTTGAAGATTGGCTTAACTTCGCTACGCAAACATCGATGACGGATCCAACGGCAATGAGTGTAGCAACAGTGGGTGAAAGTGGCATGCCGTCTTTGCGTACCGTCTTGTTAAAATATTTCAACGAACAAGGTTTTGTATTTTTCACCAATCTCGATAGCCGCAAAGCGCGTGAATTAAAGCAAAACAATAAAATTGCCTTGTTATTTCCGTGGGTCAGTCTTGAGCGCCAAGTGATTGTGACCGGTGAGGTTGAATTTGTATCAACCGCAGAATCGATGAAGTATTTTTTGAGCCGTCCAAAAGACAGCCAAATTGCAGCGCTGGCGTCTCACCAGAGTCGCCCAGTTAGCTCACGGGCTATGCTTGAAGAGAAGTTCCTGCAACTGAAAAATCAGTTTAAAAAAGGCGATATCAGCCTGCCATCTTTTTGGGGTGGGGTGCGTATTAAACCGGTACAAATTGAGTTTTGGCAGGGTAGAGAGAATCGCTTACACGATCGTTTTATGTATACCCGAACAAGTGGCGTTGATAAAAAAGCGGAGTGGACGATTGAGCGACTAGAGCCTTAGTCGTAATTAGGTTTTTCTTGTTTCTAATCAAGTTTCATCAAACGAAACTATGGATAATTGAAGCAGGTTAAAACTTCGCTATTTTTATAGGAAGGTATCTTTAACGATCCATATGTCGACTTAGCCATCGTGTGTGAAGTCGGCTGTTGTAAAGTAGAGTTCGTAAGCATCGAGGCCTCATGAAAACATCGTTCAACTTAGTCGTTACCGCCCCTATCATACTTGCCAGTTTTTTATTGTCAGCCTGCAGTGGGCATCCTGGTGCAGGACACTGGCAATCTGCTGATAAAGATTCAGCTCAATACAGTGCCTTAGAATTGGAGTTTGATGGCAAAGGTACTTTGCATCCCAATACAACTATCGTCGGCCAAGAAAATAAAGCGGATCTTTGGTGTATTTGGCAGGCGAAGTCATCTCACATGTTGGATGTTCAGTGCGGTGATGAAAATCATCGAGATACTAAAATTAAGTTTGAATTGAGAGTTTCAGATGAAGAGGCAACGGCTAATAATAACGCAGTTCTCTCTCAAGCAGTTCTCTCTCAAAATGGTGCACCTGTTGCTGAATTTGAGCGTAAGCGATAGCTGCGCTCTTGGCTTTGCCCTTTTGCTTAACGTTAGCGGGGCAGCCAAACAATCATCAACGCACAAAATACAGTCACCCAAAATACAAATACCGGAAAGCTTATTCCGCGCCATTTAGCTTTTGTACTACGTACAGGAGAAAGGGCGAAGCCACAGCGCGCGCACATCTTATCTTCCAAGCCGACAAGGCCATTACAGTTGTCGCACTCGCGTTGATTTGGGTCTTTGTTATCAGATTGACTCATACTGCTCATACTATAGACTCTTCACTTTACTATTCCCGCAGTTTGCCATAAAACGGACACACTAAGCACATTAACCAACCAAAACCTGATGTTAATCAAGGGCTTTTATAAATACTTGATTACTATGTACGCATATTATGTGAAGTATTGTATGAAGTCATAAGCGTGAGGAATGATCATGACCGTTGAAATAGCAATTAACAATGCCAAAGATGACTTGTACTACGAACCTCAGGGTAATGAAGTTGAGTTATTTACCCATGCTTATAAAAACAACCTACCGGTATTAATTAAAGGGCCAACAGGGTGTGGTAAAACCCGTTTTATTGCGGCGATGGCCGAAAAGCTTGAGCGTCCTTTGTATACCGTTTCTTGTCATGATGATTTAACGGCCGCAGACTTAGTAGGGCGTCATTTGATTGGCCCTGAAGGCACGTATTGGCAAGACGGACCTTTAACCAAAGCGGTGCGCGAAGGCGGGATTTGCTATCTAGACGAAGTCGTTGAAGCCCGCAAAGATACCACCGTTGTATTGCACCCGTTAGCAGATGATCGTCGTGTTTTGCCGATAGAAAGAACCGGTGAATATTTAGAAGCCGCGCCAGGTTTTATGCTGGTGGTTTCTTACAATCCAGGTTACCAAAACCTTATTAAAGGCATGAAGCCCAGTACGCGACAGCGTTTCATTGCGATGAGCTTTGATTACCCCAGTGAAGACATTGAAGCTAAAATTGTTGCCCAAGAAAGTGGTGCGCCGCTAGAGCTGGTTGAGCAGCTCGTGCGCCTAGGCACGGCTTTACGCAACTTAAAAGATCATGATTTAGAAGAAGCCGCTTCCACTCGTTTAATAATCTATGCCGCCAAGCTGGTGGTGAGTGGCGTTGATGTGAAGCAGGCATGTTACGCGGCAATGGCCGAGCCTTTATCTGATGATGAAGCCACTGTTGCAGCTCTTAAGACGGTTATTGATGCTTGTATTGCAAATTGATGGTTGATCATTAATATCATTACATTGTGAGCGTGTTTATTGTAATTAATGCATGGTTGCAAGTAGCGGTAAGTCGCGGTATTTAGAGCTTCGTTATAATGGGTAGAGAGTTGTTCATGAATAAATCAGTACACGCTCAAATACTGTATTTGGCTAATTTACTGGTGCTGCCAGGCATCTCTTTTGTATTGCTGGCCTTGCAGTATCGAGCGCTAGTATGGAAACCTCGTAAAGACGCGGCGAAGAGCAAATCCAGTAAAATAAGGGATGTGCTAGACCTTAATCTCGATGATGTGAAAGACCTTAAGAAAAGACGTGTAATTGAAACCAGTGTTAGTCAGCAAGAGCTGGATCAATCACATACACGCGTCGCATTTTTATTGTCTATGATTGGCGGCTTATCCGTTATCGGTGGCTGTTCAACGATCTATTTATTGATGGAGCATTCCACTCATGCTTGGCCCATGATCATTGTCTATTTCACCATTATGCATACGTCCTTTGTATTATGGGGCATGGTGAACTTGGCCCAAGCGATGTCTTCTCGCTTACCCTTCTTTAAGTTTTTCTGATGTGTTTGAAGCAGCGATTTCTTTTGGCTTTCTTCTAATAACGCTAAAAATACTGCAAATACGCATAAATACCGCGATAACGGCTGTAAAAAACAGTGAAAGTAGGAAAGGGCGGATTAATCCCCCTTTTCTCCCTATAGTTCGCTATACTGTGTTGTCCTATTCATGAATTGTTAACTTTACAAGGAGCACCTTGTAGTGCAGAACAAAATTACCCTGATAGTCGATTATATAAACGAAGTGAAAACCCGTTGTACGTTCAATGCCGCTGCTGAAGCGCTTGGTATCACTCCACAAGCCTTTAAGAAAGAGCTAGGTGATGCTCGTCCAGAAGCTTCTTGGTTCGTTAGCCCTACGTCAGGCGAGCCTATGCGCTATGCCGACAATGAAAAACATCCAGAGTTGTATCGCACGACGCGAATCATTACTTCTGGAAGAGTTTTGAAGCGAAATCTAGATTTGTAGTTTGCTAATATTGAGTTAAAGAGACTGGTTTTGCCGTCGCTTTAACTTGGTATCGGTAGGCTTTTTACCTCCTTACTTTTCTTACCTTACTTCTTCTTGTCTGTTCATTAGCGTTTTTTCTCTCAAAATTTTATCCCTGCGCGCTCGTTTATTTTTTAATAGTATTAAAGTGACATAAGGTGAAAACCTTTGTAAAGTTGATGCATTCAATATCATCAATGTAGGCTGTCGAACTTGGTTTGAAAGATATTGTTTCTGCTAACTTAGCGGGAGATACCAAGGCGATATGGGTCTTTGCGATGAAAATAAAATATAGCTTTAAATTGACGCAAAACCTCACACTCTCTCAAAATCATGAATTGCATACTAAATTGCCAAGTGATTACGGGGCTAAATCAATATAGTAACAAGTTTGTTAGAGAAGGCTGCTTGTTAACCGATTACTTTGGTAGTCTAAAAGGAACGTAAGGTCTAAAAAGCCGCGTAAGGGAAGTATTGTATGAATTTAGATAAAGCAAAAAAACGAATTACTAAACAAGTGAAAAAAGGCTTCAACGGCTATCCACAGGTATCCTTTGAGTATTTTGGTCAAGAGTCTGACGATGATTCGGGTATTGCAACAGAAGTGGTTATTTCGTTCATACAAGAAGAAGGTGCAGAGCCGCAAGAACAGAAGTTTGTTAGTAAAACCAATGCGCGTGAAGACGAAGCGATTCAATCTATATTATTAAAAATTATTGAGCGAGCACAAGCGAATACTGTATCTGAGATTGAAGGTACCCGAGCGCTTTCTTAATGCTTATTAAAAGGTGAGGAGTAAGAGTGATTACACGAATACAATTGATGAAAGTTCATGCGCTACTTGCAGCATTTACACTGCCCGTTGCGGTTATGTTTATGGTCACAGGCGCCTTGTATACTTGGGGTATCAAAGGAAGTTATACCAGTGAAGTGTATGAGGTGCCGCTCACTGAAACCTTAATACCTGAGCTTGTTACTCTTACATCATTAGCCGTTAGGGAATTGGATGTACGAGATATTAGCCTGCCGGAAGGAAAAGCTAAGGTTAAAACAATTGGCAGTGCCTTCATGCTTGAATGGACGGGGTCGACAAAAGATATCAGCCTAGAACCGACAGATCGTGATTTGGTGGCAAAGTTAACCGTTAAAGAAACCAGTTGGTATCGAAACTTGGTTCAACTTCATAAAGCGAAAGGTGGGGTGGTTTTTAAAGTCTATGCTGCCTTCTTTGCCTTTGTTTTGGGCATGTTACTCATTTCAGGCTTTATGATGGCGTGGCAAACACCCAAGTTAAAACGAATAACATTAGGTGCTTTTGCCGCAGGAATTATATCATTCTTGGTGATTGGCGGATTCAGTTAAGCGTAATCGTAATCGCCACCTTTACTTAAGGCGCTCTGGTAGGCTGGTAGCGCCTGAAAACGTTTCACATAGGCCAATGCATTCGGGTATTGGTCTAGCATGCCTCGTGCTGCGCTGGCCTCAAGGGGAAAGCTCATCTGCACATCAGCCCCCGTAAATTGATCACCGCAGAACCAAGTATTATTACTCAAGTGCGCTTCAATAAATTCAAGGCTGCGTTTGATATTGGGTCCAGAGAACTGCTTAATTATTTGATCAGCAATCTTTTTCGCAATAGGTTTCACAAAGAATGGCATTGGGCTGGTTTTAACTTTTGATAAGACCAAATTCATAACCATCGGCGGCATCAATGAACCTTCACTAAAGTGCAACCAATAAAGATACTGCCAATACGCAGGTGTACCTTGCTCTGGCATTAAATGTTGGCCATATGTCTGCACAAGATATTCAATAATAAGACCGCTTTCTGCCAATGTCATGCCTGTTTTATCATCAATGATTACTGGGCTTTTACCCAGTGCATGAACGGCTTTTAGGCTCTCGGGTGCTAGATACGTCTTAGCGTCGCGGTCATGAAATTCAATGACATATTCTAGTTTTAATTCTTCAAGTAACCAGATGATTCGCTGAGAGCGAGAGTTGTTTAAATGGTGCAGTGTAATCATGACAAAGTCCTAGAATATTATTTGCTACCTTTATAGGTTTTATTGCCTCTAAATGCAAATGAGATCGAGTATTACTAGAGCCTATAATGGTACAGTTCTAAAGACTAAGGTTTAAATGCACCGTTTGAATGCAGCATTTAAAATATCGTTTATAAAAGCTATAAAACTGTGCAGATTCTTTAACTTGATTTTTTATAGTATTTATCTACATGTTTATTAACCCTATAAATACAGTGGTTTTATAGGGTTTTTTTGTGAATTTAATAATCTGTAAGTACGATAGGGGATTGAAAAAATATTTTGGCATAGCGTTTGCTGTAGTGAGATTAATTACTTTAATTTCTAATCAAAGAGAGAAAGACTATGTCCTATCTAGCCCCCGCTGAGTTTGCTACTAAAATGGTAGATGCAGGCGAATCTAAAATTTTTATGTCGACCCGCGATACTATTATCCGCGCGTTTATGGCCGGTGCTATTTTGGCGTTAGCCGCGGTATTTGCCATTACCGTTGCGGTGAATACGGGTAGCTTTTTATTGGGTGCGATTCTATTTCCTGTCGGTTTTTGCATGCTGTACTTAATGGGATTTGATCTTTTAACCGGAGTATTTGTATTAGCGCCTTTGGCTTTATTGGATAAAAGACCCGGTGTTACGGTCGGTGGTGTATTACGCAACTGGGGCCTAGTATTTTTAGGCAACTTTTTAGGCGCATTAATCGTTGCCTTTATGATGGCTTGGATTTTTACCTATGGTTTTAATGTCGACCCTGGCGCGGTGGGTGCCAAGGTGGCGAGTATTGGTGAAGCACGTACCTTAGGTTATGCCGCGCACGGTGTAGATGGCTGGTTGACTATTTTTGTTCGCGGTATGTTATGCAACTGGATGGTATCACTGGGTGTGGTTGGTGCTTTAATCTCAACCTCTGTTAGCGGTAAAGTGATTGCGATGTGGATGCCGATTTTTTTATTCTTCTATATGGGTTTTGAACACTCGGTAGTGAATATGTTTTTATTCCCATTTAGCTTGATAATGGGCGGCGAGTTTTCTTTTATGGATTACATTGTTTGGAATGAAATTCCAACCGCGCTGGGTAACCTTGTAGGTGGTTTAGCATTCACGGGTTTAACAATTTATACCACTCACGTTAAAACTGCGCCGAAGCGTACAACAGAACTGCGTACAGAAGCGCTTCGTAGTGCAGCATTATCGAGAACGAACTAAGCATGAAAGCATCTCCCATGACAGCAGAGTTAAGTATTTCTATCGGTCAATTTTCTGATAAGGGCCGAAAAGAAAACAACCAAGACTGTCATGGGGCTTTTATTCCACAAGATTCTTTACTCGCATTAAAAGGAATTGTCGTCGCGATGGCCGATGGCATTAGTTCTAGTCAAACCAGTCATATTGCCAGCCAAACAGCGGTTAGAACCTTCATCGATGATTATTACTGCACCTCCGAAGCGTGGAGTGTAAAAAATTCGTTTGAACGGGTATTGGCAGCCATCAATTCTTGGTTATATTCAAAAACCATGGCAGGAGACGGACGTTATGAAAAAGACAAAGGTTATGTCTCTACTTTCAGTGCGTTAGTCTTTAAGCATCGCAGTGCGCATGTTTTTCATGTGGGTGATACACGTATTTATCGGTTAAATCATAATGGTCTAGAGCAGCTAACTCATGATCATCGCTTGTGGGCGAATGATACCGATAGCTATTTAAGCCGTGCTTTAGGGGTTGAGCAGCATTGTCCTTTTGATCATCAAACTCTGACGATCAATGTGGGTGATGTCTTTATTATGTGTACGGATGGCCTGTATGAATTTCTGCCTGCCAATGTCATGATTGATGCGGTGCAACAAGCTGATGACCTTCATAGTGACCTTGATCAAGTTGCACAATCATTAGTTAAGCAAGCCTATGATCTGGGCAGTGATGATAACGTATCCCTTCAAATTGTGCGTATTGAGGCCCTAGCTGATGATACCGGCCTGGGGATTAATAAAGAATTAGAACGTCTTGCGCTACCGCCAGTATTAGAGGCGCGAAGGGAATTTGAGGGGTATTTAATTCTAACAACCTTACACAGCAATAGCCGTAGCCGCGTTTATTTAGCAGAAGATATAATCACTAAAAAAAAGGTTGTGATAAAAACTCCGGCTAGTGATATAGAAAATGATGCTGAACATTTAGAGCGTTTTTTATTAGAAGAGTGGGTCGCCAGACGAATTAATAATCCTCATGTACTAAAAGCAGACCTAGCCGACCGAGAGCGCCAGTCTGTGTATACCGTATTTGAATACATCGAAGGTCAAACTCTCGCACAATGGGCACAAGATAATCCTAAACCTAGCTTAGAAATTGTACGCGGCTTTATTGAGCAAATAGGTAAGGGTCTGAATGCATTTCATAAAATGGATATGCTGCATCAAGACTTGCGCCCAGAAAACATTATGATAGATCAGTCAGGCATACTGAAAATCATTGATTTTGGCTCGGTCAGTATTGCAGGCTTGCAAGAGGCAACGAGCGACATTCCGGATACTTATTTATTGGGCACTGCGCTTTATAGTGCCCCAGAGTATTTTTTGGCTGAAGCGGGCACCACCCAGTCGGAATTATTTTCGTTAGGCGTGATTACCTATTTTTTATTATCGGGAGATTATCCTTACGGAACCAAAGTAGCCCGTACTAAAACCATCGCTGCACAAAGAAAGTTGCACTACAAAAGTCTAATGGCCGAAGATCGGGATATACCTTCGTGGGTGGATGATGCCATTCGTAAGGCTGTAAGCCCTTTACCAGAACGTCGTCAGCAAGATGTATTTGAATATCTACATGATTTACGCAAACCCAATAAAGCCTTTGTTAAAAAGACAAAGCCACCTTTGATTGAACGTGATCCAGTGGCTTTTTGGCAGGGTACTTCGTTTGCATTAGTACTGGTTATTATTTATCTGTTAACGTTTATTGCTTAATAATGGTCAGAGTAATGTACCCGACTTCGATACCATATTTAGTCATGACGGATTCATTAATAATGACATTCTCATTGATCAAATACATCTTATCGTCGATGTTTACATCAATGTCATCTCCTTGATAATTGATTAATAAATCGTAGTTCATAAAGAAAGCATTACCACTTAAATCAATTATGGTTGGCGCTAGCGTATCGTTAGCGGTTGCTTGATATTTAATCGTATTAGGCCCTGTAATCGCGACATCTTTTACCATGGCTACAGGTGTAAACGTCCAGGTTCTATATTGAATGCTGTCATCGTTAAAAATGAATTTCTCAGCCAGCGTACCTACGCCGTTTTCATCCCAACTCCCTGTCATAGTGACGTTAAAATAACGGATTACTTCTCCGCTGCGGTTTTTTAATATGCCATGTGCGGTTAGTTCACCATTAAAAAACTGATCAAGCACTAATGTTGGTTGATTGTCTTTGTACTGTTGAATATCCACTGAGCTGCAAGCGGTTAACAGTAAAATAAATAATGAGGCGGTTATAAATTTCATTGGCTTAATCCTGTTCGTTTTTTAGCGTTTGCATAAGGTCTTGAAAAAATTCATTCAAGTTCTTATCAATTGATGATTAAGGTACTTACTAAAAATAAGTATAATTAATGTTAACGTCTTGATAGTTTCCATCTTGATCAGAGATGTTGGAGCGCCCGCGAAACTCAATTAACCTAATAATTTTACTGGTGTTATTTTGAGCATACGTTAATCCTAGCTCGCTCGAAAAAAGACCAATGAAAAAGCTGGATGCTGAAATAGAAAAGCAGTGGATGCTTTCATCGTCGTTTCTTTCAATGTCATTACTTTCAATGTCATTACTTTCAGGGTTTTTCTTAGCGGTTGTATTCGTGCAGGTATTTTCTTTTACCGTAAGCTCATAATGGTCAAGTGCTGAGGGAATAAGGTAATCAATGGTGAGTGATTCTTGAGCAAGTAAAGCATCCCAGTTTTTAGTAATAAAGTGGTCAAATCCTGCATCTATGACCATACGAGGGCGTAATTTTAAGGTGTTAGACTCTGAGTCTTCCTTAGAGTTTTCTTGATAATTGATCGCGTATTTAATCTTTTCATTTACAGAATCTCTTCTATAAACCGCTACCTTTTCACCATTTCTTAAATTATGTTGAGTAAAATCGGGTGCGAAGTAGCTGTGGCTATAATCAATGGTTTTTGTGGCAAATATTTCACCAGAGGGTTCCTTGTATTCAACCTGGTGAAGAGTCGGGGTCACATATTGATGGTGCTCGCTATAGACCAATTTTTTAGAGTCAATGTCGTAGGCATAACCGATGAAGTAGGTTGGAATCTCGCTATCAGCGGCTACCCTTGTATTAAACACAGTACTGTAAATGACCGCCGTCATGGCCGTGAAGAAAATGGCTTTTGAAAAAACGAATGAAATTTTATTCATGACTGATCACCGAGTTAGTATTAAAATATTGTGATTTTTTATACACGCTAAGCAGCAGTGCCCACCACAGGCCCTCAACAAGAAAGAACATAGCGCTATTTAAATCACTTAATGACAACATAAATTGCGAGCTAGAAAGTTTAATCCCCGCAATATAACTAAGAGGCACTAAGAATAGACCAACGGCGGTGGTCAGTAGCGGTGTTTTTAAAACCCACTTCATTGAATGGTTCAGCGTGGTAGCAAAGGCAACCCAAAGACTCAATAACCAAAGTGGTGCAAGTAAGGGGGGAAAGGTACTCTCAATTGATCCAGTCGATAAGGCAGCCGCCTCAGCGGAAATGGATGACGGCACCAAGCTTGTCACTTCTGCATAGTTAAGTTGGAATGCATAGGCAATTAAACTGTCACCTAAATAGCCTAATACGCTGAAAATACATAAGGCTTTCCAAGTTTTCAGATTTGGCTTGAAGGTCAAATGATACAAAACCAATAATGCCAGCGCTGCAGCAACCGCATAAATACTATTACCTTGAACACAGACAAACCACACAAGTTGGAATCCAATTGCGTTGGCAATAATCTGTTTATTAGCGACTAGCCTTTGCCAAGTTGATTGGCTGACAGAGTCCAGCATCAGTCTGCACTCTTTTTGTGTGACGTTGACTTTGACGTTGATGAAGTTGACGACGATGAGCTGGTAGGTGAGGCTGCTTTAGGGCTGTTTATTTTTACCCATGTTTTGGGAATCAAAGAAATAACTTTAAATAACCAATACAGGCGCTTTGGAAATACAGCGGTAAAACTGCGCTGTTCGATGGCTTTAATAATTCGATGACTCGCTTCTTTTGAAGAAAGTAGAAAGGGCATTGAAAAATCATTTTGCTGCGTTAAGGGCGTATCGATAAAACCAGGCATAACATCCGTGACATCGATATTTTTATCTTTAAGATCTATGCGTAATGCTTTTAAAAAATAGCTCAAAGCCGCTTTTGAAGCGCCATATGCCTCGGCTTGAGTGAAAGGCGCCATACTGGCCATCGACGATATGCCAACAATATGTGCATTATCCGTTTTTTCTAATAAGGGAAGCGAAGCTTGTATGGCGCGAACACTGCCATGAAAATTAACGGCCATAACATGATCAATGCAAGACCAATCATCCTGTTTAATGTCTAAGTACTGGCAGTCACCGGCCGATAAAATAATACGATCTAGTTTTGGGGTTAATTCAATCAACGATTGCTGAATGCTATCTTTGCTGTCTGTTACCAAGTCGCAAATAAGAGGAAAGATATTGTCGCTATGGCTGGCAAGTTCATCGAGAGCCTGTCTGTTTCTGCCTGAAGCAATAACCTTATTGCCTTGCTGCGCTAGTTGTTTTGCAATGGCTTTTCCAATGCCGCTGCTTGCGCCGGTAATCCAAATGATTTCATTACGAATCATGACTCTTTCCTATCCACTTTTGATTACTGTTATAGGTTATACGCAGCAATTAAAAAAGTGGATTACAAAAGAGGCATTTATTTTAAAAACGGATTCAGCATTCTGCCAAAAAAACCGGTCATTTTTAACGGCGCATCGGTAACGGCAAAACAGATACAGTCTTCTTTTTCATGGGCTCTAGGCTGGTGATGCGTACTAGAGTCGGCTAATACAAAGTCACCTGGATTGTAATCCCCAGATAGGTCAGAAAAACTACCCGACATCACTAGTGTAAATTCATTACCTCTATGAGTATGCTGTGGCAACTCACTGCCTGCAGCAATCTTGTAGAAGCGAGCGGTATACTGATCATCAGAAAAGGGTAGATCGTAACTCTGAATGCTTTTACTGAAACCAGACCAGGGTAAGTTTTCATAGTAATCAGGCAAGAACCGTCGTAAGGGTCTAGGCAATCTTTGGTTTGCGCCGCTCAGCTGCTTTTTATAAAGCTCGTCAAGATCTTCAATCGCACCGGTGTTGTTAGCAAAGGTGTTGTCAGTAGCTGTGTTGCCAGTAGCCGCATTACTGCTAGTCGCAGAGGTTTCAGCAGAATCGGCGCGTAACTTGTGTAAGTTAGTCAGTAATCGTGATTTTGCGCCAGAATCCACTTCAGTCGGTGTCGAGATGTCAATCAAGTCACCACCAAGTTGTTCGTATAGGCGAACCTTATGCTGGCATTGTTGGCAGCTTTCAAGATGACAAGCTGTCTGAATGCCAAGGGCGTTGGTCAGTTGACCCGCCGCAAATTGCATTAGAAGTTCGTCAGCAGGATGATAATTAGCCATGTCATTTGCTCTTTTGCAAGGTTATCAAGTTTCTTCATCGCCAAGCGTAAGCGAGACTTTATGGTGCCAAGGGGAAGCCCTAGATCAAGGGATATCTCACTATGAGACTTTCCTTCAAAGTACACCTTATAAACAATCTGTCTCTGCTCTTCCGGTAGCGATTCTATCAATATACGCACTAGATTTACGTTTAGATCACTTTCGACATCATCATCTAATAGTGATGATGAAAATTGATCAGAATGCGTCTGTTCAAAGTCACTATCTGGCCATAAATCAAACGATTGGATGAGGTTAGGTTTTTCTTTACGTAATACATCAATCCGGCGATTACGGATGATAGTATACATCCAGGTCATCGCCGAAGCGGACTTTGGATTAAATTGAGGTGCTTTTTTCCAAACCGTTAGCATGCATTCTTGCAATAAATCTTCGGCATCAGAGGCAGAAGAGCCACATTTAATGGCATACGCTTTTAAGCGACCAGCACAAGATTCAAACAACTCTAAATAAGCTTGCTCATTATTTTGTGCTATCTGCAAAACCAACTGGTTCAGGTATTGAGCATTGGACTGAGTGCTCTGAGTCAAAATTATCCCACTGTATGGCTATGAATGAGGTGCACGCCCAGCAAAGTTAAAGCAATGTTCGGTTTTGGTAAAGTAATTAATACACAAAAAATGCTGAATGCAGTGATCTAAAAGCGTATTAGGTGCGTAAATAGTCACAAATATAGATAGATATTTAGATCGGCCAATAAATAGGTAGAGTAATAATATGAGCCAACTTACTGAAAGAAATACCGCAATTGAGACTCGCCCAAAAGCGGATGGTGTATTAGATTATGTTGTTATCGGTGCAGGAATCGCTGGTTTAACCGCCGCGAGTTGCTTAAATAAAGCGGGTAAGGCTGTTGCCGTGTTCGAAAAGGCTCGTGGCACAGGTGGTCGTTTGTCATCTAAGCGGGTTGTAAACACATCTACGACTGATAACGATACGTTTATGGCGTTCGATTTAGGCAGTGCCAGCTTGGTTGCCAGCAGCACAGACTTTGCTGAAGCCTTAGAGGCGTGGCATCAAAGAGGGGCGGTAGCACTCTGGTTTAAAGATGATAGTGAAAAAATACACTATGTTGGTACGCCTAGAAATTCAGCCGTTACTCGGTATTTGAGTAAAGATTTAGAGTGCCACTTTAGCACTCGAGTGACAGATGTTGAGTACATTGATGGCCTTTGGCATGTTTTTACAGAAGGCAGTCATTCAAGCCAGGGCCATTCAAGTCAGCGCCCTAAAAAAACACTATTAGCCACATCGCATAATGTCATTATTGCCGCACCGCCACAGCAAGCCATTGACCTTTTACCCAATGATTCAACATTGCAAAACTCGCTATCCGAAGTGAAAGTCGACCCTCAATGGGTGATGGGTGTGCAAACAGATACCGAACTAGCAAACTTACAGTGCCTGCAATATCCAGATAGCGACATCATTGCATCGATCAGTTTAGAAAGTAGTAAGCCCGGTCGTACTTCTGGACAATCCAGCTTGGCAACTATAAATGATGAGAAAGCCGATGTTGTTTTGCAGGTTCAAGCAACCGCTGCTTGGACACAAAACCATTTAGATTTGAGCTCTGAGCAAGTCAGCAGCAAATTGATGGTTGAGTTAGAGCGTCTAACTCAACAGCCCATCAATACGCTGAATTGTTATTCCCATCGCTGGTTATATTCACGCATTGCGCAAAGTGCTGGTATAAAACAAGGCTATTTATGGGATGAAAAAGGACTAGGCTTAATTGGTGATTACATTAACAATGATTATGAAGGTATTGAATCGGCTTGGTTTAGTGGTAAACAGCTCGCTGATTGGTTAACGTTTAATGAAAGCAAAGAAGCATAAATTGAGACAATGGATATGATGAATCTAGTTTGGCTGCGAAGCGACCTGCGCATTTACGATAATCCAGCCCTTTTCAATGCCATGGCCCAAGGTGCGACGATTGCCGTTTATTGCTTAAGCAATAAACAATGGGATCGGCACGGTTTAGCACCGATAAAGCGCCGTTTAATCGTTGACCATCTGATTGAGTTAGAAGAGCAGCTGTCGCAATTAAATGTTCCTTTGATTGTTTTGGACTGTGATGTTTTTTCTAATGTCCCACAGCAGTTAAAAGAGCTATGTGTCGAACAGAGCATCACACACCTCTATTACAACCATGAATATGAAGTGAATGAACAGCGCTATACCGAAGAAACGGTTCGAGTATTAGCGGGTTTTAATATTGAAGCAAAAGGTTATCACGATCAGTGTATTGTGCCCCCTGGTGCGGTACTAAATGGCAGTGGCGAGTGTTATAAAGTTTTTTCGGCCTTTGCTAAAAACTGGATGGCGAATATAACGACTCTTGCTAGACCTTTATATAGTAAACCCGTGGCACAGCAAACGATTGATTGCTCATCGAATATACAATGTCTTAAAGCTAACTTGATTGATGTTGATATCGATACTCAGCAGCAATGGCCTACTGGCGAAGATGAAGCCCATGATCGTTTAAACGATTTTATTGATGAGGATGTAAGTCAGTATCACACCCAAAGAGACTTTCCCGACCTTGATGCTACCAGTCACTTATCTGTTTATTTGGCGCTAGGAACTCTGACAACTCGGCAGTGTTTACAAGGGTTGCTAAGCAGCGAGCAACAGACAATAGAATTGCTATCTGAAGTGCAAGGCGAAGGGAAGCTGTGCTGGCTCAATGAATTGGTATGGCGTGATTTTTATCGACATATACTCGTCGCCTTTCCCAAGGTCAGTATGAGTAAGCCATTTAAAGATATTACCGATCTTCTACCTTGGAAAGGGAATAACCAAGATTTTGAATCTTGGTGTGCCGGTAAAACAGGGGTGCCTATTGTTGATGCTGCCATGCGTCAGCTCAATACAACAGGGTGGATGCATAACCGACTCCGAATGGTGGTTGCAATGTTTCTAACCAAACATTTGCAGATAGATTGGCGTTTAGGCGAAGCCTATTTTTATAGTCGACTCGCAGATGCTGATTTAGCGTCCAATAATGGTGGCTGGCAATGGTCGGCCAGTACCGGGGTTGATGCCGTTCCTTACTTCAGAATTTTCAACCCCTACCGACAAGCTGAGCGATTTGATCCAAAAGGGGATTTCGTGCGTAAGTATGTTAAAGAGCTTGCCGCTATTCAGGGCAAAGCCATACATCAACCGAGTAAGCAGGTAGCGAATCAGTTTTCGTACCCAGTGCCAATCGTTGATTTGAAACTGGCAGCAGAACATACCAAGGCGTTATTTAAGGGCCTTAGTGCATAACAGGATGGATGACTGGATGAATAGCTTAAAAGATAGCTTGATGGATAGCCTGTTGCGAAAGGACATATGAACAAGATGAATACCACTAAACGGTTTATATATAACGCAATTCGTTGGATTGATTCAGAAGCTGAATCGAGCAGTGATTCGGGTTTAATAAAAAACAATGAGCTGTCATCAACCGCTAAAAATCAGGTTAACTGGCAGAGGATTATTCCATTCTTTGCCGTTCATCTGACTTGCTTGTTTGTTTTTGTAGTGGGGTGGAGTCCAGCGGCCATCATTATGTGCTTAGTGATGTTTTGGCTAAGGATGTTTGCTATTACCGCCTTTTATCACCGCTATTTTTCTCATCGTAGTTTTAAAACCAATCGATTTTGGCAGTTTGTCTTTGCTGTTATCGGTGCGAGCTCAGCGCAAAGAGGGCCTTTATGGTGGGCGTCACATCACCGTAAACATCATAAGTATGCGGATACCGAGAATGATTTACACTCTCCTAAAAATGGCTTCTGGTGGAGCCATATGGGCTGGTTTACCCGAGAAGATGCCTTTAAAACAGATTACAGTGTGATTAAAGACTTGGCTAAATTTCCTGAACTGCGCTTTATTAACCGCTTCGATATTTTAGTCCCTTTTCTATTGGCAACGGCAATATTCTTATTCGGAAAATCCCTTGAATTGTATTACCCAGAACTTGGTACAACGGGATGGCAAATGCTTATTTGGGGATTCTTTATCTCGACAGTGGCACTCGCTCACGCCACGTTTACGATTAATTCTTTGTGTCATTCATGGGGAAATCGCCGTTTCGAAACTAAGGACGATAGCCGTAATAATGGCTTTTTAGCCCTGTTGACCTTAGGTGAAGGTTGGCATAACAATCACCATCGTTTTGCGGTTTCAGCTCGACAAGGCTTTTACTGGTGGGAAATTGATATCTCATATTACCTTTTAAAAATGATGAGTTGGGTAGGGATCGTCTCAGATCTTCATCCTGTGCCTAAAAGAATTCTCGAAGAGGGTAGAAATAATGACGCCAAGTAAGCAGGTCGTAGAGAATTTTAAACAACTTTATAAAACTCTCAATCGCGAAACACTGACGTTTGAACGGTTAAGTCAGGTATACAGTGATGACATTATTTTTGAAGATTGTTTTCATCATATAGACGGTATCGGTTCACTGTTTGAATATTTTGATAACCTTTATGAAAACGTCCGTTATATCTATTTTGATTTTGAAAATCACTGGATATCTGAAGAGAGCGCGATGCTGACTTGGACAATGTCTTACCAGCACCCAAAGTTAAATAACGGTGAAACCATTGCCGTTAAAGGCGCAAGTCAGCTCAATTTTAAGCAGGGAAAAGTGGTTCGCCATCGTGACTATTTTGATGGCGGTGCCTTGTTGTATGAGCACATACCAATTTTAAAGCGAATAATAGTATTTCTTAAAAATCGATTGGCATAAATAATACTCGCAAGTGAAACAAACGCTAACAGCGTTAAGAATTTAGGTGAAAAAATGAAACAAGAAAAACAAAAAATTGCCATTATTGGTGCGGGTATATCAGGGCTGCTATCGGCTTATCTCTTGAGTCGCGACCACGACGTTACATTATTTGAAGCCAATAAGTACTTGGGTGGACACACCCATTCGAAAACAGTGCAGTCGGGTGGGAAAAGCTATTCCGTTAATACCGGTTTTATTGTCTATAACGATTGGACCTATCCTAATTTTATTAAATTAATGGATCAGTTAGGCGTTGCTAGTGAAGACTCTGAAATGAGTTTTAGTGTTCGCGATGAAAATACAGGCCTAGAGTATAACGGCACCAGCTTAAACAGTCTTTTTGCTCAACGCAGTAATCTATTAAAACCTGCATTCTGGTTAATGATAAAAGATATTCTACGCTTCAATAAACAGACCGTAGAAATGGTAGAAAAAAACCAGTTGTCAGATACTCAGTCGTTAGGTGAATTTGTAAAAGAAAATGGCTATAGCGATCGTTTTGTAAATCATTACATCGTGCCGATGGGCTCTGCAATTTGGTCTGCGTCGGTCGATGTGATGATGGAATTTCCACTTAAATTTTTCTTAAAATTCTTTAATAACCACGGTATGCTCAGTGTCGATAACCGACCTCAGTGGCGGGTAATCAGTAATGGCTCGCAATCGTATATTGAACCGTTGATTGCGCCTTTTAAAGATAAAATCCATTTGAACAGTCCAATTGCAGAAGTCACTCGATTATCGGATAAAGTGATTATTAAAACTTTTTCCGGAGATGAACACGAGTTTGATCAAGTCGTTTTTGCTTGTCATAGCGACCAAGCCTTAGGCATGTTAACGGATGCAACGCAGCAAGAAAGTGACATTTTAGGTGCGATACCGTATCAAATGAACGAGGTTGTATTACATACTGACCGTCGTTTAATGCCAAAGCGTAAACTGGCATGGGCGGCTTGGAACTACCATATTCCTCAGCGCTTAAGTGAGTTTGCCATGGTGACCTATCATATGAATGCGCTGCAAAATATTAATGATGCCCCAGATGATTTTATGGTCACCTTAAATCGCACTGCAGAAATAGCACCCGGAAAAATTATCGATAAATACGATTATGCTCACCCTGTCTTTACCATGGATGGAATTGCCGCTCAGCATCGCCATAGCGAGATTAATAATAAAAATCGCAGTCATTATTGTGGTGCTTATTGGTTTAATGGTTTCCATGAAGATGGTGTTAATAGTGCGTTGCGCGTTGCTGAGTCATTTGGGATAGAGCTTTAGGTGAGTGCTTGCTATGAATGAAGCGCTAACTATGAATCAAGAACCAATAATGAATCAAGAACCCATAATGAAAAGTGCCGTTTATGTCGGAAAAATCAGACATAGACGCTTCCAACCCGTTCATCATGGTTTGAATTATTCATTGTTTATGATGTATTTAGACCTAGATGAACTACCGACTTTACTTAAAAAACATTGGTATTTTAGTGACGGTAAATTCAATCTAGCGTCATTTAATCGCAACGACTATTTAAATCCTAGTATTGCAGACCTAAAGTCTGCGGTCGTTGATCGAGTAAGGTCTGAACTAGGGAGTATCGCTACCGAAATAACCTCAGTTAGAATGCTGACCAATGTTCGATATTTTGGCTATTGTATTAACCCCGTTACATTTTATTATTGCTTCAATGAGCGCGAAGAGCTGCTCACCATAGCGGCTGAAATTACGAATACCCCTTGGGACGAGAAATTTAGCTATATTTTACCAGTAGCGCCTCATTTTTGTGCTCAACACGCAAGCATTCAACATCAAGTAAAAGGGCAAAAAAAGCACGTTTTCAACTTTCATAAAGCGTTTCATGTGTCACCGTTTAATCCAATGAATATGGATTACCGATGGGTATTTTCAGAACCGCTATTAGAGCAAAGCAGTCTGATTGCGGTGCATATGGATAACCATATCGCCGATGACAATGGCGAAAAACATTTTGATGCTACGCTCAAACTTAAGCGTCATGAGATGAGTGATGCCATGCCCAAGTTATTATTTCACTATCCGTTTATGACGTTAAAAGTTGTAACGGGGATTTATTGGAATGCGTTAAAATTGTGGTTAAAAAAATCCCCTTTTTATGATCACCCTGACTCTTAATTACGTATAAACAATAACAAGTGTGTGTATTGTTGGATAATACGCAAAATACGAATAAAAACTGTACTGATTAAACAGAAATTATTAAACGGTACCGCCTCAAGAGAGCGCTGGAGTAAAAAATGAATATGTCATCGTCTGCTACGATTAATACTAAATTTAAACTACAACCTAAGCCTTTTGTCCCTGCGAAAGGCCCAATGTCTAAAATTGCTAGAAACTTAGTTCATAAACAGCTCGCTAGTTTACATACAGGTTGCCTGCAAATTGAAGAAAACGGTGAAGTATTTACTTTTGGTCAGAATCAGCTTGATGTAGAGAGTGATGTAGAGAACGAGGCAGGGCTAGTAGCTCGCCTAATCGTTCATGATATGGGTTGTTATAGCGAGATCATGACGGGCGGTAGCATTGGCGCAGCAGAGTCTTTTATGACAGGAGATTGGAGTAGCCCAGACCTGACCATGTTAGTGCGGGTTATGGTGAGAAACCTCGATATTCTTGATCAAATGGAAGGAGGCTTGGCGCTCATATCCAAACCTTTCCTTAAACTCTTTCATTATTTTAATCAAAACTCAGCTAAAGGCTCGCGCAGAAATATTGCCGCACATTACGATCTAGGCAATGATTTATTTGAATTGTTTCTTGATCCCACCATGATGTATTCCTCCGGAATATTCCCTCAAGTGAACGAAGACCCGAGTACCGAGAAAGAAGCAGCCTCAATGGAGCAGGCTTCAATCAATAAACTCAATATTATTTGTGAAAAACTTCAGCTGACTGCCTCTGATCATGTGGTGGAAATAGGCACGGGCTGGGGTGGTTTTGCAATCCATGCCGCCAAAAATTATGGTTGTAGAGTGACTACAACGACTATTTCTCAAGAACAATTTAACTTAGCTAAGCAGCGTATCAAGCAGGAAGGTTTAGAAGATAAAATAACACTCTTGTTAGAAGATTACCGAGACCTAAGAAAAACGTATGAAGGTCAATTTGATAAACTGGTTTCGATCGAGATGATCGAAGCAGTGGGTTGGAAGTTTTATAATACTTTTTTTGAACACTGCGGCTCTTTATTAAAACCACAAGGTATTGCTTTAATTCAGGCGATTACCATCACCGATCAGCGCTATGATCAAGCACGTAAAGATGTTGATTTTATCCAGCGCTATATTTTTCCTGGTAGCTGCATTCCTTCGATTACAGCATTGATTACGGCCAGTACCAAAGCCAGTGATTTAAATCTAGTGCAAGCACAAGACTTTGGCTTGCACTACGCCCGTACTTTAAAAAGCTGGCAAGAGACGTTTAATCACAAAAGTGAACAGGTCTCTGCCCTGGGTTACAGCGATGACTTTAAGCGCATGTGGCAGTTCTATTTAAGTTACTGCGAAGGAGGTTTTGCTGAACGAACCATTGGGGTTAATCATTTAGTTTTTGCTAAGCCTAGAGCTAAAATCAATTATTAATCTATAAAGATTTTTAGTTGTCTTAAATCAACACTTAAGGACTTAGGCTTTTAAAGCCACAGCTTCTGTCTTGCTTTGCCATTGAGGATGTAATAACAAAATACTACTCTCAGTTCATTAACAGTATTAATACGCTCAGCTATTTTGAGCATGCTAATTTTTATATATGTGGTAGCGTATTAATTAATGAAGAGTTCGTAGTAGCGTTCCTAATAATAAAGGCATGACATGAGTATTCGCACTAAAAATGGCGCTAAGGCGCTGGTTAAAACACTGACTGACTCGGGTATTGATACCTGTTTTAGTAACCCAGGAACTTCTGAGATGCATTTTGTTGCGGCCTTAGATGACTCTAATATGCGAGCAGTCTTATGCTTGTTTGAAGGTGTTGCGACAGGTGCGGCTGATGGTTATGCGCGAATAGCGAACAAGCCTGCCTCTACGCTGCTGCATTTAGGCTGTGGTTTAGGAAACGGCTTGGCCAATCTACACAATGCCCGTAAAGCACGGGTTCCCATGATAAATATCATCGGTGATCATGCGCTGTATCATAAACAGTATGATGCGCCGCTAGAGTCCGATATCGAAACCGTGGCGCGTAATGTGTCTAGCTGGATTCGTACCTGCCCCAGTACCGAGCAGCTAGGGGCAGATACCGCCGAAGCCATCGAAGTCGCCCAACTTGCACCGCAACAAATCTCGACATTAATACTGCCTGCTGATGTTTCTTGGGGGAAAGGCGGAACGGCTACTAAAGCCAATTTAACGCCTGTGGATGACATTGCCGCGGACGAAACCATTAATAAGGCTGCAGAGATTCTCAAAAAACACGGCAAAAAAACCGCCATCTTATTAGGCCGTCGTGTCTTATTAGAAGAAGGCTTAATGGCCGCGTCAAAAATATCAGAAAAAACAGGGGCAAAGCTCTTCTGTGAAGTATTTCCGACACGGCTAGAAAGAGGCGAAGGCCTACCTTATGTGGAACGTCTAGCTTACTTAGCAGAAATGGCTTCGGTTCAGTTAAGAGGGTATGAGCATCTGATTATTATTGATACTAAAGAGCCTGTTTCCTTCTTTGCTTATCCTGGTAAAAAGAGTTATTTAGTGCCGAAAAAGTGCAAGGTACTTAATTTGGTAAAAGAAGATGAAAATGCTGTCGGCAGCATAGAAGCCTTAATGGAAGCGGTTGGCGCACAACTAACGGCTCCTAAACTACAGGCCTTAGACCGACCGAAGTTGCCAGTGGGTAAACTCAATGCCTCCAAGGTATGTGAAGCGTTAGGCGCTTTAATGCCTGAAAATGCCATCATCTCAGACGAGGCTCAGACGTCTGGTTTAAAACTACCGTCTTTTACCGCAGGTTCGCCTAGGCATGATGTATTAACCTTAACGGGTGGTGCAATTGGGCAAGGGTTGCCCGTCGCAATCGGTGCTGCAATCGCAGGAGAAAATACCGCCGGAAAAGATCGTCCGGTAATCACTTTGGTCGGAGATGGTTCAGCGATGTATACCATACAGTCGTTGTGGACCATGATGAACGAGAATTTAGATGTTACGGTTATTATTCTCAATAACCGTTCTTATGCGATTTTGAATATCGAATTAGAACGTGTGGGAGCAGAAGGGGCAGGGCCAAAGGCCAAATCTCAATTAGATTTGTCTAAGACAGAAATTGATTTTGTCTTAATGGCAAAAAGTATGGGCATGCCAGCGGAAACAGTATCGACAGCCGAAGGATTTAATGACGCATTAGCGCGCGCTATTCGAGAACCAGGGCCGCACTTAATTGATGCGATAGTGCCAAGTGAGTACGAAGGTCTTAAATTGAAATTCTTACCGCATGTTTTAGGCGCAATGAGTAGAATTCCTGCACCGATTGCGAAAGCATTAAAGAAAAAGCTTGCACCTTAGTGCAGTTTTTCGGGTTAAATATGCTAAATATGTAAGGTTTATTGTTAGTTTATATTAATGTTGCACCATTTTTTCTAAAATTAGCGCCTATTTTAAATAAGATTGAGCGCTAAATGAGATTCTTCTTCAGTATAGCAATGTGGCTATACAGTTCGCTTTCCGCCGCCGATGATTTTATCGATTTGGAAACCTCTATCAATCAAATGTCGAGCTATTATCGCGCTTATATTTTCTTTGACGGTGATGAGCGATATAAAAAACCTATTCTAGAAATTGCCAAAAATGCTTCAAATTATGATGACTTATTAAGTGATAAACCTAAGTTGTTACAACGCTGGCGTATATTCATCGAACAGGTTAATCAGGGTTTTGTAGGCGTAGGAGCTTCGCGAAATATTAATTTTCAGGCCAACTGGACTCTCAAGAATGATGAACTTAGAAATGTGCTGAATAAAGAGCTCACAGAGTATGTTGAAATTAAGCAATCAACAGATCCTAGTTCAAAAGACTACATACGTTTGCTTCTATTGCGAATGGAAAAAATATTAACCGCGTATATGTCTTTAACCAATGCACTTGGAGGGTTAGGAGTGTCGGCTGAATCGATTGACATTGAGGCCGAAATTTTAGCTGTATCCAATATGTTAACCCTGATAAATCCGCAAGACGATGCTTTAAAACGCGTTGCTAAAAAATGGGCTTTTGTTAGCCGAGTATTGTTAAAGTATAAAACTCGTATCGCGCCTTATGTTGTCATCCATGGTTATGAAAAACTAAGGGAAGATATCGGAGAGCACTTGGCAACTTCAGCTTAACCTAATCTTCAACCTCTAATCTTCGATCTTAAAGATAATACTCTGCGGCAAGGGTATTATCTTGAATTCTCATAGATTCCCATACGCAGTACTTCTTTTTTGCCTATCGTTAGAAGACAAACTCCTCATAAAAAGACGCCAAAAATCAACCACCTGCATCTAATTTCGAATATCCGACCATTCCACTGCGGATTACTAGATGTGTCTTGATTTGAATCACTGTTTCAAGAACTGTAAAGAGTATTCTACAGCCTGTACACACTAAAACGAGTCGAGGAGAGAGAGCCATGGCTGAACGCTTTACTAAAAGCATGGCCAGAAATATGTATATGGGAGGAAGTCTTTTCTTCATTCTCATATTCGTAGGACTGACAATGGACACCGTGCGGCAGCTGCCTGAGCGGGATAATCGTGAAAACCTAACAGAAGCTGTTGCCCATGGTAAAAAATTGTGGGAAGACAACAACTGCGTAGGTTGTCACTCGCTATTGGGTGAGGGTGCGTATTTTGCTCCTGAACTTGGCAATGTATATTTACGTCGTGGTGGCGAAGCAGGCTTTAAGGCTTATTTTAAAGGCTGGATGAATGCACAACCACTGGGTATTCCAGGTCGTCGTGCTATGCCACAGTTTAATCTGTCGGACGAAGATTTAGATGCCTTGGCTGATTTCTTAGAATATGTTTCTAAGATTAATACTAACAACTGGCCACCTAACATAGAAGGATAGGAGTGCATTATGAAATATGAGTCACAAGCTGTTTCCAAGCCTTATTTTATCTTTGCCATCGTATTGTTCGTCGGTCAGATATTGTTCGGTTTGATTATCGGAACCCAATACATTATTGGTGATTTCCTTTTCCCTGAAATTCCATTCAACGTTGCTCGTATGGTACATACCAACTTGCTCATTGTCTGGTTGCTGTTCGGGTTCATGGGTGCTGCGTACTACATGATTCCAGAAGAAGCTGAAACAGAATTGCACAGCCCTAAACTGGCCTGGGCATTATTCTGGATATTTGCAGCAGCAGGTACATTAACCATTATCGGTTATTTATCGGTTCCTTATGCAACACTTGCACATATTACCGGTAATGATTTATTACCCACGATGGGACGAGAGTTCTTAGAAATGCCGACGATTACGAAAGTCGGCGTAGTAATCGTTGCACTTGGTTTCTTATTCAACATCGGTATGACGGTTCTTAAGGGTCGTAAAACGGTTGTTAACCTAGTATTGCTAACAGGTTTATTGGGCTTAGCCTTAATGTTCTTGTTTTCTTTCTACAACCCTGAAAACATCGCGCTCGATAAATACTTCTGGTGGTATGTTGTTCACTTGTGGGTAGAAGGCGTCTGGGAATTGATCATGGCGTCTATCTTGGCTTATGTATTAATTAAAGTAACCGGCGTTGACCGTGAAATTATTGAAAAATGGTTGTATGTGATCATCGCGATGGCATTGATCTCGGGCATTCTAGGCACAGGACACCACTTCTTCTGGATTGGCGCACCTGAGTATTGGTTATGGTTGGGTTCTATCTTCTCAGCGATTGAGCCAATTCCATTCTTCATGATGACCTTGTTCGCCTTTAATATGGTTAACCGTCGTCGTCGTGAGCACCCTAACCGCGCAGCAACTTTATGGGCGCTAGGGTGTGCAGTAATGGCATTCTTGGGCGCAGGTGTGTGGGGCTTCTTACATACACTCGCACCGATTAACTATTACACTCACGGCACACAGCTTACAGCAGCACACGGCCACATGGCCTTCTACGGTGCTTATGTAATGATTGTTCTTACTATTATTTCTTACGCGATGCCTATCATGCGTGGACGTCCAAATGGTAATAGCAACAAAGCTCAAGTAACAGAAATGTGGGGCTTTTGGTTAATGACGGTATCCATGGTATTTATCACATTGTTCCTAACAGGCGCAGGTGTATTACAAGTATGGATTCAACGTCTCCCAGAATCGGGTGAAGCCTTAAGCTTCATGGCCACACAGGATAAGTTAGTCTTATTCTACTGGTTACGTTTGATCGCAGGTCTGTTCTTTATGGCGGGTCTGGTCGTTTATGTTGTTAGTTTCTTTGTAGGTGGCGATGAAGATCCTCAGCTAGAAAAAGACGAAGCAGAAGCAGCAGCCGTTGCCGCTGAAACAGCATAAATTAAGTAATCACTTAACGTGATTGCTAGTTTGAAATAGCTAGGGCGGCGCAAGTTGCTCTGGCTATTTTTACTTTTAGCCTTAGTTTATTACCTCTTAAGGTTCACATGACAGATAATCAATTACAGCGGTCTCGCTTAATCGTACGCAGTTTATTCTTCCTTTTATTTCTCTTAGCCCCCGCGCTCAATATTTTTAGATTTGACTTAACTACCACTAATTTTATCGTTTTTAATCAAGTTTTGTCGTTTGGAATAAGCAAAGAATGGTTGCTGGCCAGTGATTATTGGGATACAGGCTTGCGTATTTTAGGTTACTTTATTTTGCCAATTATACTGACGGTAGTAGCCGGTATTTATGTATTTTATAAGTGGGGGCGATTGTATTGCGGCTGGTTATGTCCTCATTTTTCGGTAGTCGAATACATCAACGGCTTAATGAGTCGTCGCACCGGGCGCGTGACCCTTTGGGAAAATGCCAAGTTTGATAACGAGCAAGATGCTCAGCGCAGTAAAGTCTTTGACTGGATCGTCATCGTACTTGTTTCTATGACCATCGCATTTTTATGGGCTCTGGGTTTATTATCGTATCTATTACCGCCCATTCCCTTATATACCGATTTAATTAATTTTGAAGTCGATCTCTATCCATTAATCTTTTTAGTGGTCGCGACAACGGTTTTTACCATCGATTTTGTGCTTGCACGCCACTTATTTTGCAAGTACGGCTGTGCATTTGGGGTTATGCAGAGTTTATTTTGGATGATGAACAGTAAGGCCATGCTGGTGAAATTTGATCGCGATCGTGCAAAGGCCTGCCAAAGCTGTGATAAAGATTGTGAAACGGCTTGCCCGATGCGCTTGCCTGTTAGAAGCTTTAAACGCGCCAAGTTTACCTGCACTCAATGCGCTCAGTGCATAAGTGCCTGCCAAGAAGTGCAAAAAGACAACCCAGAAGGAACCTTACTCGACTGGAGTAAAGGTGAAAAATCAAGGCACAGCTCCTTGATACCGGTCAAAACTATTGAGCCTAAAAAAAGGCACAATAACAAAATGAAATAGTGAGCGGTAAATTGTTAACCGTAAATAGTTAGCGTTAGAGCATTTGTATTAATAACTATCGTATTTATACGGAAGAATCAGGGTGTCATCGTGGAAGAGTATGTAGGCTTAAAATGGCACGAATACATAACGGGCAAAGCGTCAACCGATCATAAAAGCGCCACCGTGCGCTTGCAGGATCAAGGTTTTCAGATCGGCGTTTTGTTTCGGGCATTAGGCGGTGAGGCTGGCTTACGTATTGATGCCGCGTCACCTCGTGATTATTATATGCGCCGAACGCTTTTACAGAAAATAGCAGGTTCCCACGAGCAGGTTGAATTGGCTTGGCGTGATCAAGAAGCCCTGCGTTTACCCGAAGAAATTAGCCTGTTTGCTACCGCGCAGCTGAATCAGTATTTATACCTCTGGCTAGCCGCATTAGCTGCCCAGCAAGCTCAAGGTTTTCGCAACTGGTTTGTTGATAACCAGACGCTGACCCTTCAAGTTTTAACGACATATCCCGGCATGAAAGCGATTTATCGCCAGTTAGTCGATGCCTTTATAGACAGTCGCCCAGACATCAATAGTTTAAGCCCTGCAGCGGCAAAGCAAGAAGTAGCGATTCGTCAGGGATTAATGGACCCTGGTAGCATTACTGAATTTCCCAGTGCTGAGTTTGCCCCTTGCCCCGTTTATCTTTGGTTATACCCTGGCAATATGAGCAGTTGTGAAGCCGCCGATCAATCGGTGGGTGATGCCGATGAGCACTCAAAAGGTGCCAGTAATAAGAAAAAGGGTAAGCGCAAAAAAGCCGAACGCGTCGAAAACTACGAAAAAAATACCGGTTTAATGGTATTTCGCTTAGAAAACTTATTCAGCTTTAGCGAGTTTGTTCCTGTTGATCGAGCAGGGGACGATACTGACGAAGAAGATGCAGAGAGTGTTGCTGACGATCTGGATGTGATCAGTATTTCTAAAAACAGACAAGCGGCGTCTTCAAGTATTAAATTTGATTTAGATTTGCCATCAAGTGAGCATGACGATCTTCAGCTCGGTGATGGCATATTATTACCCGAGTGGGATTATCGTAAGCAAAAGTATCGCCAAGATTTTTGCTGTTTGCTACCGATGATTAATGAATTGGATAAAACCGACGTTGAGTTATTGGGCCTAGGAGATGAGCCAGAAAGTGCTCGTTATGGCACTCTGCCAGCCCACCTAACCGCCGATGCAGCTAAATTACGCCGTCAGTTTTCGGGGTTAAAGCCTGTGCGACAGTGGCTGAATCGTCAGCAAGATGGTGATGAAGTAGACCTCGATAGTTGGATGCACTTTATGGCCGATAAACGAGCGGGCGCTAGCAATGGAGAGCAGGGCTTTTATCGATCGTTTAATAATCAAACACGAGATTTATCCTGTTTAATTCTGGCCGACTTATCATTATCGACGGATGCTTACATTAATAATAAGCAGCGAGTGATTGACGTAATCCAAGACAGTTTGCAGTTATTATGCGAAGCCTTGGCCGCCACCGGGGATCGCTTTTCGGTTTATGGATTTTCGTCGTTAAAGCGAGAGCATGTTCGTTTTAACATGATTAAGAATTTTAATGAGCGCTACAGCGCGAATATTCGTGGACGTATTCAGAACCTTAAGCCTGGTTATTACACCCGTATGGGGGCTGCGATTCGGCAGTCGATCAAGATTCTGTCTGCCGAAAAAAGTCAGCAGCGAGTATTGTTGATTATTACCGATGGCAAGCCAAACGACTTAGACTTGTACGAAGGACGTTATGGAGTAGAAGATACTCGCATGGCAATTATTGAAGCCAAACAGGCAGGTTTACAACCATTTTGTGTGACGATTGATGAAGAAGCGGATGAATACTTGCCGCACTTATTTGGCAAAAACGGTTTTGTGGTGATCAAAGATCCTGCCCAACTGCCTAAAGAACTACCGCGCCTTTATGTTAATCTGACGCAGTAGGATCAGGCTGACCATTGAGTAGTGGGGTAGTAATTTTAAGGGGGCGAGTGATTTTTTGATTTTTGGTATACAGTTTTATTCTAATCAATAGCGCCTCTGTTAATTCCGTACCCTTAGCGAGCAAAGTTGAGCCCCCATCGGTTCTTAGGTATTCCATGAGTATCATCCCTGGTAACAGGTCATCGACATCTACCGTACGAATATTTTTTCCTTCTAGCTCATCATCGATGTCAAGGGTGGCGAGTTTTTCTATGAGATCTGAATAGATATTTAAGTCTTGTTTCATCAACTGAATAGCCGATGCTTTATTGTGCCCAGACTCTAATAGCTTATCAAAATGCAGTGCCAGCTTTAATAGGTCTGCGCCTAGTTGAATTCTGTTTTTATGATAACTGTTATTCTTATTGGGTAAATTACCTAGGTCGCCAGAAAGTCTAACCATTTCAGCAATCGATTCTAAGCGAGGAATATGTTTAATCAATTTGCTACTGACCAATGGAATATCTTGCACGATATTTTTCTCTTTAGAGGTCAGCTTGCATTGCTGATCTAGTGCTTTCTCCAACAGTTCATCGGGTAAGGTAAAGTAGCCTAAACTGTATAGCATTCCTGCGACTTCAAAATCCCATGTGTCTATTTCGCCTAGCTCAGTCGCCATGTGAAGAATGTATTTTTTTATACGGTTAAAGTTACTAAAAATACTCGGCTTTACCATGGCCAGTAATTCACTGAGCAACTCGATTGAACCTTTAACCGTTTTCTCTAACAGCTCTTTTTCACTGTGCACCAATCGATATTGGCGAACTGCGTTAATGAGTGTTTCTTGCAGCACCTCATTGGGGCAAGGCTTCGTCAAAAAACTAAAAATTTGCCCTTTATTAATTGCCGTCATTGCTGAGTTAAGATCGGTTTGTCCTGTTAATAATATCCTAATGCTATTAGGAGAAATACCTTTGGCTTTTTCTAAAAATTCAGCGCCGCTCATGTTAGGCATGCGCATGTCAGAAACGATTACCGCAAACTCGCTTTCGACCGCCATTAAATCTAAAGCCTCCTGACCGCCGGTTGCTGTATAGATATGGGCCTTCTTTCTGAATTGTCGTTTAAAAGAGCTAAGAAGGTCAGGCTCATCATCAACGAACAATATTTTTTCTGGAATGGTCAAGACTCTCTCCCTTGGTTATGACTCTGTATCTGCATAAGGTAATTGTAGAATAAAAGTTGTGCCTTCGCCTGAGACTGTTTCAAAAAATAATTCACCATTATGGCGCTCTTTAATGATGCGGTAAGATAGAGCCAAACCTTGTCCAGTACCCTTGCCAACATCTTTAGTCGTAAAGAAAGGATCAAATATTTTCTCTTGAATCTCCACAGGAATACCGCCCCCAGTATCACTGATTCGAATCTCTGCATAGGATTCTTTACGCAAGGTCTGAATAAGAATTTTTCCTTTATCAAAATCACTGTTGTTTTCAACGACCTCTTTAATGGCATCAGCCGCGTTTACAATAAGATTAAGGATCACTTCATTAAATGGGCCAGGATGACACATAACAAGTGGCAGCTCTGGGTCTAAGTCAAGGTCTAATTCTGAGTGGTATTTCCACGTATGTTTGGAAATGATAATAGTACTTTCGATGCAGTGATTAATATTGGTAGCTACTTTATGTTCAGAGTTTGGGTGTGAATATTCTTTCATGGCTTTTACTATGTTACACACTCTGTTTACGCCTTCTGTGGTTTGGTTAAAGGCAAGGGGTAACTCTTCGCTCAAGTAGTCAAAGTCTGCTGCTTCAAAGATGGCTGATAGCATCTCTTCATCGAGGGTTTTATTGATTAAGTTTTTTTGAATTTTGTTAAGCGCTTTTGCAGTATCGGTAAAGGAGTCTCTGAGAAAATTTAAATTGTCGCTGATATACTGCATCGGAGTATTGATTTCATGCGCAATCCCAGCAGAAAGTTGGCCAATGGATTCTAGATACATAGATTGCTGGTGTTTTTTCTCTAAGTATTTTTTCTCTGTAATATCATCCATCAGCAATAAGTACCCCATAAACATACCATTAGCTTCAGAGAATGGGGTGATGGCGACGGAAAGAATACGGTCTTTTTCGGCATCCGATCTTTTATAAATTACATCAAAGCGGTCGGTTGTTGTGTTCAGATTTAAGCTATCGTAAAGCTTGGATATCAAGGTAGGCCAATCACACTGTATTCCTAAATCAAATAACCTCTTACCAAGAGCTTGTTGACTGGAATAACCAAAATATTTCTCAGCTTGATGGTTCCAATGGGTGATGCAATCATGTTTGTTAATGCCAATGGCAGCAGAACTCATCTCATTAATCAGTCGTAAATTTTGTTGGTAGACCTGTTCAAAGTGCTCTCTTTCTTTCGCTAAAATAAAGATATCAGATAAGGTTTGTGACATATTCTGGTAGTAACTTTCCTCCTCTGATAGATGGACCATGATATTTTGTGTTTCGACCTCTATTTTTAAAAATGAAAAAATCGAATTGTTATTATTTAAAGGGATTGTAAATCTCGTTCGTTCATCAATCTTCTTTTTATAGTATTTAAACGTATCGTTCTCTTTAAAAGAGTGTTTTATCGTGAAGATTTCCTTTTGGAATTCAAACATAACATCATCTGAATCATGCGTTCCTGCATGAGCAATGCACTCTACCTTGTCTTGATGAACGGTATAGATGCTCGCCGAGCTACAGCTAGACCTAGAGCTTTGTGAATTGATTATTTGGCAAGCGGATTGTGCAACATCTGTCAGATTTTTTTATCTAATAACAGTTCTAATAAACTGCTGCTGATTAATTTTCGTTGGTTCGATGTATGAAATGAATGGTAATTGATTGAACGCTGGATTCCCGAGACAATCACGCGTAATAACATGCGGGGGGTGATTAAATTTATGTCTAAAATGTCATCAAAGCCTACATAGTCAAAGTTCTTTAAATCTGTCGGATTGGGGCTTTCTGATAAAGCAAGAATAGGGGCATAGGAATAGATACTTCTAAGTTGTATGCAATCTTCTTTGTATCTTTCTAGGTTGATCGAAGAGATGTTTACAATGATGATATCAAGCGTATTACGACTAATATAATCAACAGCATCACGAAAGTTATCCGTATCATAAAGGGATGAGATACCGTATTCGTCATCACTAAAATTATTGATGCTATTAATTAACGTAATAATCGCTTCTCTAGATGCCGGATTATTATCTAATACCATAAGATTAATATTCATTAATACTTATCCAATTGTTGTTTGCACATCTACCGCTACTCATAAGCGGCCAAGTTGTTCACCCTTATCGTATGTTAAAAAGTTTAGACCAAGTTTTATAGAGTGAAGGAAGAGGGGTTAAAATATTGGTTCTAATGTTGATCTGCATCGTTAAAAAGTATGAGTGCTGATAAGAATTGAGCTTGCGGGCATGAAAGAAGTACTTAGACATAAAACAGCGTATTGTGCTTGTGTCTGAATCGGCTTTGTGAGATACGTTGTTGAGTATTTAAACAAAAAGGTATCTGACTGTGACAACGCCTGAAAACCAGCATGAAAAGACGCTTCAAAGCACCATCAATCGCTCAGACATTAAGACAGTGCGCATTGATATCGTATCGGATGTCATGTGCCCATGGTGCGTTATTGGTTATCAAGGGCTCAAGCAAGCATTAAGTCAGTTAGAAGGTGAAATTGAGGCCGATATTCATTGGCAGCCGTTTGAACTGAATCCGAATATGCCACCAGAAGGGCAAGACTTGGGTGAGCACATTGCTGAAAAGTACGGCAGCACCCCAGCGCAAAGCCAGCAAAATAGAGATCAGATCACTCAGTTAGGCGCTAACTTAGGTTTTACCTTTAACTTTACCGAAGGTAAGAAAATTCTGAATACGTTTAAAGCCCATCAGCTTTTACACTGGGCAGGCGAGACATCGACAGTCCAAACAGCGCTGAAAATGGCGTTACTGCATGCGTACTTTACCGACGGTCGCGATGTCAGTGATGAAGCTGTGCTCGCTGAAATCGTCAAAGAGGTTGGACTAGAGGCTGACTTTGCCATTCAGCTGCTGCAGGATCAAGTTTATAGCGGTGATGTTAGAGCCCTTCAAAACAAATGGCGAGAACTCGGTGTGACCGCTGTTCCAACGTTTATCATTAATGAAAAATTCATGATATCAGGTGGCCAGCCACCCGAAGCATTCGTTCAAGGGCTACGCCAGATTACCGATTCAATTTAAAGGATTCATTAGAGATTCATTATGGGTTCATTAGAGATTCATAAGGGAGTCATTAAGAGCTTGCTAGCATCTACTTGGGTAATTTGTTAAATCACCTTCAAATATTGCCTCATTCAGGTTTTAATACCGCCAATTATTCGGTTATATTGGCGGTATTATGTTTAAGTGGTGGGTTCTTTTAACCCTGTATTTGACTCAGGGCTTACCGCACGGTTTTTTCAGCCAAGCCTTACCTACCTTATTGCGTCAGCAGGGCATGAGCCTTGAAGCGATTGGCTTAATGTCATTGGTTTCTTTGCCTTGGGTGCTCAAGTTTCTGTGGGCGCCTTTGCTTGACCATTACCAACCATTAAAGCGTTTAACAGGCGGGTGCATCGATGGTCATATTCGTAAAACCTGGATCATCTCAGCCAATGCCATTGCTGCGCTCGTATTAATATTTATCGCCTCAATGCCTCTAGAATACTGGATTAACCAAGCGGCTGTGGGTTTGGCGTGTGCGCTGCTGGTATTGACGGTTTTTGTCGTAACCCAAGACATCGCAACGGATGCACTCGCGGTCGAAAATATACCAACCGCCCAACGTGGCTTTGGTAATAGTCTACAAGTTGCGGGCTATCGCATCGGCATGATCATTGGCGGTGGCTTATTGTTAGCAATCTTTGCTCAGCTTGGCTGGACAGGGACGTTATGGGCGTTAGCGGGGCTGATGATATTAGGTTTAATACCGTTATGGTTTTGGCAACCTGCGCCGGTAAAAGTGAATAATGAACCTGTACTTCAGCATTGGATGGGCTTTTTACGACTGCCAGGAGCAGGGGCGTGGCTGTTATTATTACTCACTTATAAAGTTGGCGATGCTTTTGGTACGGTCATGATACGACCGCACCTTGTCGACTTAGGTGTCACACTGCCAGAATTTGCCGAATTATTAGGTGTTTGGGGTACGATTGCAGGATTGGTTGGGGCGCTAATGGGGGGCTTATTGCTGAAGGTCTTTAATCGCCTTCAGGCCTTGATCGTATTTGTTGCCTTAGAAGGGCTTGCAATAGGGCTTTATTCGCTGTTAACCACGTTAGATTGGACGTTGATTTATACCTTAATCATTACCGAGCATATCACCGGCGGTATGGCGACGGTGGCCTTGTTTACCGTCATGATGGATCGTTGCCGAGAAGCCAGTGCAGGGTCTGATTATGCATTACAATCGTGTCTGGTAGTTTTATCTACGTTAGTGGCCAGTTCGGTTGCCGGCTTTTTTGCCGCCCAATTTGGCTATGTATTACATTATTATTTTGCTGCCGCCTTGTGTGGGTTGGCGGTGCTGGTTTTATTGTTAAGTCGTACTAAATTTTTTAAGCAGTAGGTTTTAAAATGTCAGAAATTATATTTGAGCATCAGATGGATGCTAAAGGCTTATTTTGCCCAGAACCTGTCATGATGTTGCATGATGAAATACGCAAAATGGCCATTGGTGAAGCGATTGAAATTCAGGCAACAGACCCGTCAACTCGACGTGACTTTATTAAGTTTTGCAGTTTTTTAGGGCATGAACTGGTATTAGATGAAGAGCGAGAAGGAGTTTTCTTTTACGTGATTCGCAAGGCTTGTTGATTTTTAACCTTGATAAAAAAGGCTACAACAGCTGAGCAGTGCTCATCTGTTGTAGTCTAGTGTAGTAGCCTAGCAAGATCTTCTTAAAGCTGCTTAGCGGCAGCAAAAAGAGCCTGGTTATAACGTTGCTGCCAAGTTTGGTCTGCGCTAAGTGTTAACCACTGGCTAACAGAGTCACAGATCTGTTGCTGCAAGCTACCCGATTGACCTAAGCCTTGTGCCAAGCGTTGCACTTGATACGCCATACGCGCTTGTTGATCTTCGGCAGGAGACGGCAGCTCGGCGGCAATTTCTAAAGCAATACACGCATTACGCAAATCATCGCTATTACTTAATTCAGTAGAATTCTCATTCCACTTACTTTCAAGCAATGACTTATCAATACCTTGCGGTAGTTTAAGCTCTGTCTCATCGGCTTTATACAATGATTCAGCCTGTACAGTATCGCTTGCTTTGATGCTAATCGCGGTAAGCTTGTCGGCAAGAATAACCCAAGCTTGCTGCTTCTTAGCAACTTTTGCTTCAGAGAATACATTCTCTTGCAGCTGCTGAGCATCGCTAAGACGCTTGCGTAACTGCGCATAAAGCGCTTTAGGCAAAGATAGCTCAGCAAACTCTGCACTGCAGTTTTGTAGAATATCTTTGCTTTCTGCGTTGCTCAGTTTCGCCGCAGCTTCTGCTTTAATAATGATCGCTTGTGCGGATTCAATATTTGCTTCAATTTGTACTTTATTTTGTTGGCGCTGTTCATCACGGCGAGAGAATACCGCATCACACGCAAGGCGGAATTCTTGCCATAGCTTTTGATCAGCTTTGTTTGGCGTCATACCAATGGTTTTCCAAGACGATTGCAGCTGCTTGCTTTCTTCAATCGCTTGGCTCAACTCTTCGACATCTTGTAGCGATTTTGCTTGCTCAATTAACGCTTCTTTCGCTTCAATATTACGCTGGTATTCAGCTTTGATGTGCGCGTAAATTTTATCAGATATGTCTTGTAAGCTGGCTTGGCTATTTTTGTGTTCGTTACGATCAACCGGAGAGAAACTGCGGAACGTTTCACGAGCGGCATCAAGGGTTTTTTGTACAATCCCCCAATCGGCCGTATCCCAATCCATGTTGGCTTCGTAATCAATTAACTGAGCGACTAAAGCCTGTCGATTCACTAAGTTTTGTTCGCGCTGTTTTGCCATATCGGCATAGTGTGCTTTGCAAGGCTCGTAAGCTTTGTCGGCAGCACTGCGGAAACGATTCCATAACACCTTGTCATCTTGACGGGCGATAGGGCCAATGGTTTTCCATTCTTCTTGCAGTGTATGAATTTTGTCGGCCAGTAAAGAAGGGTCCATCTCGCTATCGACCAAGTTTTCCATGCTTGCGCACAAAGCTTCTTTTTTAGGCGTGGCGGCATAACCCTGCCAATCACGAATCTCGGTTAATTGTGCGGTTAGATTCTGATATTGACGCTGGAATTTTTTAGATTCTTGCTGACTGATTTTTTTCATTGCCTGAACAGCATGTTGATGACACTTGTTAGCGTCTTTCAAATGGCCTTCAGCAATGTGACCTTCTAACTCTGTTAACAGTTGAGCAAGCTTTTTAGAGCTGTCTGCTTCGTGAGCGCTGATGTTTTGATTGTGCTTGATGACATGCTGTAAGGCGTTATTAAGAGCAACTAATAGGGTCGGGGTTTCTAATACGATATGGGCAGCAGGGGATGTCCAACTAAGCTGTTTTACCAGTTTGGTTAATTCTTTTTGAAGATTCTGGCTCTTGCTTAAACTGGTTTTTTCTAACGACTCGCACTGAGCAACAAGTGTTTCAAACGCTTCTTTTTGCTCTGACAACTGAGACCGTGTTGAATTGAGCGCAAGCCAGGCGTGTAAGGTAGTTTCAAAGGCTTTGGTCTGAGCTGTTTCTGGTTTAGTGATTTTTTGTGCACTTTTCCAGTTGTTTTCTAACTCGGCTAATTGCTCTGGCAGTTGCTCGTTTAGCTCAAGAGCTTCTAACTGTGCTAATAGAGAAACATAGCTTTCTTTTGCTTCTGCAATGGCCGCTAATTTTTCTTGAGCAGCTCTTTCTTCGGCAACATGCGCCGCTAAAATGTCTTCACACGTAACCAATGCCGTATTGAAATCTTGCAGCTGTTGCTGACTTTGACCACTAAGCGCAGCCCAGTTTTGTTTTAGTAGCTGCAGGCGGCCGTTGTATTCTGGTGAGTAAGCGCTTTTACCAATCTGTTGAGCATTAGTGATAGCGCTAGCAATTTTTTCTTGGCGAAGTTTTTCACTGTCTTCAGCCGCTTTACTCGTGGCTAGCTGGTCTTTGCAAAAACGATAAAGCGCTTTGTCTTTACCTTGAGCAATAAGCATGAGCTTTTGCAAAGAATCACTTTTTTCTAAGCCATGCGCTGCCGCAAGGCGTACTTTTGATACGGGGTTATTACTAGCAATATCAAGACGGATATCTTCGCTGCCCAATTTATTAATCGCGGCTAAGCGTAATTCGTCATCTTGGGTATAGGTTGCAATATTGACCAAGTCGTTATCATTTTTTACCGAAGCCAAATCTGCAATACTTTGGTTGGGTAATAGTCGTATTAAATGTTGCTGCTGAGCCTGCTGACGCAGCTCGGTATGATCGCAGACCAAAAAAGACGCCAATTGCTGAGGTGACTTGATTAAGGCTAAAGCGCTAGAGCGAACGCTCAAATCAGTATCTTGCTCGGCAACTTGAGCTAAAATATTTTCGTCGCTGAGTTTGGCTAATGCCAACTTCCGAACGGCCGGATCTTTGTGCTGCCACTTCGGTTTAAAGATGGAAGGTGTAAAAAGATTTTCTAATAACGCCATGTAATTCTTCCTGGAACAAATGCACAAAAGGCTTAAATGTAAATAAGGGCTATTCTACTACTAATTTAGCAATCATAGAATTGGGTTAGAGCAATTGCTGTGCTAATATCGCCACATTCTATAGCTCGACATCCTAAAACTAAATAACTATAACAAGGATATACTCAATGAAGTGGCTTAAATACGCTCTAATTTCGCTCTTACTCGTTCTACAAGGCTGTGCCTCAATGGGCATCTCAGATTATCCATTGGCTGAGTTGACCGAAAAATATACTGATGAAACCTCAAAATTTATGGCGGTAGATGATTTAATTATTCATTATCGCGACGAAGGCACCGGACCAACGCTAGTACTACTTCACGGTGTAGCGTCATCGCTTCATACTTGGGATGGTTGGGTTAATCGTTTAGCACCTCATTATCGAATAATTCGCATTGACCTACCGGGCCACGGCTTGACCGGAAGTGATCCAACGATTGAGCGCTATGAGATAGCTTATATGATTAATAAGCTCGAAAAATTCCTCAACAAACTCAGCATCGACGAAATTTATTTGGCGGGTAATTCTTTAGGTGGCTACATTGGCTGGAACTATGCGCTGCACCGCCCAGATCGTGTTAAAAAGATGGTCTTATTAGATTCAGCGGGTTTCCCACAAGACATGCCCTTTATCATGAATTTTGCAGCATTGCCGGTAATCGGTGAAATGGCGGGTTTTATGATGCCGAAGTTCATTGTTAATCGAAACGTTAAGCAAGCCTTTGGTGATAGCGACAAAGTGACGGACAAGCTACAGCAGCGTTATTTTGACTTGACCATGCGCCAAGGTAATCGTGAAGCATTAGTCAATGTATTCCGCACCATGAAAGAGCAGAGTAAAAACGAACACTTAGGCGATCGCATTAAAAATGTCGAAACGCCGACGCTACTAATGTGGGGTAGTGAGGACGAATGGGTACCTCTGAGTATTATGCAGAAATTCCATCAGGCATTACCCAACTCACAAACCATCGTTTACGAAGGTGTGGGCCATATGCCAATGGAAGAATTACCGGTTCAGACGTCTCGTGACGCACATTCATTCTTTACGCTAGGCAAAACATTGGCAGAGCCTTTGGTTCTAGCGCCTTAAAGAGACAATTTTAAATACTATCTAAATACTAGAAGCGGGGCTGATTGTTCGGCCCCCTATAAAGTAGGTGTAATGAGTCAATCTATTCTTTGGTACGATTACGAAACCTTCGGCGCAGATCCTTCTTTTGATCGGCCTGCTCAATTCGCCGGTATTCGCACCGACGAAAATTTAAATGAAATCGACGAACCGGTGCAACTGTTTTGTCGACCCAGTCCCGATTACCTTCCTCATCCGCAAGCCGCCATGATTACCGGCATTACTCCTCAGCAATGTTTGCAAGATGGGCTGCCTGAAAATGAATTTATCGATCAAATTAATCAAATTTTCTCAGTGCCAGACACCTGCGCAGCGGGCTATAACAGCATTCGGTTTGATGATGAAGTAACGCGTTATACGCTTTATCGCAATTTTTATGATCCTTATGAACGTGAATATAAAAACGGCAATTCTCGTTGGGACATTCTCGATGTCATGCGTTGTGCGTATGCGTTGCGCCCCGAAGGCATTAACTGGCCCAAAAATGCGGAAGGCAAAGTCAGCTTTCGTTTAGAAGACTTAACCGCCGCCAATGGTATTGATCTGGGTAAAGCCCACGATGCTGTGGTTGATGTGCGCGCAACGATTGCTGTGGCAAGACTGTTATTAGAAAAGCAACCTAAGTTATACCGTTATCTTTTTGAACATCGCGCTAAGCACAAACTAGCCTCGTTGGTGGATGTTGATAATAATAAACCCTTGGTTCATGTCTCAGGAATGTACGGCGTTGACCGTGGCTGTATGGCTGTTGTCGTACCTTTGTGTTGGCATCCAACCAATAAAAACTCCTTTATCGCCTTTGACCTTTCTACAAGCCCGAATACCTTAGCGGGTTTAACGATTGAGCAAATGCAGCAGCGATTGTTTTCTAAGCAAGCCGATCTGCCCGAAGGTATAGAGCGTTTAGGCTTAAAAGAAGTGCATATTAACAAAAGCCCTGTGCTGGCACCGGCAGCAACATTAACCCCAGATCAAGCAGCGCGCTGGGAAATATCGGGTGATGTCTTGCGTGCCAATTTGGCCGCACTAAAAACACTTTTAGCGCAAGACAGCTCTGTGTTGCAAAACTTGCATGGGGTGTACACCCAGCGAGAATTTGCTGAAAAAACCGATGTCGATACCATGCTCTATAGTGGTGGTTTTTGGAGTGGCATGGATAAAAAAGCCATGGCGCAAATACATGCAACGTCTCCTAAAACGCTTGGCAGTCTTAAGGTCCAGTTTCAAGATCCGCGTGGAGAAGAAATGTTCTTCCGCTTTCGTGCTCGTAACTACCCAGAAAGCTTGCAAGAAGACGATCATGAACGTTGGGCAAAGCATTGCTCCGACAGCCTACTCGGCAATGGCCCAGGTTTGAACTTTGAACAGTTTGGTATTGCACTGCAGCAGGCGTTCCAAGACTATCAGCACGACCAAGATAAAATGTTCGTCTTGCAAGAGCTGCAACTTTACGCCGAATCGATTTATCCGGCCGATGGGTTTTAAGGGGTTAATCAGCCATAAACAAAAAAGCCTCGGTTAATGATAACCGAGGCTTTTTTTGTACTTACATTTGTATTTGTATTTTAGCCAGTAGGCACTGGCTAAAAACTTCAGACAAAGCCTAAGCTTTTACTTCAGCCCAAAGATCGTACTCATCGGAGTGCGTGATCTCAACTTCAACAAAGTCCCCAGGGGCGCAATCGAAGTATTCATTAAGATAAACCATGCCATCAATGTTTGGTGCATCTGCAACCGTACGGCCTACTGCACCTTCTTCGTCTACATCGTCAATCAATACCGTCATGGTCTGGCCAACGCGGCGCGCCAATTTACGAGTACTAATTTCTTGAGCTTTGGCCATGAAGCGTTCCCAGCGATCTTGCTGAATATCTTCAGGCACATGATCCGGCAGGGCGTTTGCGCGTGCGCCTTCAACTGGGCTGTATTTAAAGCAACCAACGCGATCCAATTCTGCTTCTTCTAACCAGTCTAAAAGAATCTGGAAGTCTTCTTCCGTTTCACCCGGGAAGCCAACTACGAAGGTTGAACGTAATACTATATTCGGTGCAATTTCACGCCATTTTTTAATGCGCGCTAACGTATTTTCAGCATGAGCAGGGCGCTTCATTAGCTTTAAAACCGCTGGGCTTGCATGTTGAAACGGAATGTCTAAATACGGCAGTATATGATTTTCAGCCATCATTGGAATGATGTCGTCAACGTGCGGGTAAGGGTAAACGTAATGCAAACGTACCCAAACCCCCATATTGCCTAGTTCTTTACAAAGAGAAAGCAGGTTGGTTTTAACCGGAGCACCATTCCAGAAACCGGTGCGGAATTTCATATCAACGCCATACGCGCTGGTATCTTGCGAAATAACCAACAGCTCTTTTGTACCGGCATCGACTAAGCGTTTTGCTTCTTCTAATACATCACCAATGGGGCGACTCACGTGCTTGCCGCGCATATCTGGGATGATGCAGAAAGTACACTTGTGATTACAGCCTTCAGAAATTTTCAAGTACGAATAGTGACGAGGAGTCAGTTTAACGCCCTGAGCCGGAATCAAATCGGTGAAGGGGTCGAAGTCTGGATTGGGTGGCACCCACTCGTGAACCGCTGTCATGACTTCTTCATAGGCGTGCGCGCCAGAGATAGACAGCACACCAGGATTTTCTTTCTTAATCAGCTCGGCGTCTGCGCCTTTGCCCATGCAACCTGTAACAATTACCTTACCGTTAGCCGTCATGGCTTCGCCGATCGCATCAAGGGATTCTTGTTTTGCCGCATCGATGAAACCACAGGTATTAACCACCACTACGTCAGCATCTTCGTAGGTATTGGTAATGTCGTAACCGTCCATTTTCAATTGCGTAAGGATACGTTCAGAATCGACGCTGTTTTTTGGGCAGCCTAGGCTTACGAAGCCAATTTTACCGCTACTATCATGCTTACTAGAAGCGATTAGTTCGCTAGGATTCTGTGTATCAGTCGAATGGGTGTTATCTGGCATTGTTGGCTCATCAAGGTAGATCTAATAATGCGCGGATTTTATCTTAAATAGACGAAATTGGCTATCAGACTCTCTTTGTAATGCTAAATGATTGAGGAGATTAAGGGTGGTCAAATACGCAGTAAGTCGGTAGATTGCACAGAACTCAATGCTCTAAATTGGAATGGCCCCCCTCATGGAATTAACTTCATCTTTAAAGCAGTACTTTGGCTTTGATCAATTTCGAGGCGGTCAAGAGCAAACGATTCGCCAGTTGATTGCTGGGCAGTCGTCGCTAGCGATTTTTCCTACGGGTTCGGGTAAGTCTTTGTGTTATCAGCTTACTGCGCTGCATTTACCCCATGTCACCTTAGTCGTATCGCCTTTATTAGCCTTAATGAAAGATCAACTTGAGTTTTTGGCGAGCAAAGGCATTCCTGCCGCGAGTATTGATTCGACATTGAGCGGAGATGAAAGTCAGCAGGTCATGGCGGATGTGCGCTCGGGTAAGATTAAAATTTTAATGGTATCTGTTGAGCGCTTTAAAAATGAACGTTTTCGCCAGTTCATTAATGCCGTGCCCATTTCAATGCTGGTGGTCGATGAAGCGCACTGTATATCAGAGTGGGGGCATAACTTTCGCCCAGACTATCTTAAGCTTCCGGTGTATTGCCAAGAGCTGAATATTCCCTTAGTGCTACTATTAACCGCCACGGCGACCCGAAAGGTTAAAAACGACATGGCGGCTAAGTTCGATATTCAGCCACAGCATGTCATCCAAACGGGCTTTTATCGCGCGAACCTCGATTTGGCCGTAGTCCCCGTTGCTGAAGATAAAAAATCGCAAGTATTGGTGCAAAGTATTCGCCAGCAACAACAGATATTTACCGCGTCAGGGCTACAATCTGCGGGCATTGTTTATGTCACATTGCAACACAGCGCCGAACGCGTAGCGGCCTATTTACAAGGCGCAGGGATTAACGCGGTGGCGTACCACGCGGGTTTTGATTCCGACAAACGACAACAGATTCAAAATGACTTCATGCAAGGGCGTACCGATGTCGTTGTGGCGACAATCGCGTTTGGAATGGGCATTGATAAGTCTGACATTCGATTTGTGATTCATTACGACTTACCCAAATCGATAGAAAACTACAGCCAAGAAATTGGTCGAGCGGGGCGCGATGGCCAGCCTTCCAATTGCCTAACCTTAGCCAACTTGGATGGTTTAAATACCGTCGAAAACTTTGTCTATGGTGATACCCCCGAGTTATCGGCCATTGAATACTTATTAGAAAATATTCGCCAAGAAAGTAAACCTTCAGCGAGAGAAAAAGACGTTTCAGAATGGGAACTTCAGGTGGTGGGATTATCGAATGCGAGTAATATTCGACAGCTGCCTTTAAAAACATTATTAGTGCAGTTAGAGATGATGAAAGTCATTAAACCTATGTATGCCTATTTTGCCGAATTCAAATATAAGTACCTGCGAGACAAAGAATCGATACTGGCCATGTTTGAAGGAGAACGTCGAGCTTTCTTAAGTGCCATATTCTCAACCAGTCAATTCAAAAAAGTATGGGGTGCGCCTGATTTTGACGCGCTATTTCGCAGCTATCAATCAGACAGAGCACGAGTAATTACTGCCCTCGATTACCTTGCTGAAAAACAACTCATTGAACTTGAAAGTAAAAAAATGACGGAAGTCTTTCAAGTGCATCAAGAAGCCTTGCATCAGCCACAACTGGCTGCAACCTTGCATCACTATTTTGTTGATAAAGAAGAAAAAGAGATAAAGCGTATCGCATCACTGGTACGTTTTTTTGAGCTGGATAAATGTTTAAGCTCTAACCTTGCTCGATACTTTGATGATCAACAAGCGCCAGAAACATGCGGCCACTGCTCGGTTTGTCGAGGGCAGGTGGCCAAATTGGAATACAGTCAGCAACCGAGCTGGCCAACGAATGAAGACATTCAACATAGCTTAACTGGGCTGGCCAAGACACTAGAAGGAAAGGTCGAGTTGACGTTAGATATTCAGTGTCGGTTTTTAGCGGGTATCAGCGTACCCGTTTTTGCACGTAATAAAGTAAGGCAGCTACCGGGCTTTGCAAGTTGTGAACAGCTGCGTTATGCCGATATACGACAGCGTATTAGCGAATAGATTGAGACAGTATTGATAGAGCAGTTTGATAGAACAGCTTAATAGAGCAGCTAGCGGTCAAAACGCTTAGCAATAGAGAGGCTAATCGCCTCTTTGTTTAGAATTAAATTCTCAAACGACATCGGTTTACAGATCCCAAATCCCTGAGCGTAATCGACGCCAATATCTTTTAGTGTGAAGACAATATTTTCATGCTCAACCCACTCAGCCACCGTTTGAATGTTCATAGCCGTTGCAATGTCGGTGATTGATTTTACGAACGCATGATCAACAATATCTTCTTCTATGTTTTTCACAAACGCGCCATCAATTTTTAAATAATCAACAGGCAAAGCTTTAAGGTAACTGTAGGACGACATGCCTGTGCCAAAATCATCTAATGATACTCGACTGCCAAGCTCTCTTATCTGACTAATGATTTTACTCGCAAGCTCTACATTAGCGATGGCATTCGTTTCGGTGATTTCAAAACAAAAGTTAGAACCATCAATATCATGTTTAGTGAGCGCGTTTTTAATGGTGCTCAAAAGTTGATCATGATTTAGCGCATCGGCGGTTAAATTAATAGAACAAAAACCGACATCAAAGTTATCTTTAATGGCTTTGAACTGAGCAATCGCACGATCAATAACGCGTTGATCAACGTCCCAAGTTGCATTGTATCGCTCAGCGGCGGGCATAAAACTGTTGGGGTAAATAGTTTTACCATCTTTGCCCTTCATTCTGACTAACGCTTCAAATCCACACGCAGAATCACCGGTGATATGTTTTATAAGCTGATACTCAAGGAATAGTCTTTTGTCATCGAGGGCTTTGCGTAACGTAACCAGACTTTCCATCTCGCCAAAGCGTTCAGATAGACCGCTGTCTTCAGGAAGATAAAGGTGATTCCTGTTTCTTCCGGCTTCTTTTGCAGCGTAACAGGCTGAATCGACACAGCTTAGAATTTTTTCTTTATCGCCTTCTAATGTGCTCAGATGCAAAATACCAATACTGCTACTGACGGTGAAAGTATTGTCATCCCAGTTAAAGCGGTAGCTGGAAATTGAATGCTTAATACGCTCAGCAATCGCCAACGACGATTCAATAGAAGGGGCTTGAATGATCATAGCAAACTCATCGCCACCAATACGTGCAAGAATATCACCTTCCCTTAATGTGGTAGCAATGCGTTTACTGATGGCAATAAGCAATTGGTCGCCAGCTAAGTGACCAGCAGTATCGTTCACAACTTTGAATTGGTCTAAATCCAAGTAAAAAATAGCGTGTTCATTACGACTGTCTTTACGCAATAATTCTTCAATAAAATTATCAAATGCTCGGCGGTTATAAGTACCCGTTAAATCATCGTAAGACGCATAGATTTGCAGTTGCGAATTAGATCGCGAAATTTCTAATAGATACTTTTTAACCAAAGCGGTTTTGATATTATAAAGCGTTGCAAGTCTGCCGAAGTCACCATTTTTAAACCCCTCAATCAGTGTTTCGCCTTCAGGATTATTAGCATACTTACGAATATGCCGACTAATTAAAATAAGCGGGCGAATAAAGTAATAGCGAATAAAGAAAAAGAATACCGACATAGTAATAATGATGGGAATAAATAGCTGCTTGGAGGTTTCTTTAATAATATTAGAAACAGCCGTAAAGTCAGTAGAGGTTGGCGTTACGACGACTAACTTCCAATAAGACTCCGGAATGTGGAATATTGAAGCATTCACTTTTTCTTGCAGCAAAAAATCATCATTTAATTGAAAGTATTCCAATAAGTAACTATTGTCCAAGGTCTCATCAATGTGACTGAGGATGGAAGAGGCCATGATTTCCGCTTGTTCTTGGGTGACTTGATAGCTGTTATCGTGAAAATACGCGGCCATCGTTTGGTGCTGCGATTCGAACTCGGGGTGAGTATGATAAATTCGGTCAGAAAGGTTCAAAAGGCGTTCCGCCAGTTGTTTGAACTTTGGTTGTGTCGCCGCTAACTCCGCAATATTTGAGATCTGGTGTAGGCGCTCAGCTTCTGGATTTTCATCGAGTTCTTTTTCAGATACGCGTACTTTAGACTGTGGAAAACTGATGAATTTATTGTTCTGGTCGACTAGGAAGACATAGCCGCCGAGTTTTTCTGACTGCTGCTTAAAAAAAGTATTTAAACCCTCAAGCTTCATATCAATGGTCGTTGCGCCGATATATTGCCCGTTTTTCCGAATAGGTAGGGTACAAGTTACCATCGGCTCTTTCGAAAACGGATCAACGTATGAGCGTGACCAATAACAGGTTTTATTCAAAAACTTAGCTGGGACATACCACTCCTCATTACGGTAGCCTTTGCCACCTTGGAGGTTGTAGTCGTTATAAAAGTCGAGTTGCCCCAGCTCATTCTTGCCCCAGAAATAGCTGTTCTTGTCTTTATTGGGATCTAAAGCATTAGGTTCTGGCCAAATACCACCCCCAGCAACAAGGTTACTGGAAATATCAATATTAATAAGATTAGGGAGAACTTGGCGGTAAGTAGCGTCAGAATAAGGGATCGAGATAACCGCAGCGGTTAAGCTTTCGGCTAGTGAATGAATCAGCGATGTTTGTCTTACCAATTCGGCCACAATAGCGTTGCCATTGGCTTCTACTTGTTTTGAGCTATCACGTTCCAGTTTTTGACGCAGTTCACCCTGTAAAACGTAGGCGAGCGTTAGCAGCAGAGTCATTGTTGCAACAATGAACCCTATCGATATCTTGAAGCTGGTATCGGACAAGTACTGTTTCATTTAAAAAATATCATCTAGAACTTAATTAAAAGCCTAGACAATATTTATTGAAATGACACTTAGAAGGGCAGAATTAGCCAGAGATAGTGAAGATTAAAGTTCTTCGTAGGTATAGTTGTCATCCGCATTGGCTTCACGCTCTTTACGTTTACGCTCTTCTGCTAGAACTTCTCTGATTTCGTGCATCACAGAATCAACGTCGGCGCTTTCGGTAGCCTCTTCAAACAGACCTGTCAGAATCGTATCGGCGGTTAAATCGCCATCTTCGTACAAGGCCCACATTTCTTTAGCATAATTCGTGCGTAATAGTTCAGGCGCATACTGACCGTAATACTCGGTCATGTTATTCACATCACGCTCAAGCATCGATTTAGCATGATTGTTTGCAGCGGCATCAACGGCTTGCGGTAAATCGATAATCACCGGGCCGTAATCATCAACCAATACGTTAAATTCAGATAAATCGCCGTGTACTAAACCAGCAACTAACATGCGCTTAACATCATTAATAACGGTTAAATGATCCTCGCGAGCTTGCTCAGCGGTCATGGAAACGTCATTAAGGCGCGGCGCAACATCCCCATCATCATAAGTCACCAACTCCATCAATAGCACACCATCGAAGCAACCATATGGCGTAGGAACGCGCACACCGGCTTCTGCTAAGCGATACAAAGCATCAACCTCGGCATTATGCCAAGATTCTTCTTGTTGCTTGCGACCGAACTTAGAGCCTTTTTCCATCGCGCGTTGGCGACGGCTATTTTTGCTCTTACGGCCTTCTTGATATTGCACAGCTTGCTTGAAGCTGCGCTTAGCCGCTTCTTTATAAACTTTCGCACAACGAATTTCATCGCCGCAGCGCACAACATAGACAGTAGCTTCTTTTCCACTCATTAGCTGGCTGAGGACTTCGTCCACAACACCATCATCAACTAAAGGCTGGATTCTTTTTGGAGTTTTCATAAGCGCTTTATACCCTAGACAGGTAGTACAGGCAAGTAGCTTGGCCAGTGTACTGGCTACTAACAGCCAGATAAGTATAATGCGCGCCTGTCTCATTAAATATAGACACAGTAAATACCGACACACTGAATACAGAACGCGTTCAAACCAACGCAGGAGAGCATCATGTTTATAGTTCGAGCGATATTAGGCGCCTTAATCTTGTTTTTTAACTGGGTATTCACGCCAAAAAGCATCAAACGTGAAGCCACAGAACAAGCAGAAGTTGATGCTCAGACTCAAAAACTCGCGTTATACCAATATGCAGCCTGCCCATTCTGCGTAAAAGTACGCCGCGCCATGAAACGCAACGGCTTAAATATTGAAACACGCGATGCGAAACGCAGCGAACAAGCGAAAGAAGAATTAGTAAACGGCGGCGGCCAGCTAAAAGTACCTTGCCTAAGAATTGAAGAAGACAATGGCGAAGTCCGTTGGATGTATGAATCTGGTGACATCATCAACTATCTAGAGCAGCGTTTTGGCGCAGCAGATGCTGAGACCAGCGCAGTATAAAAAATCGCAGTACAAGCACAAAGAAAACTTAAAAAAGGCCACTACTTCATGAGTATTGGCCTTTTTTTGTCTACGACCTTAAAGGTTCTCGTTCAAGCTTTAGGTACGAAGGAGGCGTTTCAAATTCGAGGCTGGTGGCGTCTAGTGCGTCTCGGTCGACAGTGATCTCTCCAAACTTAACTTCACCAAACGAAAGGGTGGGGGCTAGTGCGAAGGGCTGCCAGCGCGCGCTCAGTTCTGATGACGGCATGATGTATGAGAAACGTGGATCGTCTGGGTGTGGGTCTGCGATGGTTTTTTCGAGAACCATTGATATGTATTGGTCTAAACGTAATTCTGGTTGTGCGCCGTTGGGTATAACGGCCATGTCATGTTCTTTGGCAAAGTCTGCTAGACCATAAATTGTTGAGTATTCAGGGCTGTAGTTGTCTACCGATATTCCATTGTGGCTGCACACTAATAATCCATTTTCAGTATTGGCGACTAAAGACTGGCTGCCTTGTGTGTAGCCAGGGGTATGAATAAGCGCCAGGCTGTCACCCAATAATATGCTGCTATGGAGTGGGATTACTTTATTAGGGTCAATGCCTTCTACGCCAAATGGGCAGTGCCAGTTTCTTTGTATTGGTAGAAGGTCTTTTACGGTTTCCCATTCTTGGTGCATGACCAGTAGTTTTGCATTGGGGAAGTAGGCGGGCTTTTCGAAGCTGCCTAGCCATTTGCGTAAGTCTTGGGTATGAAGGTGGTCGTAACAAATAAAGTCGATGTCTTCAGGTTTTAAGCCAATGCGGCTGATAATCTCTTCGACGGTATTATGAACAGGGGCAATGATGGGCTGAAGTAGGTCTTTCAATCTACCAAATGGGCGTCTCATATTTTGAAAATGGGGCGTTTCTACATTGCCGGTAATATCACAGGGCGAAAATAACAGTGTTTTGGTGCCCGCATCGGTATTGAATTGAATGACCATAAGGCGGGTAGTTTGGTACAAGTATGGATTTAGCAGACTTGTTGCATTCCCAAATGCCGAGCGCACTAGGTAAGGAACCGAAATGAGATCGAAGGTTTCTAGATACTCAACCTGTTGGTTCACCATTTTAAAGTCTTCCACGAAGTGTTTTGCTTGAAACTGTACTTGTTTCAGGCGTTCTTGTGGCGAAAGGCTCTCGCGGCTGTGGCTGAAATGACTTATCGGTCGAATTCCTAGCCTTTCTAATACCATTTCATAGCTTAAATTCAAGGGACTGCTACTCATTTATTATTATTTTTTCTTGATAGACAAAAAGTACCGTAATTGTTTGAGGAGTTCAATGCTTAGAGTGAAAATTTTGTAGGACAAGGCTGGCATTTTTCTTAGAGATCAATCACTTGTTGGAGTACACTACGGGCTTCAGTGGGCATGTTTTAAAGGGGTTACGCAGTGACGACAGTACCGGTTTTAGTGGCTTATCAGGGCGTTGAGGGGGCTTATTCTCATTTGTCGTGTAATACGGTATTTCCTGAATATAAATCTGTGGCCTGCGAGGATTTTCGAACGGCGATCTTGATGGTCGAAGAGGATAAAGCCCAATTTGCGATGATTCCTTTAGAGAATTCAACAGCGGGGCGGGTCGAAGAGATCTATCGGTTATTGCCTAAGACCCATTTACAAATTGTGGGCGAGCATTTTGAACCGGTTAATCATTGTTTGTTAGCGCTGCCAGGTGTTGCGCTTGAAGATATAAAAACGGTTTCGTCTCATCCCCAGGCGTTGGCTCAGTGTTTTCATCGTTTAAATGACCATAATATTAAGGCCATTGCGGCGACCGATACGGCGCTTTCGGCGAAACAGCTAGCGACTCAGAAGCCTAATTTGCTTGAGGGTGAGGTGTCTTATCGCCAGCAGGGTGCGATTGCTTCAACGTTGGCGGCTGAGCTTTATGGCTTGAATGTCGTCGCTGAGAATTTTCAAGATGTGAGTGGTAATACCACGCGTTTTATTGTTTTGGCAAAAGAGGCTGGGCTAGAAGCTGGGATAGAAGAGTATGATGCTCAGAAAGACTATATTACCAGCGTACTCTTTACTGTTCGTCATATACCTGCGGCATTGTATAAAGCATTGGGTGGTTTTGCGACGAATGGCGTGAATATGATTAAGCTGGAAAGTTATATGGATGGCGGTACGATGGAGGCGAGTCATTTTCATATTGATCTGTCGGGACACCCAAATCAGCAGCGTATGAAGAATGCGTTATTAGAACTCGAGTTTTTTGCTAAGACTGTGCGTATATTGGGCAGTTACCCCGCGCATAAATATCGTCGTAAGTCGGATTTTGTTTAGCTGTAAGTCGGATTTTGTAGTGTTGTCGTTATAGGAGTTTAGCTTTGATAGAAGCAATGGATTGGACAAAGTTATTGCAGCCGTTACGCATTGGCGAGACGACTCGATATCATGAAGAAGGGCGTTCGCCTTTTCATAAAGATCAAGATCGTATTGTATTTTCCAGCGCCTTTCGTCGTTTGGATCGTAAAACTCAGGTTCATCCGTTATCGGAAAACGATCATGTACACAGTCGCTTAACGCACAGTTTGGAAGTGAGTTGTGTGGGTCGTAGTTTGGGCTATCGAGTGGCAGAAGGATTGAAAGCCAAAGGTAAGGTGCCTTTTCCTGACGAAATTACTGCGGCGGATGTTGGGGCCATTTTGCAAGCGGCGTGTTTGGCGCATGATATTGGTAATCCGCCTTATGGGCATACGGGTGAAGATGCGATTCGTCATTGGTTTCAAGATGATCAAAATGCTTATTTGCTAACTGGTTTGTCCGATTTAGAAAAGGCCGATTTGCAGACTTTTGAAGGTAATGCTCAGGGGTTTCGAATTGTTACTCAGGTTGAGTATCATCGTTTTAGTGGCGGTATGCGCTTAACTCAGGCAACGCTAGGAACGTTTGTTAAGTATCCTTGGTCAGTAGAGCATGCCGCAACGACGGGTAATAAGGCGCATAAATTTGGTTGTTTCCAAAGCGAGCTAGAAATTTTAAACAGTCTTGCGACGACGTTGGGCTTGATTCCACAGGCAAAGAATAAGTGGTGCCGTCACCCTTTGGTGTACTTAATGGAGATAGCCGATGATATTTGTTATGGCTTGATCGATTTAGAAGATGGCATCGAAATGGGAATCTTGAATTACTCTGAAGTCGAGAATATTCTAAAACCTTTGCTAGCGGATAAGTGGGAAAGCTATCAGGGTCGTTTAGCCAGTGCTGATAATCAGCGACGAAGACTGTCGATGTTACGGGGTAAGGCGATGGAGCGCTTAGTGGCGGCGGCGAGTCAGGCATTTTTAGATAACGAAGAGCAGATTATGACGGGCACGCTGGTGGGGGAGTTATCTGACCATTGTCCTGAGGTTGTGCGTGCGGCGATTAACGGCGCGAAGTCGTTGGCGCGAGAGCGTATTTTTAAAGACCCGCGTAAAACGGCGATTGAAGTAGGGGCTTATTCGACCTTGGCGAATTTGTTGACGGCGTTTTTAGAAGCAGCCAAAGAGTTGATTGAGACCGGGTGTTCTACGTTTAAAAATAGCCGTGTATTAGAAATGATGGGGGCAAGTGCTCCTAAGCCTGATTGGACATTGTATGAGGCCTATATGCGGGTACTTGATTATGTGGGGGGTATGACGGATAACTACGCGGCGGATATTGCGCAGCAGTTCTCGGGTTATAGTCCTGCTGGGCGCTAGCCTTGCTGCGTGGCTGTGGTTACAATGCCACGCAATGATAATGAATGAATAACAGATGTTATTCCCCTTTTCTTTAATGAAGTGATTTGAATAATAAATTATGGATATTGATTTTCCTTTGATCTTGATGGTACTTACGGTTGTAACGGGCTTGGTTGCTCTTGCGGATAAGTTTTATTTTTTACCAAGACGTTTAGCGCGTATTAATTTGTTGGATGGCCAAGGGGCGGATAAGCAATCTTTGCAGTCTGCTGCGAAAGAGCCTATGTGGATTGAGCAATCTAAGTCGTTTTTTCCGGTATTGGTTGTGGTATTTGTATTGCGTTCTTTTATCGCAGAGCCCTTTCAGATTCCATCGGGTTCTATGGAGTCGACTTTAGTGAAAGGCGATTTCATTTTGGTGAGTAAGTTTCATTACGGCTTGCGTATGCCTGTTTTCCGCAATTTATTGGTCGGCATTAATGAGCCTGAACGCGGGGATGTGATGGTTTTCTTTCCACCGCACGATAAGCGTTACTTTATTAAGCGTGTGATTGGTTTGCCAGGCGATCATGTTGTGTATAAAGGTGGGCAGCTGATTATTAATGGTGAAGAAAAGAGTATTGAGATTACCTCTGCTGAGCCAAAGCACCGCCCTGTGAAGTATTTGTTGGAAGAAACATTAGATACTGGCGCACATGAAGTGCAGTGGACGCCTGGGGCTAACTTTGGCCCTGAAGGTGAATGGACCGTGCCTGAAGGTCATTACTTTATGATGGGGGATAACCGCGGACGTAGTTCTGACAGTCGCTTGTGGCGCAATGCTGCAACGGGTGAGGTTATGCCTTTTGTACCTGCTGAAAATATTGTGGGTAAAGCCGAAGCGGTATGGATGCATTGGGATCAAGTGTCTAGTTTGCCTTCATTTTCGCGTAACAAGGCGATTCAATAATTATGGCTAAAAAACGGGCAAAGGACTGTCCTTTTTGTCGCCGCATGAGGGTATTGCTCATCTTTACTGCCCTTATGGCGGCGGGCTTGATTCTGTTAATTCAGCAGGCCCCTGCGGTATCTCAATAAAACTCACGAAAGAGCTAGATTTTAAATTTATTAGTCGTAGAATAGCGCGCCTGTTGTCTCGTTGTCCGCTGGGTTGTTGTTGATGTCTGTTAAAGTTCGTATGCAAGGCTTGTGTTTTATGGTTGCTGATACTTGGTTTAAAGTTAAACCGATTAAGCGATCATGCGAAGAGCAAAGCTCTTTAGACCGAGAATCTCGACGTATTCAATTGTACTTTTGTAAAACCTGTCCATCGTCTATTAAGATCAAGCGCCGCTGTCAGAAGTTGGGTTTGAAGGTTGTAGAAAAAGATGTGGGTCGTGTGAATGCTTACCGCAATGAGTTGATTCATGGTGGTGGTGAGGTGAGAGTTCCTTGTTTGCGCATTGAAGGCCGTAAAGATCAAGATACTCGTTGGCTGTATACCAGTACTAAAATTCTGCAATATCTCGAACGCCGCTTCGATAAATAATCTGTTTTTCCTCTAGTTATTCTTTTAGTTCTCTTTTAGTTCTCTTTTAGTTCTCTTTTAGTTCTCTTTTAGTTCTCTTTTAGATAGTCCTTTAAGTTGTTCTCTTATTACGCGCTCTGTTAATCTAGGTTTCTGTTTTTAAGCCTAAAGAGTGTGCTATGCCTGTCATTGATTGCCATTACCGCCCGCCGTTTTTATTAGCCAATGGTTATCTTCAAAGTATTCTTCCGACGTTAATTCGCCGTATTGATTGTGCGCACTTTCAGCGCGAACGCTTGTTTACTGATGATGGTGACTTTTTAGACTTAGATTGGAGTCGCGCATCGTCTTCTATTGCTGGTAAAACCTTACTGATTATTTCTCATGGCTTAGAAGGGCATTCACGTCGACCTTATGTTGCGGGGATTGCACGAGAAGCAAATGCTCAGGGCTGGGATGCATTAGCTTGGAACTTTCGTTCTTGCTCGGGTGAGATGAATAAGACTCTGCGTTTTTATCACAGTGGCGCAACTGACGACTTGCAACGGGTAATTGAGCATGCGCACGGATTGGGCTACCAGCAGATTCATTTGGTGGGGTTCAGTATGGGTGGAAATTTAAGCCTGTTACACGTTGGTCGCCAAGGGCGAGATTTACCCGAGTATGTTAAATCGGTGGTCGCCTTTTCTGTGCCGTGTGATTTGGCCGCCAGTGCGTATCGTTTGGCCGAGCGTAGAAACAAAATCTTCATGTGGCGTTTCTTAAAGGACTTACGAGAGAAGGTTGAGGCTAAGGCGCTGACCTTTCCTGAGGAGGTCAGTACTGAAGGTTATGAGCAGATTCGCACATTTCAGCATTTTGATGATCGCTATACCGCGCCGATCCATGGCTTTGATAATGCAGCGGACTATTGGCAGAAGAGCAGCTGTAAGCCGGTCTTAAAAAATATTCGTATACCTGCTTTATTGGTGAATGCGAAGAATGATCCTTTTTTACCCGAGGCGTGTTTTCCGTATGACGAAGCCCGTGAAAGTACTTGGTTATCACTCGAAGTTCCTTCGTCGGGTGGCCACGTTGGCTTTATAGAAGTCAATAATCGCCATGCTTATTGGATGGAAAGACGGGTGGTCGATTTTGTAAAACAGCATTCGTAACAATGAGTGCGACTGTGTAATTAATGTAATTTTTTCTGACACAAAGGAGTAACGTAAACTTGGCAGTCGGGTATTTTGACGGTTCTGTGAGTGTCGACTGTCATTATTTTGCTGTCTGGTTTTGAATTGTAATGTCGCGAGATTAATGAACAAGTGTTGCGCTAGATTGGATGTAAGAACTCTGATCCAGGTGCAATATGTTGTTTATTTCTCGCGTTATCATCGTTATGTTTTTTCTAGCCTCTGGCGCTAATGCAACCACTCTTGCAATTCCAATGGATGATTTTGAGGTTGACTCTTTTCAGACTCAGGGCTTTGAAACTAATAGCTTCCAGAATAAGAGCTTCCAAGTTAAGGGTATGTCTCGGGCCACGACGAATACGTCGACACTTTCAGCGTTATCAGCATCAACGACTAACAAAACGGTGCAGCCAGTATTGTTATTGCGCGTTTCTTTTACCGATCAAGATTTCTCTCATTCTCGCGCTGAGTTTGAACACCTAATGTTCTCTAAGTCTGCCGACGCTAGCAGTGTGGCTCGTTATTATTTAGAAAATTCTTACCAGCAATTCCATATTGAGCCTGCTCAAGAATCTCAGGGTGATGTTAATGACGGTATCATTGATGTTCGTCTTCCTTATGCTCACCCAAACTTTGGTAATGCTTATGGATCAAGAAGCCAAGCCTTGGTAAGTGATGCATTAGCGCAAGCAAAGGATTCTATCGATTTATCAGCTTTTGACCAAAACGGCGACAATACGTTGAGTTCAAGTGAGTTGGCGATTGTATTGATGGTTGCAGGTTTTGAAAATGCGTATGGTGGCAGTTCTGCACCTGAGCCAAGAGTTTGGGCGCATAAGTCTGACATGCAGGGTGTGGCATTTGATGGTGTGGCATTAACGAGTTTTGCGATGTTTGGTGAGCAGCATCAGAATCACTTGGCAACCATTGGTATTATTAGTCATGAAATGGGTCATTTGTTATTTGCGTTGCCTGACCTTTATGATCGTCAAGGTAAGTCAAATGGCATTGGTCGTTGGGGTTTGATGGGGTTAGGTACTTGGAATGCTAATGGCGGCCATTCAGGTAGTTCTCCTGCTCATATGATGGCTTGGTCAAAAGAGAAAGCTGGGTTTTTAAAGCCGCAGGATATTATTGGTAATGAAGTTAAGTTTGATCTAGGCAGTGCGACTCATGAGCCTGAAGCAATGCGTGTTTGGGTTGATCCATTCCGTCATGGTGAGCATTTTTTATTAGAGTATCGTCAGCAGTCTCAGCTTGATAGTGCTTTGCCTGGTGAGGGTTTGGTTATTACGCACATTGATGATCGTGTGGGTTATGGCGCTACCGGTTCTCAAAATGATGTGGCTGAACATAAGTTGGTTGATATTGAAGAGGCTGATGGTCGTAACGACTTGGATCAGCAAGAAAATCGTGGCGATAATCTAGATGTCTTCAATGATGCTTATGGTCAAGACTATTTTGGTGCTTCTTCGCTTCCTTCGAGTCTTGATTATCAGGGTAATGTGAGTGGTGTTGAGATTTCTAATATTCGCATTGGTGAGCGTGTTCAGGGTGATATCAGCCTTCCTTATGCGACGTTGGGTGATAACTTGGGACACGACAGTGTAGTAGCGGCTTCTTGGGGGGCTAAAGGCAAGCAGGTTAATAGCTTGGTGACTTTGCCGTTAAATAACGATTTACCTTGGGCTCATGGTATTGATATTTATAGCCCTGGTGCGGCTGAGTTGGAGGTTACCTTGTATTCTTCTCTATCAGCGGGTCAGCTGGATGATGAGATTTATTCGAGCCTAGGGCATTCGGTTGTTAAAGGTTGGAATCGTATTACTTTTGATCAGCGTATTGATCTGAGTGGCTTGAGCCAGGTTCATATGCAGGTTGCGGTAAAGTCTGATTCGGCTCGTCCTTTTGGTATCGATAATAAGAGTCAATCAAGCGGCTTTAGCTATGTTGAATCAAATGGCACTTACCAGAAGGCGGGTTTTGATTTTAACCAGCGTTTGTTGGTTGCTGGCCAAGAGCAGTCTTTTGATTATAAAGCGCCACAAGGTGTAACGGCGGCAACAGGCGCTCGTGGATTGGAGCGTAAGGTTCCTACGGGTGGTAATGCTTTGTCGATTTTTGCTTTGTTCTTCTTATTATTGAGTATTCGTGGTCGTCGTTAATGTTTAGCTAGAGGAATAAAGCTAGAAGCCAAGTCGAGCGTTGGCTTATAATGTTTTTATTTTAGGAGCGCAGGATGCGCGATTATGTGTTGTATCTTTTCTTATTGGTCACGATTGTTTTGCTTATGCTGGCCGAGCCTGTAAGTTCTCAATGGTTGATGTTTGATCGTAGCGCTATCGATGACGGTCAATTATGGCGTGTGTTGACCGCTCATTTTGTTCACCTTTCCCCTATGCACCTGCTTGGTAATGCCATGGGTGTCATCTTGTTAGGCTATATTGCTGGCCGAAGTTTAAGTAATGCTCTAGGCGTGACTCTGTTGGTCTGGTGTTTATCGGTTGTCGGTCTGGGTTTGTATGTCTTTGCGGATTATCTTGAGCGTTATGTTGGGCTGTCGGGTGTATTGCATGGCTTGATATTGGTCGCACCGTTTGTATCGCCTTTTTACAGTCGTCGTATTGCTGCGTGCTTTCTTGTTTTGATTGTTGCTAAGGTATTGTGGGAGCAATCATCCTTTTATGATGACATGGCCATGGTCGGAATGATTGGTGGTCGTGTGGAAGCTAATGCGCACTTGCTTGGAACCATTGCGGGTCTGTTATTTTTACTGGCTTATTACCTGGTGGGCTATGTAAAAGGTAATTTAGGTAATGGGCAAAAAATAACGAATAAATGAGTGAATAAATAAGCTGGAAAGGCTGCTTGAATAGGTGTCGATTTAAATAGGTGTCATTTGAATAGATGTCGATGTTTGAGAGCCTTTTTAAAGTTTATTTACGAATGTTAATAGGAAGAGACAGTGACAAACCCTTGGAAAACCCTGAGTCGTGAAGTGAAATATGATAACCCTTGGATTCGTGTAGAGGAGCATCAGGTCATCAATCCTGCAGGTGGAGAGGGTATTTACGGTACGGTTAGCTTTAAGAATCGCGCGGTCGCTATTGTCGCTTTGTTTGAGAATGGCGATACCTTGCTGGTGGGTCAGCACCGTTATCCTTTGCAGGAATACCACTGGGAACTGCCGATGGGTGGTGCCCCTGAAGGTGAGTCCATTTTGGCCTGTGCAGAAAGAGAGTTGCAGGAAGAGACGGGCTTTAGTGCCGAAAGGTGGCAGCAGATTTTGACGATGCATTTGAGTAATTCAATCACTCAAGAGCAAGGCTTTACGTTTATAGCTGAAGGTTTGAAAGCCGGCGAGATGGAATTAGAAGATACGGAAGATATTGTGTGTCAGCGTCTGCCATTTGAAGCAGTATTTGACCGTGTTATGTCGGGTGAAATAACCGATGCCATGACGGTGGCATCGGTTATGAAGGTGCGATTGCTGGGGTTGGCTTAATACTTTGTTGAGTAAGCCTAGGTTTATAAGGTTTAGTTTGTAAACTTAGCCTGCAACAATCGACAGCATAGTAGGGGCCTCGTGAGGCGAATGCTGTCTTTGGCGATTACGATATTGAGCTGGGCTATCTTTAGTCTGTTTGATGAAAATTCTATCAAGGGTTCTACGTCCTGATAAACCAAGCTGAAGTGCTATTTGCTCGATGCTTAAGTCACTTTCTAATAATAACTGCTTTGCCTTGTGAACGCGGCAATCGGTAACAACTTGCTTTAAAGAAGTATTCTCTTTTTGCAGGTGTCTATTCAGCGTGCGCGCACTGATGTGAAAATGTTCAGCCACGATTTGCTGATTGGCTTTAAGGCTTAACTTATCTTGTTCTAAGGCGCGTTTAATTCGATCGGCGAGAGAGCCAGAGCGCGTTAGCTTCTTATATTGTTCTTCAACATCACGCTTAATCATATTCAGGATATGAGGGTTGGTATTATGCAGCCCTTGATCTAAATAGCGCGCTTGAAACTGAATGGAGCATTCCATTGAATTGAAGGTGATGTTTGTTTTCCACAGATGCGAATAATCCGCAGAATAGCTTGGCTGTGGAAACGGTAGATCGATACCATTAATTTCCATATCTGCACCACATAGCTGCTTAATCCAACCCAGTATGATGCCAATTAATAATTCACTGCGATAACGTTCTTGTGACAAAAAGCTTTGTTCGCTAACCGGCAGCTTAATTTTAATGATGTTGTCGCGAGTACGGGTAACATTTACTTCAAGGTTATCGCTGAGTAAGGCTGAGTATTTTTCTAGGTAATAAAGCGCTTCGCGCAGGGTATTTGAGCATAAAAACAAATGCTGTAACTGGCAGCTGCTTTGAGTAACGGCTTTTTGAGCAGAGAAAACACATAGAGAATTAGAGCGACTGGTGCGCACTAAACTGTTTATTAGCTCATCGGCATCCTGCATGGAAATTCTTGCATCAGGATCTTTCAGTAACTTTACAAGGCGCACATCAATGGCCGACTCAGGCTCGGTTACCGGAGCTTTACTGCTAACGGCATCAATGAGTGGGCGAATAAGTGCTACTGAAATTGAACTTTGAATCATAGTGACTTACCGGTTCGCTGTTATTATTTTTATTTGTATGTTTTCTAAGCAATTAAAGTGCCAGATTTTTAATGTGACATTTTAACACTGGGATTTATCAAGACCATCGCTTAACCGTTGAAAAATTAGGATTATGCTGTGTTCTGGTTAATTTTAGGGTTAGCAGCTTTAAAATTTCTGTCATTTTATACCCTGCAGGTGTTACTGCGAGTAACAAAGATTGTTAAGGAGTAACACATTTGAGGCGTAAATCTGGATATTATTAGACAGAAATGGATATTTTACGACGAGTGGCTGATGTGGTGTACCAATGGTGCTGGTTAAAGGTTGATACGGCTATGGGCAGTGCGGTAGCGGTAATCAGCTCTTTGGTGATGAAACCTAAGAGCTGACATTTTGGGTGTTGCGTTGGAGTAAAATTAGAACTCCCAGTTTGCCCCAAAGGTAATGTTTTGAATACGAGTACGAGGCATGTCACCACTACTGATCGCGGTACTTTCTAATTCTGCACGCAAGGACAGCTGTGGAATTGGGGTGTATATAAAGCCACCGCCGGAAATGGCATTGACGGCTGATGCTTGGCCTTCATCTTCGTCAATTTTAGTAATACCACCGTCTTTGTCGGCGGTAATTTTCACTGTTTTATAATGTGCAGCCCAAGCGAAAAAGCCCGTTTTTACAAAGAAGTCGAAATTATCCATGATTGGAAAGCGGTAGCGTAAGTTGATCAAAGCGCCTTCAGGTGTGAATTCGCTAATGCCAGTGAAGTTGCTGGGGCTTTTATCTCTGTATTCGTTCTTGCCGTTAGCATCGGGCGTTGCGTCGCCTATTTGGCCAGGGCTAACAGTGCCATGATCTGCACCCCGAAACGAAATATTGCTTTTGTTGTAATCAACGTTGATGGCTTCAGGGTCGTTATAGCTGGTTGCGCCAAAGTTTACATAAGCAAACTCAAGCGTAATGCGTGAGGTAATGTGGGCGCCGGTTAGGATTTTAAAGCTAGAGCTTGTTTTGTCGGCATCTAAAGAACTGGATATGCCTGTGTGTAGCCCAATAAAGCCGCCTTCGCTTGCCAATGCATGGCTACTTAGTGTTAACGCAAATAAGGCCGCAGGTATGGATAGTAGGCGATGGCGAGTAATAGATTTTTGATCGCGTGCAAGCATGGGTGAGTCGTCCAGTCTTTTAGATTTATTTTTTTGTTTATTTAACCAGAAATGATGAGCTTGGCACAGCCCTAAAGTGATACATGAGGTAAATAGCGCTTTGCGCCTTGTTCTTTTACTTAATCTTTACTCATGAAAATCAAAGACACTGCCAACGAGCGTGGTTGGCAGTGTCTTCTATGAACGCGATTAAAGCGCTTTGATCGAACCTTTTAAGTGAGGTTTGATGCCTGCTTCATCACGTAAATCGAATTCAATTTCTTTATCTTTCATGTCGTAATTCAATTGCACGGTCGAAGGCAAGAAGACGGGCAATTTAAACTCAACGGTAACCGTGCACGCGTCACTTTCAATTTTGCTATGCAATGCTGCTGCAATGCGGGCCTTACTCCACATGCCATGAGCAATGTGCCCTTTAAAACCAAACAGCTTTGCACTTAACGAAAATAAATGAATCGGGTTGGAATCTCCTGATACTAGGGCATAGCGACGACCAAGGTCCGATGCTAGCTGCCAAAATTCTTTGTAAGGTTGCTCTGGCAGCGTCGAAGGTTCTTTGCTTTTTTCTGAGGGGGCTATATCTGTTTTTTGGCGAACGAGGTTTGTGCTAATGCTTTCCCAAACGACGGAGCCTGAAATGTGAATCTGAGTTTTAATGTCAATATCGAAGCCCTTATCTGTTTTTCTAATGTCAGAAAAGAAACAGGTCACATCCATTACTTCGTGAGATTTGATGGCGCGATATTGGGTGATTTCATTACGCACATGAACCATGCCCATGACGGCAAATGGAAAATCACGTTGCAGCATGAGTTCTAAATGCAGTGGAAATGCCAATAAGTGTGGAAGCGTGATAGGTAATGCATTTGAGTCTTTTTCAAAACCACATACGTCGGCATATTGCGCAATGCGTTTAGGGTCGACGTTCGTATCACGCAGCGTTATGCGTGTAGAGGGAAGTTTTGGAGTTTTGGTTTTGCTTCCTTTTGATAGCAGTGCGCGGCGGTATTGGTCGAGAGTGCCGGGGGATTTAGATATTAATACGCGTGAAGATTGGCTCATTGTCTATCCTGATCTATTAAAATTGATCTTGTAAATTTGATCAATGTTGTACGATGTGACTGTACGTGGTGAGTTTAAAATTATAATTAGCTGGCAGTCTAAACGGCTTGGGCTTTAGACCATTGGCTTGTATCCCCGGTGAATAACGTCAGTTTGGTCAATGAATGCTTGCAGTCCGTGTATGTTCTGGCAAAATCCATGACTTATCTCATAAAAAATTAGAGTTTATGTCAGGCGGAATAGCGGAACTTCGAGACTCAGGTATTCTCTTGCAATTGGCCTATCAGGCGATGCTAGAGTTGAAACTTGATATTCCATTAATTTTTGAACGGTGTGGTGTTAAAGCCGAGATATTACAAGATCGTAATGCTCGAACGCCTCATGACGCTCAAAATTTATTTTGGCAAGTATTAGAAGAAGTGAGTGGAGACCCGCACATAGGTTTGCACATTGCTGAAAAAATGCCCGTTTATAAGGGGCAGGTACTTCAGTATCTATTTTTAAGCAGCCCAACATTTGGTGATGGCTTAAACCGTGCCCTTAATTATCAGCGCTTATTAAGTGACGCAACTTTGGCGACCTTCGAAATGGTCGGCAATGAGGCATCTATCAGAGTTTCCTCTTCGAGTGAAAAAGTGATTGAGCTAAGGCACTTGTCAGAAGCGGTAGCCGTTGGCTTGCTGCGGTTCTTTAGTTACGTCACTGATGGTAAATTTGTTTTAAATCGTGTTCATTTTACTCATCAGCTTGAAGGGGATGATAGTGAGCATGTGCGTATATATGGCTGTGATGTCTCTTTTGGTGAAGATGAAAATCGTATTTTCTTTAACTCCGATATCTTAGATATTCCTTCGTTGCATGCAGAGCCTGAATTACTTCAGCTGCACGAAAAATTGGCCAGTGAACATGTCGCTAAATTAGAACGCCAAGATGTCGTAGTACGAGTAAATCGTGTTATTGGTGAGATCCTTGAGACGGGCCAAGTTAATTTAGAGCAAGTGGCCGCTAAGCTAGATATTAAGCCAAGAACCTTACGCACACGCTTGGCTGAGGCTAATACCAACTTTAATCAGTTGCTGGCTGATTATCGCTGTAATTTGGCTAAGAGATTATTGGCGAATACCGCCGAAAGTATTGATGAAATTGTCTACCTCACTGGGTTTTCTGAGCCGAGTACGTTTTACCGTGCTTTTAAGCGCTGGACTCAAGTAACCCCTATTGAATATCGCAATCAAAAGAAAAGAAGCTAGATTAATAGGTGCTCGTTCAACGCATTTGATTGAGTGTGTTTACTTTAAGGAAAGGGTGTTTTAACTCTCATTATATGACTCAGTACTAGTAATTTAACCGAATTGGGTTCAGTGTGGTTAATACTTGAACAGTTAAAGAGGGGCGAAACGATGAGTAAACTCGATAAAGCGAGCTTAATCCAACCTTTAGTTGAGCAGATGATTACTAACGAAAAAGACGTTCATGTCTGGCGTAAGGAATTGGTACAAAGTGGTGCCTTTTCGACAGAGCAGGTTATGGCTCTGGATGATGCGAGTCTCACTCTATCTTATCGCACGATGCTTGCGGTGCAATTTCAAGGGTTGCGTGTAGAGCGTTTATTGACTGAGATTGAAAAGCATCATGTTGCTTGGACGGTTGATCTCGACGCTGATTTTCAGCAGGGCGCTATTTGTTATTAATCTTTGCATCTTGTATTTAATAAGCAGCCTTTTGGCTGCTTTTTTTATGCCTGTGGTTTATATAATAGAATTTATTTCTGTGCTGATTAACGTTCGTGCGGTTAGGTAGCTGCAGTTGTTGATTATCCGTATAAAAACAGTCAATCTATAAGAAAAATAACAAGGTCAGAGTCGCTGAAACGTACTTGAAGTGTGCGGGCTCAAAATATCTGATGTTAGGAGTGAATGTGTCGCGAATCTTATTATGTTGGGAAATAGGTACTGATTATCAGCATTTATTATCGTTGCAATCCGTCGCTCGTTTTTATCAAGGCAAAGGCCATGAGGTTTGGGTCGCGGGTAGAGATGTTACTAAATTAAGACGTCTTTTTTCTGATGTTAAAATTCATGTTATTCAAGCTCCGCATTCAGATTCTGCGGCTGAGTTGGGTGTCGAGAAACAAGCGCCAAGAAGTTATGCGGATTTTTTACGCCGCTGTGGTTTTCATCATTCAGATGCGCTTTCTGGCTTGATCAGTGCGTGGCGTAGTGTGTTTTCTTTTATTAAGCCTGATTTGTTATTGTGTGATCACGCCCCCGTTGCATTATTGGCTGCACGAGGGTTAATGCGCGGCGGTCAGCATGGGCAAGATCATAATAAGGCCGTGGCAAAAATAGCCGTGGGTATGCCTTTTTCTGTGCCTGATGATAATCGACCTGCGGGGGTTTTCTTTGCAGGTGATTTGGCTAAAAGTGATATTGTGCGATACGAAGATGATATCGTTAAGGTCATTAATAAAGTCTGTATCGAATTCTCTGTTCCTTGTATTAATAATCTAGCTGATCTGTTATCTGATTTTGATCAGTGCATTTTTCAAACGTATTCTGAGTTGGATCACTATGGCTATCGAAGCCATGTGCAGCGTGATAAAACAACGTATGTCGGCACAGTCGTTCCTGATTTTACTGAGCCCGCACTTTTTCCTCATTTTCGTGGGCCTAAAATATATTGTCATGTGAAAGGCACCGTTGAAACTCCGGTCTTATTAAAAACATTACAAGCGATTGAGTGCAGTGCCATTGTTTTAGCCGATGGTATTCCAAGTGCAATTATTAACGCGCATCAATCTCGGCATATTTTATATGTCGATAAACCAGTAAATATGCAAGACGTATTATCGCAATCGACGTTTGCTATTTTAAATGGCGGTATTAATTCGGTATCGTTGTTTATGAAAGCGGGAATCCCTGTGGCGCTTTTTCCTTTGCATATCGAACAGTTTTTGATGGCGAAGCGGGTTGAGGCGTTGAATGCGGGGTTGCAATTAAATTTAACGGATGTTGATTCTGCCTTGCAGGGCTTACAGAGAGTGAACAGCCGACAGAAAAAAATAGCCGCGGGTTTGTTTGAAGAAAAGTATCAAGCCGCCAGTGCGCATAACGAGCTGTTATTACAGCTTGCTTTAATAGAGCAGAGCTATTTAGTAGAAAAAGTTAAAAGTTAAAAGTTAAAAGTTAAGCACTTAGTATTGTTGGTTTTTAAATATCGTCTGCTTATTGCATTAATGTAAGTGACAGACAAAAAAATAGCGCAGACTCAGTTAAACTCAGTCGCGCTATTTTTTATACTTCGATCCATGCTGGCGAGTGCTTCAAGAGCACTTCCCGTTAAGGCAGATTAAATGCCTTGTGAACGAAGGTATTCGTCATACGTACCGTGGAAATCAACGATCTCGTGATCTTTAATTTCGATGATGCGTGTTGCCAAAGAACTTACGAACTCACGGTCGTGAGATACAAAGATTAAAGTCCCTTCGAACATCTCAAGTGCCATGTTGATCGATTCAATCGATTCCATGTCCATGTGGTTGGTTGGTTCATCTAATAATAGTACGTTGTGATTTTGCATCATCAACTTACCAAATAATAAACGACCTTTTTCACCACCCGAACATACCTTAACGTTTTTCTTAATATCGTCTTGGTTGAATAGTAAACGTCCTAATGTGCCGCGAACTTCCTGATCGTCATGTTCAGGAGTGCGGAACTGAGACATCCAATCAAACATTGGCATATCAGCAGGGAACTCGTATTCGTGATCCTGTGCGTAATACCCTAAAGAAGCGTTTTCAGACCATTTGATCATGCCTTCTTTTGGATCTATTTCACCCACTAAACATTTCATGAGTGTGGTTTTACCCGCGCCGTTAGAACCAATGATGGCAACTTTTTCGCCAGCAGGAATCATTAAGCTGGAGTTTTTGAACAGCATGTTGTCATCTTCGTACGCGTGGCCCAAGTTTTCAATTTCAAGGGCGGTACGGTGAAGTTTTTTCTCAAACTCAAAACGCATGAATGGGTTTTGACGGCTCGAAGGCTGGATTTTATCTAATTGGATTTTATCCAGTTGTTTCTGACGAGACGTTGCTTGTTTTGCTTTGGATGCGTTAGCAGAGAAGCGGCTAACGAATTGCTGCAATTCAGCAATCTGAGTTTTCTTCTTGGCATTGTCTGCTTGCTGACGCTCGCGCGCTTGCGTCGAAGCAATCATGTAGTCATCGTAGTTGCCTGGGAAGATCTTGATATCACCGTAATCGATATCGGCCATGTGCGTACACACAGAATTCAAAAAGTGGCGATCGTGCGAGATGATGACCATGGTGCACTTCATGTCGTCTAATAAGCTTTCTAACCAGCGAATGGTATTGATGTCCAAGTTGTTCGTTGGCTCATCTAATAGCAAAATATCTGGGTTAGAGAAAAGTGCTTGGGCTAAAAGTACACGTACTTTTAAGCCAGGAGCAACACCTGACATTAAACCAGTATGCAATTCTGAGTCGATGCCTGCACCCAGTAATAATTCGCCTGCGCGAGATTCAGCTGTATAGCCATCCATGTCGGCAAATTCGCTTTCTAGCTCAGCTGCGCGCATGTATTCATCTTCAGTTGCTTCAAGGTTTGCGTAAATTGCATCACGCTCTTCTTTGATTGCCCAAAGTTCTTTGTTGCCCATCATGACCGTATCGATAACGATCTGCTCTTCAAAAGCGAACTGATCTTGGTGCAGTTTGCCCAAGCGCTCGTTTGGAGAAATAGAAACGTTACCGGCAGAAGGCTCAAGACTACCGTCAAGAATTTTCATGAACGTAGATTTACCACAACCGTTGGCTCCGATTAGGCCATAGCGGTTGCCATCGCCGAATTTTACGGAGATGTTTTCAAACAATGGCTTAGCGCCAAATTGCATGGTGATATTAGCGGTTGAAATCAATTGATGACCCTTGAACAAAAACTTACGTGGCTTAAGCGCTGGCTCTGAAAGCCTGCGACCTATAAAATTGAGGCCAAATTATACAGCCTTTGAACGAGTACTTAAATGGTCGACTCCCAAAAAGACTTAGAGAAACGTAAGGAAAGTGACTTGAAAGTCGCTGTAACGACGTGCCCACGCTGCTTTGCTGATTTTCTATGTAATGCCGCTAATATTCAGCAATGTCAGTGTTGGGGGGTAGGACTTGGAGAAAAAGAGTTTTCTTATTTAAAATCCCAAGGTTTTAGCGCCACGCAGACGGGTTGCTTATGTCGTGATTGTCTAGAAAGCATTAAAAAGCGGGTTCAAGAACTCGAAGAATAAGCGCGTATTTGCTCACTTTATGTAATGACATGTAAATTATTCATCATCAATATGAATAAAGTGAAAGTAATTTTGATCATTGGGGCTAATTTTGCGAAAATGCAGCAATAGATAATACCCGATCAGAATACTCAGATTTACCCCGCTTAGATTCATCGAATTTAAGCCTGCCTTTTTAGTGAGCTCCCAATGTTAACTGTTACTCAAGCCCCTGAACTTTTCTCGTACCCAAGATATTGGGCGGAATGCTATGGCACGGCGCCATTTTTGCCTATGTCGCGCGCTGAAATGGATGAGCTTGGCTGGGATTCTTGCGACATTATTATCGTTTGTGGTGATGCGTACGTCGATCATCCAAGCTTCGGTATGGCGATCATGGGGCGTCTATTGGAGTCGCAAGGATTTCGAGTAGGGCTTATTTGTCAGCCTGATTGGAATGATTTAGACGCGTTTAAGGCATTGGGTAAGCCGAATTTGTATTTTGCTGTCAGCGCGGGGAACATGGATTCCCTGATTAACAAATACACCGCCGACCTTAAAGTTCGAAATGATGATGCCTATACGCCTCATGGTGTGTCTGGTGGGCGTCCTGATCGTGCGGTGATTGTTTACAGTCAAAAATGTAAGCAAGCGTATAAAGACGTTCCTCTAATGATTGGCGGTATTGAGGCTAGCTTACGTCGTATTGCGCAGTACGATTATTGGAGTGATGAGATTCGTCGCTCGGTATTAATCGACTCAGGCGCCGATATTCTATTATACGGTAACGCTGAACGCGCCATTGTTGAAGTGAGCCATGAACTTGCTTCTGGTAAAACGATGAAGGAGCTTCAATATATACGAGGCACCGCAGTTATTCGTAACGCAACGCCTGCGGGCTGGACAGAAATTGACTCAACGCGTATCGATTGGCCTGGGCGTTTAGACGAAATTCCGAATCCTTATGAAATGAAGGATACCAAGAACCAGACGTGTTCGACCAATAAAGATGGCTCTGATGAGGGTATGGAAGAGCACGAAAGCGTGGTCAAAATCGTACCTATGCCGCTGCACCGAAAGCTGAATATTGATCATGCGACCGCTGTGATTCGTTTGCCTTCGTTCGAAAAAGTACGTGCTGACGCGGCGTTATACGCCCATGCTTCGCGTATTTTACACCTAGAAAGTAATCCACAAAACGCCCATGCCTTGATTCAACGCCATGGCGATAAAGAAATTTGGGTTAACGCACCACCGATTCCACTAGAAACAGAAGAAATGGATGCGGTCTTTGCATTGCCGTATCAGCGTGTCGCGCATCCTTCTTATGGCGATGCCAAAATTCCAGCGTACGATATGATCCGTTTTTCGGTCAATATCATGCGCGGTTGCTTTGGTGGCTGTAGCTTCTGTTCGATTACCGAGCACGAAGGCCGCGTGATTCAAAGCCGTAGCCAAGAATCGGTTCTTAAAGAAATTGAAGATATTCGAGATCATGCTCCAGGTTTTACTGGCGCGATTTCAGATTTAGGTGGGCCAACGGCCAATATGTATCACCTAAACTGTAAGGACCCGAAGATCCACGCCAGCTGCCGTCGTCTATCGTGTGTATTCCCGAGCATTTGTACGAACTTAGTGACAGATCACTCGCAGACAACCTCTCTATACCGCCGTGCGCGCGCCTTACCGGGTATTAAACGTATCGCCATTGCTTCTGGTTTACGTTATGACCTTGCGGTAGAAGATCCAGAATACGTTCGTGAGTTAGTAACGCATCACGTAGGCGGCTATTTGAAAATTGCCCCTGAGCATACCGAAAAGAATACCTTGGATATGATGATGAAGCCGGGTATGGGGACGTACGATAAATTCAAGCATATGTTTGAAAAGTACTCGAAAGAAGCGGGCAAAAAACAGTATCTAATTCCGTACTTCATCGCCGCTCACCCTGGGTGTGAAGATGAAGACATGCTGGGCTTGGCGGTATGGCTTAAGCGTAATAAATACCGGGTTGATCAGGTCCAGACCTTTTATCCATCGCCAATGTCGTTAGCGACGGCGATGTATCATTCGGGTCATAACCCGTTGCAGCGCATCAGTTACAAATCGAAGAAGATGAAGGTGCATACCGAGTTGAAATCTCGTCGTGTGCAGAAAGCCTTCTTGCGTTATCACGATCCAAAGAGCTGGCCAATGCTACGTGAAGCCCTAAAAGACATGGGTCGCGAAGACATGATTGGCGCAGGTAAGAATGCCTTGATTCCACATCCGGAGCCGGAAGATCACAGGCAGGCGCGTCTGCAGAATAAGCTAGGGCAAAGTGTTCGTGGCCGTCCAGGTGGTAAAGGCGGTAACGGTGCGATCAATCGTACGACGACTAAGCCGGGTGCTAAGTCAGCCGGAGCAGGCGCGAAAACTGGCGCGAAGCCAACCAGACCGGCCGGTAAAGCTTTTGGAAAGCCAGGTGCAAAACCTGCAGGTAAATTAGGGGGTAAAAAACCCATTAAGAAGCAAATGTCGATTGCTGAAAAAGCCGGCGTGAAGCAAGAAGGTGCTAAAAAATCAGGTAAACCAGCGTTTAAGAAGCGCAAATAATCTGAGCTGGCATAAAAAAAGCCCGTACTGAAATTAATCACTACGGGCTTTTTAATGTCTGTTATTTACAAAAATACGATAAAATTAGTACTTCTTAGACGAAGGTGGGATATCACTCATTTGACGTAAAAAATCTAAATCGCGCTTTAATTGCTCGCGACGCTCACGGGGTGAAAGATCTTCTGGCCATTCATCGAAGCCTTCTTTTGAGGGCTTAACGACGTGATCAATCAACTGCGAAAATGTCTGGGTTCCTTTCCTTTTTCTAAGCGCTTTTCTATCCTGAAAATCAATGTGAACAACGTTTGAGTCCTGCAAGTTACTCATTGTTTTACCCTTTAATTCTAATATGTCATCTGAACGCTAACTATTATTAGATGTCGATTTTTATAGTTATCAGTTTGTCTAACTCTTTACATATCAAGAACCGTACCAAGGTCTAAAATACTTTAGAAATCGTTATGAATAGGGGGTTAGGAGCTGATGTTAAGCATAATAAAAATAGAAGAAAGGCGTGTAAGACAATGATTGTTAAGGGGTTTGGGCATCTTGTGACACAATTTGTCAGTTTGAAATATTGTGCAAGTGTTTGTATCAGATTATGCCTGCGTCAAGGCTAGCCGCCATGGCTAAGCCCAGTTCTTCGCATTGAGAAATGAAGCGCTCATCAAAATCACCGCGACAAATTAATGGTTCTTGAACGAGTTTCCAGCGTAAGCCTGTGGTTATTGTATCGAGAGCTCTTTGTGTTCCTGTGCCATCGTGCCCGGCTCTTATATAATAGCTAAAGGGGAGGCCTTGAGTTTGTTCTAAACAGCCGTAATAACAGCGGTCAAAGACGTCCTTTATCAAACCGGCCATATAACCCAGATTTTCTGTTGTACCAATGATGATCGCTTGCGCAGAGATAATGTCTTCGACTTGAGTTTCTAGTGGGGCAAGGCACTGAACGACTACATCAGTGAGCTCTGGATGCATAGCCCCCTTGATAACCGCTTGTCGCATGCGGTCTGTATTAGTGGAGGGTGCATGAGCAATGATGAGGAGTTTTTTCTTTTGAATGGCCATAATTAACGAACTCCGAATGACTAATAGTTATGACTGATTAGCCATTAAAGCATATTAAGCACGCCTATTTCTTGGACTCTTGGTTTTTCATTAAAAGAGCCATAATGGCGCGATTGGTATAAAAAATTATTACATTATAAAAAGAACATCCGTTCCTTAATTTAAACTTTTGTCAAATTAAGTCAGGTAGGCTACATTACTGTTGGTAAGAGTTGTATTACTACATTCATTCAAATAACGAGTAGGGCACAGATGAACATGGAGATTCAGGCCGCTTTAGAAGTTGCCGATGAGACCGACGCATTTTTACAAATTACAGATGTAATTTTTGATAAAGAAGCTGATTTAGGATATTCCAATTTAAGTGACGCGGAGAAGTCTGTTTATTGCATAGATAGCCTCTCACGAGAGATGGAAAATGGCGGCTTTGGCCAGCTGTTTCATCATGATAGCGGCGCGTTAATTCACGACATGCTTGAAGCACTTGAAAAGATCCGGGCTAAGAATACTCATGCCGTTGTGCAGCAAATCGTTGATTATTTCCCTAATAGTATTGTTCCTGCCGACGAAGATGAGCGCATTGAGGCTTTTGATCTGTTTGCTTTGGATTTAGTCGATGAAATCGCAGAGTGCGATGATCGCTTCCATGACGCCGGTGAAAATCTTGTTGAATTGACTCTTAAGTTTGTTGCAAAGAACGTTCGTCAATTTAAATAATCGTCTTGTACGATATTTATACGATAAAGTGTGTGGTACATAGTTAAGCATTTTTAGGCCGAATAAATTATTAAATTTGGCCTGAAATAGCCTAAAGTACTTGCTTTTACATCACTAGATCAATATAAAAGATCATTCATTCTGATCGACCTAATAAAAATTAATAAAGGGTAAGTACATGTTACGCATTCTAGCAAGTTTCATAATTGGCTTGGCGCTTATGCCAGCCGTTCAAGCGAAAGAAGTTAACGATATTGAAGTAGCCGATAGCATTCAAGTTGCTGCAAAAACACTGACGTTAAATGGTGCTGGTGTTCGCTCTAAGTTTTTCATAGATTTGTACGTGGGTGCATTATACCTAAATGCAAAAAGCAGCGATTCTGCGAGTGTGATCGCCGCTGATGAAGCCATGACGATTCGTTTATACATTACGTCTTCTCTAATTGATGGCGAAAAGATGAGCGCCGCGACTCTTGACGGTTTTGTTAAATCAACGGGCGGTAATCTAGCACCGATCCAAAAAGAAGTTGATTCATTGATCAGTGCTTTCCGTGATGCTGTTGAAGACAAAGATGTGTTCGATCTTCAATATGTACCGGGTCAAGGTGTGAGCGTTATTCGTAACGGTGAAGTAAAGGTTGTTGTACCAGGTCTTGCGTTTAAGCAAGCATTGTTTGGTATTTGGTTGTCTGAAGATCCAGTTCAAGACGATCTAAAAGAAGATATGCTAGACGAAGATTAATCGTTTAGAACTGTAAACTAGTACTGTTAAATCAGTACTGTTAAAAAAGCCGCTTTGCGGCTTTTTTTTGGTTTAAAAACGAAAGCCCAGCATTAAAAACCAGTAATAAAAAAGTAATAAAAATAATAATAAAGGTCACCCAATGCGATTTTATCTAAAGAAAATGTTTATCTGCGGCGTATTTGTTTTTTCAATTATGCCATTGCAAGCATCCGTAGCGACTGAGCCCCAATTAGCGTCATCCGATAGTGATAAAAATAGTGATAAAAAATCACTGCAGCAGCGTGCAATGAATCAAAAGCTATCGTTCGAGCAGCGTATTGTGGCCATCAAGCAGCTGTACCCTGAGCAATGGGGGGATTCAACTCAGGTTAAGCGTCGCATCTGTATTTGGGATATTGCTGGGCGTTCTGGGCCTATTTTTTCTTTGGCTCAAGATCAAAAGGCTGAGCTCTCGCAAATGGGTGTTCAGGTAGAGATGGAAGCGTATACCAGTGAATCTATCTTAACCGAAGATTTAAAGGCCGGTCGTTGTGACGCTGCGTTGATGACGGGGCTAAAAGCGAGAACGTTTAACAAATTCAGTGGCACTATAGATTCTGTTGGCGCTCTGCCTTCAACCAAACATTTTAAAGTTTTATTAAAGGCGCTAATGGATTCTAGGTTGGCCCCAAAGTTTGAGAACGATCATTATATTGTATTAGGTGTTGCCCCAGCGGGGGCTGCTTACATTTTTGTTAACGACCGAAAAATCAACTCGTTAACTAAGGCGGCAGGTAAGCGCATTGCGGTCTTAGACTATGATCAAACCCAAGCAAAGATGGTATTGAAGCTAGGGGCTACACCTATTCCTTCTAGTTTAGTTGGCGCACCTAATAAATTTAACAATGGCGCGGTTGATGTGCTGCCTGCGCCGCTAGTGGCTTATGGATTTATGGAGTTGTATCGAGGGATGGAGCCAGATGGTGGGATTATTGATTACCCATTTTCGCAAGCTAGCATGCAGATGATAGGCTTAAAAGATAAATTTCCTAGAGAAGTTGCACAGATAATACGAGAGAGTTTTTTCAAAGGGTTTGATCATGTGATTAAACAGTTAAAAGTTCAAACCGGTGATATTCCGTCTCGCTGGTGGATCCCGATTCCGGATCAAGAAAAGCAAGATTATGAAGTATTAATGCAACAAGCGAGAATTGAGCTTAGAGAAGCTGACTATTATGACGGAGTAATGTTGAGAATACAGCGTAAAGTTCGCTGTAAGCTTGATGCCACAAGGTTTGAATGCCCAAATCCTGTTGAGTAGTGTTATCGTAAATAATAGAATAAAAAATTAAAGCACTGGATGAATTGGCCGCTATAACCTATAGCGCAAATTAATCCGGTGACTGCTATGAACTTCAATCCCAATCTTATCAATGTTCAATCTAATTCCTATCAGAGTAGCTCTCAGTCAACTCATGAGCACCAAGGTGGGCGCCATGAGGCTAAAGCGGCTGATGTTCTAAATGAGAATGTGAAGAGGGGTGTGGGTCAAGCCACCGGAACATCGTCATCTGGTTTGCAGCTGAGTGATAAAAAAGGCGCAGACGAAGTCGCAGCAACCATGCTTGATCATGTGCAGCGGGGCTTGGATCAATTACGTGCGCGAGGTGCTGATGATGGTCGTATTCAACAGCGTTTAGAGGCCGCTAAAGAAGGCATCGCCAAAGGTTATGATCAAGCTGAGCAGCAATTAAAAGATATGGGCTTGATGAGTGATGACTTGCAAGCCGAAATTGATCAAGGCCGAGACTTGATCAATGCGGGTTTGAAAGATATTGAAAGTGGTGACTATAGTAAAAAGTCTAACAATAGCAGTAACGATGTCGCACTCAATACTAAAATGCCCGCCTTTGAAGCCAATCGTTATAGCAGCCAAGTGAGTCAAAAGAATTCAATGTCATTAGAATTAATGACGAAAGATGGTGATAAAATTTCACTGAGTTTTATGCAGTCTGCAGAATCGTTTTCGTATGCCGAGAAGCAAGGGCATCAATACATCGCCGCGGCGGGTTTTGAGCAGGGATTGGAGTGGCAGATGGATGTCATGGGCAGTCTCGATGAAGGTGAGCAAGAAGCCCTCACCAATCTGCTGCGTGATGTTGAGAAGCTCAGCGGTACGTTTTTCTCAGGGGATCTTGGTGGCGCTTTGGAAGAAGCGATGCAGCTAGGCTTTGATGGTGATGAGCTGGCATCAATGAGTTTGAATTTGCGTCAAGAATCTTTCAGTTCGGTTAGTCGTGCATATAACTCTGTGCAGCCTAAATTACCAACGCCAGGATTAGAAAACCTATCTTCGTCTTTATTGGGCTATAACGATGATTATTTATCGGCATTGGATCAGGCAAAATCCTTTGCTGATCCTCAGCAGCTATTGAATGATTTGGTTGATCAGATGTTTCCTGATGATCACTTAAAGGATATTTTTCAAGCGTATAATCAAGGTTTAAATAACGTGATGGAAAATAGGGCAGAGATGATGTCCAACGTATTGGAATAATTGCTTTATACTAGCGCTTTATTATTAATAAGCGCTAAGAGTAATTGTTTTGGCTATTTTATTATTGTCTACCGAAGCTTGCCATTTGTGCGAGCTTGCCCAAATTGAGTTGCAGCAGGCTTTTAGTCAGCCAAGTGTGATGCTGTTGGCTCAGCAGAACGACCTTCAAATTTACCTGCAAGATATTATAGATCAACCGCTTTGGCTTGATCTATATGGTGAAAAAATCCCTGTGCTATTGGATGAATCTTCAAACCTAACTTTGGAGTGGCCATTTAATGCGACTGAAGTCGTCATCTGGTTAGAAAAAATCATCTCAAATACTGGCCTCAATCCCGCATAAGCTCTACTATTACTATTAACAGCTATGCAATTAATCCCAATACGATCGTGTGTTAAAAGGAATATCTATGTCCTCCGTGTTTAAAACTCATTCTCTAAATATTAAAGCTCAGTTTCGAGTTTTAATATCTGCGCTTTTATTATCTCTTTTAGTGGGTTGTTCATCAGCGCCACAATCATCAACTGGGCAAGCCGTTTATTATGCTCTACAAACCGATGTGCAATTACGCTTGTGGGTTGATCATTGCCAGAATATGAGTGGTAAATTAAAGCAGGTTGCTTGGCAAGCTAAAAGCAACTGGTGGCGTCGTAATGGTGCGTTTGTAGAAGGTGCTGATTATGGCCTAACCCGTGAGATTATGCTGGTTTCAGGTGATCGTGATGTGACCGGTGCAAATATTGCTTTGGGCATTACGGCTCAGGCCGTTCAAGATGCAGAAGCTGAAATGAAGCTGATTCTTGACGAAAGCGGTAATCAGGAAAAATTGTGTTTAAACATGCTTTCTAAGTTTAACGATGGAGATTACGACTTACGTGATAATAATCAATTCTATCCAACCTTGGTCGATCTGCAGCGTCGTGCGCAGCAAAATGGTCAAGAGTTACAAGAAAAGTCAGCGACCTTGGCTATCAATAAACAGCGTAAATTTGGCCGTTCACTCTATGTTGTAGAAAAATTAGCCAAGCGCTCAGGTTGCCCTGGTGCCAATGTGAAAGTGATTAAGAGTGACTGGCCTCACGAGGTTTATGATGTGCAATGCCCAGATAACAGCTATATTTTGGTTCGCTGTGAATGGGGCAACTGTTTATTAAACGAATAATGTTCAATTCTGTTCGTCTGGTGTGTTTGTTAGCAGTGGCGTCATTAGCTGCTGCACCGCTTTCTTCGGCTTTGGCCGGCGAAAGCGACAGCCATGAGGAACATGTAGGGCATAGTGATTACCTGTTGATTTTGATGCATCACAAAATTGCGTTACAAAAGCTTCAAGATCAAGATTCGGAGCAGACAAAAGCCGATACCCTAGTAAAGCAAGGGCAGCATTTGCGTAAAGTTATGCCGGTGCTGAAACGCTATATGGCGACGCCAAAGTCCTATTATCTGAACACTGAAATGTATCACGACAGTTTAGACAATCGTGCCGCGATGTTAGCGGATTTCAGTGCTATATTGATCGAATATCAAAAGCAGCTTGTTTCACTGCCTTAAATCGTCGAAAATCCCCTTATACTTCACATTCTCTTGTAAAAGATCGAGTTTAATTTTGCTTAGCTATCGTCACTCTTATCATGCGGGTAATTTCGCAGATGTGTTAAAGCACATTGTATTGGTTGAATGTTTAGAGCATTTCAATAAGAAAGATGCACCGTTTGATTATATTGATACTCATTCTGGAGCCGGCTTATATGACCTGCGCTCTGTCAATGCGAATAAAACGGCTGAATACAAAGAAGGGATCGCCAAGCTTAAGCGTATTGATTTTGTTGAATTGGAAACGTACTTCAATGTGATTGATACCTTAAATGCCGAGCAGGGCATTGATCTTAAAAAGAAGAGCTTAACGTTTTACCCAGGTTCACCAGCGATTGCGCATCATTATGTAACGCGCCCTGAACGTGAAAAAGATAAAGCCTGGTTGTTCGAGCTGCACTCAAGCGACTTCCGTATTTTGTCAGAATCCATGGCGACGGATTCTAAAGCGATGGCACGCAAGATTCGTATTAAGCAAGATGATGGTCTGAAAGGGTTGTTGAGTTTAGTCCCGCCAGTTAGCCGTCGTGCGCTGGTATTGGTTGATCCTTCTTATGAAATGAAAGCGGATTATGGCGATGTTATCGAAGCCGTCATTAAAGCCCATAAGAAATTTAATACAGGCACCTATGCGATTTGGTATCCGGTGGTTGATCGTAAGCGTATCGACTTTATGCTGCGTAAGCTGAAACAATCTGGGATTAAAAATATTCATCAATATGAGTTGGGGCTAGCGCCAGACTCTTTAGAATCGGGCATGACGTCGGCGGGAATGATGGTTATCAATCCGCCTTGGACGCTAAAAGCTAAGCTTGATAAGGTATTACCAAAACTGGTTAAAGAACTTGACCGCGGTGATGGTAAAGCGTTCAGCGTCAGTAAAGTGCTCGTTGAAGAATAAGTTCAAGAATAAGTTCAAGAATAAATGAATACATCAGGCTTATGGATTGAGGTTAAAATAAACCGAAACGCAAAAGCCAATAAACAAAACCCCCGATAATACTTGCCAAGGAAGGCTCGGGTTTTCATCTAATAAACTCGTACTGTATGTTTTTTTGTATTTAGGGTTGGGATGTTCAATCTCATACAGAAGCTCTGATACGTCACCATGGCGCTGATTGTGTTCGAATCTGAGCGCTTTTTTTATCGCACCATCTAGCCATACCGGTACCAGCGGGTTCAATTCGTAACTTGGGGTATAGCGCGTTTTTAAGTAGGCACTCTTGCTACGACATTCTTCTAACTTGCCTGAAAAGGGCAATTTGTTGGTGAGCATTTCAAACAGAATCACCGCCACAGAAAAAATATCACTTTGCTGCAAACTTTGACCTTCTAAAACCGCTTCGGGGGCTGCATAGGTCGCTGTGCCTAAAATACCATCGCGCTCCAATGGTGTGGCGATTTCGGCGATGGCCTTCACATGACAAGAACCAAAGTCGATGATCTTAGCTTCGCCGTATCTGTCTAGCATGATATTGCCAGGCTTTAGGTCTTGATGGATCGTTTCGCGGCGATGAAAGGCGCGTAATCCTTTCAGAACCTGCTGAATAATCACAATGACGTCTTGGACTGGCGGCTTTGGGTTTTCTTTAATCCATTGTTCTAGAGTAATGCCATCAATGTATTCGGTTAAATAATACAGGTACTTTTTAGGGCGGTTAAAGCCTGCAATTTTAAGCACGTGGGGGTTGTTTATGCGATGACCAATCCAGCCCTCAAGAATAAAGCGTTCAATATAGGCCGCGTCGTCGTTGTAATTCACCGAGGGAGTTTTCATGCAAAACGCTTCCCCAGATTCAATATCGACAACCTTATAAAGCTGACTGCGGTTGCTGCTATGCAGTACCTTTTCAATGCGCAGCCCATCAATCGACATGCTGATATCGAGGTCGGGTGGAAAAGGCAGGTCGGTGAGTTTTTGATGCACGTCGTTCAAGCTTTGACACGGCAGTTGATCAATACGAATGATCTGGCAACTTACGTTATCGTTACTTTTTTGCTGCAGTGCGAGTTCGACCAGTTGTTGGCAGTTTTCTTCAAAGTTATCGGTTTTTAGAGATTTAAGTGGTTTGAGATGAGCGCGTAATTGCTGATCGCTGATGAAATCATGAATGCCATCGGTTGATAGAAAGTAGAGGTCGCCTTGCTCAAGGTCGGTGCTGCGGTAATCGACGTCGAGTTTAACGTCTAGCCCCATTGCCCGTGATAGGTAGCTCTGGGTGGCGCTGACCGCAGTTGTATGGTCTCGGGTGAGTTGTTCTAAGTCGCCATCGCGTAGGCGATAGATGCGGCTATCTCCTACATGGAAGATGTGAGCAGTATTGGACTTGAAGATAATGCAGCTTAGTGTGCTGATATATCCTTTTTGTGCGTCACTAAAGCGCTGGCCTTGGCTGTATAACCATCGATTGAGGGCAGTGAGTACTTTTGTTGTACTTTGTTTTACGCTCCAGGTATCGGGGGTGGAATAATAATCGCTAAGAAAATTTCGGACACAGGTTTCGCTGGCTTCTTTGCCCGCTTCGGCGGCGCTGACGCCGTCTGCAATTATCGCTACAGAACCTTTATGGCTTTGAATAATACCGGTGGGAATACGGATACCGATGGCATCTTCGTTTTGCGCTTTAAGTCCTTTGAAAGAGGTTTGGCCCAGTGTTAACTGTTGTTCAGATTGAAGGTGCCATTGCTCTTGTTCTTGTTGCTCTAGATCTATCCGTTCTTTTTCAACAGTGTCTGAATTATTATTTTCTGGCTCGCGTTTATCTGAGTCATTGTCAAAAGATGTCGTCATTAGGATACCGTGCACGTGCTCCTTTATGGGGGCACGTGGATACAAGTGAATGCATTAATAAGCTTAGTGTGCCACAAAATACGGTGGCACTTTAGTCAGCGGATTAACTTGTTACACAATGGTCGACAATGACGACTTTGTCAGCCAGCTTATTTAAAGCTAGATTACTTAAAACTAGATTACTTAAAAGAAGTACGATCTTGGAAAGGTTTTACCTTGCCATCTTTCGCTAATCCATTGGCCATCGCAATGCGCTGGTTTTTACGGCCCAATAAACGTGCTTGAACCCAACGTTCCCAAAGCAGTGCGCCCCAAGTGTCTTTTTTCCACGTCTTTTTAAACAAGTATTTAGTCGCGGCAATGGCATCGGGTGATTTACTGGCGATCTCATTAGCTAAGGCTTCTGCGGCCGCTAATGGATCTTCGCTAACCTTGCTGATTAAACCGTATTCCGCCCCTTCGAGACCCGAGAAGAAACGACCTGTCATGGTCAGCTCTTGGGCGATATCGATACGGGTTAAGCGTGACAGTGTCACCATGCCACTCATGTCGGGGATCAAACCCCATTTCATTTCTAAAATAGACATCTTGCTATCAGGGGTCGCGATGCGGTAATCCGTCGCCAAAATAATCTGCATGCCGCCGCCAAAGCAGTTGCCATGAATTGCAGAAATTACTGGGATGGGAAGATCACGCCAGATGTGAGCAATTTCTTGTGCGACGTTTAATTTTGACCAAGGCATTTTTAGAAAAACCTTAGGAATCATCATTGGGTCTTTGCTTAGCGCGCCAAAATCTAGGCCAGCACAAAAAGAAGGACCGTTGCCGTGCATGATCACTGCGCGAACGGTGCGGTCTTTGCGGATTTTCTTGGCCATTGCGATCATTTCTTTGAACATCGCCATGTCTAAACCGTTGTGTTTTTCAGGGCGATTTAGGCTGACATAGGCAATTTTGTTTTTGATTTCGAGCAGTACGCGAGCTTCTGACATGAGGATGCTTCTATCTAGGAATGAGGTATTAAATTAGGCGGACATACTTCCATAAGCAGGCAGTCCTTGCCAGACTAAATCTTTGTTTTTAGTAAATAAGTGATAAAAAAGTAAGATTGGGTTATGTCATCGTCAGTTAGGGTGTCTTTATTGCTCATTCACGCGGTATCGATTTAGCAAAAGTATTTATGAATAGGGTACTTTTCTGCGGGCCGCCGAGTGCTGAAATGACAGCAATAGACTTAATGCCGGTGGCTAAAACCGCTTGCATGTTCTCAAGCTCAATACCGCCAATACAGGTGGTCGGGTAAATTTGGCCATAACTGTTTTGCCACTCTTGTAAGGTCTTTAGCCCTAATGGCGGATGGTCGACTACTTTTGATTTTGGGGTGAAGACTGGGCCAAACGCGAGGTAGCTGGGTTTTAGGCTATGGGCAAACGCCAGCTCAGCTTCGTTATGGCAGCTGATGCCCAAACGTAAGCCTTGTTCCTTTATCTGCATTAGTTGTGTATGGCTAATGGTTGCCAAGTCTTCTTGGCCAAGATGAATACCGTAGGCGTTGCTCTCTAGGGCTAATTGCCAATCGTCATTGATGTAAAGTGGGGTTTTGTACTGAGCACAAAGCCGAATAGCGTGTTGTAAATCTTCTTTGTGTTTTGTCTTGGCTGCTTGGTTTAGCGATTGGTCTAGCGCTTGATTTAGCGTTGAATCGGAGTCATTGGTTTTGACTCGCCATTGTAAAGTATCAACCCCCTGTTCGAGTAAGCGTTGTAAGTCGTTTAAGTTATTAACGATGGCATACAACCCTAGGCTTTTTCGGTCGCTAGTGTGTGGCTTTTGATCTAATGAAAGCGCACTTGGGAATTGAGAGCTTGGGGTCTTACGAGTAGCTTCACTGTGAAAGTGCTGTGCAGAAGTCGTTAATTCTGAAAAGTCGATCGGGTTGTTTTCTAAGGGGGCTTGCCAAACAGGCCCAGCTCCTTGGCCTTGGGGGGCCGCGAGTCTGAGGCTTTGTTGAATAAAACGATTGGCCAGTACAATGCTATCGCAGAGGGAGTGACCCTGAGCGACGAAGCTGGCAATGGCCGAAGCCAGCGTGCAGCCCGTACCATGATTATTGGGTTGATGTTGTTTTTTATGCGATAACCAAAAAGAACGCTCTTGGCTGGCAAAGTAGTCGCGGCAATACTTAGACTTGGCTTCAGTATCAAAAGAATGTCCGCCTTTGATTAAGACGCTGCCAACCCCACGATCAAGTAATTGATGTGCGGCCTGTTCTATGTCGCGGTAGCTGTTGATGGCCATGCCTGTAAGAATGCGTGCTTCTGATAAGTTGGGGGTGATTAAATCAAGTTGGCGAAGCAGGGGATTGATGAGTTCGGCGCTTATTTCCTCATTAGCCTGTCCCAGTAACGTAGCCCCTGTACTGGCTTTCAAAACAGGGTCCCATACGCAAAAAACAGGTCTTATGTCTTTTAATCGATTGCTCAACCATTGTAATGCGCTAGGTTGCGCTAATAAGCCAATTTTAATCGCGGCGGGCGGCATGTCGTTTGCCAGTGCTTGCCACTGCGCTTCAAGGTCTGCTTCATCGATGGGAATGATTTTATCGACGGATAAGCTGTTTTGCGCCGTAATGGCGGTGATGAGGGTGCAGCCGTGGTTGTTCAGGCTATGAAAGGTATTGAGGTCGGCTTGTATGCCAGCGCCACCGCCTGAATCTGACGCGGCGATGCTCCATAGAATAGGTCTTGAGGGATGAGAGATTGAATCGGTTGCTTTCATTACTTATGCTGCCAAAAAGGCGTTCCTAGTACGGGGGTCGATGGGCTAGCGGTTTGGCGAGTTTGCATCAGACCCGCAAGATACGCTTGGCGACCACCGGTAACGGCGTGTGCAAAAGCTTGGGCCATGTTGATAGGGTCGTGTGCTTTGGCGATGGCGGTATTAAGCAGTATTCCATCGAACCCCATTTCCATTGCCGTCATGGCTTGTGAGGGTTTCCCAATGCCTGCGTCAATGATTAAGCGAGTAGACGAAAAGCGATCTCTAATGGCCTGCAAATTATAAGGGTTCATTAAGCCTTTACCGGTTCCTATGGGTGAGCCCCAAGGCATGAGTACTTGGCAACCTGCTTCTAATAAACGTTGGCAAAAAACAAGATCATCAGTGCAATATGGCAATACCTTAAATCCACTTTTAATTAATATCTCAGCGGCTTTTACGGTTTCAAAGGGGTCGGGTTGAAGATTGTAATCGTCGCCTATAACTTCGAGTTTAATGAAGTCAGTTTCGAATATTTCTCGGCTCATTTGGGCCAGTGTGATGGCTTCTTGGGCGCTATGGCAGCCTGCTGTATTGGGGAGTAAGGCACACTGGCTTTGTTGAATGTGCTGCCAAATCGCTTGCCCTTGTTTATTTGTTGGATCTTGGCGGCGCAATGACAGGGTGACCATTTCGCTGCCTGATGCATCAATGGCGTGTGCCATGACCTCGGGAGAAGAATAAAGAGCGGTTCCTACTAATAAACGCGATTGAAAGGGTTGATCGTAAAGTAATAGGTCATCACTGTTGTGAGGCGCATTCATTGATAAGTTGCTTGATGAATTGCTTAATAAAGTGCTTGGTACATCTAAATTGGCCACGGTTAGCCTCCCGACATAGGAACAAGTAGTTCAATTTCATCACCGGCTTTCAGGGTGGTGGCTTCATATTGAGTACGGGGTACAAACTGATGATTAAGCGCTACGGTAAAGTTAGAATGCGCAGGCAATTGTGCAGGTGCATTACTGATCCATGAATCGAGTGCCTCTTTCAGAGTTCCTCGCGGGCCAATATTGATCTGTTTGCCGTTAATTTGGATATTAATAGGTTTCATAATGCGGCCTTTTTAAGGGCTTGTTCAATAATCGCAGGGCCAATGAGGTAGCCATGGCGGTAGAGGCCATTGATGCGAATGATTGGGGTGTTGTATTTGGACTGCAGCGATTCGATACGCGGTAAATTGTTCATGAAAGCAGGGCGAAGGTTAGCCTCTTGGCTGATGATTCTGGCTTCTGCAAAGGCTGGGTTGACCGCATACAAGGCCGATAGCAGTTCCATAGAAGAGCGTAAGCTAATAGTCGATCGGTCTTCACTTTCAATTTCTGTTGCCCCGATGGTGAACTGGTTATTCGGCTTAGGAACAATATAAAGTTTATAGCGTGGGTGCATGATGCGAATGGGGCGCTTTAGATTCACCTCTTTGCATTCAATGCGTATCACTTCGCCACGAACACCTCGAAATCCGTCTTCTAATCGGGCCGATTCTTTAAACCCCATACCGCGACAATCAAAAATAAGATCAAAACCTTTTAAGGCTTCATCACCGGGCTGAGAGGGGCTATTTTCTTTGAAATCGACCCCGAGCTTGCGGGCTTGGGTTGCTAGTTGAAAAAGCACTTCGTTATGATCGATATGCGCTTCATTAGGCAAAAATAGACCGCTTTGAAAGTGTTGGCTAATCGCGGGCTCTAAAGCGCTCAGTGCAGCCCTGTCGGTTAGCCACTCTAGAGTCTGTTGTTTGTCGTTGTTTGATTCGCGCTGGTCGAGTTTGAAGCACAGTTCCTGCTTGAATTGTTCAAGCTCTGAAGTGTCATTTGCATGGGCTATTACCAAGCTGCCGTGCTGGTGGAGGTGTTGGGGGCAGCCTAACTGTTGTAACCATTGAGGCCAAAGTGTAAGAGATCTTTGGCCCAATTGATAAATATCGAGCTCGCTTGCAACCAGTTCGCTTAACGGCGAGATCATGGCCGCGGCGGTAAAAGCGGCGGCTCTTTCGTCTTTTGGGTTATTTGAAGGAGTAATTGTTCCTTTCTCAAACACGGTTATCTGATGACGAATATGGGTTATAGTCTTAGTTATACCGTTATCAGTCTCGGTGTCGTCTTTGATAGTGCTTTTAATAGTACTTCCAATAGTACTTTCGATAGCACTAGCGACAATGCCTCCATCAGTATGAGTGCCTGTGTTGCTCGCGTCTGTTGCAAGCCGCCAAGCGAGAAGACGGCCAACCAGGCCGCCTCCTAGGATGGCTATTTTGGCAGGTTTATCCAAGTTAGACTTCACTGTAAAGTTCACTCCCTTGCTGTTTAAACTGCTCTGACATTTCCTCCATGCCTTGCTGGGCTAATGCTTCTGCCTTTACTAACTCATCATCCGCGGCATGAATGGCTGCTACTTGTGCAGCGTCTAAATCACGCACTTCTTGGCTAATTTTCATTGAGCAGAATTTAGGCCCACACATGGAGCAAAAATGAGCCACTTTATGACCTTCTTTGGGTAGGGTCTCATCGTGATAAGCGCGAGCGGTATCGGGGTCGATTGCGAGATTAAACTGATCTTGCCAGCGGAATTCAAAGCGTGCCTTCGACATGGCGTTATCACGAATTTGAGCCCCCGGATGCCCTTTGGCTAAATCAGCGGCGTGTGCGGCGATTTTATACGTCACCATGCCTTGCTTTACATCGTCTTTATTGGGCAGGCCAAGGTGTTCTTTTGGGGTGACGTAGCACAGCATTGCACAGCCATACCAGCCGATCATGGCTGCGCCAATGCCCGAGCTAAAGTGGTCGTACCCCGGAGAAATATCGGTGACGAGCGGCCCTAAGGTATAAAACGGCGCTTCGTCGCAATGCTTAATCTGTTCGTCCATGTTCTCTTTGATCATGTGCATAGGCACGTGACCAGGACCTTCGATAAAGACTTGTACGTCGTGTGCCCATGCTTTTTTGGCCAGCTCGCCTAATGTGCGTAATTCACTGAACTGAGCTTCGTCATTGGCGTCGGCCACCGAACCTGGGCGCAGGCCATCACCTAATGAGAACGTAACATCATAGGCTTTCATGATTTCGCAAATGTCATCAAAGTGGGTATAGAGGAAATTCTCTTTATGGTGATACAGGCACCATTTTGCCATGATGGAACCACCGCGGGAGACGATGCCGGTTACGCGTTCGGCGGTCATCGGCACATAGCGCAGTAATACACCGGCGTGGATGGTGAAATAATCGATGCCTTGCTCAGCTTGCTCAATTAAGGTATCGCGGAAAACTTCCCAGGTAAGATCTTCAGCAACGCCGTTTACTTTTTCTAATGCCTGATAAATCGGAACGGTACCAATCGGTACTGGGCTATTGCGGACAATCCATTCGCGGGTTTCATGAATGTTTTTACCCGTAGACAAATCCATCACGGTATCGGCGCCCCAACGGGTAGACCACACCAGTTTTTCTACTTCTTCTTCAATGGAAGAGGTCAATGCTGAGTTACCAATATTGGCGTTCACTTTCGTCAAAAAGTTACGCCCAATAATCATCGGTTCGCTTTCTGGATGGTTGATGTTGGCCGGAATAACGGCGCGGCCACGAGCGACTTCGCTGCGCACAAATTCAGGTGTGATGTAACTTGGAGTGGCAGCGCCAAAGTTTTCACCAGGATGCTGCTTTTTATTGTGCATTGCCATTTCGTCTTCGGCGATGGCAAGGTTTTCACGAATGGCGATGTACTGCATTTCTGGGGTGATGATGCCTTGGCGAGCGTAATGCAGTTGGGTGACGTTTTTACCGGCCTTGGCCTTAATAGGTTTGCGCTTGAGATCAAAGCGCAGGGATTCTAAAGCAATGTTCATTTCACGAATTTTTGCGTATTCAGAACTATTGCCACTGAGTACTTCGGTATCGCTACGGCATTCAATCCATGATTTACGCAATGGTGTTAGACCTTTTCGCACGTCGATGGTTTTATCAGGGTCACTATAAGGCCCAGAGGTATCGTAAATACGCACAGGGGCATTGTATTCGGTTTTATCGTTGGCTAGCTGAGTGGGAGTAAGATGCACTTCGCGTAAGGAGACATGAATGTCTTCTTGCAGGCTGTCATTAAACGCTTCGACATACCGTTTTTTGGAACCGGGAAACGGTTGGATAGAAAGCTCATCAACTTTGGCGGTTTCACTCAGGTTTTTCTGAATGGTATAAGTTTGTTCAGACACAATTGTTCCTATCTCTAATGAGAGAGTAATTAAAAATTAATTGATCTGTCTAACGTGAATTCTGAAAAGGAAGGGCGCATCATCTCTAGCTCGTGCCATGTACTTAAATAAAGTACTGTTCGAGTTGTCAGTAATGGCTATGAAAGGTGTGGCTGAGTCTTTTGTTAATAAAAAACAGTTTATTAAACTGCTTAGTTTTGGACTCTATCTCGTATTGTGACTAGACTTAATTATTGGCGGTCACATACAAGTCATGCAGCTATGCAGCTCACATTCTTTCATCTTGTTTCCTACGCTGGTATTAACCAGATCAGGTTCAACGGGATCCACTTTTGTGATCTCAGCCTCTAAAATGAGGCACCCCGACAAGACATTCTTACTTAGCACAGCAAAATTTTGCTTTTGAGCGAGTAAGTACGCATAGTGTATGTTGAAGTGATTAAATCAACAATAGTTATATTGAATTCGTATGTTTTAACGTGCTATTGGAATGGGACTAAAATGGTTATTGCAATAATGGAGTTTCTACATGGATGAAGTCATCAATCTTTTACCGGACCGTATTCCGGTATTGATAGTAGATGATGATGAGACCGTTATTCAGGTAACGCGTTTGGTACTCTCTCGTTTTCGATTCGACAATCACGCTTTAGAGCTGATTTGTGCGTATTCTGGTGCCGAGGCCATAGAAATATTATCTCAGCGTGATGACATTGCAATTGTCTTACTTGACGTTGTTATGGAATCTGATGATAGCGGATTTAAAGTTGTCAGCTTTATTCGTGACCAGTTGAATAATCACAGTACTCGTATTTTATTACGCACTGGGCAGCCTGGATTAGCCCCAGAGCGTCAAGTTATTCAAGACTACGACATTAATGATTACATCGCTAAAACAGAAGCGACGACCGATCGTTTGAATCTCTCGCTGATCAATGCACTAAGGTCTTACCGCGATATTTTGCGTGCTGAGTATTTTGCTCAACGTGTCAGTCAGGCTGAATTACAGCAGCAGCAAGCTTTTAATGCCTCTCAAGCTAAATCTGCATTTCTGGCGCACATGAGTCATGAAATTAGAACGCCTTTAAATGGAATTATTGGTATGACTGATATCTTGGCCGATACCGAGCTCAGTGAAGAGCAGCAAGAGTATCTTGTAGATATCCATAATTCTGGTCGAGCGTTATTAAGTATCGTGAATGACGTTTTGGACATTTCTAAGATCGAAGCAGGTAAGTTAGAGCTTGATCCACGCTTGTTTAAATTAGACGATTTTCTCGCTGAAGTGATCTCTATGTTTCACGCACCGATGAAAAATAAGTGCATTAATTTTCAACAATTTATTGATGAATCTGTGCCGGACTATCTGATTGCTGATAGTACGCGACTGCAGCAGTTGATGATGAATTTATTGGGTAATGCGCTTAAGTTTACTGCTGATGGTGGTGACATCACGCTTACTATGACGGTCTCTGATAAAACAGATGATGGCTTGCAGCTTGTGCTTGCGGTCTCTGATTCTGGTATTGGAATTAATGAAAAGCGCCTAGGCCAAATATTCGATCCTTACCAGCAGGCGGAAATTAGTACTTCTAGAATTTATGGCGGGACGGGCTTGGGTTTATCTCTATGTCGTCAAATAGTCGAACTGATGTCGGGGGATATTGTCGTTTCGAGTGTATTGGAGGAAGGGTCAACCTTTACTGCTACCGTAATGGTTCAGCAGGGTGAAAGGGTTGAAACTACGACGCTAGATAATGATTCTTCTTTGTTATTTGAAGGGATGAATGTATTGGTGGCTGAGGATAATGTAACTAATCGCAAAGTCATTGAAAAATTGCTTAAAAAGCTATTAGCCAACTCGGTTATGGTGAACGATGGCCAACAATTATTGGATTGTGTTGATGATGTTAATCCTGATCTGATCTTGATGGATTGCCATATGCCCGTTTTGGACGGATTTGATGCAACGCGTCAATTACGAGCGAGGGGCGTGCAGACCCCTATCTTTGCTTTGACTGCGGGAGTTACTGATGACGAGCGCAAGGAGTGCTTCGAAATTGGCATGGGCCACATTTTAACCAAACCCGTGACCTTGCAGTCACTGAGAATGGCTTTAAGTAAACTTGCTTAATTAACTGTCTGTTTATAATCGTCTGTTTTTAATCATCTATTTTTTTGTTTGCCATGTCGGCAATTTGTTTTAAGCGGTTGATGACTTCAAAGTTAATGCTGCCTTTGCTGAAGTAATGATCTTCACAGGCTTCACCTACTTCTCGGCCCATTAATAAAACTAAGGCTTCATCGACCTTGTTTATGCCGTAAATATAGAAATGACCTGCTTCTACCGCATCGACCACTTCTTGTTTAAGCGCTAAGTTACGTATGTTGGCAAAAGGAATAATAACTCCATGCTCACCATTTAAACCGCGTTCTTTGCATAAGCGGAAGAAACCTTCGATTTTTTCATTTACCCCACCAATAGCTTGAACTTCACCGTATTGGTTAATTGAGCCTGTAATCGCAAATGTTTGTTTTAAGGGCTGATGAATTAAGGCCGATACCAAACAGCACAACTCACCCAGTGAGGCACTATCGCCATCGATGTAGCCGTAGGATTGCTCCATGGCCAAATTGGCCGATATGGCGAGAGGGAAGTCTTGTGCGTACTTGTGCCCCAGATACCCTGATAGGATCATCACACCTTTTGAGTGGATTGCTTGTCCTAGGTTGGCTTCGCGCTCGATATCAACGATGCCGCGTGAACCAGGATATACCGTTGCACTGATTCGGGCAGGGGTGCCAAAACGCGTATCACCAACAGTCATAACGGTTAAACCGTTGACCTTGCCGATGGCTTCGCCTTCTGTTTCGATCAAAATAACGTTATCCAGCATTTGCTGGTGGATGCGATCATAAATCCGACCTGTACGTTCTTCTTTGGCGCGTAATGCTTGATCAATATGCTCTTGTTCGATGAGTTCGGCATTTTGAGCTGCGCGTAAAAATTCAGCTTCTGCTAATAATTCAAATAAATCACCAATGCGTGCGGTGAGGTATTGCTGGTCATCGGCTAAGCGAGAGCTGTGTTCAACTAAGCGAGCTATGCCAGAAGCGCTGATGTCGGCATAGTTTTGCTCGTCTATTCGACTTTTTAATAACCGTGAGAAAGCCTGTATGTGTTCAGGCGTTCTAGGAATCTCGCTGTCAAAATCAACGAGGGTGCGGAAGAGCTCGTTAAAGTCTTTATCGTATTCCTGCAATAAGTAATACACATTGCGCGAGCCAATCAAGACCAGTTTGACATTTAGAGGGATGACCGCCGGTAAGAGTGTCGTCGTAGAAACCAAGCCAAGCTCAGAATAGGGAGATTCCATTTTAAGCTGTTGTGATTTGATCGAGCGTTTAAGTGCTTCCCAAACCATGGGTTCTTCAAGCAGCTTTTCGGCATCTAATATCAAATAGCCGCCATTCGCTTTATGCAGCGCGCCTGGGCTGATTTTTCGGTAGTTGGTGGTCAGTGCACCTTGGTCGCTAGAGAATTCAATACGACCAAAAAGGTTGCCATAGCTGGGGTGTGGTTCATAAATTACCGGTACACCTTCGCTATGGTCGTGGCAAACCGCAATGTTGGGCTGAAGTGTTTCTTCTAAAATATTGCGTTTAACGTATTCATCTCGAGTTTCCATGATGCGTTCATCAATCAGCTCGGCCAGAATAATCTTTGGTAGGTGCTCGCGTACCGTTGCTAAAAACTCTAACACGGTTGAAAAATCTTTATAGCTTGCTTCAATCGGCTCTAATAACGGGGTTAATGCTTCATTAATGGTATTTTGATTGAGCGCACGCAGTTGGTTATTCGATTCGCGCTTCCATTGCGGCAGTTCAGAAAGGGATTCGTTTAAATACTGCTCAAGCATGGCTATGTTTTGATGAAAGGCTTCGCGCTCGGGCTCTGCTAACTGGGCGAATTCAGTTTCATCCAGCGCTTTACCTTCTTTGATTGGGGTAAAGCTGATGGCGTTTGAGTCACGAAAAACCGCGGTATTCGCCTTAAGAGCTTCTTTCTCGACCAATTCGAGTGCTTTATCGTATTTACGATTGAAGGTGTGGTCGATGGTTGATTTTTGTTGCTGATAACTGGGATGTTCAAATACGGCAGGAAAAGTAGCGAGCAAATTGTTGATGAGCTCATCGAGTGTACTTTTAAAAGTGAGGGCTTGTGTCGGTGGCAGTTCTAGAACCTTAGGCTCTCTTGGATTGGCGAAGTGGTTGACGTAACACCAATCACTAGGTGCTGGCTGCTGAGCGGCTTGTTCTTTAAGGTATTCACGAATGTAAGATGAGCGGCCTGTGCCATTATCACCCATGGCGTAAATGTTATATCCAGGGCGGTTCATGCCGACGCCAAAGCGAATGGCATTTTCAGCGCGCTGCTGGCCTAATACACCCGTGAATGGCTCTAGCTCACTAGAACTATTAAAGAGGAGTTGCTTGGGGTCTAGTCGAGTTGAAACATGTTCGGCTAAGAGTGGGCTTGGTGTTTTGCCAGCGTTGGGCATGAAGAATCCCTTATCTTTCAAATATATATGCGATTTTTAACCTACGTTATGGCTAACTCGCGCTTTTGGCAAGGAAGAATGTCTTTAGTGTATTGCTTTTTCTCCTTTGATTCGGATAATAGCCGGCTCTCCAATATTTATTGCAATTATGTCTATTCAGCCAGAAGATCGCACTACGATCGATATGTTTACACGCCCTGAGCGTGGACGCCCAAAAACCAGTCCATACGATCGAAGTACCCAGCTAAAGTTGAGTAAGCGTTTGCAGCGCAATCGTGACAAGCATAAAGGTATGCGACGCATTGAGGTGAAGTTGAATCTTGAGGTGGTTGACGTGCTGGATGCCTTAGTTGCGGAGTTAGGTATGTCACGGGCGGAAGTGATTGAAAACAGTCTGTTAGCTTTGTTAAGGCAAGGTCCTGATGCATTGCAAGACTTAGGGGCATTGCAGGACTCAGAGGATTCGTCTGATGATTAAGCCGTTATCGTTCTTTTAATGGGTTGATTTATTGTTCTATTGTGGTTGGTATCAGCGTTATTGGCTGTTATTAAAATCACAAAAATCTTCTAAGTTGTTAATTTGACTTGCTTTTATTCTTTTGATCAGCATAATGTCCATCAGCATTTAAGCACAGCTTAAACTGCAGCGTGTTATGGTGGCCCTTATCGGTCCCTTCGCAACAAGAAACTACGAACTCCGCCAGGCCTGGAAGGGAGCAACGGTAGTAGTGGATTTGTGTGCCGAGGTGTGGCTGGTAGGGGTCATCTCCAATTTCTTGGATACTCTCAAACCTTTTCTGGTTTTACTTTCTCTCCTTTTGCTTTTCCCCTTTTAATTGTTTCTGACTTTCGCTTCATTTACCGCTATTATAACTGCCTAAGATCATCTAATTGACGGATTTTCCATGAGTTATCAGGTACTTGCACGTAAATGGCGTCCGCGTTTCTTTGCTGAAATGGTGGGTCAAGAGCATGTGTTACGCGCCCTTATTAATGCCTTAAACGATCAGCGTTTACACCACGCCTATTTATTTACAGGTACTCGGGGTGTGGGTAAAACGACGATTGCCCGAATTTTGGCTAAGTGTTTAAACTGCGAGCAGGGTGTTAGCGCAACGCCTTGTGGTGAGTGCTCTTCGTGTCGAGAGATTGCTGAGGGACGCTTTGTCGATTTGATTGAAGTGGATGCTGCATCGCGTACGAAAGTGGAAGATACTCGAGAATTACTCGATAACGTTCAATATGCACCTACTCGCGGCCGTTATAAGGTTTATTTGATCGATGAAGTGCATATGCTGTCGACGCACAGTTTTAATGCCTTATTGAAAACCCTTGAAGAACCTCCTGAGCATGTAAAATTCTTATTAGCGACAACCGATCCACAGAAACTGCCGATTACTGTTCTTTCTCGCTGTCTTCAATTTAGCCTTAAAAATATGACACCGGATAAAATCGTGTCGTATTTAGAAACCGTGCTGAAGTCTGAAAATGTTTCTTATGAAGAAACGGCGCTTTGGCAGTTAGGGCGTGCTGCTCAAGGCAGTATGCGTGATGCGCTGAGTTTGACTGATCAGGCAATTGCTTATGGCCAAGGCGAAGTCTTTGAACATCAAGTCAATGCGATGCTGGGTACGATTGATCGTGGCCGTGTTTTCAAATTAGCTGAAATTTTAGCCACGGGGCACGTTGCCGAGTTATTAAGTTTGGTAGCTGCAATGGCCGAACACGGGCCTGATTATGACGAAGTTGTACAGGCGTTAATGCAGCTATGGCATAAAGTGGCTGTGGCTCAGGTTGCGCCAAGCTCGGTTGATAATACCGAGGGTGATAAGGCGGCGATTATGCAGCTGGCTGCGGCGATGCGTGCTGAAGACATTCAATTGTTTTATCAAACCGCTTTGGTGGGGCGTAAAGATCTGCCATTAGCGGCTGATCCGCGCCAAGGCTTTGAAATGATTCTATTGCGCATGTTGGCCTTTAAGCCGGTTAACGCCGCACCGTTGAATCTCGATTTGGTGGGATCTTTACAGGCTCCCGGATCTGTTGAAGCATTACCTGAGGCATTATCTGCCCCTCAGCCTGAAGCTGTGACGGATGCAGGATATGAAACTTTAGCGAACGCGGACAATTCTGCAGAAAAAAAGCCATTAACTGACTCAGAATTAGCGCCTGAGCCAGTGGTTGAAAAAATTGAAGCGCCTATTTATGAGCATGTTGAACATTCTACTGTTGAGCATTCTACTGCTGAGACGGCTTTTGTTGAAATCACCGTCGAGCCAAATGTTCAAAAGCCCGCTTTTGAAATGCCCTCAACGGTCGCGTTAGACGCGACCGTTGAATCGTACTCACAGCCCAGTTTTCAAGCGCCTGCTGATCCCGTCGCTACAGGATTTGCTGAACAAGCAGAGATTCCCCCTAATCTAGACCCGCATGTTGAAAGTGAGAAAAAAGAACCCATTAAAGGGGGAGCGGCTGATCTATTAAACAATCCGCTGCCGATGGTGGCGAGCGAAGACGCTCGGGATCAATTGCCTACACAGGTAGAAAAAGATATTTTGCCGGCTGAATCATTCGATTTTGATTGGCAGCAATTATCAAATCTCAATTGGTGGCAGTGGGTTAGGCATTTGCCACTCGCGGGTATGCCGATGGCAATTGCATCAAATAGTGCATTGATTAGTCGGCATGAAAACCAGTTAGTGATGGATGTTGATCCAGATCAAGGGGCTTTGTTTAATGATGCTCAGCGCCAAAGAATCGAACAAGTATTGTGTGAAATTACAGGCTTATCCGTTCAGCTTGTTATGCATGTGCAGTTGCCTCGTGGAGAGACCCCGCACCAGCGACGCACTCGATTAATGGCAGAGCGTTATGCGCAAGCAGGTCATGCCATTATGGAAGATGAGGTAGTACAAGCTTTGGTATCAGAGTTCGAAGCGCATATTATTGAAGGCTCTATACGGCCGCTGGTCTCTTCGCAATAGTTAGTCTCTTCGCAATAGTTAGTCTCTTCGCAATAGCGAGGTGGGTGGCTAAATGTTCTTAGGTGCTGGGCATTAGGCATTAGCAGCTAAGAATTAGACGCTGTGTTATTAAGAAAACGTCAACAACGAAAAATATTATTTAAAGGAAAATATTATGATTAAAGGTGGAATGGGCAACTTAATGAAGCAAGCCCAGCAAATGCAAGAGAAGATGCAAAAAGCTCAAGAAGAGCTAGCAAACTCTGAAGTAATGGGCGAGTCAGGTGCAGGCCTTGTGAAAATTACTATGACAGGCCGTCATGATGTTAAGCGTGTTGAGCTTGATGACAGCATAATGAGTGAAGATAAAGAACTGCTAGAAGATTTGTTAGCCGCCGCCGTTAATGATGCTGTTCGTAAAATCGAAGAAAAAAACCAAAGCCAGATGTCTTCAATGACTGCTGGAATGGGTTTGCCACCGGGCATGAAACTACCTTTCTAAGTTTTTAAAAACTTGGGCACATTAATTTAGAATTGTTTAATTTTAGATTTTTTTAATTTTAGAGTTGTTTAATTATGGCAATGAAGCTGCCAGCTGCTTTACAGCAGTTGATTGATTCTTTTCAGATTTTACCTGGGGTTGGGCCTAAATCTGCTCAGCGCATGGCGTTGTATTTGTTAGAAAAAGACAGGCTAGGCGCAGAGCGTTTAAGTCATAGTCTGCAGCAGGCAATGAATAAGTTAGATCATTGCCAGTCTTGTCGTAATTATGCAGAAGCTGAACTGTGCCCAATTTGTAGTGATACGCAGCGTTCAACCGATTCATTATGTGTGGTTGAGTCTCCTTCCGATGTATTGGCGTTGGAGCAGGGTGTTGATTTTAACGGTCAGTATTTTGTGTTGTATGGGCATTTATCTCCTATTGATGGCATTGGTCCAGGAGAGCTTGGCTTAGCTGCATTAAAGCAAAAGGTTGAATCATTATCGATTCGAGAGGTAATTGTTGCTACAAACCCTACGGTAGAAGGCGAGGCAACAGCTCAATTTATAATGGATATGTTGCCCGAAAGCGTCGTAGTCAGTCGCATCGCTCATGGTATTCCAATGGGGGGAGAGCTTGATCTGGTCGATGGTGGTACTTTAAATCATGCTTTGTCGGGCCGCCGAGTGATGAGTTAGTCCGTTGGTAATGAGTGAGTTAGTGGTGAGTCAGTTTTAGTCGCATTAAAAGCAAAAGTGAGCGTTCTTATTTTACATTCTATTCCTAAGCCAATTTGGATTACTACTGATAGTGATTTGGTAAAGTATTGCCAGCTATGGCAAACACAAGATTTCATTGCATTAGATACTGAGTTTATGCGCACCTCGACCTTCTTTCCAAAGGCTGGATTAGTACAGGTCGCAGATAATAAAGATTGTTATTTGGTCGATCCGTTAACGATTACAGACTGGACGGCTTTTGCCGAGCTATTGGATAATCCAAAGCTAGTGAAGGTTTTTCATGCGTGCTCGGAAGATATGGAAGTCTGTCACCGCCTAACAGGGACTACCCCGTCGCCGGTAGCGGATACACAAATTGGTGCTGCTTTAGGAAGCTTGGGTGGCATCATGGGATTTCAGCGCTTAGTGAAAGCGGTATTGGGCCTTGATATTGATAAAGGGGAAACTCGATCTGATTGGTTGCATCGACCTTTGCGCGCTAAGCAGGTTGAATATGCGGTTGCCGACGTATTTTATTTATATCAATGCTACGAACGCTTAATGGTCTTGCTGGCCGATATGGGGCGATTAACGTGGTGGCAAGAAGACTGCGCACGTATCCTGTCGCTCGGTCAAATTACTGAAGACTATAGTCAGCAGTATCGTAAAATAAAATTGGCCTGGAAATTACGCCCGCAAGAGCAATACGTATTGCAGCAACTGGCGGTATGGCGAGAGCAGACGGCGCGTATTTGGAATGTGCCACGCTCACAGGTAGTGGAAGATAATGTTCTATGGAATATGGCGCGTTATCAGCCTGCTCATCAAGGTGATTTAGCGCGAGCAGGAATGAAGGCTCATGTTCGTAATCGAATCGGTGATCAGGTTCTGGCATTAATTGCAGAGGCGATGGCGATTGAAGAGGGGATTTGGCCTGAGGCCTTGCAAAAACCTTTAACCCCGCAGGCCAGTGAACAGTTAAAAATGATGAAGAAAGTCGTAACTGTCTGTGCTGAACGTCTTGATATACCTGCAGACATGCTGGTAAAGAAGAAAACACTGGAAGCCTTATTGCGATCTGGGTATCCTCGCGGCCCTTATTGTTTACCAGAGCCTTTATTGGGTTGGCGCAAAAGTGAAATTGGTGATGATTTGCTGCTCAATTTAGAGCACGCTGATGTCGGCGTTGAATAGAGTGTAAGTGACTGTTATGACTAAAGTATTGTGTAATATTTATAAAAGTCGTCGAAAGGAAGAAACCTACCTGTTTGTTTCTTTAAAAGATGATTTATCGCGAGTGCCCGACGTTTTATTAGAAACCTTTGGTCGTCCTGAGCTAGTAACCAAAATGTTAATCACTCCTGAGCGTAAATTTGCGATTGCAGACGCCACTAAGGTTTTGGATTCGATTGAACAAAAAGGCTTTTATTTGCAATTACCACCACCCAAAGAAGAAATGGGGTCGGGATTGGATCTGTTCTGTAAGCGAGATAAAGACGAGTGAGTGCTGCTAAACCATTTTGGGAATCTAAAACTCTAAAGCAAATGTCTAAGCAAGAGTGGGAGTCATTATGTGATGGCTGCGCTCGATGCTGCTTGCATAAGCTAGAAGATGAAGATACTGACGAGGTCTATTATACCGACGTTCATTGTCGTTACCTCGATAAAAATGATTGTTCTTGTACCGTCTATAAAACGCGTAATGAAAAGGTGCCTGAGTGTATTTGGTTGACGCCAGAACAGGCTCATAGTTTTCATTGGCTTCCTGATACCTGTGCTTATCGTTTGGTTGCAGAAGGTAAGCCTTTGTATGACTGGCATCCTTTAATTAGTGGTGACCCTAACTCCGTTCATGCGGCTGAAATATCGCTAAAAGGTAAGGGTATACCCGACGATAAAATTCCTGAGGAGGAGTGGCAGAGCCGCATTATATGGAAAGCTTAATGTTTAATGAGTGGGCTCAGTGGTTGGTCTATGGCATTTCTGCGTTGATCTGTTTTTGGGCCTGGGAGAAAATGTTTTTTTGGATTAAGCAAAAAGACCTTAAAGCCATTGTTAGGATATTAGGGGCGGTACTGTTATTTACCCCTGCACCTATTGCGGTCGACTCTACTCACTACGCGCCAGCGTTCATTGTCATGATTTTTAGAAAATTTTTAGAAAATAACGCACCGGTTTTGGATGCGGTTATGTATATGTTGGTCGGCTTGCTTGCTGGTCTAGTATTAATGTCCCTTTTGTCATTATTTAACTTCTTACGGGCTAAATTCTCTCCGCAGAATTAACGCTTTGTTAGCGTTATCGTCTAAAAGATAGCGCTAACTCATTCAAATTTTTGGTTTTTTTAACCTCCGCGTGTGGCGAACTTGAGATTCTTTGCTAGTTTTAAAGCAGGAGTACTCTATGTTGTCGTGCTTAAAATATACCTAGAGCTCTATTTTCAGGGAGAAATGACGTCGTGCTCAAATGAGGGAAAAGGGCGTTATTAATGACGGATAATTTGTCATTAAATTCTCTCTTTTAAAATCATAGTGGTTGAGGCGTTTCGTATTGTTAAAAGTAGACGTTTTGTTAAGAATCAGTGCTATAAGTTTTCCTACGTGGAGTTCTGAAATGTTCAGAGACCTTATGCTTACCGGAAGAAGGGCATCGTCCTTCTTATTCCTCGTTTGTCTACTGTCGTTTGGTATGGCAACTCCTACAATGGCAATTGATGATAAGCAGGGAAAAACTCAGCCCTATGATGTGCGCATTATTGTCGATATATCGGGCAGCATGAAAGAAACTGACCCCAACAATCTACGCATCCCCGCGGTGAATTTATTATTAGAATTAATGCCAGAAAATGCGCAAGCAGGTATCTGGACCTTTGGCCGTTATGTTAATAATTTAGTGCCTGTTGCTACGGTAGATGATGCTTGGCGTAAAGAAGCTAAAAAGTCGGCAATTAATATTTCATCGGTAGGCCTGCAGTCTAATCTCTCAGGGGCGTTAAATGACGCAGCTTGGGGGCTTGGAAGTGATACGGGTTATCAGCAAAGTGTTATTTTGTTAACCGATGGCAAACTGGATATGGCTAAATCTGGCTCTCCCGAAGCCGATCAAATTAATAGTACAGAACGTAAAAAATTGATGACGACAGTATTGGATAAATATCGCGCGGCTGGCGCTAATATTCATACCTTGGCGCTATCAGATCTGGCCGATAAAAATTTATTACAAGAAATTGCTCTTGAAACGGGTGGACTTTATTCTGAAGCGGAAAATGCAGATGAATTAATGAAGGCATTTTTACGCGCATTTGATCAGGCTGTTCCTTCTGAGCAAGTACCGATGGAGGATAATACCTTCGTCATTGATAGCAGTGTGAAAGAATTTACAGCGCTTATTTTTAAACCGAAGCGTGGCGCGCAAGATACGGCGCTCTTGACTCCCTCTGGTGATCGCTGGACCGAAAAAGAGCACCCTAGTTCAGTTAGGTGGCATAAATCCGTGAGCTTCGATTTGATCACTATTAAAGCCCCAGAAGCGGGAACTTGGGTTGCAGAGGCTGATTTAGATCCTTCTAATAGAGTGACCATCTTATCTGACCTTGCTCTAAACGTCACAGGTATACCGGCGACTATTTTCTCAGGAGATAAACTTGATCTTAAAATTAGCCTGATTAATGAGGGGGATGTTGTTGATAACGCCGACATTCTTCGGCTAACCGATGTGACAATGAAGGTGGTTACATCCAGTGGAAGAGAAGGCAGTAAAATTCTTTCAAACCCAGAAAGTCCTCCTGCTGATGGTATTTATCGAGAAGGCTTATATCGATTAAAAGAAATGGGTCAGTATCAGGTTGAATTTATTGCCGAAGGTAAAACCTTTCAACGCAAACGCAGTTTTTCGATGACCATGATTCAGCCAGTCGAAATAACCCATCAAGCTGATGAGGTGAAGGGGGTTTATCGGATTAAAGTGAAAGGATTGTCGGATAATCTTGATGTAGATAAATCACGGGTCATTGCAAAAATTAAGAGTCCTGATGAAAACTCGATTATTCAATCTGTGCCTTATGATAAGACAGCTCAAGCTTGGATTATTGAAGTTGAAGAAACTAAGGGGCCAGGGGAGTATCAGGTTGATCTCAATGTCCGTGGTGTGACTCAAAGTGGTAAGAAATTCAAAGTTAAGCCTGAGGGAATTGTTTTTAACCTTCCTATTCCAAAGCTAAGCCCAGCAGAGTTGACAAGTGAGTCCGATTTAGCCGGTGGAAAGGATGCCGCTAATGACGAATCTTCCAATGACGAGGCTGATGATGCTGAAGGTAGTGCAAGTGCAGAGATATCGACAGAAGGTACTGAAGGCACGAAAGAACCAGGTATGGCTACCGATGCCACTGAGGACAGTGCGGAAGAGAGTGCTGAAGATAGTGCTAAAGAAAAGACTGAGCCAGAAACCGAAAAACCGGCTGAAGTTGATGGTATTGCCCCCAAAATTGAAGAAAATCCTGTAACCGAGGTTGTGCCTGTTGAAGAAGTCGTGGAGGGCGATGAGGGCTTGGCCTGGTGGGTTTATCTATTAATCGCCTTGCTTAACTTGGGAATTATTGGGGCGGGTGTTTGGTGGTTCTTCCTTCGTAAGCCTAAAGACGCTGTTGATGCCGAAACAAATCTGGATGCTAAGGGGACTATTACCGATCTTGAAGATTTGGAAGATGATTTTGCTGGAGATTTTGATTCCTTGGATGAAGTTGACGAAGAAGAAATCTCTTTCCCTGACGAGCCTGCTTCTACGACTGCGGCGGGAGGAACTGAGAAAAAAGATCCTGAAAGTTTTGATGAAGACTTCTCGATAGATCCCGATGATGTTGATACCGACGATGATTCATGGGGTGAATTTGATAGTGATAATGAGGCTGAAAATACTACAGGCGTTGCGGATGATAGCTCTGGAGATAGTGCTAAAGACTTAAATGGAGAGGATAATAAGCCGAAGCAGGACTAGTAATTGCCTTTCCTGTCTTGAATGACATAGAATTGAGTGAATTGGTTTTGGTCTATTTTCTCAATGTTAAATGTATCACCCTTATTAGAAATAAAGACAGTGAAGGTGCTGGTTGTAGATGGACAGGATGCTAACGGAATTCAGTTATCTGACATCTTGAGTTCGTTGACCATCGAGCATGTTCGCTGCTTATCTGACTATAGCCAGTTCAAATCACAGTTTAATGATTTTCTTCCTGATATTCTTATTTTAAATATAGATGCGGCGAGCGGTGATGCTGAATCTATTATTGAATGGTTGCGGCAACATCCTAATGGCAGCGCTATTCCTGTTATTGTTTGTGCAAACTCTCTAGAAGATGCGATAGATCTTGCGCTTCATAAGGGAGCCAATGATTATATCCAAGCCCCTTTTATACCTTCGCAAGTTGCGGTTAGCATTAATAACTTAGTACAGCTATCCAATTCGACCGCCAATGCCGCCAATCAAGAAATTGTATTCGATCACCGGTTGCAGTTAGGTGTTAAGGCATTGCAGGACGAGATTATGCATCGTAGTGAGGTGGAGCAGGAGTTGCACTTTCAGGCGCATCATGAATACCACTCACGCTTACCCAATCGAATTTTCTTGCAACACGTATTAAAAGATTTATTGTCGTCAGGCCAAACTGTTGATCAACATGCGGGGCAGCATGTGGGGCAGCATGTGAGACAGGCGATCAGTCAAGAAAGTCGCTGTGGAAACAAAACCTTAGCAATTTTCCACCTACATCATTTTAATGAAATAAATAATACTCTTGGTCACTCAAGAGCGGATGAAATACTGGTAGAAATGGCGTTACGTTTTGCCTCTTTATGCGAGCAATACTCTGAAATCATTCCGCTACAGTATGGGTTGTATGATCAGGCTGGGCCGGTGGCCTTATTGGATCGAACGCATTTTACTATCGTATTAAGTGATACGACCCAGTATCGTTTAGAAGAAATCATTGAACAGCTGCTTACGGATTCAAGCCAACCTCTGAGTTATCAGGGAATGAAGATAGAAACCCCGATTTCGGTTGGTTTTGCTGCTTGCCTGTCGGGTGATGACGTAATATCTTGGATGCGTAGAGCGCATGTTGCTTTAGAATTTGCTGAGCAAGAAAAGCAAGCTTGGGCAGCTTATAGTGAAAGGGCGGACCGCTACAGTAATAAAAAACTAACCTTGGTTGCCGACCTGAGAAATGCGATTGCTTGTGATGAAGGGCTGTTTTTGCAGTATCAGCCTCAGTTTAACTGTCAAGATGGCGAAATTGCAGGGGCTGAGGTTCTATTGCGCTGGCATCATCCGGTATATGGCCCTTTGCCGGCTGATCAGATTGTTGAGGTCGCTGAGCAAACAGGGCTAATCAAGCCTTTAACTCACTGGGTTATTAGTAAGGCATTTTCACAGTACCGTGAGGTGCATGCTGCGGGTTATCCGATAACGATATCGATTAATTTATCGACTCTGAATCTTTGGCAGGACAGTTTGCTGCAAGATATCGCCCAGCAAATGGAGATTTTTCAAATTCCCCCTGGACAGGTCATCCTTGAAGTAACCGAGACAGTACTTTTAAAGAAGCCAAGACGCTCATTGGATTTTTTACGATGTTTAACAGCGTTAGGTGTGAGAATCGCTTTAGATGATTTTGGCACGGGTTTTTCTTCGCTAGCCTATTTAACCAAAATGCCTGTTTCAGAGCTAAAAATAGACCGATCTTTTATTCAAGAACTTTGTTATAACCATAAAAATCATGTCATTGTTGAGACTATATTGTCGATGTGCAAAGGCCTTGGGGTCGAAGTGGTCGCCGAAGGGGTGGAAGATGAAGCCACCCTGCTTAAGCTAAAGGCGATGGGGTGTGATCGGCTTCAGGGGTATTACTTAGCCAAGCCGTTAATGGGTGTCGATTTGTTAGAATGCCTTGATGAACAGATGGCTATCAGAACTTAGAGTCTTGCCGCAAGGGCTATCGTCACTATATACTGCGGCAAATTTTATGTATTCGATCTTTTCGGTTTGAGGCTATTATGAAGTTCCAAGGTACTAATGAATATGTTGCAACGCCAGAGTTGCAAATGGCAGTTAATGCCTCCATCACTCTGCAGCGTCCATTATTGTTAAAAGGCGAGCCTGGTACTGGTAAAACGATGTTAGCCGAACAGCTAGCAGAGTCTTTAGGCACTGAACTGATTCAATGGCACATTAAAAGTACGACTAAAGCCCACCAGGGTTTATATGAATACGATGCCGTTTCGCGTTTACGCGACTCTCAGCTTGGTAATGACAAAGTTCATGATATTAAGAACTACATTGTTAAGGGTAAGCTTTGGGAAGCGTTTGATGCTGATAAGCCTGTTGTTCTATTGATTGATGAAATAGACAAAGCGGATATCGAATTTCCAAATGATTTATTATTAGAACTCGATAAAATGGAGTTCTATTGCTATGAAACTCAGCAGCGTGTCGTTGCTAAACACCGTCCAATCATCTTAATTACCAGCAACAACGAAAAAGAGTTGCCAGATGCATTCTTGCGTCGTTGTTTCTTCCATTACATCGACTTCCCATCAAAAGAAACGATGATGAAAATTGTTGATGTTCACTATCCTAATATTCAGTCTTCGCTAGTAAAAGAAGCGATGGAAGTCTTCTTTGATGTACGTAAAGTGCCTGGATTGAAGAAAAAACCGTCTACTTCTGAATTGATTGATTGGTTAAAGCTATTAATGGCGGATGAAATTGGCGTTGATCTGCTTCGTGATAACGATCGAACCAAAGCGATTCCACCAATGGCGGGTGCTTTAGTTAAGAATGAGCAAGACGTACAGCTATTAGAAAAATTGGCTTTCATGAGTCGCCGTCGCGGTTAAGCGCTAAGGCTTAGGAAGTAATTATGCTTATTGATTTTTTTATGACGGTGCGTAAGGCGAAAGTGCCTTGCTCCGTAGGTGAATACCTAGATTTAGTGGCCGCACTCGAGGGCCATTTGACCTTCGCAAATCTAGACGACTTCTACGCCCTGGCTAAGTTGTGCTTGGTTAAGGACGAGCGTCATTACGATAAGTTTGATAAGGCATTTGCCCATTACTTTGAAGGCATTGATAACTTAGATTTAGCGATGGATGATCCTAATATTCCCGATGATTGGATGCGTAAAGAGATGGAACGCATCATGACTCAAGAAGAAATGGACAAAATTAAAGACTTGGGGGGCTTAGATGAAATTATTAAGGCCTTTAAAGAACGCTTAGAAAATCAAAAGAAGCGTCACCAAGGGGGTAATAAAAACATTGGTACGGGTGGGACGTCACCTTTTGGTGCTAATGGTTTTAACCCTGAAGGCTTCCGAATTGAGCAAGGGCAGTCGCGTCATAAAAAGGCAGTTAAGGTTTGGGAAAAACGCAACTACAAAGATCTTGATGATTCGATTCAATTAGGTATTCGTAATATTAAAGTAGCTTTACGTCGCCTGCGTAAATTTGCCCGTACGGGGTCAGCCGATATGCTTGACCTTGATGATACGATTGCGAGTACCGCGCGTAATGCCGGTTTTTTAGATTTAAAGCTGGTGCCTGAGCGCCATAATGCAGTGAAAGTGCTTTTATTCTTCGACATCGGCGGCTCTATGGATCCGCACGTCAAAGTATGTGAAGAGTTATTTTCTGCGGCGAGAACTGAATTTAAACATATGGAAACCTTCTATTTCCATAACTGCCTTTATGAGTCCGTCTGGAAAAACAATATTCGCCGTACCAATGAACAAACCATGACGTGGGATCTGCTGAATAAGTATGGTCGTGACTATAAGGTTATCTTTATTGGTGATGCCATGATGGCACCTTATGAGGTGACTCATGCCGGTGGCAGTGTTGAACACTGGAATGATGAAGCGGGCGCCGTCTGGATGCAGCGAATTAAAGATAAATTCGATAAAGTTGTCTGGATCAATCCTGCACCCGAAAGTCATTGGGGTCATGGCGGCTCATTGGGTATTATCAAGCAAATTGTTGAGGATGAGATGTATCCTTTAACGTTAGAAGGCCTTGAAAAAGCCATGAAGAAGATGAGTCAGTAGATAAGACAAAATGTCCGCGATGATCAGGTTTAGTTGAATCATTATGCGGACTCAGGAGAAAGAACTGGAATTCTTAATCCTAACAAGTACACTTGTACTACATTCAGGGATGATATAACGAACAATTATAATTAATAGGCTACCGCACATGCGAAGCTTGATATCCCAACCTGAATTTTATACAACATTCTGGTTATTACTGCTTAAACTTACGCCCCTTCAGCAAGTGAATGTGCGCTCTCTATTCGCTAAATATGTCCTGAATGAATGGCAAATAACGCCAAAAGCGACCGATTCAGCCATAGCTTGCACATTCATAGCGGGTTATAGTGTTGTTCCTAGCCTGCAGTTATCTAATCATAATAATAATACTGCGAGCCCATGGTAGATAAACAAATCAATTTAATGCTGATTCTGCAGCCGATAAAGTTCGGTCAGGGATATTAATGCTTAATCATATTTATAAAATCTTACTCCTGTGTATTTGTGCTTTACCCATTGCACAAGCATTAGACATTGGCGATGCAGTGCCGGACTTTGTAATGCCTAGTAGTAATGGCGCGCCACAGCGTTTGTCTGAACAAGTCGGAAATCCTGTCATGTTAGTATGGCTAGGGGAGTGTGATGGCTGTGAAGAAACCCTAATTGAGTTGCAATATCTAGCCGAAAGTTTTGCCGTTGAAGGCCTCCAAACTTGGTTTTTATGGCGTAAGAATTCAGAAGATAAGGCTCCTTGGTCGCGTCTCCCTGTTTTGGAATACCAAGCATCTAATAAAGAGGCTTGGTGGTTTGAATCAGCCCCTGCGGTCATGTTTATTAACCCCGATGGGATATTAGATTATTTAGCGACCGAAGATGTATACGAACGAAAGCTCGAAGTAACAAATGATTTAAAACTTTGGCTAGAAAATAAAAAATGGTTTCAGTGAGAAGGTTACATATCATGCGTGCAACATATTTAATATTGCTATCCCTAATTTCAGCAATCAGTTTCGCACAGCCGGTACAAGATACAGGCAGTGAACAGAAAGCAGCGGTTCAGGCAAGTCAGCTCAGCACTAAAGCAGCTTCTATAAAGCAATCCGTTTTAGATTTAAACAGAGATTTATATCAGCTAGAAGAAGAGCTTTTGAGCCCGGCAACGACCCGTGCAGCGGTGTATTTTTCATTGGCGTATGGCCAATATTTTGAACCTTATTCAATTAATATCACCGTTGATGATAAACAGCCTATTCAGTACCTCTATACCGAAAGACAAATCAGTGCATTACGTGACGGAGCAGTTCAGCCGTTAAGTAATCTAAATTTGGGGCCAGGCCTTCATACAATAAAAGCGATTGCTAAAGGTGTTGATGGTAATGGCATCAAGCGCGAGCTTATTTTAGAAGAGCGCTTAGAGAAATTGGATCAGCCTTTATATATCGAACTGAAAATCCAAGATAATAAAAAATTAAAGACAGCAGAGCTACTGATTAGTCAGTGGTAATTATATGAAATTATTCTTTATTGGTATCTTACTTTTAACGGCTGGTTTTTCTTCGGTTCATGCGAATGAGCAGGAAATTCTACGCCTGCAAAAAGGTGAGTACTATTATCATTATCTGACGGGTGACTTTCCAAGTGCCATGAATCAGTTAAAGCTTTGGCGTGCGACTGACGAGGCCGTAGCTGATGAAGCTGATGTCATGGAAGCAACCATGCTTCTCTCGCTAGGATTACAAGACCAAGCACAATTGATCTTTGCTGAAATACAGCAGAAAGGGCAGAAGGTTTCTGCTTTATCTTGGTTTTTCTTAACAAGACGTTTGTTTGAACTAGAGCAATACGAACCTGCGTTATCAAGCCTTCAAAATATTGAATCTTCAAAGTTAACACCTGAATTATTATTAGAAGCTCAATTCATGAAAGCCGCTTCTCTTATTGAACTAGGAGAGCTTAAAAAAGCACTGACAACATTGAGTACAATGCCTCGTGACAGTATCTGGACTGGGCTGGTTAGGCACAACCTTATTTTGGCGATGTTCAATAGTAATAGTAGTGGTCATAGTTTGACCGTACTGATTGAAGACGCAACGTACTATTTGCCAGATACAGAAGAAGGCCGCGATTTAGGTGATCGTATTCACCTAGTAGCAGCGATTAACTATCTCATTATGGGGAAGCATCGTTCTGCTGAAAAACACCTGAAGCGTATTCGCCTGAATGGACCTTATACCCCAATAGCCTTATTGCAATACGGTTGGACAAAGGTTGAGCAAGGTCAGTATGAAGAAGCCTTGCAGCCTTGGCGCGAACTTCAAACTGAATATAATCATTTCAATCCAGAAGTTATGGAATCTATGCTCGGTGTTCCTCATGTTTTGGAGCTTATGTATGCCAGCACCCAAGCATTAAATGTTTATGAAACTACCGAAACCCGATTGGGGGTAATGAAAGAACAGTTGATGGCTATGAATAATGGCCTTGCCGATAACCCATGGCTTGAAGACTGGATATACAATCAAGAAGATCAAGGTTGGGGCTGGCAAGCTAATATCGAAACGACCTTGCCACTCAATGAGACTACCGAGGTTTTGCAGCACTTGGTTTCAAATAAGACGATCGTTAATCAAATGACGGATTACCGTGATTTATTGCTGCTATCGAATTATTTAGATGAAAAAGAAAATAGCCTAAAGCTTTGGTTAACCTTGGTAGATAAAAGAGAGCTTGCAGATAAATCTAGAAATACGTTGCCTGTATTGGAAAAAGCCGGTTTGAAATTACGCAAGGTGAAAGACGAACTGATACAGATGCAGGCAACACTAGATAGCTCTGAAAAAGATTTTTTTGCCCTTCCTAATGATGAACAAGCCGCCAGCGTCGATGTATTACGACGCTCGGTAAAAATCATTGAAGACCTCGCGTTGGTTAATAAGGCGAGTCGTGACGTCAAAATGTATCAGCATCGCTGGGAAAGAGTAAAAGGTGTTTTACTGTGGCAGATGAATGAAGAAAAACCGAGCAAGCAATGGGGACTTAAACAACAATTGGTTGGCATGGATAAACATTTAAAAATTGCCGATCGACAATTGCTCGAAACACAGCTTGCTAATCAATGGTCGCCATCATCTTGGGTCGGCATGAAAGATAAAATATTAGCGGTATTATCGAAGGTGAAGCGCTTGAAGGCATCTACCGAGCAAGCAAAACTCGAAACTAAAACGGTATTGTTGGCTGAGTCAAAACAATACCTTACAGATCAGGTTGCTAGAATAAACGACTATCTTGCTCAGTCTCGCTTGTCGATTGCAAGATTATACGATGAAGCCCTCCAGCGCCAAGTGGCGTTTAGTGAATTAAATGATGAGGAGCAGAAATAATGAAAAAATTATTATTGTCTGCTTTTTTACTTTTTATATTGTCTGGCTGTAGTGTTTTAGAAACTCTAGTAGAAAGCGAAAGTATTCAAGATAAAACTCTGCAGAATTTAGCCCCTGTTAATTTACGGTTAATGGAAAACGAAAATATTGATATTGACCATGATCGAGTTATGGGGAAATATCGCGCCTATTTAGACGTATCGACTGATGATGAATTAAGAATTAGAGCCTATCATCGGATTGCCAACCTTCGCTTACAGAAAGATGAGTACATCCTATTAAACGGTGGTGAGATAATCGGTGATGAAAATCAAGCGCAAGATATCGACTTTGGTCGAGACTCAATTGCGGATTATGAAAGATTATTGGCTAAGTACCCCGATCGTAACGACAATGATTTAGCTTTATATCAACTTGCTAAAGCCTACTCTTTGGCAGGAGAACCTTTTGAAACCATTCGTGTTTTAGAGCAGTTAACGGAATATTACCCTCGATCAGATCATTATCTTGAATCGTTATTTCGCCTTGGTGAAGTCTATTACGCGAATGGTGTTTATGATTTAGCAGAAAATGCTTATCAGCGTTTGATCGAACGAGGTGCAGAAGAAAACAAATATTATTTAAGCGCAATGTACCTTATTGGTTGGTCGCAGTTTAAACAAAATAATTATGAAGGTTCATTATTATCCTTTACCTCTATTTTGGATTTTGAATATCCAGACAGTGACTCGCTTAATAATGCTTCTATCGGCCAAAAAGATATGCTGAATGATATCTTACGGATTATGGCGATTACTTTTGATTACCTAGGTGATTGGAAAAATGTTGATCAGTTCTATGCGAAAATTGGTCAGCGGCATTATGAGTATCGAGTCTATGAGACTTTGGCTGAGCAGTATTATGATAAGCAGTATTACAAAAGTGGTGCCTCGACGCTGCGTGCCTTTATTAATCGCTATCCGCAAGATGTCCTAGCCCCCGTTTTTTATCAAAGATTGGTCGATGGCTACGCGAAGGCGCGTTATTCCACTTTATTGCGTAAACATAAAAAAATATTCGTAAAAACGTTTGGTATTGGCGGAGAGTATTGGGAAACTCATGACGCGGTTATTCAAGAAAGTATTAAGCCTGCATTGGGTACGTATATTTGGGATCTTGCACGTTTTAATCATGCTTGGGGCCAGCGTATAAAAAATAGAAAAGAAAAACGTGAACGCTTACAAGAAGCCATTGATTGGTATAGTGAATATATCCGTAGTTTCCCAGAAGCAAAAGATACGGCAAAAGCGCACTTCTTACTTGCAGAAGTTGCTTACCAGACAAAGCAGTACCCACTGGCTAAAGATCATTATGAAATCGTGGCGTATCAGTACCCTAAATATGAAAAAGCGTCTGAATCAGGTTATGCCGCGATTTTAACTTACAGTAAGCACAAGCCTAAAAAATCTGAACAGCTTGTTTGGCGTCAGCTAACTGTTGCTAGTGCTATGCGCTTTGTTCAAGAGTTTCCAGAAGATGAACGCCGTGGCCAAGTACTGGTGAATACCTCTGAGATGCTATTAACCGGTAAGTATTATGAACAAGCGTTAGCCACCGCAAATCTTGCATGGCAGTCGGAAGGCAATTTGTCAGCTCGCCATCGCTATGGCGCATCATTGGTAAGAAGCCACTCCAGCTTTCATTTAGAGCAGTATGTCGAAGCTGAGCAAGCGATTACCGAAGCATTAGGTTATGACAAAATTAAAGCGAGAGCGCGTAAAGATTTACGCGAGAAACTTGCGGCCTCTGTTTATAAGCAGGGCGAGTTAGCCAAAGCGGCTGGTGATAATGATTTAGCGGTTAAGAACTGGCTTCGTATTGCTGCATTAGTACCTGAAAGTGATATCAAGGTTAGTGCAGAATTTGATGCTGCAACACTATTAATGGCCGCTGAAAAGTATGATCAAGCTGTGCCGGTATTACTCGACTTTAGAAAAACCTATCCTAAGCACCGCTTGGTAAAAGACATTCCGTCTAAATTGATTGTCGCTTACGAAAGCCAAGAAAATTGGCGTGGTGCGGCCTTTGAACTTAAAAAAATATGGCAGCAAGGTGGCAATAAAGACCAACAGCGCATTGCTTTATTTCAGTCTGCAGAGTATTTCGAAAAAGCGGACGACTTAGACAATGCTCTCGCCATGTACAAGCGTTATGCTCATGATTACAAAAGACCTTTCAATCCGGCCGTTGAAGCGCATCATAAGCTCGATCAAATTTATTTAGCACAAGGTGATGATACTAAACGCCTGTTCTGGATGAATAAAATTGTTTGGCTTCACCTAGGTGCGAAAAATGATAAAACCGATCGCTCTAAATACTTAGCAGCAAAAGCGGCTTATGAGCTTGGTGAGAATGAACGTATTAAATTTGATCGAGTAAAGATTACATTGCCATTGGATAAATCGATTAATAGAAAGAATAAACTCATGAAGGCAGCTCTTGATCGATATACTCAGGCCGTGCAAATAGGGGTGTTAGAATTTACAACATCTGCGACGTATAGAATTGCAGAGCTTTATTCTCAGTTTGGTAAGGGCTTGCTGGCATCTGAGCGCCCAGAGGGCTTAGATGAGTTGGAGCTAGAAGAATATGGATATTTACTTGAAGACCAAGCGTTCCCATTAGAAGAAGCAGCCATTGAGGTTCACCAAACTAATGCTGGACGCACGTTTGATGGCTTATATGATCAATGGGTAAAAAAGAGCTATGGTTCTTTGGCTGACTTGATGCCAGCTCAGTATGCTAAATATGAAAAACAGGTGAGTTATGTCGACGCTATTCGTTAAGTGTATGCGACTGAGTTTGTTGCTCGCTGCGGTATTGTTAAGTGGTTGCAGCATGTTTACACCTAAGCCTGTTGTGGTTGATACGCAAGCAGATGTGTTAGGGGCCATACCCGCAGAGTTACAGCAGTCATTTGGTGATGCATTAGAACTTCTGCAAGATGAAGAATATGAAGACGCGGAAACACTACTCTTAGAGGTGACGCAAAAATACCCTAATTTTGCCGGACCATGGTCGAATTTAGCAATTGCGCAAAGTAAGCAAGAAAAGTATGACGAGGCACTGGTCAGTATTGATAATGCGTTGCAGCAGGATGAAAAGTTTTGCCAAGCGGTTTCTTTAAAAGGCGTTGTATTACGAGAGTTAGGCCAGTTCAAAGAGGCTAAAGATCAGTATTTAGCGGCTTTAGTATGCAATCCAAATGACATTATGACGCTCTACAATATTGGGGTATTATCCGATTTATACTTACATGATAACGTTACTGCATTGTCTTATTATCAAAAATACCTAGCGGCTTTAGGTTCGCAGCAAGACGAAACTGTGCAGTCTTGGGTTGTTGATCTTAAGCGCAGAGTGCCTGCTGAATCTCAACAAGAGCCCGTGCAGAATATCGAAACGGCTGTTGAGGCGAATTCTTCAGCGCCACAGCTAGCAGGAGAAGAGTAATGAAAGCACGATTGCTGCTGTTATTATTTGCTGCATCGAATGTCTTCGCAGGTGAAGTGATACGTTTGGATGGAATATCAATCCAAGGAAATAGCGAAGAGCCGAATGTTTTGTATATTACACCTTGGCAGCCAGCACCCGGTGCTGGTCGTTTGTATGCACCGGTTAATAGTTATCGCGAGCAATGGCTAAAGCCAATCAGTCGCCAAACAATGAAAAGAGAAGTAAAGTATTTGGATTATTATCAGAATCTAAATACAGCATCTGACGATGCCGATGGAAGTAAAAACAAATAATAATAAAAATAACGAAAAAAAATCATTATAAATCAGCACTAATGCATTAGTATTACGGCTGATTAAAACAACCAAATTTCCAGTGTTTTGGCTTATGGCCATTATATTTAAGAAATACGATAATATATAAAATTAAAACTAAAGCTAAAACTATAAAAAAATCAGGGGATTACATATGGATACTATTATTCGATTCTTTCAAGAGGGCGGTACGTTTATGTACCCCATCGCTATTATTCTAGCGATTGGCCTTGCGGTAACACTTGAGCGCTTTATTTTCTTATCCCGTGAGAAATCTTCTAATCGCCGATCATTTGAAGAAGTTTTACCTATGTTGCAAAAGCGCGACTTTCGCGCAGCATTGAATTATACCAACGCTTCAGACGCTAAAATTTCTACTATCTTCGCGGCAGGTATTAGCCGTATTCCAACGGGTCGTCGTGAAGATATTGAATTAGCGATGGAAGAAGGCGTTATGGAAGCGATTCCACAGCTAGAAAAGCGTACTCAGTATGTTGCTACATTGGCCAATATCGCAACGCTAATGGGGCTACTAGGTACTATTATGGGTCTGATTGCTGCGTTTACCGCGGTAGCCAACGCGGCACCTGCCGACAAAGCAACTTTGCTTTCTCAGTCTATCTCTGTGGCCATGAATACCACCGCTTTTGGTCTAATGGCCGCTATACCATTACTGCTTAGTCATACCTTCTTGCAAGCTAAAACGAATGAAATCGTTGATAGCATTGAGATGGCAGGCGTTAAGTTCTTAAATATCGTCACTGAGCGTAAGCCAAGCCCTACTAAAGAAGGCTAATGGAGAAGTTGTAATGAGACGCCATAAGAGAATGAAATCAGAGGCGGATCTCGATATTACTTCCTTCATGAATTTAATGATCATTCTGGTTCCTGTGCTGCTATTAAACATGGTGTTTGCACAGACGGCCGTACTCGATCTTAAGTTGCCATTAGGGGATTCTGTCGGGAACGTTAATCCTGAAGATGTATCAGTTGAAGTTACCGTTCGTAAAACAGGTTTGCAAATCATAGTCGCAGCAGGTGGAGCCTCCCGTGTCATTGGAGATATTCCCGTTGTTGAAGGGCAGCAAAACCATAAGAAGTTATCGGAAGTACTTCAGCAAGTAAAAAAAGGCTTTCCTGATAAGAAAGATTTGGTTTTATTACCAACACCAGAAATTGATTATCAGACCCTCGTTGCCATTATGGATACTGCGCGCACGTATGAAACGGTGGTGGCAGCATCATTAGTGGATGCTGTGCTTTTTCCTGAGGTTTCTTTGGGTGACGCACCTGTGCTTAATACCCCTTCTAATACAGAAGAGGTGCAGCCATGAAAATGTCTAGACGCGCCAAGCGCATGCAGCGAAACCATAAGCGAAATGCCAATAAGTCTGTTTTGAACTTAACCGCCTTGATGGATATTTTTACTATCTTGGTTTTCTTTTTGATGATGAATCAAAACGATGTTGAGGTGCAAAGTAACGACGCTATTCAGTTGCCAAAATCAATTGCGGCAAATGAATTGAAAGATACGGTTCGCATAATCGTGACAAAAGGCGATTTGTTGGTTCAAGGTCGTTCTGTCGCTAAAATTAGTGAAATTGCTAAGCTTGAAGGCGAAATTATTCCAGCGCTAAAGAAAGAACTGGATTATCTCGCGACACGTTCACCATTACCGCTTGAGTTAAAAGATCAAGGGCGCCCTATTACCATTATGGGTGATAAGGATACTCCTTACTCTGTACTTAAGCGCATTATGGATACGTGTGCTAAAGCCGAATTTAATAATATTTCCCTTGCGGTTAATCAGAAAGGGGAGGCGAGCTAATTATGGCGACATCAATAATTCGTCCTCCTGAGTTACCTTGGAATGATGCAGATCAGAAAGGTTTCCGTATTATTCTGGTTATCTTTTTGAGCATTGTTTTAGTGGTTGGTTTTATCGTACCTAAAATTTCTTTACCAGAAATCGAACGTACAGAATTAGAGAAGGTTCCGCCTGCACTGGCAAAAGTTATTAAGCGTAAAAAACTTGAAAAACCCAAGCCAAAGCCGAAACCTAAACCAAAACCGATTGAAAAAAAGGAAGAGAAAAAGCCTGAGCCGAAACCTAAAAAGGTAGAGGAAAAGCCGAAGCCTAAACCCAAGCCGAAGCCTAAACCCAAGCCAAAACCAAAGCCTAAAAAGGAAGTGCCAAAAGAAAAGAGAGTGCAGGCTAAAGAAAAAGCCAAAGCCGCTTTTGGTAATGACGCGTTGAAAGCGTTAAGCAGTATTGCTGGATCTGTACCGATTACTGCACTGAATACTTCTAGCAAGGGTTTGTCTAATAAAGGGAATCAGGCAACGCAAGTTGGTTCTGTTATTGATCGTAATGCCGCTGGGCGTGGTTCTGGTGGTGTGAGCGTTGCAGCCTTAACAACGGCGACAGTAGGAGAAGATCTTTCTGCTCGTGATGTTACTTCTGTTGAGCTAAGCAGCGAAGAGATACAGGTTGAGGAAACGGGTTCTGGACGTAGCCAAGAATCGCTGCGCTTAGTGTTCGAGCAGCACAAGTCAGCCTTCGACCGGTTATATCGTGCAGCGCTTCGTAAGAATGCAGCCTTGGAAGGTAGCGTGACCTTGAAGCTTAAAATTGAGCCTGATGGTAAAGTATCAAGCTGTACTGTTAAAGACAGTGAGCTGAAGGATGCGAAGTTGCAAAGACGCTTAGCTTCACGTTGTCGTTTGATTTCATTCGATGCGAAGCCAGGAGTTGATGTGACAGAGGTAGAATTTCCAATCCGCTTTATTCCTTAAGTGTGTTGGCAGCTTAAAAACCACCCACGGGTGGTTTTTTTATGTCTAAAATTCTTATTCAACGCTAGAGTGATTTACTTATACCGTTATCTTAAAAGTTTCAAATATCACATAGGTGATATTTATTTAAGTGAACTTCAAAATTAACGAAACTCTCAGATTACGCACTGATCTGTAAATTAACCCAATTAAGGATGTCTTGGTAAACATCATACTTACATGTTTCATTTAGCATTTCATGACGTCCATCTTTATAAAGCTTATACGAAACCTTGTCATGACCGGTTTTGAGTAGTTTTTCATTTAATGCGGGAATTCCTTTACCCATTCGTCCGACGGGATCTTTATCGCCACCCAATAAATGGATCGGTAGAGTCGGTGGGATTTTAATAAGTTCATTTTCTTGGCTAATTTCTATTAACCCCGTTAATAATTGAACCCAGGTTTCAGCGCTGCATGGGAAACCGCATAATGGATCATTAATGTACTTAAGGACTTCATTTTGATCTCTGCTAAGCCAATCAAAATCTGTTTGAGTAGGTTTAAAGTAATTATTGAATGATGCGAAAGAGAGTGTATCCATGACAATGGAAGGGACACCTTTTTTCAAACGAAGTCTTTCTGCCTTAGCAACTATTCGACCGGCATAGTACATAAAGGGATGCTGATAATTGGTCCCTGATAATATTAAACCCGCTAATCGCTTGCCATGACGAATTGCAAAACCTTGAGCAATAAAAGATCCCATACTATGTGCGAATAAAAAAATAGGCAGAGATTTATCCTCAATAACCTGATCTTGAACATCGGCGATATCTTGAATGGTTTTAGCCCAGCCATCCTTATCACTGTAGTGGCCTAAAATCTCTCCTTTACCGTGGCCCCTATGGTTGTGGCTAATAACATTTAAACCTTGTTGATTTAAAAAATTAGCCAATTCGTCATAGCGATTAATGTGCTCAGCCATACCGTGACAAATGTGAATGTTGGCTTTTGCCGCAGGAGATGTCCAGCAGTGGGCTTCGATGTTGCGGCCATCTTTCGCGGTTACTGGTGTTATTTTACTGGTCATGTTTTAACCTGTTGTTCGAGGTGAGCTCGTTATCGTTATAAGTTTGTGTGCTAAGTCATTAGATTACTGTGATTTTGGCCTTTTTTGTATGCTTTTAGTTAAGGTTTTTTGCCCGCAATAGTAAAAAATGGTAATCTTTGCTCCCATAAATTGATCAAAATGCGCCAAACAAAGACTCATTTAAAGATGATCCAGTTTAGGCATATTAACTTTAGTACAGTATTCGTACGATTCTAATTGGGAACTGAGCATGAACGAAACATTTTTTCAGGATAAATATCCAGCAGACCTTGCTAAAACAATTGATATCAACCAATACCAGTCAGTTGTAGAAGTATTTAATGGGTTTGTTGTTAAATATGCTGATAAGCCAGCCTTTTCGTGCCTTGGTCAAACGTTGACATATGCAGAGCTTGAATCTCAAAGTGCTGCATTCGCTGCGTATCTACAAAACGAAACAACGCTTGTAGCTGGCGATCGCATCGCTGTTCAACTTCCTAACGTACTTCAATATCCAATTGTTGTTTTTGGTGCAATGCGTGCAGGTATGACCGTGGTAAACACCAATCCACTTTATACTGAACGTGAGATGGAGCATCAGTTTAACGATTCAGGTGCAAAAGCCTTAGTTGTCTTAGCAAACATGGCTGCAAAAGCTGAGCGTGTTTTGGCCAACACATCAATCGAAACTGTGATTGTCACCGAAGTAGGCGACATGCACAAAACGGTGAAGCGTGTTTTGATAAACAGCGTTTTAAAATATGTTAAAAAAGAAGTTGAATCGTACAATATTCCAAAAGCCGTTACATTACGCAAAGCACTTAGTTTAGGGCAAGGTAAGTCATTTACGACCCCTGCTCTAAAGCAAGATGATATTGCTGTATTGCAATACACGGGTGGTACAACAGGCGTAGCAAAAGGCGCAATGTTGACCCACGGAAACCTGATCGCCAATATGCTTCAGTGCAGTGGCCTGTTCAGCATGGCATTGGATAAGGGTAAAGAAACGGCTATTGCGCCACTTCCTCTTTATCATATTTATGCTTTTACGGTTCATTGCATGGTATTACTTGAAACAGGTAATCACAGTGTATTAATTCCTAATCCTCGCGATATTCCAGGTTTCATTAAAGTATTACAAAATACCAAGTTTTCTTGCTTTGTTGGTTTGAATACATTGTTTGTTGCACTGTGCAGTCAGCCGGTTTTCAAGGCATTAAACTTTAGTGGTTTAAAATTAACTATTTCTGGTGGTATGGCATTAACTAAAGATGCCGCCGATCAGTGGAAGCAGGTTACAAACTGCGATATCGCTGAAGGTTTTGGTATGACTGAAACGTCTCCTGTTGTTTCTTTCAATCCTCCAGGTCATATCAAGTTGGGTACCATTGGTCTTCCAGTGGCGAGTACGAACTGTAAAGTTATCGATGATAACGGCAATGAACTTCCTGTTGGTGAAGCAGGGGAACTTTGTGTTAAAGGCCCTCAAGTAATGAAGGGTTATTGGCAGCGCCCAGAAGCCACGGCTGAAACTATCTCGAGTGATGGTTGGTTAAAAACAGGCGATGTGGCGGTGATCAGTGAAGATGGCTATATGAAGATTGTTGATCGTAAGAAAGATATGATCATCGTATCGGGCTTCAATGTTTATCCAAATGAAGTTGAAGACGAAATTGTAACGCACCCTGATATTGTAGAAGCGGCTGCGATTGGTATCCCAGATCCTAAGACTTCAGAGTCGGTTAAAATTTTTGTGGTATCCAGTAATGAAAACTTAACGGCTGCGGATGTTAAAGCTTGGGCTCGTGAGCGATTGACCGCTTATAAAATACCTAAGCATGTTGAGTTTCGTGATGAATTGCCAAAAACAAACGTTGGTAAAATTTTACGTCGTGAACTTCGAGATGAAGAAATGGCTAAAATGGAAAATAAAGCATAAGCCTATCTTGGCAGATGTTTGATTGATAGTTTGTTAGAATAACGCCCTGCTAATGCAGGGCGTTTTCGTTTTAACGCGATAAGCAATTACATTAATGCTATTAAACAATATCAACAGAATAGATCACTGGGTGAGATGTGAGTCAGAATAACAAGCTTGATAGAAATGCGCTTAAACAAGCAGTCAATAATTGTCTAGCCAAAGATAAATTTCGCTTAAATCGAGACTTACAGGCAATATTCCGCTTAATACAGCAGGAAAAGCCCATTGATAAAAAACTGGCTAAGTTACTTCAAACGATCGAACGCAGTCAGCAAATATTGGCACAGCGTAAGACCGAACTGAAGCTTCAATATCCAGAAACTTTACCGGTCAGTCAAAAGCGAGAACAAATACTCGAAGCGCTATCTAAGAATCAAGTTGTGATTATTGCGGGCGAAACGGGCTCAGGTAAAACAACTCAGTTGCCTAAGCTATGTCTCGAACTAGGGCTTGGGCAGGCTGGCACGATTGCCCATACACAACCAAGACGATTAGCCGCTCGCTCAGTTGCTAGCCGGATTGCGCAAGAACTTGAAGTCGAGATGGGCCAAGAAGTTGGTTGTCAGGTTCGATTCAGCGATCAGACGACAGAGCGCACTCGCGTTAAGTTAATGACCGATGGTATTTTGTTGGCGCAAACTCAGCATGATAAATTTTTATCAGAATATGATTGCATTATTATCGATGAAGCTCATGAACGCAGTCTGAATATTGATTTTTTACTCGGCTTCTTAAAACAATTATTGCCTAAACGGCCCGATCTTAAAGTTGTCATTACATCAGCAACGATTGATTTAACCAGATTCAGTGAGCATTTCTCTAATGCCCCTGTCATCGAAGTTTCTGGCCGCACCTTTCCTGTAGAGGATCGCTTTAGACCGCTTGTTCGTGAGAGTGAAGATGATACTGACTTAACAATCCAAGAAGGTATTTTACACGGGCTTCAAGAACTCGCACAGCAAGATAGAATTAAGCAACAGGCGGGCGACGTGCTCGTATTCTTACCTGGTGAGCGTGAAATTAGAGAGTGCGCTGAATTTCTTCGTAAAATGATGGCCCATGATAAAGACCTGCGTAATAGCCAAATATTGCCGTTGTATGCGCGTTTAGGTGTCAGTGATCAGGGAAAAATATTCTCAGAGTCCGTCGGGCGCAGAATAATTTTGGCAACGAACGTTGCTGAAACCTCGTTGACCGTTCCAGGTATTCGCTATGTGATTGATTCGGGTGTTGCTCGAATCAGTCGTTACAGTTATCGCTCTAAAGTTCAGCGATTACCTGTTGAGGCTATTTCTCAAGCCAGCGCAAATCAACGTCGTGGCCGATGTGGACGTGTGGCGGATGGTATCTGTATTCGCCTTTATTCTGAAGAGGACTTTTTGTCTCGTCCTGAATTTACTGAACCAGAAATACAACGAACAAACCTAGCGGCTGTTATCTTGCAAATGATATCGCTTAAGCTCGGTAATATCAGTGAATTTCCTTTTGTTGATGCCCCTGATCCTCGATTTATCAAAGATGGGTTTAACTTATTACAAGAGCTTGAAGCGGTCTCTTCGAGCAATAAAGAAGGGCAGTTTGAGTTAACTCAGCTTGGCCGTCAAATGTCCCGTTTGCCGGTTGAACCTCGAATATCTCGTATGCTTTTACAAGCAAAAAAACAGAATGCTTTACGTGAAGTATTAATTATTGCATCGGCTTTAAGTATACAAGATCCACGAGAAAGGCCTGCTGATAAGAAGCAAGCGGCTGATCAAAAACATAAAGAACTGGCTCATGAAGAATCCGATTTTTTATCCTACGTAAATCTATGGGATGCGTTTGAAGAGCAAAGGCAAGAACTTACTAATTCGCAATTACGTAAATGGTGCCAAAAACATTTTGTAAATTACATGCGTATGCGTGAGTGGCGAGATGTTCATAAGCAACTGCATATTTTATGCAGAGAAATGGATTTTATTTTAAATAATGAACCCGCAAGTTATGAGAATGTTCATAAATCTTTATTGGCTGGATTATTAAGTCACATTGCGCAAAAAGAAGAGGGCGCAGAGTATTTAGGCGCTCGTCAGCGTAAGTTACAAATTTTCCCTGCATCAGGTTTATACAAGAAACGCCCTAAATGGATTGTGGCTGCCGAGTTAATGGAAACGTCGCGTTTGTATGGCCGTACGGTCGCCAAAATTGATCCGCAGTGGCTTGAACAACTTGCGCAGCCGTTGTTGCGTAAAAGTTATTTTGAGCCTCACTGGAGTAAAAAACGTGGGCAAGTAATTGCGTTTGAACAGACCAGCTTGTATGGGTTAATTATTAATCCTAAGCGCGCAATTGATTTTAGTCGTATTAATATGCCCGAGGCGAGAAATTTATTTATTCAGCAAGGCCTTGTTGAAAATAACATCGAATTAAAATCAAAATTTTATAAGCATAATGTTAATTTGATTGCTGAATTAGCTGAGTTAGAAGAGAAAACAAGAACACGTAGTTATGTCGTTGAAGATGCAGTAGTTGCTCATTTTTATGATGAGCATATCCCTACCGATGTCGCTTCGGTTATTAGCTTGTATGCTTGGATAAAGAAACCAGAGACGGATGAAAAACTTCTTTATTTAACCAAAGAATATTTATTAAAGCAAAGTGAAGATAGCGTTACTGATGCGTTGTATCCGAGTTATTTTAACTATCAAGGCATTAGTTTTCCACTGGCGTATGCATTTTCTCCGGGTGCTAAAGATGATGGGGTATCGATGACTGTGCCGGCATCAGTACTCGGACAAATTTCTATTGATCAGGCTGATTGGTTAGTGCCTGGTTTTATAAAAGAAAAATGCATCGCTATATTAAAAGGATTACCTAAGCCGCTGCGTAAGCAGCTGGTTCCGGTCCCTAATACGGCTGACCAATTTTTACAGCTTGCCAACGTCGGTGAGGGTGGTCTGTTTCCTCAACTGGTAAATTTTTTATACAGTCAATATCGCATAAAAGTTGAGCTCGAGGATCTACGTTCGATACCCTTAGATGATCATTTTAAAATGAATTATCAGGTCGTTGATAACGAAAAGGTTGTTGGTCAGGGTCGTGATTTGACGACACTTCGAGAAGAATTCGAAGGCATAGGTCAGGCGCAAGCAACGGTACTGACCGATAAAGAATTTGATCGATCGAATATTACACAATGGGATTTTTCTAAGCTGCCTAAAGTAACTGAAAGAGACCTTCAAGGCCTTAAGGTTCGTATGTTTCCCATGTTAATCGATCAAGGTGGCCATGTTGATATGACATTGCATGCCGATGAGGATTTTGCGGAGTTATCCAGTCGACAAGGTATAATTCGTTTACTGCGGTTGTCTTTGGCCATACAAGACAAAGAATTACGAAAAGAGCTTAGGCTGTTAGATCCTGTGATGCCTTATGCCCAAGGCTTGGCGCCTAAGCAAGAGTTTTATAACGACATACTAGACGCGTGTTATAACTTATGTATGTTGTCTGAGGATGAATTGCCAAGAACTGAGCAGGCATTTAAACAGTGTCTGGATAATCGCTCAGAACTCTACCCTACGTTAGTTAAGATTATTGATTGGCTTAAACGAGTACTTCCGCTAAGGCATAAAGTATTGAAGCAGATGAAAGGAAATACGACGATTGATCGTGCGTATGCGTATAGTGATATCAAGTCTCAACTGAATGAATTATTTCAGCCCAATTTTATTATTCAGACGCCTTGGTTGTATCTGAAATCATACCCTAGATATATAGAGGGTATCCTTTATCGGTTAGATAAATTACAAGGCCAGCTGCAGCGTGATCGTTTGCGGATCGCAGAAGTCGACGAAATGCGACAATTGCATCAGGCAGGGATAAAACAGCTAGCGATACCTTATTATGCCAATGCTGAGCTACTGGGCTTTTATTGGCTGATTCAAGAGTTAAGAATGTCTTTATTTGCCCAGCCATTAGGGACCAGTGAGCCGGTTTCGAGTAAGCGATTACGTCAGCGCTGGAATGATATTAAGATGGAATTGTCACTGTAACTGAGCTTTAGCCATTGGGATAAGTCAGATATTTGAACTATTCTTGAACTATTCTTTGTAGTGACGTACTAATGAAGAATGAGAGCTGACTTGATAACAAGCTCCTGTCGTAAGATAGAATACATAATAGAAAATAACTCATAGAAATAACGTACAAACAAAAATTAAAGGAACTCATCATGACGAAATCTACAGCAAAACCTTTAGCTGCAGTACTTGGTACAGCATTTGTAACAGCGATGACTCAAATGCCAGCAACACAAGCTGCTGAAAACCCATTTGCAACTGCAGAGTTAAAAACGGGTTATAAAGTTGCCGCTCATCACGAAGGCAAGTGTGGCGAAGGCAAGTGCGGTGGCGAGAAAAAATCTGCTGAAGAAGGTAAATGCGGCGAAGGTAAGTGTGGTGGTGAGAAAAAAGCCGCTAAAGAAGGCAAGTGCGGCGAAGGTAAGTGCGGTGGTGAGAAAAAATCTGCTAAAGAAGGCAAGTGTGGCGAAGGTAAGTGCGGTGGTGAGAAAAAAGCCGCTAAAGAAGGTAAATGTGGTGAAGGTAAGTGCGGCGGTTAGTCGTGAATTACTTAATCATTAAGTTAGGGGATCTAAATGCCAAGCTATCCAATTAGCGGCGCGGGTCTCGGATTACGACGGACCCTTTTGGGTCCGTTATCGTCTGTGACGGCTGATGATATTAATTTTATGGAGGTTGCTCCAGAAAACTGGATGAACGTCGGTGGGCGTCTGGGTAAGCACTTTCGTAGCTTTACTGAACGATTCGATTTTCTGTGCCATGGGCTTTCGCTATCCATTGGTAGTCCAGATCCGCTTGATATCGATTTTGTTAAGCAAGTCGCCGAGTTCATGAAATTGCATGATATTAAGGCGTACAGCGAGCACCTAAGTTATTGCAGTAATGACGGTCATATGTACGATCTCATGCCGATTCCTTTCACTGAAGAGGCTGTGCACTACGTTGCTGATCGCATTCGTACGGTGCAAGATATTATCGAACAGCCCTTAATTATTGAAAATGTCTCGGCCTATGCTCAACCCGGTAAGGAAATGGAAGAGATTGATTTTCTTAAGGCGGTCGTAAAAGAGGCAGACTGTCGCATATTGCTAGACGTCAATAATGTCTTTGTTAATAGCACAAATCATGGTTTTGATGCGAAAGACTACTTGAAAAAAATTCCTACAGAGCGCATTTCTTACCTCCATATCGCTGGCCACTATGAAGAAGCGGAAGATTTATTGGTGGATACTCACGGTGCTGCCATAAAACAAAGTGTGTGGGACTTGTTAGATTTTACTTATCAGCAGCATGGAGTTATTCCTACGCTTCTTGAGCGAGACTTTAATATTCCTGATGTTGATGAGCTGATGGTTGAGGTTAACCTTATTAAGAAGGCTCAGCTAAAGGCAGGAGGTTTTGATGACTGCTGAAATTCCAAAATTTAAACAGCTTCAGCAGCAATTTTCTGGTCATATTAAGTCTCCTTTGTGTATTGATCGCCCAAGTGATGTGGATGAACGACACATGTCGATTTATCGTGACTTGTTTTTCAAGAATATCATGGGCTTTTTATCGGGTGGTTTTCCGGTACTTGCCGAAATTATGGGTGAAAAACGCTGGTTAGAAGTGGGGCGTGATTTTTTTATTCGCCATCATAATAAAACGCCTTACTTTTTAGAAATATCCAGAGAGTTTTTGTTGTTCTTGGAAAACGAATTTACTCCCAGTGAGAAAGACCCCGTCTATTTCTACGAGCTTGCGCATTATGAATGGTTAGAGCTGTTTGTTGATGTTGAGCCCGAGCCGGAACAAATTACTTTTCAAACTGTTGCTGAAAAAGGTGATGTGCTAACTAAGGTGCCAGTTTTATCAGCTGTTATTGAAGGCTTTTTATATCAATATCCTGTGCATCAGATATCAAGTGATAATCGGCATCCGGCTCCTCAGCAAAGCGCATTGATTGTTTTTCGAAAGCAGGATGATGAAGTAGGTTTTACCGAAACTAATTCTTTTACTTTGCAGTTATTGGCACTGTTAAAAGAAGGAGGGCGAACAGGTGATGAAGCACTTAATTTACTCTTGCATAAAAATAATCTTGACGGTCAACAGGCAGCATACCAGGGCGGGGTCGAGATATTAGAGCAATGGTTGCAGCAAGGTATTATTTGGGGAGTTATTTAGCTAGGGCTTTAGATAAGACTTGGTTGGATATTATTAATTAAATAAAAACAAAGAATTACTCAAGGAATATTATGGGAATCGTTAAGGTCACGCAGTGGGCGCATGAACAATTCAATAAAACCCGTTGTTTGGATGCATTGGCACCACTTGCTTTAAGGTTGTATCTATTCATTCCATTCTGGATGGCAGGTACTAATAAATGGGTAGGTTTTGAAAATACGGTTGCTTGGTTTGGTAACACTGATTGGGGTTTAGGCTTGCCCGCGCCAATGTTATTAGCTTTTTTAGCAACTTGGACTGAAATATTGGGGGCAATTTTTCTCTTGATTGGTTTTGCCACACGATACATTACAATTCCTTTAATGGTCACCATGCTTGTGGCAATTTTTACCGTGCATTGGGGGAATGGATGGTCGGCTATTGCAGATAGTGCAGCAGATACTGGGGTGGCCGAAAGAACGGCTGCAGCACGATCTATACTGCAAGAGCATGGAAACTATGAGTGGCTAACTGCAAAAGGTAATTTTGTTATATTGAATAACGGTATTGAATTTGGTGTGACGTATTTCATTATGCTGCTATCCCTGTTCTTTACCGGAGCAGGTAAGGTGGTTAGTGCAGATTATTGGATCGATAAATATTTTTCGGGTAAGAAAAACGCTTAATACACTCGTCAATAAAAAGGCCACGATGAATGAACTTCAACGCGGCCTTTTTTGCTATTTACTATCGGGGAACCATTCGGGGGGAACTAACCTAAGAAGGTTACCAGCCTTGTGTGTGTTGTTGAACTAGCTTACTTAGCATCTCAATATGATCAGGATTGTCATTGAGGGCGGGCACGTAGTTATAGATCTCACCACCAGCCTCAATAAAGTATTCTTTATTCTCCACCTGAATCTCTTCTAGGGTTTCTAAGCAATCGGCTGAGAATGCCGGACAAATAATATCAACGCTTTTAATACCGTCTGCACCCCATTGCTTCAGGGTATCATCTGTATAAGGTTTGACCCACTCTTCACGGCCAAAGCGGGATTGAAAGCAACACTGCCATTGTTCTGGCTTAAGCGCGAGTTTCTCAGCTAGCAATACCGCTGTTTTACGGCAATGATGCTCATAAGGGTCCCCTTTAGCGGTGTAGCGTTCTGGTACACCATGAAACGACATTAATAGCTTTTCACTTTGCCCAGTTTTTTCCCATTGTTGTTTAACAGAATGAGCTAATGCTTCGATATAATCTGGGTAATCATGAAAATCACGAATCCAGCGCATTTCGGGTAGGTGTGGGCATTGTTTTAATAAGTCAGATAACTTGTCGTAGATAGCCGCGGTTGTTGATGATGAGAATTGCGGGTACATAGGAAGTATCAATATGCGTTCTACACCTTGGCTGCGAAGTGCATTAGAGGCACTTAAAATACTCGGGTTGCCATAGGTCATCGCCAACTCTACAGGGATGTCTTTACCCATATCTTGTTTCAGTTGCAGCTTGAGAGCAGCGGCCTGTTTTTTAGAGATGGCCAGTAGCGGCGAACCTTCATCTGTCCAGATACTTTGATAGGCTTTGGCAACGGGTTTTGGACGAATTAATAGAATAACACGTAATACAAACCACCATATAAGACGCGGAGCATCGACAACGCGCACATCAGACAGGAATTCTTTTAGGTATGCCTTGACCGCTTTCGGAGTAGGAGCTTCTGGCGTCCCTAGGTTAACCATGAGTATGCCGAACTTCTTAGCTTGAACGGTAGCACTATCTTGCTTAGTCACAGAAATTGCCTTAATGAATAATAAAAACGCTATTGTAGTAGCAAACGTGAGAAAAGAAAAAGGCGATGCTAATTATTTAGTCATCGCCTATGAGTTGGTCTTAAGTACTCAGGCTTTGCGTGAGCTGCATGAGCATTTTTTTGTTAAAGTAACTTATTGAAAGAGGCTAAAATTTTGCAACAACTTTCACCGTCCCATCAACTGCAGATGCATCAATATAGCCAATCATAGCGGGGTTGCCTGCAACAGCGGCCTTGATGGCGGCATCGTTAGCAACTTGTTTTGGCGGTGTTCCTTTACCTGTAAAAATCAGACGAGACCAATATGATTTTAACTGGCTGGATGACTTTCCTAATACCTTGTCATTGAATTCATCACGAGCAGCACTGTTGTCATTTTGATCGATAGCGATCGCTTGAGTGCCGTCTGGGAAGCTTTTAGACTTCCCTAAGAAAACCTTACTGATATCGGCTGCACTGATATTGGAATTGCTATTATTACTACTGACAATGACAGCAACCTCTGCACTGCAAAGTATGCTTGAGCTGCTAAGTAATAGAAAAAATAGGCTTTTCTTCATTAATTTCATTCTTATTTCTCCTAAAAAACTAAGCGGACTGCAGCTCAGTAGACTGAACTAATTTTAGGGTATTCAGATGCTTATTCAATTTTACGGGGTTAAGCGTGAAAAGAGAGTTGATTAAGCACAATACTGAGTTTTTTTTCATGTGTGTCCTTATGGTTTTGATGCTACTTGAGAATAAGTAGCATCAAAAAGGGCCAGTTAAAACTTATGTACAACTTTAACACTGCTATCTACTGTTGCTGAGTCGATATAACCAATCAGATTTGGGTTGTTCGCAATGAGACTTTTAACGGTTGCGTCATTACCAGACTGTGTTGGTGGTGTACCTTTGCCAGTAAAAATTAATCGAGACCAGTAAGACTTTAACTGACTGTCTGATTTCCCTAGAATCTTAGAGTTAAAGTCCTGACGAACGTCTGACCCCTCATCTTGATCTATCGGTAGCGCTTGAGATCCATCAGGAAAACTTTTCGTTTTTCCTAGAAAAATTTTACTGACTAAGTTTTTATCAATTGATGCGTTTGGATTATCTGCACTTACAATGACGGCAGTCTCGGCAAAAGCTGAACTAGCGGCAATACTTATAAGAAGTGCTGAGTATGAACATTTCAATAATTTCATAGTTATTACTCCTTAAAAAACCAAGTCAACAGCAACGCTGTATAGGATTGCTGAATCGCCATCAGCGCCTTCTATTGTTTTTTCATCATTGTTTTGAATTTCAAACTTTAATGCTGTTGAGCTGTCGTAGTCATAGCGCAGACCTAAAGTGATGCTAGATTCATCTGCTTCTAAGCGAAGTTGTTTTTGAATGTCACCTTCAACGCCTGAATCAAATTCATCTTTCTGTGTAGAATATCTTACGTGTGGAGTAAATTCCCCCATGCGCATAGCTGCACTCACCATCCATGCTTGATCATCAAGTAATACAGATGTTTCGTGATCAAATGCAGTCCATTCAGCTAACACACTGTAGGTACCATCGTCATAAGTTAAGGCAGCCTCTATAAAACTTGAGGTTTGTCCACTTATGTTGAAATCTTTTGCTGCATTTAAGTCACCAGAAGCAAGAAAATTTGCTGTTCCTTGAACTACAGCAAGATCTGTGCCTGCAGGGGCGGGGCTGCCAAGATTGAGTTCACCTTGGTTGTAGCTCAGTCTTGAACCAAAATTACCCATGTTCGCTGATACTGAAATACCAGTAACATTTCTGAAATCAGCGTCATAAACAGTACCGTTTGATTCAAAATCGCCTTGATAACGGCCGTAGTATATCTGTACTGTGCCATCGATATCCCCAGAGCTGAAGCGTTGAGCTAAATCAACACCGTCAATAGACGAGAATGGTATGCGATATACTTCTTCTGCTGGTCGAATGGAATTGTAGGTATATCCTACTTCTAAGAAATCTGAATAATAGAATGCAGGGACGCGTAAACGACCCATACGTAAGTCTAGGTCATCATTTGCAGCATAAGTAACAAAAGCCCAGGCAGCTTCGGTCGAATAGTCGTCACTGCCGCGAGAGACTAGTTGGCCTGTTACTGTTGTTTTATCATTTACTTGCTTGCTTATTTGTAGGCCCAAAATTGTATCGTTTTTAAAGCCGCCCTGGTTATCTGCTCCTGCTATAGAGGCATCGTCTTTGTCGAGCATGCTTGCGCCGACACTGAGGAAACCGTTTATGTTTAAATCACTTGCCATTGCGGGTGAGGCAATAGCAAGTGCTAATAATGATGGTGCCCAGATTTTTTTTGTTTGCATATTCATTACTCTTCAGTTCACTCTTTGGGTTGTTATAACTGAACCATAGTCAAGCTTTTTGAATAATCAAATTTATGCAATATTATTGTGCGTTAACGAATGCTATGTTGAAACAAAAGGCTTGGCGTGGATGCATAGGATATTTTGCTGTATAATTTGCGCCACAATTTTCAAGTGTTTCTTTCTGGAATTACATATAGATAGAAGGCGCTGTTTTATCCTTGTTTCCTGAGTTTTAAGTGGAAGCTGACTTACATTGAGTTTTGAGGCTATAAAATGACTGAGTACGTTCAAAGTGGTGGCATTCAAGTTGCCAAAGAGCTATACAATTTTATTAACGATCAAGCGATTCCTGGTACAGGCATCGAAGCACAAGATTTTTGGGCTAAGTTCGATAAAATTGCTAATGAATTAGCACCTAAAAACCGTGCACTTTTAGCAAAGCGTGACGATTTACAAGCTAAAATCGATGCGTATCACACCGAGCGCGCTGGTCAGCCTCATAACGCTGTTGAATATAAAGCGTTTTTACAAGAAATCGGCTACCTAGTACCTGAAGGCGAAGCTTTCGCAGCAACGACGGTTAATGTTGAACCTGAAATTGCTCAAATGGCGGGTCCGCAGCTCGTTGTACCGATCATGAATGCCCGTTTTGCATTGAACGCTTCTAATGCACGTTGGGGTTCTTTGTACGATGCTCTTTACGGCACCAAAGCTATTTCTGAAGAAGATGGCGCGACTAAAGGTCCTGGTTATAATCAGGTTCGTGGCGACAAAGTTATCGCTTATGCTCGTGGCTTTTTAAACGAATCTGCACCTTTAGCAACTGGCGATCACGCTGATAGCACTAACTATGCAATCGTTGATGGCGCTTTGCAGGTTACTTTAAAAGACGGTTCAAAGACTGGCCTTAAAGATGCTGACAAACTGCAAGGTTTTGTAGGCGATGCAGCCGCTCCAACAGGTATTCTGTTGCAGAATAACGGTCTTCGTTTCGAGCTTCAATTTGATGCAACTAGTCCAATCGGTTCGTCTGATGCGTCTGGCATGAAAGACATTGCTATGGAGTCTGCATTAACAACCATTATGGATTGTGAAGATTCTGTTGCCTGTGTTGATGGCGAAGACAAAGTGGTTGCTTATGGCAACTGGTTGGGTCTTATGAAAGGTGATCTCGCGGTTGAAGTGAAAAAAGGCGCAAGCTCTTTCACTCGTAAGATGAACCCAGATCGTGAATATACCGGTCTAGACGGCGAAACTTTCTCTGTGAAAGGCCGCTCTATGTTATTCGTTCGTAACGTTGGTCACTTGATGACTAACCCTGCAATCCTATTGGCTGACGGCGCTGAAGTGCCTGAAGGTATTATGGATGCAATGATGACTGTTATGATCGCAATGCACGACCTTAAGGGTAATGCTCCGTTCCAGAACTCTACTACGGGTTCTGTAAACATCGTTAAACCTAAGATGCACGGCCCAGAAGAAGTTGCGTTTGCTAACGATATCTTCGCTGCTGTTGAAGATGCATTAGGTCTTCCTCGTTTTACCGTTAAAATGGGTATTATGGATGAAGAACGCCGCACGACTGTTAACTTGAAAGAGTGTATTCGTGCTGCTAAAGAGCGTGTTGTGTTCATTAACACCGGCTTCTTAGACCGTACTGGTGATGAGCTTCATACTTCTATGCTAGCGGGTCCTTTTGTACCTAAATCTGTAATGAAGCAGCAAACTTGGATTGGTGCTTACGAAGATTGGAACGTTGATACAGGTCTTGAAACAGATCTATCTGGTCGCGCTCAAATTGGTAAAGGCATGTGGCCTATCCCTGATGAAATGGGTCAGATGATGGAGCAAAAAATTGCTCATCCTAAGTCTGGTGCTAACACTGCATGGGTTCCATCACCAACAGCCGCTACTTTGCACGCTATTCACTATCATCAAGTAGATGTGTTTGCTGTTCAGGAAGGTCTAAAAACTCGTAAGCATGCTTCTGTAGATGATATCTTAACGATTCCTCTAATGGACGATGCCGCGAAAGCAGCACTAACGGCTGAACAAATCCAAACTGAAGTTGATAACAACTGTCAGGGTCTATTGGGTTATGTTGTTCGTTGGGTTGATGCTGGTATTGGTTGTTCTAAAGTTCCAGATATCAATAATGTTGGTTTGATGGAAGATCGCGCGACATTGCGTATTTCTTCTCAGCACCTAACTAACTGGTTAGAGCACGGTGTGTGTTCTGAAGAGCAAGTTAAAGAGTCGTTGAAGCGTATGGCGGCGATTGTTGATGGTCAAAATGCTAATGACCCAACGTACATTGCTATGGCGCCTGGTTTTGACGGTATTGCTTTCCAAGCGGCATCGGATCTTATCTTCAAAGGTAAGACTCAGCCAAGCGGTTATACTGAGCCACTACTTCACGCTTACCGTTTGAAGTACAAAGCACAGTAATAGCGTGCTCATAACTCGTTCGCATAAATAATGTTTAATGAGTTATAAAAAAAGCCCAGCTCTGCTGGGCTTTTTTTTGTTTATAAATTGATGAGATAGTCGATGAGAGAGTTGATAAATTAACTAGTCGAAAGATTTAAGTGGTCATGGCCTTCAATCACGTAAGACTTACGTAAAACATTGAACGAAGAATGTCTTAAGGCGTCTACTACAGGTAAACTGACAGAAAATTAAAACCTCCTCTTTACATGCGAATTCTATGCGAATTATTAGTGGCATTTTTTTATTGTTTTTGCTCATGGCTACTGCCCATTCACAGAATGAGATAGATGCGAGCATTTCGATCTTGGCGAGTTCAGAGCCTGTTCCTTTAAATGATATGGTTAATGGCTGGGATGGCGATTATAAAAAGGGCGAATTGGCTTTTACAGATGCGACCTGGCAGATGGGTTTTACAACATCTATTGATTATAAAGAAAACAGCCTTGGTAAGGTTCGGGTCGCTCGGGGTTATCGGATTTATTACTATTTAAAATTTCATGAAGATACCGCGGATTATTATCGAGCGCAGGAACAGAAAACAGAATTGAATGGAAATAAAATTCTAGACCTCGAAGTGAAACATTTTGAAGCTCCTAGTATTTCTTTCTCGTATACCAGTCCAACTCTTGATTTACCCTTGTATAAAGTTAAGTCAGGGTTTAATGTCGCGACCAATCTATATCGACCTGGGCATATGCAGTTTGCAAAGGTGAAAGGCGTGGCATTTGGACCCGGTACGAGTGCTTTTTCAGCTGATATCGATTATCGCTATGATCAATTTAAACTGCCATGGTTGGAAGATGAAAAAGGCTATGAGACAACCAAGGGGGAGGGTTACTCCTTTGATTTGGGCATCTTTATTTATCAGGAAGACTGGTACTTTGGCTTTGATGCAAAAGACGTATTAACCCAGTTATATTGGGAATCGGCTGGAGTAACCGTTGCGTGTTTGCAGACGGAGTCTGGAGAAGGGGCTGTCTGCGAAGATAATGGAGGGAATGGTCGTTCAGACCTGAAATCAGTAGTTGAAACAATACCCGTGAGTTTTTCTGGGGTGTTGAAGCATAAAGGTTATGATTTATCATTACATGCGTTCCAGCATGATACGTTTAAAAGACTGGGCATCGAAAAAGGCTTCAAGACAGAGCTAGGGCGATTCGCACTTTTCTTGTATCATCCTCGTTTACTTGGGGCTTCTTGGCAGACCGATTATTTTAATGTTCAGATCGGTGCCGATACTCTAGAATTTTCAACTGCGCGTAATATTCAGCTAAATATGGGCGTTAATTGGCATTGGTAGCATTCGTTTGCTAGTTTATTAAATCGGAAACACATGTATTTAGATTATTTTAACTTAAGCCGTTTGCCTTTTTCCATCGCTCCTGACCCTGAACTCTTGTACCTAAGCCCGTCTCATCACGAAGCGTTAGCGCATTTGAATTATGCGTTAACCGCCCATGGTGGGTTGATCTGTTTAACCGGTGAAGTGGGGATGGGTAAAACCACGTTGTGCCGCGCTTTTATCGATCAAGTTCCTGCTCATATTGATATCGCTTACATATTCAATCCCATGTTATCAGCACCAGAGCTTTTACAGGCGATATGCAGTGAGCTAGAAATACCGTGCGAAGCCGATTCTGGCGAAAGACCATTAACCAACAAGCAGCTTATTGATCGTTTATATCAATCGTTAATAGAGCGATATGCTAATGGTCGTAAAGTGATCTGTATTATCGATGAAGCGCAAAGCATGCCTGCGCCGTTGCTGGAACAAATTCGATTATTAACGAACCTAGAGACTAATCGCGATAAATTATTAACGCTTATCTTGGTTGGTCAGCCAGAGCTACAAGATATTCTCGCGCAGCATTCTAATCGCCAGCTTGATCAACGAATAACGGCACGATTCCATTTGCCAGCCATGAATAAAAAACAGCTTAAACCTTATTTACAACACCGCTTAAAGCAAGCAGGCAATGAAAATGAGTTGTTTAGCCGTGGGGCAATTTCTGCCATTTGGTCGGGTTCTAATGGTATTCCTCGCTTAATCAATAGTATTGCCGATAGAGCCTTATTGGGCACCTACGCAACGAATCAGTCTAAAACTACTAAGGCCATTGCGCAGCAAGCGATTAAAGAAGTCATTGGTCAACCTAGAAAGACGGTGGCAAGACCATCAACTTATAAAGGGTTAGTGGGTTCTGTCTTGGCGGGAATATTAATACTGATGACTGCTTTTTTATTGATGTCGTCTAATCCTCAGCGCATTCCATTTATCAATGATTACTTCGGTTTTAATCCGTATACCGCTTTAGCGATTGAAAAAGGCCTGGATGTCGATAGATCGGATTTAACGAGCTGTGACAGCATTGATAAAAATAGCCCGTATTCCTGTCTCATGCTGGATTGGACTGTATCCGATTTGAAAACTCTAAATCAGCCTTTAGCCATCTATAGCGGTGAAAGTTGGAGGGTCGTTCATTCAAATCAAGTAAAGACAAAACCTGAGCAAAGTTTCATTCTTTGGCAGCCTATCGAAGGTTATACGTCAGCCGTGAAGCCGGGTGAGTCACACGCTTTAATTGCTTGGGTCAGAGATGTTTTGGCCGATGATGCTGCAATGAGTGATTGGCAAATTATCTCTCCCGATGGCGCCGGCCAGCATGACTTTCTAACCTATTATGATCCCATTTTAGCTCAAAAAGTGGCTACTTTTCAGCAGGATTCGGGTTTGAAATCAGATCGTATTATTGGATTAAAAACTCTACTTGCCTTACAAGCTAAAAGTCAAAAAGTACTTGTTTTAGGTGAGGAAGAATAGATGTCTTATATTTTACAGGCACTGAAAAAATCTGAACAAGAGCGTGAACTTGCAGCGCAGCATGTCTTGGTTTCAGAATTCAGCAATACACAGAATCAGCTTAATAAAACGGGATTTGCAGCGGGTGATGCTTTAGCGTCTTCATCTGACGATCCTAAGCGTGAGCGGATGATTCCTTTGTCAGTCTATGTGTGGCTTGGGGGCTTTGTGATTACCTTGCTGGCTATCTCGGGATATGTGCAGATGCAGCTAGGAGCATCAAGCAATAGTGAGCCTGCTGCGATTAATAACGTCGAAGTCACTCAGGCGATGAAAGCAGATTTGCCAATAAAAGAGGCTCTCGTATTAAAAGAGGCTCCGTCAGTGTCAGATATTCGGGTTCAAGAGGTTCAGGTTCAAGAGATGCAAGTGCAAGAGCAAGAGCCTCTAGAGCAAGAGGCTCAGCAGAAGCCTCAAATCATAAGACCAACAATTTCAGCAGAACAAGCTTCTGATAAGCTTCAATCGATGATTCCTAACATCGAGGTTAGTAGCCACATATACAGTTCGCTGCCTGAGCGAAGAAGTATTGTCGTAAATGGTCAGCGATTAGTTGAAACAGACTTTATAAATCCCCAGGTCCAGATTAAAGAAATAACCCATCAAGGTATGGTAATTGACGTAGATGGCTCGCCATTAAAAATCGATCGTAGTCGAGGTTGGAGTCGCTAAAATCATGCTATCACAGAAATCTAAAGACGAAATTCAAGCACTCTATCGGAAGCTGATTGAGAAAATGAAACTCACTCCGCGTATGGGGCAACGAGTGATGATTGCTGAGATTGCAAAGTCACTGGGTGCGATTCAAGAAGACGATAACGAAGAGCGTTGCAATGATGCCGGTATTGCCGTTATCGAAGCAGGAACGGGCACGGGTAAAACACTTGCGTATTTAACCGCAACGTTGCCCATGGCGATGGCCGCAGAAAAGAAGCTGCTCATCTCTACTGCGACGATTGCGCTACAAGAACAGATTCTTGATAAAGATATTCCTGCATTTCGAAAGAATTCGGGTATACCTTTTAAATTTGCGCTGGCAAAAGGGCGTGGTCGTTATTTATGCTTGGTGAAGCTGGATAAGGCGTTGCAGCAAATGTCGGGGTTATTATCGACGGTTGATTTGTTTGATCAAGCCCCGGAGGCAGCCGACCAAGCATTGTACGAAGACTTATTATCGTCTTATGGTCGTGGAGACTGGAATGGTGACAAAGACCGCTTAGGTTATGAAATAGAGCCTAGCCAGTGGCGGCACTTAACCGCGACGCACCGAGAATGCTCTAATCGTCGTTGCGAGCAGTTTCAAAATTGTGCTTTTTATAAGGCGCGTGGTGAGCTGGATACGGCGGATATTATTATTGCCAACCACGACTTGGTTTTATCCGATTTAGTATTGGGTGGCGGTGCGGTCTTACCAGCACCTGAAAAGCTGATTTATGTGTTTGATGAAGGTCATCACCTCGCAGATAAAGCGCTGAATCATTTTAAGGTTGAGATTGGCATACGCGCTCAGCGTCAATGGTTAAAGCAGCTCGAAAAAGCACTCGAACAATTGATTACCCAAGGCGGTATTCCTAGCTCAATGCTGCACAGCATTCGAACAGCGCCAGAGCAAATAGCTGAGTGCCAACAAGCTTTGACATTTTTATGGCCGATGGTACAAGAAATGTTAGGGGAGGCAGAGCGCCTACGTTTCGAATTTGGCCGAGTTCCTGAAGAACTTAAAGGGTTACTGCAAAATCTTAAGACACCCTTGCAGCCATTATTACAGTGTTTGGATAAGCTTAATGAAGCACTGCAGAAATCGTTAGATCCAAAAGAAGAAGGTGAATTTGAACGTGCCGTAGCTGAAAGTTTTCAAGCGCCAGTTGGTATTTTATTCTCACGCTCAGAAATTCTTTGGGATGGATTAATTTGGTTGCTGGCCGAAGAAGCTGAAGATGCAACACCTTACGCGCGTTGGATGTCGAAAACGGCCTACGGTGATGATTGGGATATCCAATTGTGTGTTTCTCCCATTCGAGTGGCAGAACAATTGCGTAAAAACTTATGGTGGCGTTGTTATGGTGCAGTCGTGACCTCGGCAACACTCACGTCACTGAATACGTTTAATCAAATAGCCATTGAAACGGGTATTCCTCAGTGGGCAAATTACCAAAAAGTAGTCTCGCCGTTTGACTACCCGAACATCGGTACAATTAGAGTCCCGCAGCTTAAGCACGACCCAAAAGCAGAGGGTTATCAAGAAGAAATTAATGGCTGGTTGCGCGATAATATTAATCTTAAAGAAGGCAGCTTAGTGCTGTTTAGCTCTCGGGCACAGATGAAGGCGTGTAATGATGTTTTATACCCAGAGTGGCAAGATGAATTATTAGTGCAAGGTTTTTTGCCTAAATCTGAAATTGTAAAGCGTCATCAAGAACGAATTGACGCAGGTAAGGGTGGCGTCATCTTTGGCCTTGCTAGTTTTGCTGAAGGGATTGATTTACCGGGTGCCTATTTAACGCATGTCGTTATTGTGAAGATTCCCTTCGCCGTACCTGACGATCCGCTCCAAGCGGCGACGAGTGAGTGGATGGAGAGCCAAGGACGAAATCCTTTCATGGAACTCACCTTGCCAGCGGCTTCGGTGCGTTTGGTGCAGGCTGCAGGGCGTTTGATTCGTAAAGAAGATGATGTAGGTGTGATTAGTATTTTGGATAAGCGTATTGTTTCTAGTCGCTATGGACGTCTATTATTAGATGCATTACCGCCTTTTAAGCGACAGCTGAATTAATATCTAGAGCTTTCCGATTAGAATATAACATAGGGATTTAATGTATTAGATTCCAATAAACTAGATTCAAATATATTTGCCCCAGGCATAAAAAAAGACTCAAGTGAGTCTTTTTTTATGCCTGGCTTTATGTCCAGAGCCAGTGAATTACCCTAAGCGTAAATTCTCAGTCATCATAGGTAAACTATGAGGGTTAAATTCACTAATACCTTCTAATAATTCAATTAACTCATCGGCCGCTTTCACATCGCGCTGAATTAAAATACAACGTAAGTTCTTCTGGTGGCGCTCCATAATACGAACATGAAAGTGGTGTACCATGCCATCAATATAAAGCTGAAGACCTTTTGAATTTTCACTCAGCGTGAGATCGCAATGGTCTAAATTGATTTGGCAGCCAGAAAAATTGATATCCGCAATGCGAACGTCGTGCTTAATGCCTGTTACTTCATCAATTAGCAATGCTTTATCGTTATTCAATGTTAAGCGTGGCTGTAAGCGACGCTCTTGAGAGGTGTATCCATCTGAATATAAACGAGTTCCGGCAATGCCTTTGATGCAGTGATTTTGAATGAATCGATAGAAGAGTTCAGAAGTCACATCTCTACGTTCAAACTGGGATAAGTGATCAGCATCTTCGATTACGGCGAACTGTGCGTCAGCACAAGAGGCAGCAAAAGCCGCGTTCTCAGCCGGCAGGGTGAAGTTATCATATTCACCGGTTGCTACTAATGTTGGGCAAGCAGGGAACTTATCAAAACCTTCAAAACGCAGTAAGCGTTGAGTATTTTGAGCGTAACGCAATTGCTCGTTATCATTTAAACGCGCCACTTGACGATACAGTAGGCGACGATAGGTCTTTCCTACTTCAGTTTCTTGCATGCGGTTGTGGTTAACCAAATTAGAAACGGCTGTTGCTGCAAAGGATTTTAATTCTCCTTGCGCCAATAAATTCAGCGAGTCTTCTAATAGAAGAACCAGAGTATCACGACGAAAGCAGGTAATTCCTGAAACCAGTAGTCGCTCTACGAAATTTGGGTATTCTGCGGCAAATAATGTCGCCATAGCGGAACCATAACTAATCCCCACCATCATAACCTGATCAATTCCTTGAGCTTCAAAGAAGCCTTTAAGAAGAGATGAGAAATCCGCTAGATCTAGTTCAGGCGCTAATTGATCATTGCTGCCCTGAGACGGAAGATCCAATAAGATTACAGGATGTGTCTGGTAGACCAACTCTACTTCTGTTTTAAAGGAAGTAAAACTTTGGAATGCGCCACCTAAAAATACAACAGGAGTTTTATCTAGATTCTCAGGTTGAGAAAATAAATGGAACTCTAATTTGTAGCGTCCAACCATCTGTACGCTAGGGGCTTGTTTTAGACTGTTTGGTTCGAATGTTGAAAACTGCATGGGCAATCTCGACTTCTTTTATTCTTATAGTCTCAAGATTATGCTGCATTTATAGACATATATCTATAGATGTAGCATATCTTTACGAAAAGAACAGATAACGGGAGATTTAGTCTAAGTTATTGAAAAATAGATAGTTTTTTACCCATATAGAGCAAAGGTGCAGTTTAGGCCAGTGATTTGGCCTAAATTGAGGTCATTTATTATAAAAAATTATCGAGGAATGTTGATTGTATACTCAATATTGGAAGGCGTTACATTGACACCGATCTCGCCATTAGGGGAGGCGATCTGTTGAGACTTAAAATTCCCTAAGTTGGGAATATTAATGGTGAAAGAGCTTTCCGTCGTTTGGTAGCTTGTGCCGGCTGGGATATCTCCGGGGTTAGCAGGCTGTAGGTTAGTTAAGAAAGGAAGGGTTGTAAGATCGATAGGCTGTCCATCGATAACGCCTTGCTGACTGCCGTAATTGGAGCGAATGAGCTCAAGCGCGGCTTCTGACGGTGGTGAGGTGATAAATTCAGTCGTTGGAAAAGGTAGCTGAGGACTTAAATTATTTTCAAGAGCGCGCTGATTATTTAGATCATCGTAGGTTGAAAGCTCATGACTTATAGAGGTCAAGGAACCAGTTTGATCTTCAGGTAGAGTCTGCGCTGTTTTCTCAAGAGGTGTCACCTTTAGTGTCACAGGAATAGACGTTTTGGGCTCTTGAGCTTTTTGAGGACGAACGATAACCGTTGTATCTTGTATATAAGTATCGGTTAATTCTTCTGATGTCAGAGTGCTGATCTCAGCGAATGCGGCTTCATTGATTAATACTGAAAACGGCAGTAATAAGAATTTAGCGAATTTGATTGGTTTAATGTTCATCTTAGTTTTCATAATAAGTCCATGCGCACAAAGCATTGCTATCCCACTATCTTAGCTCAGGCTCTATTAGAAGCAAGCTGGTTTACGCCAAGTTGACATCTATATTTAACAGGGCTTGCAGTAATAACGAACACGACCCTTCTTGACAAAAAATCAAGGAAATCCGTTGCTTACGGCGATAGCGCTTCTATAAAAGCTGTGCTTTAATCCGCACATGAAAAAATCACTACCTCTATTAATCGGCTTTCGCTATTTAGCAGCAAAGCGCCGTAATCATTTTATCTCCTTTATCTCTGCATCTTCTATGGTGGGTATGACCTTAGGCGTTGCTGTACTGATACTCGTTTTATCGGTAATGAATGGATTTGACCGAGAGTTGCGCGAACGCATTCTGGGTATGATCCCTCATGGCATTATCTATGAGCGGGGTGGTGTTCAGAATTGGCAAGAACTTGCTGAAGAAGTTGAAAAGTACCCCGGTGTTGTCGCGGCAGCACCACTAACACGACTTCAAGGCATGATGGCTTACCAAGGTCGAGTACAAGGCGCGATGGTAACGGGTATCGACCCAGAAGCCGAACGCCGTGTTTCTATTTTGCCAGATCATATGATTGAAGGGGAGTTAGCGTCTCTCACTGCCTCCGGTTTCAATGTAGTGATGGGTGAGATATTAGCTCGTCGTTTAAACCTAGTTATTGGCGACAAAGTAACACTGATGTTGCCTGAAGCGACATTGTCTCCAGCGGGTATTTTACCTCGAATTAAGCGATTAACCGTCTCGGGTATCTTTTCGGTTGGCGCAGAATTAGATGCGAACTTGGCGGTTATTCATTTAGCGGATGCGCGTAAGTTAGCGCGTTTGTCCGGAGAAGCTCAAGCCCTAAGAATTAAAACAGAAGATTTATTTACCGCACCCAAGTTGGTTTGGCAGCTTGTAAGTGAGGTTGGAGGGATTTATTCTGGAAGCGATTGGACACGTACCCACGGTAACTTGTTCCAAGCAATTAAAATGGAAAAGACTATGATCGGCTTACTGTTATTGATCATTGTCGCTGTTGCCGCTTTTAATATTATCGCGACCCTGGTGATGGTTGTTACCGACAAGCAGGCAGATATTGCAATTTTACGTACCATGGGCGCAACACCAAACACTATTTTACGAATATTTATGGTGCAAGGTTTAGCCATTGGTGTGGTCGGCGTTGCACTGGGTACGGTACTGGGCATTATTGGTGCATTAACTGTTTCCGATATCATTGCTTGGATAGAAACCATATCGGGTGTGCAGTTTTTGAATAGCGATGTGTATTTTATTAGTTACCTACCGTCTCAGCTTTTATGGTCAGATGTTGCGATGATTACTTCTAGTGCAATCGTGCTGAGCTTTCTTGCCACTATTTATCCAGCGGTGAGAGCGTCTAAAATCCAGCCAGCGGAGGCATTGCGCTATGAGTAATGCAAACTTACATACTGTTGTTCTGGATGCTAAGAACATAAGTAAAACTTATCGCACCGGCCCTGATGATATCGTGGTCTGGGAAAATGTTGATCTGCAAGTCTATGTGGGTGAAACAATATCAATTATCGGTGCGTCGGGTTCTGGTAAAAGTACACTCTTGAATGCTTTAGGCGGTTTGGATTCTATCGATGGTGGCGAAGTAACGTTAGCCGGGCATAAAATACATTCTCTAGCAGAAATCGCTCGAACTCAGTTGCGTAATCGTGATTTGGGTTTTGTGTATCAATTTCATCACTTGCTGCCTGAATTCAGCGCACTCGAAAATGTGATGATGCCATTATTAATTCGTGGTGAGAAAACAAAAGTCGCAAAAGCAAGAGCTTTGAAATGCTTAGATCAAGTAGGGCTTTCAGCGCGCGCTGAGCATAAACCTGCCGAGCTTTCAGGTGGCGAAAGACAACGGGTTGCCATAGCTCGAGCCTTAGTGGGTGAGCCTAAAGTTGTTCTTCTAGACGAACCTACCGGTAACCTAGATCAGCAAACTGCGCAACAAGTTGAAGATGTATTATTGTCGCTCTCTCAGACAATAGGTATGGCTTTTGTTATTGTGACTCATGACGAGGCTTTAGCTGGCCGTGCTAATCGTCGTTATAAACTGTCTGATCGCACGTTGATAGAAATGGATAAAGAGCTAGCAGAATAAGTTCATTTCAGAATCTGTTGTTTAGCGCATGCTAGACATAAAAAAGACATAAAAAAAGAGAGCTTAGGCTCTCTTTTTTTATGTCTATTTAAACATCACCCGATTCACTATTGATGGATGAAACTTCTCTCGCCAGACGCTCAGCTTTACGCTTATTCCAATGAGATATGATGTGCATACGCCACAAAACTCGCATTGTAATATAAGCAATACTCGCAAAGACTAGCCCCGACAATAATGAGCCTAAATACAAAGGCAGCCAAATCTCGCTCAATTGAGACAAGAGGGCGTCTAGCGTCATATCGCTATTAAACTCTCGAGCAGGAATATCAAGTAAATAAGCCCCTAAGCTATAGGTCGCATAGAACAGCGGCGGCATTGTGATTGGGTTACTTAACCATACAAGGCCAACAGAGATTGGTAAGTTTGAGTTGAAATAGAATGCGAGGATAGCAGCCAATGCCATTTGAAATGGCATAGGAATAAAAGCACAAAAAATGCCGATAAAGAATGCCTGTGCAACTGAGCGCCTATTTAAGTACCACATTTTGGGCTTACTCATAAGCGGCCCTAAAAAGGCAAGTGACTTGTTATTTTTCACTTGTTCGGGCGTCGGGAAGAGCTTTTGTAACTTTTTCTTTGGCATTTGCTCGGTTCTTTTGTGGTTTCAGCGATATCTGCCATGCTGATTATAGGGCTGGATTATGCCCATAATCTTTAGGGGTGGCAATGAGACTCTGTTTGGTTGGTGCTATTTTAGCGCTATTTATATCTATTCAATTCCAATCTGATCAATTTGGATTGCTCATTTTATTGAACTTGGGAGTGTTGATATGCGCTAAAAGCAGCCCCGTTTTTATTCGGCTAATCGCTATTACAGGTATTTTTGCTTCCGCGTATTATAGCCATTATTGGTTAGAAGATCGTTTGAGCAGCCGTTTAAGTACGGATTTGTCGGGTATGGTAGTGGAAGGGATTGGCGAAGTTTCAGGTTGTAGGGATGTTAATGGCGGCGGGGCTGTTAACAAGAGGAGGGAAAATAACGCTGTTGAAAAATTAGTGATTCGTATTGTCTCGATGACAGCTGGTGAATTAAGCGCGCCGCCGATGAAGCGCTTGGCGTTAAACTACTACCGTACTGCCAATAAAGAAACAGGGCTGATTCCCTCGAAGATAGCCTGTGGCTCGATTATTCAATTTACCGCTAAATTAAGAGCACCTTATAGTTTTATTAACCCTTTGGGGTTTGACTATGAAGCTTGGCAGCTCAGTCGTGGTATCGATGCGTCAGGATACCTACTCACACATAAAGTAACGGGCATTGCGACTGACTGGCGGAGCCAGTTACGCAGTCTGCGTGAACAATGGATACAGCGCGCAGCTTCAATTGAAGGCGTATCGGGGCAATTGATTCCAGCGCTATTGTTTGGAGAGGCAGGCTACTTACCCAAAGAGCAATGGCTGGATTTTCAATTAACGGGCACTATTCATTTGTTGATTGTGAGTGGTCTGCATGTCGGCTTTCTTGTCTTTATTGTTACCGCGCTCTGGTTCTTATTAATTCGTTTAGAAGTGATGCTGTTTTTCCCGCGTGCTTCTGTGCTCTTCAAGTTAACGCCTTTTATATTATTATTGGCCTGTGCTTTGTACGCCTATATGGCTGGCATGGGACTGGCAATACAGCGTGCAGGCTTGATGCTGGCTCTGGGGGTCTGCGTAGTATATATTCGCCATCATTGGTCTTTATTCGATACCTGGCTATGGGTTATGTTGCTGGTACTACTGGTGAATCCACTGAGTATTTTATTTATTGGCTTTTGGTTCTCATTCGCAGCAGTAGGAGCATTGTTGATGAGTTATGACGGACAGATTGGGCATAGGCAGAAATCAGAACGTACTAAGCTAAGACTCAGTAAAATTACAGAACGAGTTAAGTTACTCTATCAACCCCAGTGGATTGTATTTATTGCACTGATGCCACTGTTGTGGTTTTTTCAACAACCTCAATCAGCACTTTCATTTTTTACTAATATAATCGCGATCCCTTTATTAGGGTTTGTTGTTATGCCGCTGTCCTTAATTGCGTTTATATGGCCAGAAAGTATAGCCGTAGACATGCTAAATACTGTATTAACCCATACGATGAGCTTGTTGCATCAGCTGTCGCTTTATCCTAGTTGGTTGGTCTACAAGCCCTCGGGTATCTGGTTAATTCTACTATTCCCTCTGGTTATATCGGCCCTCTGGTTTGCTGGCGCACCTTTTAAACGATTAAGCTTGGTGCTATTGGTTTGCGTCTTTTTGATGCCAGTCACCGTTAAGGATCAGAAGTTAATTGTTTTCGATGTCGGTCAGGGGTTGGCGGTGTACGGTTCTGACCCTTCATCTAATAGTGATTCATCACAAAAATCATGGCTTTACGATACCGGTGCAAAATTCCGCTCTGGCTTCAGCCTAGGGGATGCTGTTGTGGCAAAAAATATCTTAGGTTTCAATGGCCAGGCCTTGGATCTTCTTTTTGTTAGCCACTCTGATAATGATCATGCCGGTGGCGAAGCGGGGCTGCGGCGAAAAATTACGCCGGCTTTTACCTATGCGGGCCAGCCGAATAAACCTCATCATACTCTCTGCCATGGCATAGAAGGCTGGACGTTAATGTCTGCAGAAGGCCACAGCAGTCGTTGGCGAGTATTTAATTATGAGCTGCCCAATGCCAGTGATAATAATCAATCCTGTGTTGTTCAAATGGAAATGTCGGGTAAGCGGATCTTGTTGTCTGGAGATATTGATAAAAGAGCCGAAAGGCAATTGGTTGCAAATTATGGCGAAGCATTGAAATCAGATGTTCTGATTGTCGGCCATCATGGCAGTAAAAGCAGTTCGAGCGAAGAATGGATTTTGCAGGTCGATCCTAAAATTGCCGTCGTTTCTAGCGGTTTTAAAAACCGATTCCATCATCCTCACTCCAGCGTTTTATCCCGATTTAGCCAGCACTCTATCCCTCTCTATAATACCGCCGAGTCAGGTGCTATCGAAATTAACCTAGGTGAAAGTATGTCTGTCACTCAATGGCGTATGAAAAATGCACCAAACTGGCGACAAATGTGATTTGAACCACGTATTCATTGCATCTGAGTATAGAGCTGTTGATCAAGCTTGTGCTAAAGTAGCGCCCATAAATCATAATAAGTTCATGTTGTTAGGAGATTTACCTGTGTTTGAGATCATCCAGAGTGGCGGTTGGATGATGATTCCGATCATCATTTGTTCAGTATTAGCGGCGGCTATTAGCGGCGAGCGTTTTTGGACGCTTCGTACCAGTCAAATTGCACCAGTCAATCTGTTGGGGCAAGTTTGGGGCTGGATGAAGAATAATCAGCTTGATGGTAAGCGTATTAAAGAATTACGCGACAACTCACCGCTGGGGCGCGTATTGGCTGCGGGCTTAGTGAATTCTAAGCATGGTCGCGATATTATGAAAGAAAGCATTCAAGAAGTTGCCAGCCATGAAATTCATGAGATGGAACGCTACTTAAATGCATTGGGAACGATTGCCGCAGTAGCGCCTTTAATGGGTCTATTAGGAACGGTTATTGGTATGATCAAGGTATTCTCTGAAATTATGCTTGCAGGAACCGGGCAGGCTGGCATGTTAGCTGGGGGGATTTCTGAAGCATTGGTAACGACAGCTGCGGGTCTATCCATTGCGATTCCAGCCCTTATTTGCCATCGCATGCTTCAGCGCCGAGTTGACGAAGTGGTTGTCTTTATGGAGCAAGAATCTTTAAAACTGGTCGATGTGCTTCATGGCGAACGTGAAGTTGCTGATAGCCCCATTAAAAAATCAGAGAGCAATCAAGCGGTCGGAGTTTAATTGTGAATTTCAAACGTCAAAATAAAGAGATGGTGGAAGTTAACCTTACACCCTTGATTGACGTCGTGTTCTTACTGCTGATTTTCTTTATGGTCTCAACGACGTTTACTAAGGAAAATCATTTAAGTATAGATTTACCAGAAGCAAGCGCAGAGCAGCAACCGGTAGCGACCAATCGACTAGAAATTATTATTACCGCCTCAGGCAGTTATTCGATTAACGATAAAAGCTTAATCAATAACCAGCTGGATACGTTAAAGCGCGGAATAATGAAAGCCGCCAATGGCGAAACAGGCTTGCCGATTACCATTACTGCCGATGCAAACACACCACACCAAGCGGTTGTGCGAGCAATGGATGCCGCTGGGCAAACAGGTTTTGTAAATCTTAGTATCACAACTCGTCAAGCTAGCGCGGAATAATTCATGTCTGAGAAAGTATCGGTAAGACGCCTTTATGGGCGTCTGCTGACCTATGTTAAGCCTTTTATAGGCTCATTTCTGATAGCCATTCTTGGCTTTATCCTTTTTGCATCCGCAGCACCTGCACTTTCTTGGATGATGGGGCAGATAACAGAAGTATTGGCTAACCCAAAACCAGAAGATGCACGCTTTGTGATTATTACCTTAATCGTGATTTTTGCTTATCGTGGCTTAGGTACTTTTTTAGGAAAGTACTTTATTGCACGCGTAGGGCGCGGCGTTGTTCATAGCCTTCGCACGGTTTTGTTTAATCACATGTTGACGCTGCCTAGTAACTATTATGATGGTGAATCAACAGGGCGATTAATTTCACGAGTTATCTTTGATGTAGACCAAGTAACGGGTGCTGCAACCAAAGCATTAACGACGTTAGTGCAAGATGGCTTAACCGTGATCTTCTTAATGGGCTATTTAATCTATCTAGACTGGACACTCACGTTAATCTTTTTAGCACTCGCACCGATTATTGGTGCCTTGGTTTCTTTTGCCAGTAAATTCTTTCGTAAATACAGTAAACGTATTCAAAAGTCGGTGGGCAATGTTACCCAGGTAACGAATGAATCGATTACTGCGTATCGTGAAGTGCGTACCTTTGGTGGCCAAGATTTTGAAAGCGCACGCTTCCATAAAGCCAGTGAAGATAACCGCAAACAAGCACTGAAATTTGCATTAACTAATGCGATCAACGTGCCACTTAATCAGCAGATTATTGCATTAGGATTAGGTGTAATGGTTTATATGATGTTTGAGCGAGTCTTAAATCAAACCATGAGTGCGGGTGAATTTATGACCTTCATTACTGCGGCCTCTTTAATTGCAAAACCATTGCGTTCATTAACAGACATTAACTCGATTATTCAAAAAGGCTTGGTCGGCGCAGAATCAATCTTCTCGGTACTGGATACCGATACTGAAAAAGATGACGGCCAGATTAAACTGGATCGCGTTCGTGGTGATGTTGAAATTAAAGATTTAAGTTTTAAATACCCAAGCTCTGATGATTGGGTTCTGAAATCACTAAACGCCAAAGCAGAATCAGGAAAATCTTACGCTCTGGTCGGGCGCTCAGGCAGTGGCAAAACAACACTAATGACACTCTTACCACGCTTTTATCAAGCCCAGCAAGGCAGCATATTATTAGATGGTCATAAAATTGAAGACCTGACTCTTGCCAGCTTACGCAAAAATGTTTCTATCGTGAGTCAGCAAGTGATGCTATTCAATAGTACCGTATTGGATAATATTGCCTATGGTGAGCTGCAAGATAAAACTCGCGAAGAAGTAATCGCTGCGGCAAAGGCTGCTCATGCCGATGAGTTTATCGTTCAGATGACAGATGGCTACGATACCATGATTGGCGATAATGGCGTTTTGTTATCAGGTGGTCAAAGACAGCGCATTGCCATTGCTCGAGCTATTCTTAAAAATTCTCCTGTACTAATTCTAGATGAAGCGACTTCGGCTTTGGATACTGAATCAGAAAGGCATATTCAAAGTGCGATGGAAGAAGTGGTTAAAGGTCGCACAACATTTGTCATCGCGCATCGCTTAAGCACGATCGAAAATGCAGACCAAATTTGGGTGATGGAACAAGGCGAAATAATAGAGCGTGGAAGTCATAGTGAACTGTTAGAAGCCAAAGGCGCGTACGCGAACTTGCATGATCTTCAGTTCCAAGAAGGTTAAGGCTGACAACCATGCTAGAGCGCTTAACTTCACGCATAGAAAAAAGCTGGTATGACGCCAAATGGTGGAATATTTGGCTATTGCCGTTCAGTGCCCTGTTTTATGTATTAAGCCATAGTCGTCGCCTATGGCTGACTCGTTTTGCAACGGCTACAAAAAATAATCACATTCCGGTTGTTGTTATTGGCAATATCAATGTTGGAGGCACTGGCAAAACACCGCTAACCTGTCAGCTAGTAAAACGTTTAAATGAAACCGGAATAAATGTTGGTATTATTAGCCGTGGTTATGGCAGCAAAGCACCGCATTATCCGTATCTTTTGGCTAACAACGAACCGGCTAGTATCGTTGGAGATGAGCCTAAGTTACTGCGTGATCGCTTAGGTTGCCCCGTTGTTATTGGTCCAGACCGTAATGCTGCGATTGAATTGTTATCGCAGCAAGGTATTGACTTGATTCTATCGGATGATGGTTTACAACATTATAAAATGGCGCGAGATTACGAAATTGTCGTTTTAGATGCAAAGCGTCAACTGGGTAATAACTGGTTATTGCCCGCAGGGCCATTACGTGAAGGTGCTTGGCGTTTAGACACCGTTGATGCGGTTATCTTGAATGGTGTAACTAAAATTGCGAGCGCCAAAGAAAATGAAGAGCAGGGAATGGCGATTGTGCCATCGGCCTGGGTAAATGCAAAAACGGGTGAGCGAAAGTTATTGGATTTTTTTGCTGGCAAAGAGCTGCATGCGGTTGTTGGCATTGGAAATCCTCAGCGTTTTTTTGCCACACTAGATTCGCTATCGGTTAAATACAGAGAGCATATTTTTGCCGACCATCATGCCTTCACTCAAACAGATTTAGACATCGCGAATGAGTATTCGCAATGCATTGTTATGACAGAAAAAGACTGGGTTAAATGCGCTGCATTTGCCAATGAGAATATGTGGTATCTAGAAGTTGATGCTCAGTTGAGTGCAACACTAGAAAATAAATTAATGAACGATCTAACCGCACTGGTTCGTAGCTCAAAGACTGAGCATTAATCGAATACCTTTGCGACGTAAATAATAACGAGGATGTACACATGGATAAGCAATTAGCCGCAATGTTGGTTTGCCCAAACTGTAAAGGTCAGTTAAAACTGGATAACGAAGCGCAAGAATTATTATGCACCTTTGATGGCTTGGCATTCCCTGTACGTGACGGCGTTCCTGTCATGTTAGAACAAGAAGCGCGTCAAATGGGTGAAGAAGAAAAGCTAGAAAAAGCTAAGCGCTAATGATCAAGGTTTTGTTTGTTTGCTTAGGCAACATCTGTCGTTCACCAACCGCCCATGGAGTGCTTGAGCGCAAGTTGGCGATGGCGGGGCTGTCGGACGTTGTTGAGGTTGATAGTGCCGGAACGGCTGCGTGGCATGTTGGAAAAGAACCTGATTTACGTTCGCAGCAAGCGGCACGAAAGCGTGATTATGATCTTTCTCATTTTCGGGCACGGCAAGCGATTGCTGACGATTTTTCAGAATTTGATTATGTTTTAGCGATGGATGATTCAAACTTAGAAAATTTAAAAGCGATTGTTCCATCGGGTGCGATAAAAACAGAGCCACAATTATTTTTGCAAACTTTCTCTACGCCCAATTTAAAAGCAAAGGGACTAACCGAAGTACCTGATCCGTATTACGGAGAAAAGGATGGTTTCGAAGAAGTGTTGGATATGGTTGAAGAAGCCTGCGATCAATTAATTTTAGATATTCGGTCGAAGCTCTGATGTCAGATTTTCTAAATCAAGCTCCACTCAAGCAAGATCGACTCAAACAAGCACCCAACAAACAAGTACCTCTTTTGAATATAAAAGCGCAATACGATTTATCTTCGCTAAATACATTATCTCTTGCGGGAGTTGCTGATTATTTTTCACGTTTTAATTCAGTGCCTGAATTGTTGGCACTATTAGAACATGCCAAAACCCGTCAGCTTAAGGTAAAAGTACTAGGCGGTGGCAGCAATATGATTGTGCAGCCGCAAGTGACAGGCCTAGTTGTGCAAAGCGCCATGCAGGGTGTTGAACGGTTATCGGAAGATGACACAACAATAACCTATGCCGTTGATGCCGGTTTGAACTGGCATCAATGGGTTTTAAAATCCATAGAGCTAGGCGCGTATGGTTTAGAGAACTTAGCACTCATTCCCGGTACCGTTGGCGCATCACCCATTCAGAATATCGGTGCTTATGGTGTCGAAGTTGGACAATGTATTGAAGAAGTACGTGGTATGCAGCTATCGACTGGCCAGTGGATGACGTTTTCAGCTGATCAATGTGATTTTTCTTATCGCGATTCGATTTTCAAAAGACAATTCAAGAATGATTTTATAATTACTCAAGTTGTTTTTAAATTATCAAAAGTATTCAAGCCGCAGACGTCTTATGCACCATTACAACAAATGGCCGAGCAGTTTTATGAACGCTTAAACGTAGATGTGAGTGTAGATGTAAGCGTTGATACCCCATCACTGACTGCGCAGAAAGTTGCAGGCTGGGTCATCGAAGTGCGTAATAGCAAATTACCTGACCCTAAAATCATTCCAAATGCAGGTTCATTTTTTACCAACCCCATCATTCCAAAATCTCAAGCAGATGAATTATCAACCGAATTCCCTAATATGCCAGTGTATCCTGTTCAGTGTGAAATTGAAGGTGCAGAAAAGCAGGTTAAAGTTGCTGCGGGCTGGTTGATTGATCAATGTGGCTGGAAAGGTAAATCGTTAGGCTTGGCCAAAATGCATGATCAGCAAGCCCTAGTTTTAACCTTAAAGCCTAACGCGAGTCAGCAAGATTTAATCAATATTCAGCAAGCCGTTCAGGCGGATGTAAATACTAAATTTGGTATTCAATTACACCCAGAGCCACAACCTTTTTATTAGATTACTAATTAACACCACTATTCCCTTACTAGCGCTAATACTAAGCTATCAAAGTGAATATAAGTGTTTGTTAAGTGCTAACCTAAACATGATTATAAATTTCAGTTGAGCAGCATAGTAGGCCCAGGACTCTGTATATTTATGCGTATATTACGACCCATGCGTAATAATTCATGACGTAGAATATGGTTATCGATCTATAGTATTCGTAATTAATTCAGTTGCTGTAACGCTTTCTTTAGTGCTTTTCTAGTGAGATTGAAAATGATCTGCAACTGCATTTCCAAAGACTGTATATGCATACAGTTGATATTCTTAAAGTAGGACAATTCATGCGCGTTTGCACGGAAGGAATCCTAATTATGCGCGTTTGCACTGGCACTGATAATAAAAGTGGTGCAAAATCAATGTATTATCTAAATGGACGCTGACATAACGAGACCCTCGTTATTTAGGTAAACGCGCATGCGCGTATTTCTGGAGCTTGGAAATGGATGTCGAAAATTACCGAGTTAAATCAAATACTTGTACCGGAGTTGTGAAATGTCACTTCCGTGCAAACGCGCATGCGCATGATTAAAATGTTAACTGCCCAAGGAAGATATGAGCATCGAATACAAGATCAATGAGCTAATAACTACAGATCAGTTTGTGGCACTGCTGAAAGCATCGACTCTGGGGGAGCGCCGTCCGATTGACGATTGGGAATGCATGGAAGGTATGATTTCAAACAGTAATCTCGTCGTGAGTGCTTGGCACAATGACCAGCTTGTCGGCATCGCTCGAAGCGTTACTGATTTTCACTATGCCTGTTATCTATCTGATTTAGCTGTAAGTTTAAAACATCAAAAATCTGGAATTGGTAAACGGCTACAAGTCCTGACTCAAGAGCAGCTTGGCCCCAAATGTAAACTTATACTTATTGCCGCTCCAGCGGCCAATCAGTATTACGAGCATATTGGCTTTAACCACAATCCACGCTGTTGGGTTCTTGAACGTGATTCAAGCATCCGCAGTTAACAAACAAAGGCAGCGGACGCCAAAAAGCGGCGCTCGCTGCTTTGGGCGTTATGCACACAAGGAAATGAGAACAATGATGAAGCGATTTTCTTTCATACTATTAATGCTGATTTTTTCACAGTCAGCTTTATCTGGAGTAACTTATTGGGGGATGAAAGCTGATCTGTGGCAAAAGAACGGAGATTTTGAAAACTTTGTGTATGTCCAGGGTGTTTTCGATGGTTTGATTTTTGCTGATACTACGGTTCATGGAACAAAGCTCACAACAGATATTAATGTCGATCAATACAGAAAGGCTATAGACGCCCTTTATTCTGATTATAGAAACGCACTTATACCGGTCCCTTTTTTGATGAGGGTAATCACACTGGAGCTTCAGGGTTCTAACAAAGAAACTATTGAGAAAGAGCTGGAAAAATACCGTAAGCAGTTTTCAAAGTAATAATGCATAATCGGGTAGCCGGAGGTATCTAGCCTCCAGCCCCCACAACACCCTGCATGCGGATCCGCACAGGGCGTTTCACTTAGAATGGTGAAGCTTAATCCATCCATCGCGCAACGAATATAATCCCTCAGTTTTTAAATATGCATTTGATAATGCCTGATTAATCCCCGGGGTTTTAGAGCTACGCCATGGGCCTTTACTCGTAATGCCACAGCCAACCGCAACTTGAACACGAACGCCTAACCTCATTAAATTTCTTACTTTAGTGCGCGGCTTTCGCCACTGACGCCAATAAGCCATTCTAACTCTGCGTCGAATCCAATGATCTAGATCCATGCAGAGTTGATAGCAATTAGCGATACCAAAATAATTAATCCAGCCGCGTAAATACTGACTGGTTTTAAAGAGTTGATAACGCATCGACACGCCCCAGTTACGGTTGGTTAATCGACGTACTTGCTCCTTAAATCGGTGCAGTGTTTTAGGATGAATTTGAATTCGTCCTGATCGGAAAGTGAAACCAAGAAATTTACTTTCTGAGGTTTTCACAACTCGACTTTTGTCACTGTTAACGATTAATTTTAGTCGACGTTCTAAGTAATTCGAAATGCTGTTGAGGATGCGTTCACCTGCACGCTTACTTTTCACCAGAATGGTAAAGTCGTCAGCGTAGCGAGCAAACTTATGACCTCGCGTCTCTAATTCTTTGTCGAGTGGGTCTAACATAATATTCGCGAGCAGAGGAGAAAGTGGGCCACCTTGTGGAACGCCTTCGCGACTTTCCATAAAATGATTCTTATTCCCCTCTCTTTTTAAAAGAACTCCTGCGCGCAAATATTTAGCGAT
>OLHV01000013.1_pt1 | contig 170916 bp, 148 predicted proteins | sample 1609391 | NCBI WGS metagenome assembly OLHV01 (sample SAMN05416805, study PRJEB24817) | seawater metagenome | isolation source: Sea water | place: Canada:Atlantic | collected 2013-07 | reverse complement strand
CAAGCGAAATCGTTGCTGTTGGCGATGAAATCGACGTTAAAGTATTGAAATTCGATCGCGAGCGTAACCGTGTATCTCTAGGTCTTAAGCAATTGGGTGAAGATCCATGGGTTGAGATCAAAGCACGTTACCCAGAAAACGCAATCGTTACGGCTAAAGTAACGAACTTGACTGACTACGGTTGTTTCGCTGAGTTAGAAGAAGGCGTTGAAGGTCTAGTACACGTTTCTGAAATGGATTGGACTAACAAGAACGTACACCCATCTAAAGTTGTTCAGGTTGGTGATGATGTTCAAGTTATGGTTCTTGACATTGACGAAGAACGTCGTCGTATCTCTCTAGGTATCAAGCAGTGCACCATGAACCCATGGGAAGAGTTTGGAACTAAGTTCGAGAAAGGCGCTAAGATCTCTGGCAAAATCAAGTCAATCACTGACTTCGGTATCTTCATCGGTCTAGATGGCGGCATCGACGGTTTGGTTCACTTGTCTGATATTTCTTGGAACGATACTGGCGAAGAAGCCGTTCGTGCATACAAGAAAGGCGATGAGCTAGAAACAGTTATCTTGTCTATCGACCCTGAGCGCGAGCGCATCTCTTTGGGCGTTAAGCAGCTAGACAGCGATCCTTTCGCTGAATACGCTTCTGAAAACGACAAAGGCACTTTGGTTACTGGTAAAGTAATCTCTGTAGACGCTAAAGCAGCCATCGTAGAGATCGCTGAAGGTGTTGAGGCAACTTTGAAGGCTTCTGAAATTAGCCGTGAAAAAGTTGAAGATGCTCGCAACGTATTGAAAGAAGGTGACTCTGTAGACGCCGTTATTTCTAACGTTGATCGCAAGAACCGCGTAATCAACTTGTCTATCAAGGCAAAAGACGCAGTAGCTGACAAGCAAGCAATTGCTGACCAGCGCGCTAAGTCTGAAGCTGATGTTAAGGGACCAACTACCATTGGCGACCTTATCAAAGAACAGTTGAGCCAAAAAGGCGAGTAAGTTTTAAACTTATAGCCTAAACCCCTGTTAGCAATAACAGCGGGTAAAGAAAACCCCATCTCCGTAAGGAGGTGGGGTTTTTTTATGCTTGCAAATAACCCTTGCAGGTTGTAAGTTATTGATCTAAAGACCTTTATCTGTTTCCTCCAAGGATGTCGTAATGACAAAATCAGAACTGATTGAGCGTATGTTAACAAAGCAACCCCAGCTATCGGCAAAAGACGTTGAGCTGGCGGTTAAAACAATTTTAGATCACATGTCGCAATCCCTATCGACGGGCGAGCGTATCGAAATTCGTGGGTTTGGTAGCTTCTCGCTACACTACCGCTCACCGCGTATGGGTCGTAACCCAAAAACGGGTGACTCCGTCGAATTATCAGGTAAATTTGTACCACACTTCAAGCCTGGTAAAGAACTGCGTGACCAAGTAAATGAAAGCCTAGGCGCCTAATGAAACTACTTAAAAACCTTCTAGTTCTGTTGATACTGATCGCTGTATTTATCTATGGCATTTTGTTCGCAATCTACAATGAACAGCACGTTGCATTAGACTTCTTGTTCTTAGACTCACTCGCCGTACCATTATCATTATGGTCAGGTGGGCTCGTAGGCCTTGGTATTATAATCGGACTGCTAGTCGCAGTAATGTCAAAAATGACCCAAAGCTTAGAAAACAAACGTCTGAAAAAAGAAATCAAACAGATCAAAGCAAAGTTTGAAAAGCTTAATCACTAATGACAATGCCCATCAGTACAGACCTAGTAATGTTCTTATTGCTAGTAATTGCCATTGCTTGCGGATGGCTGCTAGGCCGCTTTCAAGGTAAGCGCTCCGCAACACTCCGCATGGGGCGCGACGTCCTACCCAGTATCGACTTCCTATTAGCAGAAAATAACGACGGTGCACTCGACCGACTGCTCGATGTAGCGGAAATCAGTGACGAAGCCGTTGACCTCTACTTAAACCTAGGCCGCATCTTTCGTGATAAGGGCCAGACCGAAAAAGCCATTCAACTTCACCAAAACCTCTTCGCACGAACCGACCTTTCAGAAGCAGCACAGCTCGATGTCGAATTAGAACTAGCAACCGACTTTCTAAAAGCCGGGTTGCTTGATAGGGCAGAGCGTCTATTACACGACCTTATTCAAGAAGAAGGTCACACCCAAGACCAAGCCACAAGATTATTGGTTCAGCTGTACGAAGAAGAGCAAGAATGGCTATCAATTCTAGAATTACACAAAAACTCAAAACTCCAAGACCTACCCGATATTACCAGTCGTATCTCCCAGGCTGCATGTGAATACGCCTTTGAACTTTTCTCCAAAGGCAGCTTCCTAGAAAGCCACAAATACTTAAAATTAGCGCTAAAAGTAAATCCGCTCTGCGCGCGCGCGAATATCATCTTTGCACAAATAGCCGCCAGTCAAAACGAACCAGCCGAAGCCATTCGCTGCTACTTAAAAGCACTTAAACAAGATAATAACGCCATGCTGGCAGTCTTACCTGACATGGTGAAATGCTTTACCCAGCTAGAAGACTTTAAAGGGCTCGATAAACAACTCGAAACCCACTGGGAAAACAATCATGCCATTGAAGTACTGGTTACCCGCGTAAAATTACTCGCCAAGCAAGGCAAGCAACAGCGCGGTATTGAGATATTATTAACCGAGCTGTTTCAACACCCATCTAATCAGGGTTTTTTCGCCCTTGTTGAGATGGTTGTTAATGAAAAGGCGGTACTAAACTCTTCGCAGCTTATGTCGGTTTATGATATTCTTCGCCGTATAGTTGAAACAGAATATAAGTACGTTTGTCGCAGCTGTGGCTTTAAAGCTATAGAGCACCATTGGCGATGTCCATCCTGTAAAGATTGGGCCAATCTCACTGCGACAATTTAACAGGCTAAATACAAGGAAGTTAGCTGCCTGAAAGACAAAAACAAGCATGATTAAACGACAAAAGTAATGATGACAACCAGCGCTGATCAAAACATAATGCCACATGATATTTCCCCCATCGTTGTCGCGCTGGATTACCCAACACCAAAGCAAGCAATTGAAATGGCTCAGCAACTAGACCCGACCAAATGTCGCGTTAAGGTTGGCAAAGAACTATTTACCGCCTCAGGTCCTGCTATTCTAGAGCAACTGCACAAGCTTAACTTTGATGTTTTCCTAGATTTAAAATTCCACGATATTCCAAATACCTGTGCAGGCGCAGTTGCGGCCGCCGCAGAACTCGGCGTTTGGATGGTAAATGTACACGCTTCAGGTGGAGAGCGCATGATGAATGCAGCTGCTGAAGCAATCGCTAATAAAAATAATAAACCTCTGCTAATAGCAGTAACCGTATTAACGTCGATGGAGCAGTCTGACCTTGCCGGAATCGGTTTAGATATCAGCCCTCAACAGCAAGTAGAGCGTTTAGCTAAACTCTCTAAGCAGTCTGGCATGGATGGGGTAGTCAGTTCAGCACAAGAAATTGAGCTGATCAAAGATATCTGCGGAAAAGACTTCTTAACCATAACACCTGGCATACGCCCAGCGGGCAGTGCTTCAGGTGATCAGCGCCGTATAATGACTCCAGAAGAAGCAGTCAATGTAGGTGGTGATTATCTGGTTATCGGTAGACCGATCACTCAATCAAGTAATCCAAAGAATACGTGCCTAGATATTATCAATAGTTTACAACCTTAATTTGTAGGCTCGATATAATGTCTAAGTGGTATGTCGTACTCACTAAGCCTAAGCAAGAAGACAGAGCTGAGGAGCATTTGCGTGCACAGGGCGGAGAAGTTTTTCTTCCCTGTATAGCGCTTGAAAAAATGCGTAAAGGTAAGCTAGTCAATGTGATTGAATCGCTATTCCCTGGCTACCTATTTGTTAATGTAGAAGGCTGTGAGCACCTAGTTGGAAGTATTAGATCAACACGCGGCGTTAGACAATTATTACGCTTTGGCATTGAGCCCATAGAAATAAGACAAGATTTAATTGATGACTTACGTCATCGATGCGGCGATGTAAACGCCAATGGTGAAAGCCTAAGTCGTAATAGCCTTAGTGATAATAGCCAAGCGATATTCAAAGAAGGGCAGATTGTAGAAATTACCTCTGGCCCATTTAAAGATTACCAAGCCATATTTAAACAATTTGATGGTGAGCAAAGAGCCATCATCTTATTGAATTTGTTAAGCCAGCAACAAGAATTGCTGTTTGAATTAGAACAGTTGCACTCTGCTTAAAGTATTAAAGAAAGTGCGAAGAGTATTGAAAAGATGCGACAACGGGGAAAGTTCGCGAGAACCCTTGGGCGGTAGCGTGTCTAATGCATATATACGGAGATTATACTTGGGCTCAAATTCATTTACGAATATATCTATTTTATGATGATCAAACTATGAAAATTGCTATTGCAGGAACAGGATACGTAGGCCTTTCTAATGCCATGTTACTAGCACAACACAATGAAGTTGTTGCTGTGGATATCGTGCCAGAAAAAATTGAGATGCTGAATAATATGCAATCTCCTATAGCAGATGTCGAAATTGAACGTTATTTGACTAACGAAGATCTCAATTTTACAGCAACATTAGATAAGAGTGTTGCCTATAAGGATGCCGATTATGTCATTATTGCTACACCAACCGATTACGATACCGTAAATAACTACTTTAATACTTCTACCGTCGAAGCTGTCATAAAAGATGTAGTGGCTATTAATCCTGATGCAGTGATGGTTATTAAGTCAACAGTGCCAGTAGGCTACACAGCACGTATTAAAAGAGAATTGGCATGTGAAAATATAATGTTTTCACCAGAGTTTTTACGAGAAGGGAAGGCGCTATATGACAATTTATATCCTTCTAGAATAATTGTGGGTGAACGCTCTAGAAGAGCCGAAATTTTCGCAGGTTTACTAGAGCAAGGTGCTATTAAAGAGAATATAGAGATATTGTTTACAGACAGCACTGAAGCTGAAGCGGTTAAATTATTTTCAAATACATATTTAGCTATGCGCGTTGCTTATTTCAATGAATTAGACAGCTATGCAGAAACTCATGGTTTAGATACAAAGCAAATAATAGAAGGTGTTGGTTTGGACCCTCGTATTGGTAATCATTACAATAACCCCAGTTTTGGTTACGGTGGTTATTGCTTACCAAAAGATACCAAGCAGTTGTTAGCTAATTTTAAAGATGTGCCAAATAATATGGTGCGTGCGATAGTTGATGCAAATACTACCCGTAAGGATTTCATTGCTGACGCTATAATTAAAAAAAATCCAAAAATAGTGGGTATTTACCGGTTAGTCATGAAAAGTGGATCTGATAACTTCAGGGCTTCGGCAATACAAGGTATTATGAAGCGCATAAAAGCTAAAGGCATTGAGGTTGTTATTTTTGAGCCAACTTTTGATGGCGATGAGTTTTATAATTCAAAGGTAGTTAAAAATTTAAAAGAATTTAAAAAAAAATCAGATGTTATCGTTGCCAATAGACTGGCTGATGAGATTAAAGATGTCGAGGGAAAGGTATATACTCGTGACTTATTTGGAAGTGATTAATATTGATTTCACTTGTGTGCAATGATTACGGGTGATTTAGTTTACAGTACTATTATTTAATAAGCGGTTTTATATTAAGTAATATTGCTTTAAGTATTAATTTTAAACAAATATTAGATGGATAGTATAAATGAAGAGGTTGATTGTTGATTTAGATGGGACATTAACGCAAGCTGATACTGATGATTATGAAAAAGTTAAGCCTCGATTAGAGTTAATTGAGCAGTTATTAGAATATAAAAAATTAGGGTTTGAGATTGTAATTTCTACGGCAAGAAATATGAGAACTCATAGTGGTAACGTGGGTCTTATAAATGTACATACATTACCAATAATAATTAATTGGTTGGACGAACATGATGTTCCATATGATGAAATAATAGTGGGTAAACCCTGGTGTGGTCACGATGGATTTTATATTGATGATAGAGCTATAAGGCCAGCAGAGTTTACCAAGCTATCAATCTCGGAAATTTATGAGTTGATAGAAAGGGATAAAATATGTTCTTAATTATGTCTGCAGCATATGTTGGGCAAGAACTAGAATCCGAATTTGGGAAAATTCCACCTAGCTTTTTACCACTAGGGAATAAAAGACTTTTTCAGTATCAAGTGAAAAGTGCACCAGTGGGTGCAAAAATATATCTGTCCATTCCAAGTACATTTGTTGTTACTAATAATGATATGCAATGGTTAAAAAATAATAACGTGGGTGTGATATATAATCCTGAAAATTTGAGTTTAGGTGCTTCATTAGTAGCTGCATTGAATTTAGCTGAATATGATTTAGATAATGGATTGGAGGTATTATTCGGTGATACATTAATTCAATCTATACCTTCAGGTGATAATATAGTTGGTATCTCAGAAGTAAAGGATAGTTATCGTTGGGCATTCTGTAATAATAGTAAAAGTGAATGGTTAGAGCAAAATAATGGAGGTGATATTCACGATACTAACTATGTAGTTAATGGTTACTTTAAATTTAACCAACCTAGACAACTTGTTAAATCAATTACGTCTTGCAAGTGGTCTTTTCTAGATGGCTTAAATCATTACCACGACGAAATTGGTCTAAAATCAGTTAAAATTGATGGCTGGCTCGATTTTGGACATGTTAATACTTATTATAAATCTAAAGCTGAGTTTACTACTCAGCGAGCTTTTAATGAACTAACTATAACAACAAAATGGATAGAAAAATCTAGCATAAACCAGGGAAAAATAGAAGCTGAGTCACACTGGTTCAAATCAATTCCTTCATCACTAAGAGTATATACACCACAATACTTAGGTGAACTGATATCTACTGATAAATATTCGTATAAACTAGAATATTTATATCATACGGCACTGAATGAATTATTTGTATTTGGTGAGTTACCTTCGATTATTTGGAAACAAATATTTGCAAGTTGCTTTGATTTTATTGATGATTGTCGTGATTATAAATCTGCGATTGTTAATACGAAAAGTACATTTAATAGTTTATTTTTAGATAAAACTAAGGATAGAGTTGATGAATACTGTAAAGTTAATGATCTATCCTTAGAAAGAGAATGGGATTTCAATGGTGATTTTTCAGCATCAATAAACGAAGTTTTGAAAATTAGTCAAAGCTATTTACCTAAAGAAGAAATATGTAACAGCGTAATGCATGGTGACTTTTGTTTTAGTAATATTTTATATGATTTTAGGGCATGTAAAATAAAAACGATAGATCCACGAGGTATTACGAATGAAGGTGAATGCACAATATATGGTGATTATCGTTACGATATTGCGAAATTAAGTCACTCTATCTTAGGATTGTATGATTGGATAATTGCAGGCTACTATCAAGTAGATATTTCCGATTATATAATTCGTTTTCATATTGAAGAGCCCAAAGGCTATGAACGTACAAGTGAAATTTTTATTGCTGAAATTGCTAAAAGATTCGATTTGAATAAAGAGAATTTATATGCAATGCAAATTCAATTATTTATTTCTATGTTGCCGTTGCATGCTGATGATGTATTACGTCAAAAAGCATTGTTTAGTAACGCCTTTAGGTTGTATGAAAAGTTATTAAGGATAAAAGTATGATAGTTATTCCGATGGCGGGAAAAAGTTCAAGATTTTTTAAAGCCGGGTACCATAAGCCAAAGTATATGCTAGAGGCGCATGGAAAAACACTTTTTGAACATTCTGTATGTAGTTTTAAACAGTATTTTGATACAGAGAAATTTTTGTTCATCATCCAGAATTCAGTAGACGTTAAACTTTTTGTTGAACTTTATGCTAATAAACTAGGAATCAAGGATTACAAAGTTATAAGCCTACAAGGCGATACTAGGGGCCAAGCAGAGAGTGTCTATCTTGGTACTAAAGGGTGGGTAAAAAGTGAGGAAGGACTAACTATATTTAATATTGATACTTTTAGGCCAGGCTTTACATATCCCAAAATAATCGAGACTTGTTCTGGATATCTTGAAGTCTTTAGGGGGCAAGGAAGTAATTGGTCTTATGCTAAGCCTGAAAGTATAAATTCAACAAGGGTTATAAAGACTGCTGAAAAAAAGAGAATATCTGATTTTTGTTGTACGGGATTATATTTCTTTAAAACTTTTAAGTTATATGAAAAAGCATATTTGAACTATTTGAATATTCCACCTTCAGAGTGGGAGAAGGGTGAGTTGTACATAGCTCCGTTATATAATTACATTATTAATGAGGGTTACAATATTCACTACAATGAAATCAAAGAAGAAGATGTGATATTTTGTGGAACTCCTGATGAATATGTCGAATTCAAAAAAAAATAAAAAATTAGCGTTATTTGGCGGAAGTAACTCTGTAAAAAAAATGGGCCTGAAGAGAGGGCTAGACGTTAATTATGATGTGTATAATTACTCCCTTGGCGCATCGTCTTCATTACAAAATTTATATGAATTAATTAGAAATTTTGAAATCATTAATACATTGGATTTCGTTGTGACTGAATCTAACGTTAATGATTTCCATAGTGTGAATATCCTAGGATGTAAATTAAAGTTAATTGAAAATAATGTGGCTATGTATTATGAGAAACTAAGTACTCTTAAAATACCTGTGTTAGTTATATTGTTACCCTTACAAACTGCGAGCTATAGTTACTCTAGTGAAGTAAATGCAATCCATTATAAATATATAAAAAAATATGGATTTAATGTTATGGATTTACATAAATACTACCTTAAAGAAAAACTTAATGAAAAACTGTATTTTAATAATCTAGATCATCCACCTTCACTAATTATGTATAACATAGGTAAGTATATAGACTACGATGTTTTAGAAATGCATGAAGTCTTAGAGCTAACGTTGAACAATTACTTAATTTTTCATGATTTAAAAGGATTCAAATCAAAGGTAAAGAAAAATACAGCCTTTTGTGAAAATATTTTCACTCTAAGTGGACTATATGATTTCCCTCCAGAAACTTATGGCTACAAAATCTTAGGTGTTCATACTTGGTCTAATAAAGACTCAATAATTTCAGTCCAGGGTAATGGTATAAAAATATCAAAAAAGATTAATAATGAATGTCAATTTCATGACTACTTTAATGAATTTTATATTTCTGATGGTGCTGCTTTTCTTGCAGATACTAGTTTTAAAGAAGGTATCTTAGAAAAAACATTTAGAACAGAGAGTTCGAAGGACTTTAAAGAAGAGCTAGGCTTGATAGCTTTTTTTCTAGTGAAGAGTGAGCATGTTAGGCAAGGTAGTAAAACTCAGAAATATAACGATCTAACAACTAATTTTACTCATATTAACGATGCTTTATTTTTTATGGAGGAGTATTATACGTGGAATTTAAATAAGCAGATAAGCGACTCTTTATTAAAAAAAATTACTTGGAAGATTTCAAATTATATAGGACAAATTGCTAAATGAAATTAGCTGTTTTTATAACTGGCCCGATTAGGTATTGTAATTATGTGATCCAACAGATGGATGATCTACTTTCGAGTAATGAAATAGAATATGATTTTTTTTTACATTTATGGATTGAAGATAATTCGAATACTGAAAGGGATTCACAATCATCACTTTATGATGTGCTAAAAAAATTAGAGTGCATTAAGAGTTTAACAATCGAACAGCCATTGGATTCTGGTAGGATAGAAAAAAAATATGGCACTTGGACAGATACTCATTCTAACGTGACTTCCATGTTTGGTATGTTTATAGCAATTAATAAATTAATATCCATATTGAAGGTACAGCCAGACTATAAGGAATATACTCATATTCTGAGGCTTAGAACGGATAATGTTATACTAGACCCATCAAATTTTCTTAAGTGTGTCGATTTTAATACCGATAGTGTAAACATCTCTTTTAATCCAAATATTAGTAAGGAATGGGTCTCTGACCATATAATGTTAGCAAGAAAAGAGATTTTTATTAAGATCTGGGGATATACTAAATTCGCAAATTTTGTAAAAATTTTCAACAAATATGCAAGGAATCCTGAGTATTTTTTAATGTCAAAAATATCAAAGTGCGATCGCAGATATGCTTGGACTAGATATGTTGACTATCATATAATTTACAACCCTGTTAAAGACTATGAACCTCAAATTTTAAACAATATAATTGAAAATATTGGTGTGGAAGGGCTCTTTAAAGCGCCAGTAAATAATTTAGATAATAAGAGGGAATTAATCGCATACGCTGAAAATATTGAGAGTAAGTATCATGGTCATTATTCATATATCAATAAGTTTAAGCGGGTGTTAAAAAGAATCATCAATAAGAAAAAAGCATACTGATGTCATTTAAAGTGTTAAATAAGGCTATAATTGATAATATTATAGGCAAGCTTGCCATTTATCTAGTTCATATTATTTCTCTTGTGATATTTTCGAGAATATTTACACCCTATGAATTTGGCATTGTTGCGACAATACAAGTTTTTTTACTTTTCTTTCAGTTGTTCTCAGACTTCGGCCTAGGGCCAGCACTTATTAATGAAAAAAAAATAACAAACTTACAAAGGGATGGTATTTTTACTTTCACCTTATACTTAGGTTTATGCATAGGTGTGCTATTTTTCTTATTTTCTTATTTCCTTAACTATTATTATAGTGGCTATTCTTATCATGTTATCGCCTTAATATCAGGTGTATCAATTTTTTTCACATGTTTATCCATAGTTCCAAGTACAGGTATAGCTAAAGATCTATTTTTTATGAAGTTGGCAAAGATTGAGTTGGTAGCTCATTTAGCATCACTTTTGTGCACAGTATATTTTCAAACAATAATCGATCCTATTTTGGCTTTAGCTTCAAAACCTGCTACATATGCCTTCAGTCGCTTTATTTTTTTGTGGTGGTTTAGTAATACAACAACTCTAGGGAGGTCATATTTAGGTGGCGATATAACATATATTAAAAAAATTATCGGATTCTCAGCTTATCAGTTTGGCTTTAACTTTATTAATTATTTCTCTAGAAACCTAGACGGTATATTAATAGCTAAATATTTAGGCAGTGTGACGTTAGGTATCTATGATAGGTCTTATCAAATAATGCGTTATCCTGTAATGATGACAACTGGTATTTTTAATTCTGCATTACAGCCTGTTTTATCAAAAGGAGTAGCCCTAAATATAATAATTGATGTACACAATAATCTTTCAGCTAAATTATTTTGTATCTCATTGCCAGTTTCAGTGTTTATATTTACTAGCGCTGATCAGATTACTGATTTCGTGCTTGGTGATGGTTGGTCTGGAGTTGTACCATTGATTATTGCTTTTTCTATTTCTTTACCCGTTCAAATAATTATATCGACATCCGGTGCTTTTTATCAGTCAGTTAATAAGCCCAAGTTATTATTTGTGACAGGGTGTATTGGAGCTATGATTTTCATATGTTGTATAATCATTTCAATATTTTATTTAGATGTTGAGGTGACGGCTTATGCTATAACGATTAGCTTCATTTTAAACAGTTTTTCGATTTATTATATTCTGTTTAAATATGCTTTTGAGCATAGTATTTATGATTTTCTACGTAATTTATTCTCTGTTTTTATAAACTTATTTCCATCACTGCTTTTATATATATTAGTGAATTTCTATATTCAAGATTTTGGTTTTAGTAGCTTTAACTATTTAATACTAAATAGCGTGTCTTTATTCTTATGCCTAGGGCTCAGGTATAGGTTTATATTGAATTGCATTAGATCTTAAAGCTTAAAACATATTCGATTGTTGGTGCTATGATAAAAAGTAATATTCTTCTGAAAATATCTTTAATCTTATTTACACTTTGGGATATATATAGCATACATCTTGGAAAAGTATTTGATGTTGTTGGTATTTTTTTTGTACTTCTATATATACTATTGAAAAAGAAGGTATATATAGAAACCAATCTCAATGTGAAAATATTATTATTTATGTATTCAATGATAATGATGTTGACTATTTTTAATGGTTATCTACAAGAGTTTTTTGTTGTTAATCTAGGTTTGATCGTTTTCCTCTGTTTCAATAATTTGCCAAGGAAGAACGATTTTTCTGCTGTTGTCGAAGCTATATTCTATTTGATAATTTTTTTTCAAGTACTTCAATTTTCTTACTACTTGCTTTATGGCGAAAACTTGATTTTCTATCCTATATCATTTTTCAATGCACCAAGAAATTACTCAGCCAGTCTAGATTTCTTTCGTGCGACAGGTTTTTTTGCGGAAGCTAATGCAATCGTTACCACGACTCTTTTATTAAATATGTATGCCCAGGCTGTGAATTATAAAAGAAAAAATGTGATTTTAATCTTTACTATTTTTTCTAATGTTATTGCAAAGTCAATATTTGGGTTTATTCTAATTCCATTTTATATCATGATGGTTAGTAGCTTGAGTTTTAAGGTGAAAATATCTTCATTCTTACTTCTTATTTTTGTTGTTATCTACAATGCTGATCTTTCGATTTATATGTATAGATTTGATAATTTTACGGATGATCAATCTTTTAGTGTTAGGTTAGGTCTTAATTCCTTAAGTGAAAATCTCCACAAATTATTTATTCCCTCTGGTTTTGACGTAATTGGCTCAAGTAAAATAGGGATTAACGGCTTTTATTTTATGCTTAATGCTTTTGGCGTATTCAGTTTGTATCTTCTTATAATCAAATATAAATTACTAGGTAAAAATGCTTTTATATTATTTATTTTATCACTCGCAACATACCAAATGTTCACTACTCAGTTGTTTTGGGCAATACTTGGTTTGTCAATCAACAGGAAAAAATAAATTATGAATAATATGATTATCCATAACCCACATTCTTTTGATATGTTATTTACTCCAGTATCATATAGGCTCGCGAAAAAGAAACCGCATCTTAAATATCAACATATCCCTAAAATTATAAGTAGGCCTAATGGAGTTATTTATTGCGTTGTGGATTACTCTGAGTCTTCATTGATTACATCTTCAATTTTAATAAAGCTCCCTTTATTAATAAGGATATTGTTAATAAAGTTCGAGTTGTTTATTTGGAAGTATATAAACCATGAATATGTTTTTAAATTTTATGATCATAGGAATGTCCCACTAGATTCGGTCCTATTATCCTTTTCTTATAAAGCATACAATTTCGTAACTAATGAAAAAAAGCATGTGTTTACTAAGTGTGGTAAATTGCTATCACATTTATCTCACTATATGATTAATACATCTGTTAAATCTACAAACATGTCAATGTACAAAGAAAAAATCTTACTTTTGGCTGATAATGATTTCTCCGATAATGAATATTTTTCTAAATTCTTCTCTTGGTATAATAATAAAATTGTTGTTATACCATTTATTGTCCAGGAGCGTTTTAAAACTTTAAATAAGAAGCGAAAAAATAAAATATTACTCTCTGGTACCGTTCATGATTTATCAATAGAGAAGCCGGTATCTTTTTACTCTGACTTTATCAAACATTTTAATTCATTCTCATACCATAAGCTTCGTTCGTCTTTGAAAGTTCAAAACCTAGACTTAATTGATAATAAAGTAAGTGACTTTAGGGAGAAAAATGGAAATACCCTACAGAAAGAGTATTTTAAGATTGATCTAGTTGATCAACTTAATAGTTATAAATATGTTTGCTATGATTCAGAGTTATCTGGCGCATTAGCATTAAGCAGTCTCGAAGCAATTGCTTGTGGATGTATACCTTTTATGTCTAAAGATTCAATTCAGGGGCTTAATTTGGTAGGTAAGTTTAACTTAATAGAATTTGATGGTTCGGTAGATGGTTTTATTGAAGAGGTATCTATATTACCAAACAATATCATTTATTCAGAATCTACTTGTAATGATGTGTACGAACATTTATTTAACCTAACAAGTACTAACTTAAAAATTGCATATGAATACAAATTCTAAATTGACGATACTTACAGCCACTTATAATAGGGCGGCTGAATTAAATAAGCTTTATGATTCACTTGTTTGCCAAACGAATAATGACTTTACTTGGTTGATTGTAGATGATGGATCAACGGATGATACAGAAACAACTGTTAATAAGTTCATGCGGGGTAATAAAATTGAAATTAATTACATAAAAAAAAATAATGAGGGTAAACACTCTGCTCTAAATGTCGGTTTTAATCACATAAGTGCAGATTGGTCTTTTGTTGTCGATAGTGATGACTGGCTTGATATGGATTGTGTTGATACGATTAACTCTATAATTAAAGGAATAGATGATGAAGATATTGCATCAATCACAATGCTACAGAAGAACTCAAAAGGCTTATTGGTAGGAAGTAGTTTATTCACTCATCATAGTAATTTTTTGCACATGATCAATGGTGGTGTTACAGGCGATAAGTGCGATGTTTTTCGTACATCTATTGTAAAGCGTTTTGTGTTTCCTGTTTTCAATAATGAGCGTTTTATGTCTGAGCTACCTTTATATCTATGGCTTGGAATCAACTATAAATCATTATTTGTAAACTATTGTGGTTACAATTGTGAATATTTACCTGGGGGCTTGAGTGATGAAACTGTAAGACTCAGGTACAAAAATTCAAAATCTACCCTGTTTGTGTATGAGAGTTTGTTTAAATCACCTGTTAAATTAACTCTAAAGTTTCGAGCTGCAATAAATTGGTGGCGCTTTTATTTTGGTCGTAGGCATGATACTAGTGCATCTTGGAAGCCTCCTTTCTATCTCTCTCCTCTCGGTTTTCTATTTTTTTTACATGATAGGTTAAAATATGAGTAAGCCTTTATTTTCAATTATCATTCCTCATTATAATGATAATGTAAGATTAATTAGATTGCTTGATTCAATACCTGACAAATCAGAATTACAAGTAATCGTTGTCGATGACAATAGTTTGTGTGATATATCTGATTTACTTCAATATGTCTCTAAAAGAAGTAACGTTTTGTTTATTCAGAACCATACTAATGTAGGTGCTGGCTGTTGTCGTAATATTGCTATCGACCTATCCCATGGTAGTTGGCTTTTATTTTCTGATTCCGATGACTATTTCACAGAGGATGCTTTCAATTTCTTACTTAAACAGCAAGCCGCTTATATTAATTATAAAATAGTTTATTTCAACCCAAAAAGTGTGATTGAAATAGATTCTGATCATATGCCTAGGGACAAATATTACTCTGAATTAATAACTGCACATCTAGAAAGACCTAGTTATGATATTTTATTTAATTTTGATGTTCCTTGGAGTAAAATAATTTGTGCTGAGTTTGTCAAGCTTAATAAATTTAAGTTTTCGGAAACCACAGTGGCTAATGATATATTGTTTGCAACTCGGCTCGCAATTAATTTGAATATAGATGATGTCAAGGTCGTTTTAGACTCTATTTATTATGTTACTGAACGTATCGGAAGTTTAACATCTACACTAACAGCAAAAAAAGCTGAAATACGAGTTGCTGTTATTAATGAAAGAAATACCTTGCTAAAATCTCAAGAGAATGCGGTGATTAGTGCTTATATGATGGATTTCGTTACAATTACTTATTATTACTCTAGGTATTTAGGTATAGTCAAAGTAATAGATCAATTAATATTTATGATAAAAAGAAAACATCCTCTGCTTCCCAAAAATATTACCAAAAAAATTATTTCTAAAATATTACGTGAGATTCAATGATGGCTATGCGAGAAAGAAAAATCATTGTTTTTACCATCAGTAAGCCAATTATCGGAGGTGCGCAGTTGTGGGTATCGAACCTGATAAGGTTGCTTGGGTCTGATTATGAATTACATATAATTACTAGTCGACGTGGTTGGCTATCTGATAATTGTTACGGTGCGACAGTTCACTATGTTTCTAATCTTGATGGATTGGGCTTAACTACTTTTTTCCGTTTAAATAGTTGTTTAAAATCTATATCTCCTGACGTTGTAGTTTCTAATTCGGCTTTTGCAGGTGTTTATACAAGATGTAGTTCTATTTTTAATAACTTTAGAAATATTTATGTTTCTCACGGTTGGTCATCTTTATATAAAAAAGGATTGGGTTCTATATTTTTTCTGCATATTGAACGCTTTTTATCACACTTTACGGATTATATATTATGCGTTTCAAAAAGTGATGTCGAAAAAGCATGTAATGTTATTGGAATAAAGAAAAATAAAATAAAATTAATTTCAAACTCTGTTTTCATTAATAGTTTAGATGAAAAAAAAGACGCTCTAAAACTTCCTGTGGGATTTAATGTTGTTTTTGTAGGTCGCATGGAGCCTCCTAAGCGACCCGATATTTTTGTTAGTTTATTGGCCAGACTTCCTGATGTTAACGGTTATATTGTTGGTGAGGGCACTTTACGAAAAGACTTAGCATTAAATAAAACAGATAATATAACTTTTTTAGGGGAGGTTAGCGGTTTTAATAATTTCAACATGTTCGATTTGTTTGTTTTATCATCTGATAGTGAAGGGTTGCCCATGTCGGCTATACAAGCTTTATCTCAAGGTGTACCTATATTAATAAGTGATGTAGGGGGGTGTTCTGAAGTACTCTCGGTGGCACACCCAAATGGCATGCTTTGTGAAAATAGCTTGGAGAGTTTTTATTCTAATTTTATGGAAATATATAATAATTATGATTTCTATAAAAAAAACTCAGAACTAGCCAGGTCAGAATATGATATTTTGAATGATCGTGATAAGTTTGACCAGCTATTTAACTGATAAGATAGGAATTTATGGCAATATTATTAACTGGCGCTTCTGGGTTTTTAGGTAGTTACCTATTTAAGAAATTGCAGGCTAAATACGATGTTATTGGGACCTATAGGAGTCGATTGTCAGATGTTGGTTACAGGGGGGTTAAAATAGATGTGAAACCAACAACTGATTGGAGCTCGCATTTAGATAATATTAATTGCGTTGTATATTGTCTCGGTTTAGCTCATGTAACAAATGAGGGAGTGGACATGTTGGAGCAGTTTCGTAATGTAAACTGCTTAAGCGCGCTTAACCTTGCGAAGCAGGCAGCGTCGCAAGGTGTTGATAGATTTGTGTATATAAGCTCGATTGGTGTTAATGGATTAAGTACAGAACGGCCATTTAAAAATAATGATGAATGTAATCCTAGTGAGTCCTATGCAATATCTAAATATGAAGCAGAGCTTGGATTAAAACAGATTTCAAAAGAAACTGGAATGGAAATTGTTATTATTAGACCTCCACTAATCTATGGTAAAGGAGCCCCTGGTAATTTTGGTAAGTTTATTAAATTGGTAAAATTAGGTTTACCTTTACCTTTAGGTTCGCTGAATAATAAACGAAGTTTAGTTGGTTTAGATAATCTTGTTGACCTGATATCTATCTGTATAGTTCACCCTAAAGCAGCAAATCAGGTTTTCTTAGTCAGTGACGATTATGATATTTCAACAACAGAGCTTTTAGAGTTGATGATTTTCTCTTGTGGGGGAAGGGCAAGCTTGTTGTCTGTACATGTCAATATTCTTAAAGCTTGTGCATACATCGTCGGAAAAAAAAATATTATTGATCGAATGAATAGTAATTTACAGATTGATATTTCTCATACTAAGAATACTCTATCTTGGGAGCCAAGTGTTTCCGTAGAGGAAGGTATTGATCGTTGCTTTAAATAGGAGGAATACATGATACGTTTACTTGATATAATGCTATCTTTTATTGGTTTACTTTTTGGTATGCCTGTGCTTTCACTAATATTTATATTAGGATACTTCGATACTGGCTCGCCAATCTTCAAACAAGAGCGTGTGGGGCGTAACAAAAAGCCTTTTATCCTTGTTAAGTTTAGAACCATGTCAGTTGATACTGAATCGGTGGCTAGTCATTTAGCAAGCACTGCTTCTATTACTAAATTTGGTGGTTTTTTACGTAAAACGAAGTTGGATGAGCTACCCCAGCTTTGGAATGTGCTGAAAGGTGAAATGAGCTTAGTTGGTCCACGCCCAGGATTATTTAATCAGGTAGAATTAACCTTTGCACGTGAAAGTGAAGGTGTTTTCGATGTTCGCCCAGGCATTACGGGATTAGCACAGGTAAATGATATCGATATGTCTATGCCAGAGCTACTTGCTAAAACTGATGCTGAAATGATCAAAAATATGAAATTAAAAAATTATTTTAAATACATATTTCAAACTGTTTTGGGTGCTGGTGCTGGTGATAGGGTTAGCTAACTTAGAGCTTTAGATTGTATAAAAAAGGTTAAATGAAAATGGCGCTATTAAGCGCCATTTTTTTGTGTCTGATTTAGAACCCAGTCGGGTATGTCGCCTTGTTTGTTGAATGCTGCCGGTGCTTCTAATAGCAGGTCGATAACATCTTCAACTTTAAACTCATGGCATGCTTGATCTAAGCGGTTGAGCAGGTTATGGGTTTCTGGCCAGCTTAAATGTACTTCGTTTGCTGTCATGATTCTTGGGTGCTCAGTACCTTCAACGTCATCGCCCACTAGCAGCTCTTCATAAAGTTTTTCACCAGGGCGAAGTCCTGAATATTCAATTTCAATATCACCACCTGGATTTTGGCTGTGCTTTTCACTTAGGCCTGATAAGTGAATCATTTTACGAGCAAGATCCGTGATCTTCACTGGTTCGCCCATGTCTAAAACGAAGACATCGCCACCTTTCCCCATTGATCCAGCCTGAATAACAAGCAGAGCGGCTTCTGGAATGGTCATAAAGTAGCGAATGATATCTGGGTGCGTTACGGTGATTGGGCCGCTATTTTGGATTTGTTTATGAAATAGCGGAACAACAGAACCAGAGCTACCCAATACATTGCCAAAGCGAACCATAGTAAAGCGAGTATCTTGTTGGCGCTTTGCAAGTGCTTGAAGTACTAGCTCGGCTACCCGTTTGGAAGTCCCCATAACGTTAGTGGGTCGAACAGCTTTATCGGTGCTGATTAGTACAAAGTTTTTAACATTCGCTTTTATTGCAGCTTCTGCGCAGTACCAAGTGCCAAACACATTATTGCGTACGCCTTCAACTACGTTATGTTCCACCATGGGCACGTGCTTGTAGGCAGCAGCGTGATAGACGGTATCGACCTTGAACGTTTCAAAAACAGTTTTTAGGCGGTTTTCTTTTTGTACTGAGCCTAGGATAGATATGATTTCTAATGTTAAGCCTTGCTCACTTTTTAAGGTGTTTAGCTCTTGTTCAATCGAATAAAGGCTAAATTCATTAAGTTCGATTAAAATTACTTTAGTCGGCTTTTGCAACGCAACCTGACGGCAAATTTCTGATCCTATTGAGCCTCCTGCGCCGGTTACAGCGACAACTTTATCGGTAATGCACTGTTGAATAAGGTCGCCTTGAGGTGGCACGGGGTCTCGGCCTAATAAGTCTTCAATATCGACTCTTTTAACTTCTTCTATTTTAGCTTTACCGCTGACTATGTCATTGACAGAAGGGGTGGTCAGTACTTCAATTTTTTTGCTTGCTAGCTGTTCTAATAAACGCTTTCTGGCAGAGTTTGAGGCACTGCCTAGTGCTAGTAGTACTTTTGTTCGGTTGCTGTTCTCAAGCAGTTCATCGAGCTTATAGCTAGGGTGAACTTTTAAGCCGTGAATCACGGTATTTTGTTTTTTAGTATTGTCGTCAATAAATGCGAAAGGGCGATAGGTATCGCTATTCATTAATGAGCTTGCTAGAGCAATACCTTGATTGCCTGCGCCGTAAATTAATACGGGCTCTGTTCCTGTTTTGCCTAACTGGCTAACGATGGCGCGAATGAATAAGCGAGGAGCACCGATAAGAATTAATACACTGAATAGATAAATAATTACCGCAGATCTTGGTAGTGGGGCCTGTAATAAAAACGAGCTGGTTGCCAAGATAATTGCTGATAAGCCACTGCCAACCATAAGTACACCAAAGGCTTTTTCGGCCATAAAGCGGACTACTGCTCGGTATAAGCCAAGTCTTATGAATATAAGAATGGAGGCGATGGTGGTAATTAAGATTGAGCTAATAATTGAGCTGGGTATTTCTGGTAGAAGTGTTCCGTGTCGCAGTGCAAGTGCCATATAGATTGAAAGTGGGATGGCAAGGAGGTCGTAACCTACGGAAATTAGTCTTTTATTTTTTCTTGAGGCATTTAAAATATAGGGAATCATTGTCTGCCCTTTGGCTTACTGCTATGACGATTGATTTAGAAAATGAACGTTTTATTTTACTATTTTAGAAGGGAATCAACGAAAAAGGAAGGATAAAAATGGCTCCCTGAGCTGGACTTGAACCAGCGACCAATAGATTAACAGTCTACTGCTCTACCAACTGAGCTATCAGGGAACTTCGTTGAGTGCGTGCATTATGCTGATGTGTTGGGTGGGTGTCAAGGGTATTTGCGAGAAATATTAAGAAATGTTGTTGATTTATATGGTTTTTTTAAAAGATATTTTCAGGGCGGGTGTTAGCCTAAAGGCCAACCTACAGTTCATCGCGATACGATTCAAGGTGGGTCGCCCTTTAGGGTGACAATTTGTCGGGCTGAACCCCGACCTACATTTACGCCAATGCTTTTGCTAAACGTGCAATCGCCGTTTCTAGATTCTGCATGCTAGTCGCATAAGAAAGACGCATGTGGCCAGGTGTGCCAAAGGCAGATCCTGGTACCAAGGCTACTTCCGCTTCGATCAGCATCTTTTCTGCAAATTCAACGTCGGTAGTACAGCCTGTTGCTTCCATTGCGCCTTTAAAACTTGGGAAAGCATAAAAGGTGCCGTCACTTTCTATGCATTCAACACCTGGAAGTTCGTTTAGTGCTTTCACTACGTAGTCGTGGCGTACCTTGAACGCACTTAGCATTTCTTGTACGCAATCTTGGCTGCCATTAAGCGCGGCTTCGGCTGCGTATTGTGAAATAGACGTTGGGTTAGACGTACTTTGCGATTGAATTTTCTTCATCGCTTTCACTAAGGCTTCTGGGCCAGCAATGTAACCAATGCGCCAGCCTGTCATGCTATAAGCTTTCGACACACCGTTCATTACGATGGTGCGGTCATACAGTTCTGGGCATACCGTTAGAATATTGTGGAATCCGCCTTCGGCCCAAAGTATGTGTTCGTACATATCGTCTGTTGCGACTAATACGTTCGGGAACTTAAGAAGAACGATTGCTAGTGCTTTTAATTCGGCTTCGGTATAAGCAACGCCTGAAGGGTTGCTTGGGCTGTTTAATACGACCAGTTTGGTTTTTGGCGTGATAGCGGCTTCTAATTGCTCTGCCGTTATTTTAAAACGATTAGCTTGTTCGGTTTCTACAATGACCGGCGTGCCTTCGGCAATACGCACCATGTCTGGATACGAAACCCAATAAGGTGCAGGAATCACTACTTCATCACCGGCATTTAATAACGCTAATGCCATATTAAAGAAGCTTTGCTTACCACCACAGGATACCAAAATTTGATTAGGTTCGTAGCTAAGGCCGTTATCGCGTTGGAACTTGTCGATAATGGCTTTCTTTAAAGAAGGTGTGCCATCAACGGCAGTGTATTTGGTAAAGCCATTTTCGAGTGCCTTAATAGCAGCATCTTTAATGTGTTTAGGTGTGTCAAAATCAGGCTCGCCGGCGCCTAAGCCAATAATATCTTTACCGGCAGCACGCAACTCGGCAGCACGGTTAGTGACTGCTAGCGTTGGAGATGGTTTAATATTTTGTACGCGATCAGACAATTGAAGATCCAAGATCTTTTCCTCTAAAAACAGCTATAAAAGTAGTTACCCTAAGCACAATACCGCCTTATTTGGCTAAATATCAAACGATTAAGGTGGTTTTAGATGTTAACTGCGGCATTATACGCAAAAAAAATGTAATTTTAAGTCTTTCGATCAAATCATCTCTACAAACATTAAAAATTCGATTTTTTTGGTCTTTATATGAAAGGTAGTCTTTAAGTCTGCAGGATATAGGTTAGAATGCTGATGTTAAAAATAGCTAATCGGTTGATATCTTTGGTGATTTGGTGTCCCAGATTTCAGTTATTTCATCACCCAGAATTACGGTACTAGTACAGCACTAGTGCAACACTATTTCAGCACTATTTCAGCACTATTTCAGCACAGAGTCAGGATAATAAAATGAGTGAAAAAAATTTGGCTACTACCCATGATCATGACCATGACCATGACCATGACCATGACCATGACCATGAAAGAGATGAAATAGATCTCTTGGATCTGATTAAAAATATTTGGTCTCAGCGAGGTCTAATTATTGGCACTATGTTGATTTCAGTACTTGGTGTGCTTTCTTTTCATTTTGCCAAAGCTTCTTTTTCAACCGCACAAAGTATTGATTATCCTATCTCTATCTCATTTATTAAAGAAAATAGTTATAGCTACCCTAGTGGTGTTGCTTTTTCACCTCGTGATTTAATTACCAATGATGTTTTACAAAATACTCTTGTTGAATTGGGACTAGAGTTAGGTGTTGATAAACTAGGAAAAGCAATTGATGTTAAGTCTTCTAATAGCATCTTAAAACAAGCTGAACTTAAATTGTCGGCTTTATTAGAAAATGCTAAAACTCCTGATGATATTCGGTTGCAGGCTGAAGAAAATTTACATGATCTTCGTGAGCTCGGGCGCGGTTATGTTACGTTAACTTTAGATTTGTCTAATTTAAGTATAACTGCTCAGCAAGGTGTACTATTGCTTGAGACTGCGGTTAATGAATGGGCGAGTTTGTCTATCGATCGAGGTTTGATGAATACTGACATTTCTCGCCCGCTAATCCCATTTGCAATTAAAGATGGCAGTAACTTAATTGATAATTATGATCAGGCGGCTAGTTATTTACGTTCGTTAAACGCGGCGGTAGATCAATTAGCGGGATTAAGTGGCTCGGGCAGCTTGGTTGTTAATAATATGAGTGTTGAAGATTTGCGCCGCCGCTTGAATGCACTAGGTGATCGTGATATTGGCCCGCTGCGTGGCTTTGCTTATTCTAATTCTGATACCCTATCCAATTCAGATTTGGCAATTCAAGTGCGCTTGTTTGCACGCCAGCGATTATTAGATTTAGAACATATTCGATTAATAAAACTTATCGGTTCTTATGATTTGGCGGTGGAGCAGCTTGGATCTAATATCAAACAGCAGCAATATCCTGGTGCTTCTGAAGGCAGTAGTCAAGGTAGCTCAGCCCAGTTCGATAAGTCTTTTTTAGATTCTTTAATCCAGTTAGGAACAAAATTAAGCGCAGTAGATACACGAAAGCTATTGTTTGATCGTAGAATGGAAGCGGTTGATCAATTATTAAACTTAGAAAAAGAAATTTCTATTCTTAAAGGTGCTTCTGAAGATAAAGTAATTAGTATTAATCCTGTCGATATTTTACAAGGGGCATTGGTCAAAATTAAAGATGACCTTAATGAGGTGCAGGTAAATATTGGTCAATTTGTTGATGCTATTCGAGAAATTACTTTGAATAGCAACTCACAGGTCTATATTGCAAACTCTGCCCCTCAAGTCCGTGGTGGTTTGATGCAGATGGCCCCTAACTTTGTTAAGTTCATAGTACTAAGCGCAATTCTAGGCTTGTTCTTAGGCGTATTTGTTGCGCTAATCCGTTCGGCACTGCTTAAAAGTAAATAAAAAAACACAAACTAGATTGAGCACAAATAGCGCTTTATGAAAGATAAAAAATTTGAGCTTAAATCAAAATATCAGCCTGCGGGTGATCAGCCTAGTGCGATCAAGGGGCTGATTGACGGTTTGGAAGACGGGTTGTTGCGTCAAACATTGTTAGGCGTAACGGGCTCGGGTAAAACTTTTACCATGGCGAATATCATTGCAGAGCAGCAACGCCCTGCATTGATTATGGCCCATAACAAAACACTGGCGGCGCAGTTATACGGGGAGTTTAAAGAGTTCTTTCCAAATAATGCCGTCGGTTATTTTGTGTCTTACTACGATTATTACCAGCCTGAAGCGTATGTTGCGGCATCCGATACCTTTATTGATAAGGATGCGTCGGTTAACGAACACATCGAGCAAATGCGTCTTTCGGCGACCAAGTCTTTATTAGAGCGCCGTGACGTTGTAATCATCGCCAGTGTGTCTTCTATTTATGGTTTGGGTGATCCTGAATCGTATTTAAAGATGATGCTGCATCTTGAGGTGGGTGATCAGATTGATCAGCGGACTGTGTTGAAGCGCCTTGCTGAATTGCAGTATGTTCGCAACGATATGGATTTTCATCGGGGTAATTACCGTGTCCGTGGTGATGTGATTGATATCTTTCCTGCGGAATCCGATGATGAAGGCATTCGAATTGAGTTGTTTGATGATGAAGTCGAGCAGATCAGTCAGTTTGACCCATTAACAGGGCATATTGTTCAGCGCTTAGCGCGTGCCACGATTTATCCTAAAACTCACTATGTGACGCCGCGCCAGACCATTCTAGATGCGATAGATCATATTGAAATCGAGCTAGAAGACCGAATTAAGCAGTTTAAAGATAATAACTTGTTGGTTGAAGCGCAGCGTATTGAGCAGCGCACTCGTTATGATCTTGAGATGATGCGCGAGCTTGGGTACTGCTCGGGTATTGAAAACTATTCACGTTATCTTTCGGGTCGTGATTCGGGAAATGCACCGCCTACCTTGTTTGATTATTTACCTGATGATGCCTTGGTGTTTGTGGATGAGTCGCACGTTTCAATTCCGCAAATTGGTGCCATGTATCGAGGTGACCGCTCTCGCAAAGAGAATTTAGTGCAGTTTGGTTTTCGTTTACCGTCTGCGCTTGATAATCGTCCAATGAAGTTTGAAGAGTGGGAATCGATTGTTCCGCAGACGATTTTTGTCTCTGCAACCCCCGGTCCTTACGAAAACGAGCATGCGGATAAAGTGGTCGAGCAGGTAGTACGACCTACAGGTCTGCTAGATCCTATTATTGAAGTGAGGCCTGCCGCAGGTGATCCTACTAAGGGAACTGTGAGTCAGGTTGATGATGTATTAGGGGAAATTAATATTCGTGCTCCTAAGGGGGAGCGCGTATTAATTACCGTGCTGACTAAGCGCATGGCAGAAGATCTGACGGATTATTTGTTAGAGCATGATGTGCGTGTGCGTTATTTGCACTCTGATATTGATACCGTAGAGCGTGTCGAGATTATTCGAGATTTACGCTTGGGCGAGTTCGATGTTTTGGTCGGTATTAACTTACTGCGTGAAGGCTTGGATATTCCTGAAGTCTCTTTGGTGGCGATTTTTGATGCCGATAAAGAAGGCTTTTTACGCAGTGAGCGTTCACTGATTCAGACGATTGGCCGTGCGGCGCGTAACTTGAATGGTATTGCGATTCTTTATGCTGATAAAGAAACGGATTCGATGAAGAAAGCGATGGGTGAAACCAAGCGCCGTCGCATTAAGCAGCAAGCTCATAACGAAGCTCAGGGTATTGTACCGTTTGGTGTGACCAAGTCGGTTGAAGATATTCTTCAAGCGGCAGTAGCTCCGGGTGGCCGAGCTAATCGAGATAAAAAAGGACGTAATGATAAGCGTTCGTTGCAGCAGCAAGTTGCAGAGGGTAGTGCTACTTATCTAGCAGAAGCTGCGCGTTTAACCCCGCCTCAAATTGCCAAGCGCATGTCTGAAATTGAAGATGAGATGTATATGGCAGCTAAAGAGTTGAAATTTGAGCATGCGGCGCAATTGCGTGATGAGTTGCATGAATTGAAAGCGTTAATGATTAAAAATAGTTAATTATTGACGTATTTAGTACGGGGGCTACTTGACCGTTCTGGTCCTTCTATCTTAACCCCTTCGCTTTCTAGTCATGCTATTGTCGTATTTTACCTAGTTGGCTTTTTTTGTCCTGACGATTGGAGTGAATAGCTTAAAAGCACAACTAGGTGGTTGTCAGTGAGTATTCATTCACTCTATAGTAGTGCCCTATAAAAAATAATAACAATATCATCAAGGTGTAAACATGAAGCGAACTCTTGCCAGTCGGTGCTTTTTCTCGATACTGCTATTTTTAACTCTGCCTATTTCTGCATCAGCGTTGACGATTGGTGGCTATGAAATTCCTCAAATTATTCCTGCTACCAGTCAGCATGCTGAGTTAAAACTAAATGGCGCATCGATGAGAATTCTATACGGTGTTGTCGATACTTATATCGGTAAGCTTTATCTTGAAAATCCTGCCACCGATCCTGACGAAATTATTGAAGCTGATGAATTCAAACGAATGGTTTTTAAAATTGTTATGAAGCGTGTAAGTGGACGACGTATTGCTAAGGCGATGTATGAAGCCTTGCAGTTGAATGTTTCTGCTGAACAGGCTCTTAAGCTTGAAGATCGATTGCAGTCTCTGGTTGAAATGTTTGATCGCAGTTTGAAAAAAGGCCAAGAGAGCTATGTCGAATGGGCTCCTGGGGAAGGTACTCGTGTTGTGATAAACGATGAGCTTAAAGGCGTTATTCCTGGCAAAGACTTGTATGATTCGCTGTTAAAAATATGGATTGGCGAGAATCCCGTGGGTAGTACTTTTAAACTCCAGGTTTTAGGGGTAGAGGAGTATCAGGCGCCTAGATCTATGCGTAGAAGAGGGCGTCGTTAATTTTTATTCGCTAATGGTAAGGCGACACGGTAAAATTTCATCTTTGTAATTCTGGAGTGCAAGCATGAAGCTGGGCGATATTTCAGTATCCTACGTCGAAATTTTACGTAAGGCCATGCTTGCATTTGATAGTAATCCGCAATTAATCTTGCAGCAGTTTGGGTTAACCGAAGTCACGATGGCTTCGCCAGACGCTCGTATCAGTATTCCGCGCTTTATGCGTTTGGGCTTCGCCAGTATTCAGTATTCGCAAAAACCCTGGCTTGGCTTAGAAATGGGTGTTCAAACCAGTGCGACTAATCTTGGTATTGCAGGTTTAATGGCGCTATCGGCGTCAGATCTGAAAGCCGCTTGTAAAAGCATTTGTCACTATGAATTATTGAGTAGTTACAATACCCGTGGCCAATCAGCATTTTATGTGTCTGAAGGCTTTGGTATTGCTCAGTTTTATTCGATTAGCCCATACAATAATTTTAATTTATTTGTCGTTGATTCGGTATTGTCCGGCTGGTATCGCTTAATTAAGTGGCTAACGGGGCAAGACGATTGTATTGAGGCAATGTGTTTTGAGTTCGATGAGCCAGAATACAGTCAGGCTTATAGCGAGTACTTTGCTTGTGAGGTGCGTTTTTCTCAGCCTTATAATGGCGTTATTATTAAACCTCATGCGTTAGATTATAAAATCTTGCACGGTTGTGCTTCGACTTATGAGTTATTAAAGCGACAAGCGGACTCAGATCTCGAAAAGGCTCGTATGGGTTTAAATTTTAGCGAGAAAGTGGCTAGAGTCATTACGCCGTTATTGAGTGGTTCTACCCCTACGCTTGATCAAGTCGCTGAGCAATTGAATATGGCGCCTTGGACTGTGCGTCGTAAGTTGGTCGCTGAGGGGGTAACGTTTCAGGAAGTCTTGAACGATACTCGCCGAGATCTAGCGGTGAGTTACGTAAAGGATACTGCGTTTACTTTGGGGGAGATTGCCTACCTGTTGGGCTTTGGCTCTCCAACCGCTTTTCAGCGTGCTTTTAAGCGTTGGACGAGAGTTGCCCCAGGTAGTTACCGACATGATGCTAGTGATCAATAGGTTAAACTCGCGATCATTTTTTCTAGCCTTATTACATTTCCGTTGCGTCATCCGCATCGTCTTCATAATCGTCTAGGTGTGTTGTCATTAAATCTTCTTCGTATTCCATCATAATTGATGTCCTCTTTTTTTCTTATTAAGTGTTTTTAATACCCGCCTTTATATTTTCAGATTAATTTCTGCTTATAAATATTGGGTAGGGCTGTAGATTAATCTACGAATGTGACAGTTTTGTGAAAAATTCTGCAATGAAAAGCAAAGCAGTAATATTCTATGCAATACAGTTCAGTACAAGCAGTTCGCTACAAAAGTGCGCTGTCTTTTTCAGGGTAGTTTTAAAATTGATTTGAACGATGATTTAAATAACAGCAGGCTTGAGGCAGAGTCATTAAATATTTAACTAAAAAATCAACATAGGTATTTAATGAGATTTAAAGCTATTGCTTCAAATTGTCTGTCAAGATTGAGATTATTTACTTCAGGTTTAATAATTAAGAGTTGTAGCTAAAGAGGGGGTACTTAAATTACGTATTAAATGCAAATTGTGTATTAAATGGCGGACTGGACGAGACTCGAACTCGCGACCCCTGGCGTGACAGGCCAGTATTCTAACCAACTGAACTACCAGTCCGCATAATACAACTTTCTAACGTTTTTCTACCGCTTTCTTTCTACCAAATATAACATGTTGTTATAATTGGTGGGTGATGACGGGATCGAACCGCCGACATCCACCTTGTAAGGGTGGCGCTCTCCCAGCTGAGCTAATCACCCAGTCTTGTTTCAGCGAGGTGCATTCTACATTTATCTCAGGATGTGTCAAACGTTTATTTTAAAAAAGTTTAACTTTTTCAGTAGCTTGCGTGAAAAGCAGGGTTTAACCCGCTGCTTTTTCTGCAATTGCTCGTTGTTTAGCCAACTTCTTTTCTTTCTTCTGTTCACCAATCACTAATAAGCACGGAGTAAGTACTAGGGTGAGGATGGTCGCGAAGGTTAATCCACCCGCAATCGCTGTTGAAAGTTGTGTCCACCATTGAGATGACGGTGCACCCGCCGTCACGTGATTATGAATTAAATCGATGTTCCACTGAAAGACCATAGGGATCAAACCTAATACCGTTGTCACGGCGGTTAATAAAACAGGGCGTAAACGCTGTGCACCTGTTCTAAGCGCTGCATCAATAGCGGGTACACCTTCTTTAATCAGTTGGTTGAAGGTATCAATGAGTACAATGTTATTGTTCACCACAATCCCTGCTAAAGCGATGACGCCCATTCCGCTCATTACGACACCAAAGGGTTCACCTAATAAGAGTAAACCGATTAATACGCCGACAATCGATAATACGATGGCGCTTAGAATTAATCCTGCGTGGTAGAAGCTATTAAATTGCGTCACTAATATGGTTAGCATTAAGAAAATGGCGATAAAAAAGGCTTTTACTAAGAAACCGCCCGTTTCTCCCATTTGCTCGAAGTCTCCCCTGAATTTCATATCGATGCCATCGGCCCAGGTTTCTTCTTTTAAAAGGTTACCTAGCTCTTCGATTTTTGCGGCGCTATTTATACCTTCTTTCACATTGGCTAATAAACGATAACGACGTTTACCATCAATACGAATCAAGTTGCTGACTTGTTGTACAGCATTACGCTGCATAAAGTTTGAGATAGGGGTCAAACCGGATGCTGTACTGATGTTGATGCTATTAAACTGATCAATGGTGCGGTTTTCTGATGGGTAACGTAGGCTAATTTCGACTTCGTCATCAGTATAGTCTGGGCGAAAACTTCCAACTTTTAAACCACCTGTGATCATTCTAATCATAGACCCAGCGGTGGCAATGTCAGCGCCATAGCGACTAGCACTTTCACGATCAATATCCAGTTCCCATGAAATACCATCTAAAGGAAGATCGTCACGAATATCTTTTAGACCTGGGTCTTTTTGGAATATTTCATTGGCCTTGTGAATTGCTTTAATCAAGTCTTCTGCGCTATCAGATGTTACCTGTAGCTGTATGTCAGCACCTGCAGCAGGGCCTCCGGCTTTCTTTTGGGTTTCAACAATAATGCCAGCCAAGTCGCGAGTACGGTATTCGATGTCTGCTAATATTTCATCGGCCGAACGGCGGTGTTCCCAGTTGGACAGTTCTACTTGGATTCGACCAATGAGATCGGGTGCCGAATCGTTAGGCGCTTTAATGAAGGTAGAGGTATAAATGGATTCTACTTCGGCCATATCAAATATTTTACGCTCAACCTGGGCCACTAGGTCATCACGCTCGGCCAGTGAGAGATTCCCCCTTGCTCGGATGTCGACTAGACCAATATCGGAATCGACGTCAGGAAAGAACTCAACGCCATGCCCCATTTCTCCATAAACAAAAACGGTCACAAATAAAGCGGCCACTGCCCCCATAAATATCTGGCGTGGGCGCATTAGTGCGAGTTTTAAAAAGTGGATATAGCGGCCCGTAAATCCGGGAACTTCATCAAAATGACCGGCTTCGGCCGCCTTCATTGTGGCGAGGCTCGCTTCATTATGGTCACCACTTTTACCGATAACGGTGCCCAGCGTTGGCACGACAATTAATGCCATGATTAAAGACGCGGAGAGTGTGAATAGCAGTGTGAGCGGCAGAAACATCATAAAGTCGCCGGTTGTGCCTGGCCAAAATAACAAAGGAAAGAATACGGCAAGAGTCGTTGCTGTCGATGCAATAATGGGCCAAGCCATGCGTTTAGCGGCTTCGCTATAGGCATAAAATTTATGAGCACCTTCGGCCATGCGTCGATCGGCGTATTCGGTAACCACAATTGCGCCATCCACCAGCATCCCAACACTCAGGATAAGCGAGAATAATACGACCATATTGAGGGTGTAACCCATTGCATCAAGCAATAAAATGCCGATTAAGAACGAGCCAGGAATCGCTAGGCCTACCATAGTCGCTGAACGTAAGCCTAGGCTGCCTAGTACAATGATCATTACTAAGATAGTCGCGACTAAAACGTTATTGAAAAGATCATTGAGCATGTCTCTGATGTTTTTCGATTCGTCTTGGCTGTAACTAACTTCGATGCCAGTAGGTAATTGGTCTTTCGCTTGATCTAGAATGTACTTTACCTGATCAAGGGTTTCGATAATGTTTGAACCAATGCGCTTTTTGACTTCAAGTACCACCGCGCTTTTGCCATTGATTCGAGCAATATCTTTGCGGTCTTTATAGGCAAGGCGACCAACAGCAATATCACGAAATTTAACAACGTCGTCTCCCACGGCTTTGACAGGCATATTGAGAATGTCATTCACATCTTCAATTAACCCCGGCACTTTTACCGAGAAACGGCCTGCGCCGGTATCTAAATCACCTGCTGCGACCAGTTGGTTGTTATTGCCTACTAGAGTCGCGAGTTGTGCAAAAGAAAGGTTGTAGTTGTCCATTCGGGCAGGGTCTACAATAATTTCTGCCAGCTCTTCACGCTTGCCGACAATTTCAGCCCCGAGTACACCGGGGAGGGTTTCAATCGCTTCTTGCAGCTTGTTGGCGCTGGCGTAGAGAACACTTTCGTCAACATCACCCGAAAGGGTCACGATCATTACCGGAAACAAGGCAACGTTGACTTCTTTTACTAAGGGTTCGTCGCTATCTTTGGGGAGTTCTTTTTTGGCGGTATCAACGCGCTCGCGCACGTCAATTAAGGCTTGATCAATATCCATGTCGCCATAGAACTCAAGCATCACGGATAGGTGGCCTTGGGAGGCGGTGCTGATCATCTCTTTTAAACCGTCTAAAGACTTTAATTCTGTTTCTAGTGGTTTGTAGATAAGGCGGTCGGCATCTTCTGGAGAAATACCTTCGTGACCCACGGATACATAAACAATGGGAACCTGAATGTCGGGATTACTTTCTTTCGGAATCGTGATTGTGGTGATGATTCCGACGATCATAATTAATGTAAATAACATCAAGATCGTTCGGGAGCGATGAAGTGCCGCGTCGATAAGGTTATTCATTGACGGTACCCGAATTATTTATCAAGGCAGGGTCATTAATCAAAGAAGGCTCATTGCTTCCTGTCGTACTGTCTTGCTTGTTTTCTTCGGCTTTTTTATAGACAGGGTTCACTTCTTCGCCGTATTCAACATAGCCTTGGCCCACAGTGATCACTTGAGTTTCTTCTTCTAAGCCGGTGATCCAAATACCGGTATTTTCAGCTTTCAGTATGTTGATACTATGGAATACCACCTTGTTATCGGGAGTAATGCCTTTTATGCCTAAGTGTCCTTGATCATTAAGAATCAATAGAGAAGGGGAAATGTTGTGTGCAAACTGCTTAGGCTGAGGAATTAATAATTTTGCCGTTAAACCGCTGGTCATTGCGCCAGAAGGATTAACTACTTCCACTTCGATGGGGAAGGTGCGGGTTTGGCTATCGGCTTCGGCTGCTATAAAACGAATGCGTCCCTGTATAATATCGCCTGTTACTAATACGGCTTCTGCACGATCGCCAATGTTAATAAACGACGCGTCTTTTTCGGCAGCATTACCTATGACCAGGTAGGGAGAAAAGTCTAAGATTTTTAGAATATCGACATTCTCTTTAACATAATCACCACGCTCAACGTAACGCTGGTCGACAATACCATCAAAGGGGGCGGTTATACGGCTGGCCTGTAGATTAATTTTTGCGTTGGTTAAATCGGCTTTGGCATTGGCGAGTGCGGTTTCTGCTTGAGCGAGCTGAGACTCATTGTATAAGCCTTTTTTGACCAATTTTTTGGCACTATCAAACTCTAATTGATATTGACGCAAGCTGGCTTGTGTTTGCTCTACACGGGCAGGCCAGTCACGAGCATCCAGTTCAACAATTAAGTCACCTTGTTTAACGCGTTCGCCTTTTTGCTTGTGAATGGCTTTTACAGTGCTGCGAATTTCAGATTTTAAAACGACGCTGCGATTGGCGGCGGTTTTGCCTGATACTGTAATCGAACGTTCGACCAGGGTGCCTTGCATGCGTTCTACCTGAACTTTTCGTAAACCTTCATCCATTACCAGAGGGCGAGGATTGTTGTACTCTTCCGCTTCACTGCTTAGACCGATGATGATCCAGCCGGTAAGTATAAAAATTAGAACAAGGGCTAATATATGCCCTCGATTTAAGTGGATAGTCATTATATTTATGTCCGCTTTGTATCAGAGTCAGTGCTCTAGCTTTTACTGAGCGCAGCAATAATTACAGCTATTGACCATAGCCACAAGAATTTTTAACAGATTTAGGTCAAACGGACTGTTATCAAAAATAGAACAAATAAAGGTTTTAGAGGGCTTAGCTTCGGATTGCACGTCAATGTGCGTATACTGGCGCCAGTTTAAACCTCTCTATTGATGTGAGCAGAAAAAATTATGGTTTTGGTACGTTTAAAAGGTGCTTGTTTAGCATTTGGTAATCAAGTTTTATTAAATAAAGTTGATCTCGACATTAATGCTGGCGAGCGCGTTTGTGTTCTTGGCCGCAATGGCGAAGGCAAATCCACTTTATTGAAGATATTAGACAAGCAAATTAAGCCGGATGAAGGCTTGGTTCAGCATAGCGATACAGTCAAAATTGCCGCTTTACAGCAAGAACTGCCCGTTACTGATCCTCAAACTGTATATGAGGTCGTAGCTTCGGGGTTGGGAGAGTTGGGTAATACAATTTCTGAATATCATGATGAAGTGCTTAAAGGCGAGCATGTTGATCTCGTAAAACTTGAACGACTGCAGCATGTGATTGAAGCGAACGATGGCTGGTTATGGCAGCAAAAGGTTGATTCAATTCTAGATCGTTTGGATTTACCGGGCGATGCAGCGTTTGATTCTATGTCGGGGGGGTGGCAGCGTCGTGTGATGTTGGCACAAGCGTTGGTATCAGAACCGGATCTGTTGATTCTGGATGAGCCAACCAACCACATGGATATAGCAACCATCCGTTGGTTAGAAGAACAACTGGTGCAATTTAAAGGCACGTTATTGTTTATCAGTCACGACCGTGCATTCGTACAAGCCTTATCAACGCGTATTATCGAGTTGGATCGCGGCAGTATTTATTCTTGGAAGGGCACTTATCAGGGCTTTATTGAGCATCAAGAGCAGCGCCTTGCTGCAGAAGAAGTGCAAAACGCCTTATTTGATAAGCGGTTAGCGGAAGAGGAAGTCTGGATTCGCCAGGGGGTTAAAGCCCGTCGTACGCGTAACGAAGGCCGCGTTGAACGCTTAAAAGAGATGCGTAATCAGCGCAGCGCTCGTCGCGAACGCCAAGGTAACGTATCGCTGTCGATGAATTCTGCAGAGAGCTCTGGCAAGAATGTATTTGAGCTTGAGAATGTTTCGTTTGGTTTTGACTTGCCCTTTGAAAAGAGTACCGGCAATCAGCGTAAAGAAATCGTTCGTAACTTTACCAGTGTGGTGATGCGTGGTGATCGTATTGGTCTTGTTGGCCCGAATGGCGCTGGCAAAAGTACCGTGATGAAACTGTTATTGGAACAGATCAAACCAGAGGCCGGTACGATTAAAGTCGGCACTAAGTTAGATGTTGCCTATTTTGATCAGTCTCGTAGTTTGCTGGATCTGGAAAAATCCGTTGCTGAGAACGTTGGTGATGGCAAAGACGAAGTCGAGGTCGATGGTCGCTCGCGCCACATTCTAGGTTACTTACAAGACTTCTTATTTGAACCTGCACGTGCCCGTACTCCGGTAAAATCACTGTCTGGTGGTGAACGTAACCGCGTACTGTTGGCAAAGTTGTTCTTGAAACCGTGTAATTTATTGATTATGGATGAGCCGACCAACGATTTGGACGTAGAAACGTTGGAGTTATTGGAAGAAAAGCTGGTGGAATATGATGCGACTTTATTATTGGTCAGCCACGATCGAGCTTTCTTAGATAACGTTGTGACTCAGCTTTGGGTATTTGATGGTCAAGGCAATATTGATGAGCAAGTGGGTGGTTATTCTGAATGGGAAATTCGTAATAAAGAAACGAAAGCGAAATTAGATGCTTCGGTTAAGTCGGGTGCGAAGAAAGCAAAAGCGCCTTCACAAGCCAAAAGCCAAAAAGCGGCCACTGTTGTAGTGGAGCCTAAAGCCCCAGCAAAAAAACTCAGCTATAAACTTCAGCGCGAGCTGGATGAGCTGCCAAAACAGATTGAAACCCTAGAAGCGAAGCAAGCAGAGCTAGGTATTGAAACGGGCAGTGCGGACTTTTATCAGAAAGATAATGATTATGTTTCGTCTAAGCTAGATGAACTGCAGGCTATTGAGCAGCAATTAGAAGCTTTAGAAGAGCGCTGGTTAGAGCTAGAGGAAATGGCAGGATGAGCCCAATAGTCATTGTTGTTCTTATTATTCTAGCGGTATTTGGTTCAGTCGCAATGCTGAAGCCCAGTCCACGTCAGCAGCGATTAGCTAAATTGCGTATGGATGCAATCAAGCTAGGACTGCACGTTAAGCTTGAAACGTTCAAAACGGATAGTAAGAAGATGGGAGTGCGCGACGATATCGTCGCCACTCGCTATGAACGTTTTGTGCCAGAAATTAAGAGTCATGCGCTGCGTTGGAGTGTTGTACGACAGGCTGGCTGGGAGCAAGAAGGCTTACCAGAAGGGTGGAGCTGGAATAATAACAATCAACGCCCTGATTTAAAGAAGCTGTGTGAGTTGCTAGCGAAGGTCGGAGATGATGTTCGTGTGGTTGAAGTTTATGACAATCGTGCCAGCATTTTAACGATTGAAAGTAAAACCAGTGTGGCAGAACAGATAAATCAGTGGGTTGCACAAGCGCAACCACTGTAAAACGCTAGTATAGGTAAAACTCTAATGTGGGTCGTCCTTCAGGGCGACAGAGAGTTAAAAGACACTTGCACTGCGGTTGTTAGCCTAAAGGCTAACCTACTTTGTATGTGTGTTTGTCTAATCCACGTCTGCTTAACTACACGATTAAAAATCGTGTAGTGCAACAATTTCTTCTAAATGATCAACAATACGTTCGCTATAGCTTGTGACTAAAAACGGCACGGTATTCTCGTTGTAGTTTTTAATCGAACGTTCTATGAAATTCCACTTGCTATCAATTGAGCGCAAGATGCCACGACTATCAGTGGTATCAATTTGAGCTTGTAAACTTGTGAAATCTTGTCCAAACGCAGTAGCCATTTGATCGAGTGTTCTTTCGTAAGAGCCCATGAAAACCTGACCTAGGTTGGATGTGCCTCTGGCTGAATACTGAGATGTTATTTCAGAAATAGTAACTGATAGGGTACGCGCTACTTCAACGGCTTTAACAGGCTTGGTTCCCGTGCTGATCTCTGTATCGATATACGCTTTCGATAATGATTTAAGCAATACGGTATGGGATTTCCCCATTTCATCGACTAAACGGACATTGGGAAAGCCTTTTTTCTCCATGTCACCATAGTTAATGTTAATTAATTTATTAAACTCATTCCAATTAGTATCGACTTCGCTTAATGAATCGCTGATACCTTCAGCGGCGGGTAGAGCCTTGGCTTCTGCTAGGGTCGTTTCAAACTCTGCTAGGTTCTCGAGAACTTTTTTTCCGTACTTCGTGTCAGCATCTAGCCCTGAGTACATATAAAAGTTAGTCATAAGTCCCGTCGACAGTAATCGTAATTTATGAACATTACTTAATAATTCTTGAGGTGTCGCTGAGGCTTGGAATGTAAGCACAGACAGTACGATAAGAAGTAAACTTCTAATTTTTTGTAAAGTTATCATGGCATCCACATTAATTATTTATATTTATTTGTGTACTACTAACGCTTTCATACTAAGGAAAATAAGGTGTATTCCATAGGGGTAGTTACAAAAGGTAACAAAAAACTTGAAAACCCAGCTGATTGTACTAGAAGGGCGTTTTTAAAGGTTGTGATTGTTAATATTGTGATTGTTAATATAAAGGCAAATATAAAGGCAAATATAAAGGCAAATAGGCTATTGAAACTGCAGTTGTATCAGAATTTCTTCGATTATTACCTCTGGTCGTCACTATTTTGCTACAAAGTTGTTCCAAGTTTAGAAAAAGAGCTATTCTTCTGCGAGCAATAGCGACATCCTCTTGACTTTTTCAAGGCTTTCGCGGATTGTGTTCGACTAGATTCAAACGGTCGTATGAATTGTCTGTTTTTTAGACGATTAGCCGTTATCTCAGTGCAAGAAGCTGCTTTAGTATTTCGCTTCTGCAGTTATTTAGCTAACCCTACGTGGAGATCATTTGATGATTTACGACGGTACAGCCATCACGGTGAAGATGATTGAAGACGGCATTGCCGAACTAAACTTCAATCTTGATGGAGAGTCTGTTAACAAGTTTAACCGTGTGACTCTTGAAGATTTAAAAGCGGCAACTGCTGCCATTAAAGGCAACAGCGACGTTAAAGGTGTTTTAGTAACCTCTGGTAAAGATTGCTTTATCGTAGGTGCTGATATCACTGAATTCGGCGATGCATTCAAGCTTCCTGAAGAAGAAATTGTTGAGTGGATTCTATCTGGCAACGAAATTTTCAATGCGATTGAAGATTTGCCAGTGCCTACTCTTACGGCTATCAACGGTATTGCGTTGGGTGGCGGTTTCGAAATGTGCTTATCGACTGACTTCCGAGTTATGTCTGAGAAAGCTAAAGTAGGTTTGCCAGAAGTTAAGCTAGGCCTTATGCCTGGTTTCGGCGGTACAGTTCGTCTGTCTCGTGTAATTGGTGCCGATAATGCGATCGAATGGATCTGCATGGGCGCTGAGAACCGTGCGGATAAAGCTCTGAAAATGGGCGCTGTTGACGCTGTAGTAGCTCCTGAAGCTCTACGTGAACAGTCTATCGCTATGCTTAAGTCTGCCATTGCTGGTGAACTTAACTATGAAGCACGTCGCGCTGTTAAGACTGGTAAAGGTCTTTTGAACTCGATGGAAAGTATGATGGTTTTCGAAACTGCTAAAGGTTTCGTTAAAGGTCAGACTAAGGGTCATTACCCTGCACCAATCGAAGCGATCAAGGTTATGCAAAAGCATCACAACCTTACTCGTGATAAAGCACTTGCTGTTGAAGCAAAAGGTTTCGCTAAGCTAGCTAAGACGACTGAGTCTCAAGCACTTATCGGTTTGTTCAATAACGATCAGTTGTTGAAGAAAAAAGCCAAAGAATACGATGCCATTGCTAAGCCTACAAACAAGGCTGCAGTATTGGGTGCGGGTATTATGGGTGGTGGTATCGCTTATATTTCTGCACTTAAAGGCACGCCAATCCTAATGAAAGATATCGCAGAAGCGGGTATCGAGTTAGGTTTGACTGAAGCAAACAAGCTTCTTTCTAAGCGCGTTGAGCGTAAGAAAATGAAGCCTCTTCAAATGGGTGAAGCGCTTAACCGCATCCGTCCTACTTTGTCTTATGCAGAGTTTGGTGACGTTGATGTTGTTGTTGAAGCGGTTGTTGAAAACCCTAAAGTTAAGGGCATCGTTTTAGCAGAAGTTGAACAGCATGTTGGCGAAAACGCTATCATCGCTTCTAACACTTCTACTATCTCTATCGATTTCCTAGCGAAGAGCGTTAAGCGTCCTGAAAACTTCTTGGGTATGCACTTCTTTAACCCAGTACACATGATGCCTCTTGTAGAAATCATCCGTGGTGAGAAGACGTCTGACGAAGCCGTAGCAACGACTGTAGCTTATGCTAAGAAAATGGGTAAAACCCCAGTAGTTGTTAACGATTGCCCAGGTTTCTTGGTTAACCGTGTATTGTTCCCTTACTTCGGCGGTTTCGCTGGTTTATTGAAAGACGGTGCTGATTTCCGTCAAGTCGATAAAGTAATGGAGAAGTTCGGTTTCCCAATGGGTCCAGCATATTTAATGGATGTTGTGGGTATCGATACTGGTAAGCACGCTAACGACGTTATGGCTGAAGGCTTCCCAGAGCGTATGAAAGCTGACTTTACATCTGCTATGGATGTATTGTACGAAAATGGCTTCTACGGTCAGAAAAACAACAAGGGTTTCTACACCTATGTTGAAGATAAGAAAGGCAAGCCGAAGAAAGTTTTCGATGAGTCTATTCTTGAGTTGCTTGCACCTGTATTGGGCGAAGCACGTGAATTCGACGCTGAAGAAATCATTGCTCGCTGCATGATCCCAATGTGTAACGAAGTTGTTCGTTGTCTTGAAGAAGGCATCGTAGATACAGCTGCTGAAGCGGATATGGCTTTGGTATTTGGCGTTGGCTTCCCTCCATTCCGTGGTGGTGCTCTACGTTACATCGATACAGTTGGTCTTGCTAACTTCGTTGAACTTGCTGATAAGTACAAAGACATTAGCCCTCTATACCACGTGACTGACAAGATGCGTGAAATGGCTGCTAATGGCGAAAGCTACTTCGGTTAATTGACGAACGAGACTAGGAGAATACAAATGAGCTACGAAGATAATGATGTAGTTGTAATTGACGCTGTACGTTCACCGATGGGCCGTTCTCGTAACGGTTGTTTTCGCAACGTACGTGCTGAAGACATTTCTGCAAACCTAATTAACGCTCTTTTTGAGCGTAACCCTGGCGCGAAAGCATCTGAAGTTGAAGATGTGATCTGGGGTTGTGTAAACCAAACTTTGGAACAAGGTTTTAACGTTGCCCGTCAAATTTCTTTGATGACAGCGATTCCAAAAGAAGCGGCTGCACAAACTGTTAACCGTCTATGTGGTTCAGCTATGTCTGCAATCCACACTGCGGCACAAGCAATTCAGACTGGTAACGGCGATGTATTCGTTGTTGGTGGTGTTGAGCACATGGGTCACGTGAATATGCAGCATGGTTTCGACCATAACCCTGCATCTTCTAAGTACTCTGCTAAAGCATCTAACATGATGGGTCTTACGGCTGAAATGTTAGGTAAGATGCACGGTATTTCTCGTGCACAACAAGATGCTTTTGCTGAACGCTCTCACCGTCTTGCTCAAAAAGCGACTGACGAAGGCGATTTCAAAAATGAAATCGTTCCTATGTTTGGTCACGATGCAGATGGCAAGCAAGTTCTAGTTACTCAAGACGAAACTATTCGCCCTGAAACGACTTTAGAAACTTTGTCTAAGCTACGTCCAGCTTTCGATCCTGCGGGCGGTACTGTTACGGCAGCTACTTCTTCTCAGATCACTGATGGCGCAGCGGCTATGTTGCTTATGAGCGGCAAGAAAGCGAAAGAACTAGGTCTTAAGCCTCGTGCACGTATCAAAGCAATGGCTGTTGCCGGTTGTGATGCTGCGATCATGGGTTACGGTCCAGTACCTGCTACTAAAAAGGCACTTAAGCGTGCTGGCTTGACGGCAGCCGATATCGATTTCTGGGAATTGAACGAAGCATTCGCTGCTCAGTCTCTTCCTTGTGTTAAAGACCTTGGTCTTAAAGACAAAGCTGACGAAATCGTTAACATCCACGGTGGTGCGATCGCTCTTGGTCACCCACTAGGTTGTTCTGGTGCTCGTATCTCTACTACTTTGATCAACGTTCTTGAGCAGAAAGACGCTCAGTTCGGTGTTTCTACTATGTGTATCGGCATGGGTCAGGGTATTGCAACAGTTTGGGAGCGTTTGAAGTAATTTCTAATTTGAAATTATTCAAAGCTTTTGAATAAGTTGTAACAAAAAGCCGCTGTTCTCTTTAAGCAATTAAAGGGAGTAGCGGCTTTTTTGTGTATAGCAGAAAGTAGTTTTTCTGTTTGCATTAACTGTCTTTCCATATTAGATAAGGAGTTGTATATGGAATGGTCACAGTAAATTACGTTTGTTGGGATGCAATGTATCGTGTGGCAGGCTTTAATTGGTATTTTCTGACTTCTCCCAAGTGCAGTATTTAAAATTATTTTGGCAACAATCTTCGCCACAAGCCATTATCTCTCCATGGTCTAAATAGAGGATTCCACCATAATCAAATTTAAATCCTATGCTTTTATTCTTAATCGTAACCCATCCTTTTATTGAACAGCCTACAGTAGAGAATTCGTCATGTAGCTCTATTTGAGATATGGGCTTAGAAGTTGTCAATATATACTTTAGAGTGGAAACATCTATATCGTCACAATCATAATTGTTAACGTCTTTAAGTATGAAATCTGACTTTATATTGGTGAATTCCAGTTCAGGTTCATGGATATTTATTACTTTGCTTGAAGAGCATGCTAAAAGAAAGCATGTACTTAAAAGAGTTACGATAAATTTTCTCATATTATTTTTCCCTATGAATAGCATATGCTTTTAAAGCAGATGTGCCCTCTGATTTTTTCTCATCTTTATGTGCTACTTGCCCATGAGCATAAAGATCTTTGATGCTTAGTCCGTATAATGAAACAAGTTCATCGACTAACCAAAATAATGAGTTTAGTTGTAGTTTGTTTGGCGTTTCGTAAGTCTCGCTCTTTTGAGATATTACGCCGACAACTTCAATGCCTAAGGAGTCTAAGTTGTGGGGGAAGCGAGCTGGATAATCTTTTTTTAATTCATGTCTAGTAACTAGTTTAAACTTCTTCCCCCATCGAGTGTTTTTCATATGAAGAATGTTTTCTATTGCTTCAGCATCTGCCTTTTCGCATGATGAGTTAATTCTGCATTTGGAGTAAAGCTTGCCTACATGCCAGCATTGTTTATTTAAGCTAGCAGTTTGAAAAATTTTACCTGTCTCTGAAATAAGAAAATGAGTTCCTTCGGGTTTATTCTTCCAAGCATTTAATACTGATTGAGCATTATTTGAGCCAGTCCTATGTAGCACAATAGCGGTAATCGTACCTATAGGGGATTTTTCTATAGTAGGTCTGTGCTCTTTATGCACTTTTAAGTTGGTAATCCAACCGTCTTTATCTTTATTTAGCATTCATCTTTCCTTTGAGTAGAACATCCATTACTAAGCTCGAAAGCTAGTTTCAGAAGGCATAATATGCGTAGAGAGCTCAATTAGCAATTCGCCCGAGAGCCTCAGTTAAGCAGTTGTAGCCACTAAAAACTAAACTAAAGAACTGCTCACTTTACACTCTATCGTCAATTTATTGATTTCTAATTACACTTTTCTCTTGAGGTATTTTCTATAGAGTATTGGGTGAGGGGTTGCTGATGTTTGTATTATAATTTCTCAAGTTACAATAGAGTAGCTAAGGGATGTCTTGGAATAGAGAGCTACTGTCAGGTATAGTAATGCGATCAAGTAGGTGATCTGTTAGAATGTCCTGATAATCCAAACAATGTAAAAGTGAATAAATCATGACTGATGTAATTAACGAAGAAACGAATGATGAGATTGTCGAACGCAACTTTGACGATCGCACTGACGAAGACAAAGAAGCCTTTCTAACTCAAACTTGGTGTAATGCCTGTCAGGCAGTTGACTTGGGTATGATTGAGCCAAAAGAGTATGAATTAAACGGTGTGATTATCGTTGAAGGCAAGTGTGCTAAATGCGGTGAAGTTAGCTTGACTGAAGTGGCTGATGAGAGCACTGACGGTGAGTGGGAAGACGAGCGTTAATACGCTTTAATTTTTCAAGGCTTTAGATATTGAAAAGCGCATAGACTGTTAAGGTCGATGCGCTTTTTTTATGCATTTTATAAACGGCTTACTGATCGCGAACGATGTATTTGAAAATCTCAACCACTTGCTCTGGCGTTTCACAGACTGCCTGAGCAGCTGCATCAACTTCCTTAAGCGGGTGAGTAATCTTTGGGTCGTGCATAACAATTAAAGATTTATTCAAAGCTGCGGCATAGCCTGCATCAAACGCTGCGTTCCATTGCTTATACTTATCACCAAATCGAACGACAACGATGTCGGCATCGTTGATTAGTTTACGAGTGCGTAGGGCGTTGATTTTAGACGCTTTGTGATCTTTCCAAAAAGGATTCTCTTCAGCGCCTAGAATCATTTCGCCGCAATCATCACTGGCTTCGTGATTGGTATTTGGCCCAGATAACTCAATGCTTAATGCGGCTGCTTTAATACCTTCAGCAATGGTTTCACGCCAATCAGAATGAATCTCACCCGATAAATAAACTTTTAACTTCATCATGCTTTTTCTTCCTCTTTTTTCCAACGGGTATAGAGCATCGTTGCGGTAAATAATACTAAGGTGGATATTGGCATCAGCGTGCCCCAGATATTAGCGCCTGCTGTAAACATTAGCAAAATAGCCAATACAAAATAGATCATCGAAACATACGACAACCAAGAGGCTGTTTTATGACTGCCACTGATCAAACCAGGGATAAACATTAGCAAAGGTAGGCATTTAAATAACCATAAAACGATCGGCGCTGCGATGCTCGTACCTTCGGTATGTTCACCACCACTGGCGAAGGTGCTGACTAATAAAATGAGTATCAAGCTGATGTAGCTCGATAATAATACGATACGGCTTATTACAACTTTTTTCATGGGTTCATTCCTGTAAGCAAGGCTAAGCCCAATGTTGCGATGCGCTTGCCTTGGGCTTGGCATAGCTTTAATTCATGCTCAGACAGCGAACGCTCGCCTTCAGTGCCTGCCCAGTGAGAAGCACCATAAGGTGTTCCGCCTGTTTGAGTATGGATCAACGCTGATTCGGTATAGGGAATGCCACAAAAGACCATGCCATGATGAATGAGTGGTAATGCCATCGACATCAAGGTGGTTTCTTGGCCGCCATGCAAGCTTGACGTTGCGGTGAAGACGCCAGCCGGCTTATTCACCAACTTGCCCGTCATCCAAAGATTGCTTGTGCTATCAATGAAATATTTAAGCGGTGCAGCCATATTACCGAAACGCGTTGGGCTACCCATTACTAAGCCTGAACAATTCTTTAAGTCATCTTCTGAGCAATAAATCGCGCCAGAGCTGGGAATGCTATCTTCAGTTGCTTCGCAGTTGGCTGATACAGCCGGAACCGTACGCAGTCGTGCTTCAATGCCCGTGACAGTTTCGACACCTTGTGCAATCGCTTGAGCCATTTTTGCCGTTGTGCCACCACGGCTATAATAAAGCACTAAAATATAAGGATTGGCCGGCAGACTTGAATTGGCCATTATAAAATTTCCAATACTTGCTCAGGTGGGCGGCCTAGTTTAGCGTGATCACCATTGATAACGATTGGACGCTCAATGAGCTTAGGAAACTCAACCATGGCTTTGATTAAAGCCGCATCGGAGAGCTCTTTATTGCTTAGCTGGTTTTCTTTATACGCGTCTTCACCCTTACGTAATAGTTCACGCGGCGTGATGCCTAGTTTGGCGATCACTTCTTTCAGTTCTTTAGCGCTAGGAGTATCGTCAAGGTATAGACGAATTTCTGGCTCGATGCCTTGAGATTTAATCAGTTCTAATGTTTGACGAGATTTAGAACAACGGGGGTTGTGGTAGATAGTGACATCCATAATTAACTCGCTCATGTAATGTATAAAAGACTAATAGCAGTATTGTATAGCAGCATTGTAGCGAAAAGATCGTTATCATTCATCATTCATGGCAAACAGTTAGCTGATCAAGAATTTAATTAAAGGACACCTGTGTGAAGGTAAGAATTAAACACCTAGTGCAAGAAATACAACAGTGGCCAGTCGTTGCTTTATTAATGGCAGCGGTTAAGCGCTTCACCGCCTTGGAGCATAAAGCTCATGCCGCGGCGTTAACGTATACCACGCTATTTGCCCTTGTGCCTTTATTGACCGTAACCTATTCCGTTTTGTCGATGATTCCTTCATTGCAAGAAAATCGCAGTGAGATAGAGCAGCTTTTGATTGGCAACCTTGTGCCAGCGTCAGGGGATGTCATGATGAATTATTTACATCAATTCTCTCAGCAAGCGCAAAAGCTCACCGTAGTAGGCATCGCGTTATTAGCGGTGACTGCGATCATGATGTTGCGCAGTATTGAATATACTTTTAACCAAGTTTGGTTATTGAAACGAGGCCGTAAAGGGTTATCAAGCTTTTTACTTTATTGGGGGATTTTGAGCTTAGGGCCCTTGATGTTGAGTGGCGGGATTGCGGCGAGTTCTTATTTTGCCTCACTGAGTCTTTGGCAAGAGGATTGGGTGCCGACCTTTGGTACGATGGCGCTCGGGTTATTGATTCCTTTTACTACCAGTTTTCTAGCCTTTACGTTAATTTATTGGGCAGTGCCTAATTGTAATGTGCCGTTGAAACACGCGGCTATTGGTGGTGCTTCGGTCGCCTTATTCTTTGAGATAGGGCAAGAGATCTTTGCTGAAGTGACGACGCTATTCCCATCGTATCAGTTGATATACGGCGCCTTTGCGGCGGTGCCTTTATTTTTAATGTGGTTGTATCTTTCTTGGTTGTTGATTTTGTTTGGCGCAGAAATCGTCTACATGCTGGGTGCGGGGCGCTTGAATGAGCAAGACGAACTGGCGACGGTTGACCATACTTTGGGGCTTCACCTTTTATCGATGCTGCATGTTCAGCAAGTGAAAGGAGAGGGGCTTTCCATCGAAGATTTTAAGCAATCAATTACTCGTAATAAGCAGTCCAAGGCGGGGTATGGCAGTTTACGCAAAACGCTATTGTATTTAGAAAAGTTAAAATTAATTCTTAAGAAAGAAAACGAACATTACTTTTTAATACGCGACCTGAACCAATATTCTTTATATGACTATTTACAGCATATCGCGCCTAAGAAATGGTTCGAATTGATCGATTCTGATTTGACCTTTAAGGCAACACAGGGCGATCTTGGCGTTGTCGACTTAATCGAGCTAAAGCACCACATTGAGCAACAACAGAGTGCGCTTAAAGACAATCTTTCAGCAGGTTTACAAGGGTATTTACTGCCTAATAATGATGCTATTGATAACAAATCATTAAGCACCTTGGATAATGACGGAGAGGCAGGTAAGTGATTTTTTACGTTAAATATCTCTTATTAACCGCTACTTTAATGTCAACGGCATCATTATTAACGGCGTGTGATTCGGCGTCATCTGCGAGTTTAAAAAATGATGATCTGACTTCGAATGATGTGACTTCAAATAATTATTGGGCTGGGCAGTGGCGTCTGGTTAATATTTGGGCTGAATGGTGCAAACCGTGCTGGAAAGAAATTCCAGAATTAAACCAATTTTATGCCGCGCAAAAAGACAGCGATATTAAATTGTTGGGCTTTAACTTTGATGAGTTAGAGCATGAAGAGCTTGTTGTTTTAAAAGAGAAAATGTCGATCGATTTCCCCGTCCTATCCCAATGGCCAGCCGTTTGGACGAAGCCCGATGTTATGGGGTTACCTGCAACCGTGATTATCGCGCCTGACAATATAATCATTGATGTATTATGGGGAGAGCAGACGGTTGAGAGTTTGAATGTAGCGCTTGAAAAAGCTAAGCAAGTCGCTAAAGATAATCTTGAGCTATTAGCGAAATAGTTTTTTGGCGAGCGTATTTGGCTCTGTTAAATGAGGTGAGATCAATTGTAATGAATCAAATTACTGATGATCTACAAACCAGTATTTTTGCCAAAAATTCATGACTTTTTCGGGGTACTTGGTTCGACCTAGGCTACCGTTATAACGCGCAAGTGCACGAATCCAATCGCCTTTCTCACGCTTCAAATAGTGTTTTAAAATCGTGCAGCCATAGCGTAAGTTAACCGCCATATTGATCAAGTTGTCGTCGGTTCTTCCTAGCTCTTTTTTCCAGAAGGGCATCACCTGCATTAATCCTTGAGCGCCAACATAAGACACGGCGTAAGGGTTAAACGCACTTTCTACATGAATAACAGAGATAACCAATTCAGGGGATAAGTCAGCGCGTTTTGCTTCTTGATGAACCATGCGCAGCAGGGTTAACCGCTCTTTGGGATCTTTGATAAAGCGTTTTAGGCGAGCCGACATATCAACCAGCCAGACTTCAGCTTCAAATTGATCGTCAAAACTTTTAGCATCCGCGACCGCTTCTGCTAACGCTTTTTTTAACGCGGGGTCTACTCTTTTGATCGCAGGTTTAGCGGCCAAACTATTATGAGGGAAAAGAGCGACTGAAAAGAACGTCAGCACCAGTATTAGAAATAATGGATGAGTCGTTCTCAGTCGCTTTATCATGATTTAAGCTTGAATCGCATTCTTTAAGAAAGCAACAATGTCATCAACTGCAATCTCTTGCTTGTCGGCTTCACGGCGATTCTTATATTCAATAGTGCCTGCTTCTAAGCCGCGATCACTAATAACGATGCGATGAGGAAGACCCATCAACTCCATATCCGCAAACTTAACCCCTGGGCTTGTTTTCTTATCACGATCGTCAAAGAATACGTCAATGCCTAAGCCTTTAAGTTCGTTATAAAGCGCTTCTGATTTTTCGCGAACCGCTTCTGACTTGTGCGCGCCCATTGGCACGATGCCTAGGGTGAACGGAGCAATAGCATCTGGCCAGATAATGCCATTTTCATCGTTGTTCTGTTCGATAGCAGCAGCAACAACGCGGCTGATACCAATACCATAACAACCCATGGTCATGGTTCTATCTTTACCGTTCTGGTCAAGAACAGAGGCTTTTAGCGCTTCTGAGTACTTGGTGCCTAACTGGAAGATATGACCTACTTCGATGCCACGCTTAATTTCGATGTTACCTTGGCCACATGGGCTTGGGTCACCGGCAACTACGTTGCGTAGATCAGCAATTTCAGTAACCGCTGCATCACGTTCCCAGTTTGCACCGGTCATGTGCTTGTCATCTTCGTTAGCGCCACAGACGAAATCAGCACAATGGGCTGCTGCGCGATCAACGATCACGTTGATGCCTTTGTCGATTAAACCAATTGGGCCTAAAGAACCTGTGCCAGCGCCAATTACATCACGAATTTGAACATCGCTAGCGAATACTAATGGCTCAGCTACTTGCGCTAATTTTTCAGCTTTAATTTCGTTTAGCTCGTGATCACCACGAACTACTAAAGCAACAAGTGGGGCGGCTTCTTCGGCTTTGATTTGTGCGTCTGTTTGAGCGCCTAAAACGATTAATGTTTTAACAACGTTCGTTGCAGCAACACTTAATAGTTTACAGACCTCTTCGATGCTGTGCGTATCGGGGGTATCGATGCTGGTTAATTCTGCGCTTGGTGCTGGACGTTCGCCTGAAGGTGCTAAAGCTTCTGCCAGTTCTACGTTTGCGGCAAAGTCAGAGCTATCAGAGAATGCGATATCGTCTTCACCGGATTCCGCTAATACATGAAATTCGTGTGACTTAGCGCCACCGATAGAGCCGGTATCCGCATCAACAGGGCGGAAATCCAAACCGAAACGATTGAATATGTTGCTATAAGCATTGTGCATCTTATCGTAGGTTTCATCTAAGCTCGCTTGATCAGCATGGAAAGAATAAGCATCTTTCATGATGAATTCACGTGAGCGCATCACACCAAAGCGTGGACGGGTTTCGTCACGGAACTTGGTTTGAACTTGGTAGAAAGTAACGGGCAATTGCTTGTAGCTTGAAAGCTCGTTACGGGCTAAATCAGTGATTACTTCTTCGTGAGTTGGGCCAACGCAGAAATCACGACCGTGACGGTCTTTAACGCGTAATAACTCACCGCCATATTGGAACCAGCGACCTGTTTCTTGCCAAAGCTCCGCTGGCTGAACCGCCGGCATTAATACTTCAAGGCCATCGGCTTTATTCATTTCTTCGCGAACAATGCTTTCAACCTTGCGTAAGGTGCGTAAACCTAGGGGCAACCAAGTATATAAACCGGAGGCTAGTTTACGAATCATGCCTGCTCGAAGCATCAGCTGGTGGCTGATAACAACGGCATCCGTAGGGGTTTCTTTTACGGTGGCGATTAAGAATTGAGTTGCGCGCATAGTTGAGGCTCTTGATTCATCGAGAATTAGGGTAAATCTAATGGGCGAATTCTAATGCTTTTCGCGCGCTGCCGCAATGAGAGCAGGCTTTCATCGATACTTATAACGCTATGTCGATTACAATGCGGGCTAAAATTAGCACGAGCTGTAATTTGTATGAATAAAGCCCTGTATTTATCAATCTGGCGCTGGCACTTTTTTGCTGGCTTGTATGTTGTGCCGTTTATTTTGATGCTGTCGCTAACAGGGTTGGTGATGGTGGCTGGGCCTTGGACGGATGCGTATCAATATGGTGATGAGCTAACGCTTGTTGATGACTCTGCTTCGGCTCAGGCGCCAGGAAGCGAACGAATAAGCGCTGATGCTCAGTTAACAACGGTAAAAGCGGCGTATCCTCATTTAAAGGCAGCGCAATATGTTCCGCCGCTCAACCAAAATCACAGTAGTCTCGTTAAAATGCGTGGCGAGAACTTTGCTACGACGCTAGTATTTGTAAACCCTTATGACGGGGCTATTTTAGGTGACTTTGAGAGTGGCGATCGCTGGTACAGTATTGCGGATAACATTCATGGTTCGTTATTATTAGGGAAATTGGGTGATGCGTTGATTGAATTGTCGACAGGATTAACCTTTTTCCTCATTCTTACTGGGCTGTATTTACACTGGCCTAGAAAAACAGCAGTTCCTTTTAAAAAACTATTTAAACCATCGTTTACCGCACGACCAAAAACGGAATCTCGTGCTTATTGGAAAGCCTTACATGGGTCTTTAGGTGTGTATTCTTTACTGTTTCTACTTTTTTTTTCGTTAAGCGGGATGACGTGGACTGGGATTTGGGGACAAAAACTGGTTCAGCCCTACAGCGGTTTTCCGGTTGAAAAGCGTGCGTCGTCTTGGCAATCGGATACTACCATGACCCATGGTGACCTAAATGATGGCGATTTAAACGAAATACCTTGGGGCTTAGAGCAGGTGCCTTTGCCTAAGTCGAATGTTGCTGCGGTTAATGCTGTAGATAGTAATAATGCAGCAGCACCAAAATCTTTGGGTGCCATTGTTCAACAAGGCTTACAGCTGGGTTTTAAATTGGATGAAGACGCACGTTTTCGTATTGCTTTGCCATTAAAACCCGAGGGCGTTTATACCTTGCTATCGATTGCCAGCAGTCGAGATGTGATTGATCCTAGGGAAGACCGCACTGTGCACATTGACCAGTATTCGGGCCAAGTCTTGGCGGATATTGGTTGGAATGATTACAACTTAAGCGCAAAGACCATGGCGCTGAGTATTCCTTTACATCAGGCAACGCTGGGACCTTGGAGTATTGTATTAGCGGTGGTGGCTTGTATTACTCTCATATTACTATCGGTATCTGGGGTGATTATGTGGTGGCAACGCAAACCTTCTGCTCCCATTCAGTCATCCATCCCAGCAGCGAGAGCTGCGGTGACACTTGGTGAAAAATGCTTGTTGGCAGGTTGTGTTGTTATCGCAATTCTATTCCCTGTGTCAGGGGCGGCAATGGTTGTGTTTTCTTTGTTTGAATTATATCGTCGTTATTCAACTGCGGAATAATAAAGCCAGGAAATAAGGGCGCCAGTTGAGTTTGCCCTAGCATAAACACGGCAAAGCTATAAAATGATGACCCTATTTATTATTGTGGTCATCATTGTGTCGCTTACCCATTTACAACAGTTGAACGCTGGGGAATTTACCGCAGCTTATCGCGCCTCTCAACAGCAAGCGCCTATTACCCGTTTACAGATCTCTGCGCAGTTAACAGAATTCCCAGCAAAAATTTTTGAGTTAGCCGATAGCTTGGAAGTATTGGATCTTTCTAATAATCAACTTAGTGAATTGCCCGACGGTTTTGAGTGTTTGGTGAATCTGCGCATTTTATTTTTAACCAATAATGATTTCGAAAAAATTCCGGCGGTGATTGCTCGCTGTCCAAAACTGGAGATGATCAGTTTTAAATCCAATCGCTTAACTCAGGTAGATGAAAACGTGCTGCCTGTCGATACGCGCTGGTTGATCTTGACCGAGAATATTATTGAATCGTTACCCGATTCGATGGGGCAGTTACACCGCTTGCAAAAGTTAGCGCTAGCAGGGAATCAATTAACCCACTTACCAGAAAGCATGGCCAACTGTAAAAATCTGGAGCTGGCTCGACTATCCGCGAATCGTTTAACTGCGATGCCAGACTGGCTGTTTCAGCTGCCTAAATTGGCGTGGTTGGCATTCTCGGGGAATGACTTTAATCGAGCGAATAAAACCCCTGATAACTCTTATTCCACGCAGCCTTCTCTTTCCTTGCCGCCTTCGGTGATAGGCGTGGCGCTGGAAGATATTCAGTTAGGTGAGTTAATCGGGGAAGGGGCTTCTGGTTTAATTTATCAAGCACACTGGCGCATCCAACCGCAGAGTTTAAGTGGCACAGATAATCATATTGCAGTGAAAGTTTTTAAAGGCGATGTGACCAGCGATGGTTATCCGCAAGATGAATTGGACTGCTGTCTTAAGGCGGGAGAGCATGACAATCTTATTAAAGTTGTTGCGCAATTAGACCGTAGCGATGTTAAGAGTACATTAGGTTTAGTGATGGCGTTAATTCCTAAATCTTTTTATAACTTAGGTTTGCCTCCCTCATTACAAACCTGTACTCGAGATACTTTTGAAGCAAATACCGTTTTCGATCTTAAAACCATCGCTAAAATTATTCATCAAATGGCGAAAACCTTGGCGCATTTACATGATAAAGGCGTTAGCCATGGTGATGTCTATGCCCACAATACAATGATTAACGACCAAGCCGATATGTTGTTTGGTGATTTTGGAGCGGCGACTAATTTGATGTCGCTACCAGAATCACAGCGATCCGCTATGGAGCGTATTGAAGTGCGCGCCTTTGGTAACTTATTGGAAGATTTATTGCAGCTCAATGAACCGAATACAAGCGAAGAGCAAGTCTTGTATGCAAGCCTTAACCCATTAAAAAATCAATGTATTGATGAGGATGTTGATCAACGCCCAAGTTTTTCAAGTGTTCAAATAAAAAGTGAGGAGATTTTTTCACTATTGGCAACGATAAATAAAGACTGATTATTATGATCGCTATTTTCTTCTTATTAATTCTTTTTGCTTTTACTGCATTAACTTGGCTGCCGGAAGCGCTAGTATGGATTTATAGCGCTATGAGTATTTTTCTATTGTTATTGTATGGGTTAGATAAAGTACTCGCGTTAAAAAATAAGCGCAGAATCAGTGAACATACATTACAAATGTTGGCGTTGTTGGGTGGCTGGCCTGGGGCGTATCTGGGTCAGCAGGCCTTTAAACATAAAGTATCAAAAGTCATATTTATGCGAAAATATTGGTTATATGTTGGTATAAATACAGCGGCCTTGTTTGGCTATCTGGTATGGCAATATCAGCAGGGAAGTATTAGATTCTAATATCGATCAATTTTAATAGCGATCAAGTTTAATAACGAAAAAAATTAATAACATGAAGGTATGCAATAAAACGTATGAATTCAGGATTAAGTCAGTCACTTAAAGATAAGATAATCGCTGTGTGTGATAAAAAGATAGCGCAAAAGGGTGATAACGTCGGTTTATCTTTTTATGCATTCTTTGCCAATAAAAACGATGACCCTAAGTTATTAATGTCCGCTGCTACTTGGTGGATTGAAACTCATAAGCTGGATCATTTTGAGAAAGCGGTGAAGATAAAAAAGATGATCTTGGTTGAGTGATAGTCGTAATGTTTATACAGATTACAAAAACACGGTTTTAACGATAAAGGTCACTTATGAAACAGAAAATCAGCGGTTATCATAAAGATGAAGAAGATCACTGGGTTGCGCAGCTTCAGTGTGGCCATTTTCAGCATGTGAGGCATGACCCGCCTTGGACGAATCGTCTTTGGGTAATAACTCCAGAAGGGCGAGACTCTATGTTGGGCTTTGAATTAACTTGTAAGAAGTGCGATCTAGGGCTTGGCCCAGATAGTAGGCCAGCCCTTTAACGTTAATAATAAACTAACGCTTTATGACCGCCATGGTTAAACGTGAAATACAGGTTAATTTACCTTCGTCATTAACAATACGAATTTCCCATACTTGAGACGTTCGGCCTTTATGAATTATTTTAGCGGTGCCAGTCACTTCGCCCGTTCTTACACCCCGCAAATGGTTGGCGTTAATTTCTTGGCCAACACAGTATTCCTGCGATAAATCGACGCAGCAGTTAGCCGCCATACTACCAAGTGTTTCGGCTAAAAGTACGTTAGAGCCACCGTGAATCAAACCAATGGGTTGAAAGGTGCGAGAATCTGCAGGCATGGTACCTGTCATGTAATCATCACCGACTTCGGTGATTTTAATACCAAGATTACTGCAAGCAGTATTTTCCATCTGCTGGTTTAGTACATCAATTTTGGGGTCGATAGACCAAATACTGCTCATAGACATGCTCACTGACAAGTATAAAAAACCATATTATCATTAACTATGACTATTGCTACAAGTTTATCAATCGAAAGAGGGTTGTTTTCATCGTTAGCATTTCCTTTATATCGATAAGCTGCCGAGATAAGGGAGGATATAATTAATCCAATATTGTTCATGTTTAGGTGAAATTATTTCACTGGTGCTTTGTGTATTTTCCCTGCACATTACTTTGAATATTACTGTGAATATTACCGTGAATGGTTCAAAAGGCGCTACTATAGCATTGTGATAAAGCAGTATTCATTGACAAACTATTTTTATACCGGGGATCTACATGACCAAAGAAGAAATTATTGAACAACGTAAGCGCGTTTCAAGAACAACGATATCGAAAGCGGTATTTCCACAAACAACAAATCATCACGATACGCTTTTTGGTGGCACGGCATTACAGTGGATGGATGAGGTTTCTTTTATTGCTGCGACTCGTTTTTCTCGACAGAAAATTGTTACTGTGAGCAGTGATAAAATTGATTTCAAGCATTCCGTTCCTGCAGGAACCTTGGTCGAGCTAACGGCTGAGGTTATTGAAGTAGGGCGTACCAGTTTAAAGGTGGAAGTGAATGTCTTAGTCGAAAGTATGTATCTAGACGGGCAGGAAAAAGCAATTACTGGGTATTTTACTTTTGTGGCAATCGACGACGATAAAAAACCGACTGCGATTTTGCCTAAAGAATTTATTGGTGACTAATAACTGAGGTTTTTAGTCAAAAGGAATCCTAAATTAAACCAACAGGGTAGTGATGTTTCTATCCTGTCGGTTTAATGCAGCAGCGTTTTATCTACTCGTTATTTACGGCAGCTAGCTACTTTCTTATGGGCTATTTATTTAAGTATTTATTCAACAGTTGATAAGAACTGTTGATAGACCTCTGCACTCTCTTCAGGAATTTCTACCATCGGTAGGTGTCCGACTTCTGCGAAAATATGAACCGTTGCATGAGGAATCAATTTTTTAAAGGCTTCTGCCGCTGATACGTCAAGAATACGATCTTCCTTGCCCCACATAATCATGGTCGGTAATGGATTTTTTGCCATCGTCAGTTCAATCTTTTGCTTAAAACTATTCAGACCCAGATCTTCTTTTGTTGCAATCATGTCGGCAAAAATCTTTTTATTGATCTCTTCACGAGCAAGTGTTTTGCGCAGTAGAGCAGGTCTTAACGGCCAAGGCAAAAATGGCGGTTGAGACATGGTGATATCCATGCGGTATTCAAAGCTTTCTTCATCGGTCGCAATTAATGGATTTTCGCCTTCAACTAATGACTTGAAGTATTCACTGGTAGTGTCGCCATCTACACCCGCAGCATCAATTAGGGTCAAGCTCTTAATTTTTTCAGGGTGATTCAAACTATAGATTGCGCTGATTGCCCCGCCCATAGAATTACCTGCGATGTGGAAAGAATTTACACCTAAACCCGTTAAAAAGGCATCTAAGCGCTCAGCTTGTTTAACCAAGCCATAATCTGTTGTTAATAGTTGTTCTGAATCACCGTGACCTGCAAGGTCAACTGCGATTACGTGGTATTTTTTATCTAGGGCTTTAGTAAAAAGGATCCAGTTGTCTTTATTCGCAGAAAAACCGTGTACTAAAATAATACTTTCCGCATTTTCTTTCTGGGTGCTTTGGCGTTCCATATAAGTAAGGTTAACGTCACCAGCGGGTGCGGTTTTAACTTCAAGATCGGCGCTATTACGTCCAATAGAGACGACTTCGGTGAGTAGGTAATCTTGCTGGTTATGTGTACAGCCACCAAACAGTAAGGTGGAGGAGATGAGTGCACCGCTGGCCAATGCCCTAAAACTAAAGCGCTGTGTAGAATGTATTTTATTTTTCATGCTTTTCTCACTTCAAGATTTTCAAAATATATTGTTATTATGGTATTGATTTAAGTGCAGCTTAAAATCCCTGCTAACTCAGCGACAATATCGACGGCAGATACCAGCGAATCTTCATCAATTAACTGATTTTTTTTATAGGCGAGTAGCATGCCACTGCTCAACTCAATGTGAAGGTGCGGATGCGCCAAAAGCCAGTGATTTAGCGACATTGAACTTTTATTAGTAGAACAAATGTACATTAAGAGCTGATGTGCTTGCCCAGGTTGATTGGCATATAGGACGGTTTTAGAGAGCCTTTCATCGTTTAACCCTAATTCAACCGGTATTTGATGGGGGGCTAATTTACTGAGTTTTTGAGATTGATACTGACGTTTAATGATTTGCTGGTGGCTAGAATCAGAGAAGGCATCTGTATCTTGCTGAGGCTGGCTGATAGTGAGGTGAAGCTTCTTGAAATCAGCGGGGATTTTTAGATCGAACAAGATGAGCGTACTATTGTGAATGCCAGACGGTTCAATGGCTCGGCAATCAAACGTCTTAAAGGACAGATTCTGGTACTCACTATCTGCCTGAATAAAATGTCTAAAAATTGCGTTTTGGCTGTAATTAAGTAAGCCAAAGTTAGCGTTTTTTATTGAATCATCAAAGTCGATGAATTCTTGGTAATGCCAATTATGGGTTTGTGCTATTTGCTGAAGTTTAGCACTGCGGCTATTTTTGTTAAGTACAATTAATAATATGGCGACTAATGTGATCACACTTAGGATGATAAAGGTTAATATCAGCTGCAATTTTTTTTTCCTAAGTTGTATTATGATAAATAAAAATTTCAGACATCTGTTTTGAATGTCTGTTTTGAAAATCTATTTTGGATAATAAGAGTCTACCATGTCTAAAAAGCCGGTTAGCAAAAAAACTGAATCTGTTGCTCCTCCTAAAGGTGATGACGTTACGGTTTTAGCAGAAGAAATACTCAGTCATGACGGTCTTCATCGCATTGGCGTAATGACGCTGAACTCTGCTAAAACTATGAACGCTGTTGACCTGAATATGGTTAATCTTATTGATGATGTTTTGGCGCGTTGGCAAGCGGATGATGGCATTGTAGCAATGATTATGCATGGCGCCGGTGATAAGGCTTTTTCTGCAGGTGGTGATATACGACAGCTTTATAACAGCATGCAAGTAGAAGGAGATGAGCATTTAAAATATGCCGATGCTTTCTTTACTGGTGAGTACAGTAAAAATTATCGCGTACATCGCTTTGGTAAACCTTTGATTGCGTGGGGGCATGGCTTTGTTATGGGCGGTGGCTTGGGTTTATTTATTGGCGCCAGTCATCGAGTTGGTACGGAAACATTAAAGTTGGCTTGGCCAGAAATTAGAATTGGTTTATTTCCTGATGTTGCAGGCAGCTATTATTTAAGTCGATTACCTTTTCCGCTTGGGCATTGGATGGCGCTAACAGGCAGTCAGATGAATGCGATAGATTGTAAAAAAGCGGGGTTAATTAATTACTGCGTCGCCAATAATAAGTTGGATCATTTGATCGACCAGCTGCGTCATCAGCCTTGGCAAAATAATAAGGCAATGAATAATCAATATGTACGACAGCTATTAACACAATTTGAGCAGCAGTCTGATGCAGAGCAGTCAAGGTCTTCTTTTCCTGAGAGTATGCTTGAGGGGAATGAAGAGCAGATCAAACAGCTATTTTCTGGAATGCCTGATCAGGCTTTCACGCCTTTTGCTGATAACAAGCAGGCTTTGAAGTGGGTTGCTGAAAGAATCAATAAGATTGACAGTGATAATGTTTGGTTTAACCAAGGCCGGGATAACTTTAATTCAGGTTGTCCGGCAACGGCGTATCTCATTATGCGCCAGCTGCAGCTTGGTAAAAATATGACGCTAAAAGAAGTCGTAAAATGGGAGTTGATTCTTGCTATGCAGTCTGTCCGCCATCCAGATTTCTCTGAAGGCATTCGTGCGATGGTTGTCGATAAGGATTTTAAGCCTAACTGGCAGCATGGCTCTGTGGCTGATGTTCCGGAAGACTGGATAGAAGGCTTGCTGACGCCGTTATGGTCTGTGGATGAGCATCCTTTTGATCAATTATAGTTTTTTGATCAATTATAGTTAAGTGAAATAGCACATGCGCTGTAGCTATCTTAACGACAGCGCATTAACGCTGTTTAACTGTTGAATATGTCATGAGCCAGTTCAATTCTAGTCGTCATCTGATAAAACTCCTCATCGACAGTGCTGCTATGCCAGCCTATCCTTTCAATGGCAGATATATCGCTCCAAGGAAGTCGTTCATCTTCATTACGCATTTTATTATTGGCAATAGTCACTAGGTCGCATAAATCTACACGACTGGTATGGCGTCCATGGTCTTCGTAATTCTGAGGGATGTCGGCGATGGCGCGAGGGAATTGCCAGTGCGTTAAAATGTTCTCGCCTAGCATAGGGTGTATTTTATCGATGGTGCTGTTTAATTCTTCTAATGAATATCGATCTTCTTTATCGGCCATGTTGATAATCGGTAAAGCCCCTATTTTATGTAAAAGTCCGGCTAAAAAGGCTTCTTCTGGTACTAGGTGTGCTTTGTCTGCTAATACATAACAGTGGCAGGCAAGGTCTAAACTGTTCTGCCAAATTTCTCGCATTTTGACTTCTGACGACGGATTCTTACTATTGAAAAGTTGTCGGGTTGATAAACTGATGGCAAGGCGAGCGCAGTAATTTAAGCCAAGCAAGCTGATGGCCTTACTTAGATCTGCGACCTTTACTTCGCGCCTGACAAGAGGGCTATTCGCAATTCTTAATAAGTGAGCGGTGGTCGCAGCATCATGTTCAATGATTCGGGTGAGGGTTATTACATCCAGGTTCGGATCGTTTTCGCATTGACGAATACGCAAAGCAATTTCTGGCAGGGTGGGGAGAGCCAGATTGTCATTTTCAATGGCATTCATTATAGCAGCGGCAAGAGACCTCATTATATCAGCCTCCTAGGGCGCCTTGAGTTTCTAATACTTCTTCATTGATACCTTCCATCTCAGCGATTAAGGTGGTTGGATCAAGCCCTAGGCGATCAAATGAAGAAATGTTTGTCCAATCAAGTTTGGTATACGGATGATCTGTTCCTGCATAACTTTGCAGTGTGGCAACTTGTACAATATCAGCGTAATCAACAGTGTTTACTTGACGGTCGAAGACTAGGTAGTTTTTGGGAACGGCAATCATCGCTTCTGGAAAGTCCCACTTCTTCAAAATGTAACTTCCAAGTGATGTGTGCAAGGCAGTAATGACTTTATTAAGCGCAAACGTATCGTTTAATAACGATTCATTATTTTCAGCAAAGGCCAGAATCGGCAATTTTCCGATTTGATGAAGAAGGCCTGCAAGCAGTGCTTGGTCGGGTTGAAGGTTGGTGAAGTGTCGGGCGAGTACTTGGCTACTGGCGGCAATTTCTACACTTGAAGACCAGCAAGCGCGCATGTGCGTATCCACGACATCGCTGGTTGCTTGAAACATTTGTTCCATCGCAAGTCCCATCGCTAGGTTGCTAGTAAGGTCGATACCTAGGCGAGATACTGCAGTATTGAGATCTGATATGAGTGCGCTGCCGCGAATAAGCGGGCTATTAGCAACTTTGATCATACGTGCACTAAGCGCAGCGTCTCTGCCTAATACACGGGTTAGGTCAGAAACGCTGGAGGTAACATTTTCGGCAACTTCACGTACTTGAAGCGCAATCTCGGGTAATGTTGGCAGAACCAAATCATCACTTTCGATTGCTTGAATGATCTCTTGTTTTACTTGCTGAACGAGTGGGTTAGCCATCGTATTATTTTAGCCTTTTATACTTCCTTTAAGTCAGTATAGGGCAGGTTTTGCAATGTGAGAGGAAATTCATTAGTTTCTGTTAAATAGAGTATTTTCGGCGGATTTTCACCCTGGCCGACGACTAGAATATCAATGATGCTTTCACTACCAAATTCTGTAGAGGCCGTTGCGGACTCTAATGAATTATGATTGCGAATAATCAGTACTTCTGCTTTGTTTTTGCCCCCTTCGTCAAATAATTGCTGTGCAGATATTAATCCTTCAGAGGTTAGATTAGTGCTTTCTGAAATACCGTCGATTGTCTTGCTATTAATAGCCCCTTGATAGTGTTGAAGTGCTTTTTTAGCTTTGCCTAAATACTGTAAGCGAGCAATGATTTCTTGCCCTGTGTAGCAGCCTTTATTAAAGCTAATGCCATTTACGTTGTGCCAGCTAATATGTTGTGGAATCCATTGTTCTATTTGAGCGCCTTCAACATAATAAATCCCCTCATTAATATCGGCTAAGCGCCAGTTAATCGATGGGCTGAGTGTATATTCAAGTTCACTTAGGTCGCTCACGATGAGGAAACTGCGGTTATTGCTAAGGGATAGCTGATGGTATTCCTTGGTATGAATGGCGGCGCCCGCTTCAGATTCATTCCATTGGCCCAAAATCAAATGACTTTGAGTGCAGTTTTCGAGGGTGGTTTTGAAGAATACTTTGTATTTTTGCAGATGCTTTTCTAAAACTTCAGCACTTAAGGTTGGCAGAATAAGCCAATAATTTTCACCGTCAAAGCTGATGTTGAAATTAGCAACAATGCGGCCTTTAGCGGTACAGCAGGCGCCATGAAAAACCGAGCGGGTGGTGATGTCGGTCATATTGCAGGTAAGCTGACCTTGCAAGAAGCGCTCAGCATCTGGGCCACTAATTTTGAGGGCTGAGAATTGATTTAACCAGCACGTCTGTTGGGCCGTGTTGGCAGTACTTGGATCTTGTGACTGGGGCTGAGGGATATAATCTCCCCATTGATCAAGTTGACCTGTTTGTTCAAGTACGGAGCGTGAAACCATGGGATGTGTCCTAATATTGCGATAATACGGCTGAATTCTTGCTTTGGCGCAATCAATTTCATTCTACTCGATAAATCACTCCTGTGTCTTGTGCTTGGGCTTATGTATAATACGGCGATTCAATATTAGGAGAAGTCGGTGTGAGTGAGAATCTCGAGCATAAGCGTTTAATGTGGCATTGCCGCCGTGGCATGCTAGAACTTGACGTATTATTGTTGCCTTATTGTCGTGATATGTATTTGACGTTGAGTCCAGAAGATCAAGCAAAGTTTGTTGATCTTGTTGCTTGTGAAGACCCTGACTTATTTGGCTGGTTTATGCAGCAAAGTGTAGCCGAAGACCCTAATCATGCTTATATGGTCGATAAGATTTTGAAAGCTGGCAATATTAGCCTTTAATATTAACTCTATTATTAAACACGAGTATTAAAGCAGGTATCTCATGGATGAGAATCACCCCCTCGATATATTTCTACAGCCCTCTAAGCGCTTAATTGCTCTTAGTCTGTTTTTTGTTATTTCTTGCGCACTGTTACTGGTGTTTATTCCGCTTAGCCAATCTTATAAAGCGCTATTATTTTTAATTATGTTCGTTGGCATTCTAATGGAATTACGGCTGAAGATATTATTAACCAGTTCGCGCAGTATTATTCGATTGGGTTGTGATGGGGGTGTAGTCGATCGTCGCGGCAATGTGAGTGAGTTGTGCTGGTGGTATCAGCGGCGCTCTGGTGGTGACAAAGTCTACATTGAGCCGACAGCTAATAGCCGCGTTTGGGCTGAATGGGTCTCGATTGATTTTAGCCTCTGGCCCTGGCAATGGGGACAGAGTGTATTGATTGCTCGGGATAGCGTAGAAGACCCTAAAGAATTTCAGCGTTTGAAACGCATGTTACGCAGCCGATAAACGTTTTTAAAAATGACGAGTCGGTAGGATAAAATAAAAAGGTGAGCTTAAAGCTCACCCAGTTCCTTTAAGTACTTAGGCGTCAATACGGTATCGAATGCTCTGGGCAACGCTTCCGGATAATCCAATGAGTAATGCAAGCCACGACTTTCTTTACGCAGTAATGCTGAACGAATGATAACGTCAGCTACATCAACCAAGTTGCGTAATTCTAATAAGTCATTTCCTACGCGGTAATTACCGTAGAACTCTTGAATTTCTTCGCGCAGTAACGTCACTCGATGTTTGGCTCGAACTAAACGTTTAGTTGTGCGCACAATACCCACGTAATCCCACATGAAACGGCGCAGCTCATCCCAGTTGTGTGCAATCACTACCGCCTCATCAGAGTCAGTGACTTGTGAGTCATCCCAAGCAGGAATATCAGGTAGATCTGCCCCCGCTGAAATTTTATTCGCGATATCTGACGCCGCTTGGCGTGCAAAAACTAAGCATTCTAATAGGGAGTTGCTGGCTAATCGATTGGCCCCGTGTAAGCCCGTATGGGCCGTTTCTCCAATAGCGTATAAACCAGGAATATCGGTGCGCCCATTCATATCGGTGACGACGCCACCGCAAGTGTAGTGAGCCGCGGGTACAACTGGAATAGGGTTTTTGGTAATGTCGATTCCCAGTTCTAAACAGCGCTCATAAATATTTGGGAAGTGAGCAATGATAAAGTCTTTATCTTTATGGCTGATATCGAGATAGAGGCAATCAGCCCCTAAGCGTTTCATCTCATGGTCAATCGCACGGGCAACGATATCACGAGGGGCTAATTCGCCTCGTTTATCAAACTTATGCATGAAACGCTTGCCGTTAGGCAATAATAAGTGACCACCTTCGCCGCGAACCGCTTCTGTTATTAAAAAAGATTTGGCTTGAGGATGGTATAAACAAGTCGGATGGAATTGATTGAACTCCATATTGGCAACTCGACAGCCCGCTCGCCATGCCATGGCAATGCCATCGCCTGAAGCACCATCGGGGTTGCTGGTATAGAGGTAGGCTTTACTCGCACCGCCGGTGGCTAAGACAACCGAGCTGGCGGTAATGACTTCGACTTCACCGGTGGCTTTATTTAAAAAGTAGGCGCCAAAACAGCCTTGGGTTTTTTGCCCTAATTTTTCACCGGTGATCAGATCGACGGCGATATAATCACTTAATAAGTGCAGGTTCTTTTTTGCTTTGGCGGCTTTTTGTAAGGTATTAGAGATCGCTACGCCCGTTGCATCGGCCGCGTGAATAATGCGTCGAACGCTATGACCTCCCTCGCGGGTTAGGTGAAAGCTCTCTCCATTTTCTCCTTGATCAAAAGGAACTCCGAGATCAATGAGCCATTGAATTGCGGCGGTGCTGTGTTTGATGGTATGGCGAACACTGGGTTCGTGACACAGGCCAGCGCCGGCGATAAGGGTATCGTTAACATGGGCTTCGACGGTATCTTCTTCGTCAAGAACGGCAGCAACGCCCCCTTGAGCCCAGCGAGTTGAGCCGGCATCTAAGCTATCTTTACTGACGATAGCAGCGGTTAAATGGTCAGGCAGTGATAAACCTAAGGTTAATCCAGCGGCACCGCTGCCGATGATTAAGACATCAAATGTATGCTTACGGCTCATTATGATAATTCATCTTGGATTGCAAATGGGGTGGTTAGTGTCACGATTATTCACACTATTATCCGCACTATAATGTAATGCGCTGATAAATGGCAGTGCTAATCTATTTTAGCTTTGAGCTAAGACAAGGTAAGCTAAGTTATCACTTTTGATGATTATCAGTGATTTTTTTGGAACTTTTTATTCACCTCAATACTCTATTTACCATTAGCCACGATCTTTCAAGGCGACCATGCATTAACAATCATGCATTAACAGTCAAGCATTAACAATTGTGCAGCTGATCGAAGATCATGACGGTAACAGTTACACAGATCAATATTAGCGAGTTTTCGGCGCGTTTTGAATTGAGTGTTAGGGGGAATGAGTATGAGCAACGTGGCATACGCGCTGCAGCAACCAACAATAATGGATCACCGAATGAGTGACAACCCGCAAACAGATCAACAATTGGTTAGCCGTGTACAAAAAGGCGATCGCCGAGCTTTTGATTTATTGGTGATTAAGTATCAGCCTAAAATATTATCGTTAATTGGCCGTTTTGTTTTTGATAGCTCAGAGTGTCAAGACGTGGCACAAGAGGCGTTTATTAAAGCATATCGTGCTTTGCCTAACTTTCGCGGCGACAGCCAGTTCTATACTTGGTTATATCGAATTGCGGTTAATACCGCGAAAAACTATCTGGTAAGTCGTGGTCGTAAAACACCGACTCAGGGAATTGACCCAGAAGATGCCGAGCATTTCTCTGAAGATACGGCGTTTCGTGATACTGCGACACCAGAGCGAATTTTACAGCGTGACCGTTTAAAAGATGTTGTTTTTTCAGCAATTGCTGAACTGCCTGAAGAGTTGCGTATTGCGGTCTCTTTGAGGGAACTAGATGGTATGAGCTATGAAGAAATAGCCGATGTTATGGACTGTCCTATAGGCACCGTACGCTCACGAATTTTTCGTGCTCGGGAATCTATTGAAAAGAAAATGCAACCTTATTTAGAAGCCAGTGCCTAAGCAATAGCGTAAGAAAAAACAGGTAAAACAGTATTGAAACGTATAACGACTGCGTGCCTTGATACTGAAGAAGTTGAATCCGTTGAGTGGGTTGGAGAATTTAAATGAATGATAGAAATAAAGAATCATTATCTGCGTTAATGGATGGTGAAGCGGATGAGTTAGAGATTCGGCGTGTTTTGAACCAGTTAGACAAAGATGATGCGTTGCGAGAGCAGTGGAAAACGTATCATCTAATGGGCTCGTTAATGCGCGATGAAAAGTTCGATAGTTTGGATTTGACGAAAGGCATTAACCTAGCGCTGGATGGTGAAACGGCTGAAGGTCGAGATGATGATTCACCATTATCAAATCCTTTTGAAGAAACCGTCGCTCATAAACCACGCCGTGCATGGTATAAGCCATTAACGTCTGTTGCGGTCGCAGCATCGGTGACGTTGGCCGTTTTATTGGGCGTACAGTCGATAGAGCCGAATAATGGTTTAGGGCTTGCTGATAATAATTCTAATGCCTTGCAGGTGCAGCAAGGTGAGCTAACGGCGTCTTCTTTAACAGCAGAAGAGCAGCTGGAGTTAGAGAGTGCTCAGCAACAATTGCAAGAGTATATTTTGCATAACTCGTCTGAAAGTCGTGAAGAAAAGAACGGTATTTTGCCTTTTGCTCGAGTGGTTGAGTTTCAAGGCCAGAGCAAGTAATGACGCTGAAGTTACGTATAATCCTGACATTACGTTAGGATGGCGCAATTATGCAGAAATACGATGAGTAATGGGCAATTCGATGATTGAAGAGCAGGTAGTGATTTCCTCAATAACCCCAGAAGGGGCTTGGGTTGAAGGTATGCAGCAGAGCGCTTGCGGTAGTTGCAGTGCTAAAGCGGGTTGCGGCCAACATACGATGAGCCAGTTAGGGCGAAAGGTTTCACTTTGGTTACCTTTGAGCGATTTGAATGACGAAGCCATTCAAGAGCCTTTTCGTATTGGGCAGCAGATTGTTGTCGGTCTACCAGAAGGCGCAATTTTACGCAGTACCGTTGTCTTATATGGACTTCCTCTTATCGCTTTGGTTTTTGGGGCGATTGCAGGGCATGCAATATGGGGCGAAGTTGGCTCGATTGCATTGTCGGTTTTATCCATGCTGCTGGGCTTTAAAGCCGCGCGTTATTGGTCATTAAAAAACAAACAGCACTGGCAGCCGCACTTTATCCGTCATTGTTTTCCGCCGCATTCTTTGACACAGCCAAACAACATGCAAGCCGATAATATTATTCAGCGTCAGAACTAAGTTAGAAAGCTAAGTTAGAACGCTAAGCTAAAGAGCTAAGTTAAACCGCTGCGTTAAAAGAGCTATTGTAAATTTAATAGCCAACCTAATATTAAGTTTAAGAGCAAGCCTCAACTCGAACGAAAATTGTATTTAAAGGAGTATTCTAAATGATGAAAAATCCAACCAAAAATTATAAGTCTGTGACATCGATTCCTATTACATTATTATTTTGTTTAAGCTTTTTTAGCACGTTTAGTCATGCCTCTTTGCCTGACTTTACCGAGCTGGTGGAAGATACTTCTCCATCGGTCGTGAATATCGCCACGATAAAACACGGCAATAAATACAGTAATGCGTTAGATGGCATTGCCGAGCAGTATAATTTACCTAAAGAAATGCCTGAAATCTTTCGCCACTTTTTTGGTCCACAAGGGCCGCTTGGGGGCATTCCAAGAGACGGTCGTGGGCCGATGCCAGGCCAAAGTGCAGAGAAGTCATCTTTAGGCTCAGGTTTTATTATTTCATCAGACGGTTATATCTTAACCAATAATCATGTCATTAAAGGCGCTGATGAGATTGTTGTGCGCCTTAGCGATAGGCGTGAGTTGGATGCCCAACTGATTGGTGCTGATGAACGCGCTGATTTAGCATTATTAAAAGTAAACGCGACCGGTTTGCCCGAAGTTGATCTAGGTAATTCAGACAAGCTTAAAGTGGGTGAGTGGGTCTTGGCGATTGGCTCTCCTTTTGGGTTTGATTATTCTGTTACCGCCGGCATTGTGAGTGCTAAAGGCCGCAGTTTACCCAATGAAAGCTACGTACCTTTTATTCAAACGGATGTCGCCATTAACCCAGGTAACTCAGGTGGCCCGTTATTTAATTTAGAGGGCGAAGTGGTCGGTATTAATTCCCAGATTTATACACGCTCGGGTGGGTTTATGGGGGTTTCTTTTGCTATTCCCATTAACGTCGCGATCGATGTCGTTGAGCAACTAAAAGATAAAGGTAGGGTGAGCCGCGGTTGGCTGGGGGTTGTTATTCAGGAAGTGAATAAAGACTTGGCAGAATCGTTTGGTCTGAAACAGGCTAAAGGCGCCTTAATTGCGCAATTGGTTCCTGGTAGTCCAGCCGAGGCTGGAGGCCTCTTAAGCGGCGATATTATCACGGCCTTTAATGGTCAAGAAATTAACTTGTCGACAGATCTTCCGCATCGAGTAGGGCGCGTAAGACCCGGCGAGAAGGCTAAGTTGAATATTGTTCGAAATGGTAAGACCAAGGTGATTTTCTTGGAAATAGGCGCCTTGCCTGAGGGAGATTCTCCACAGATTGGCCAGTCAAATAATCAACAGAATTTCCAGAAAAATCGTTTAGGTATCACAGTCGGTGAGCTCACAGGCCAGCAGCGCAGTTATGGTGAGGGTGTGCTGGTTCAAGACGTGACAAGTGGTGGGGCGGGTGCCCTATCCGGTATTGTACGCGGTGATGTGATCGCTCAAATTTATGGCGAGCCTATTCGTTCTGTTGCTGACTTTAATCGCGTTGTTGAATCGCTGCCTAAAGGGCGTTCAGTTCCCATGCGAATCGTTCGTCGTGGTGCGGTCATGTTTATCCCATTACGTTTGATTGAGTAATTAAATCGTCAATTAAGACAGGTCATAGTTCTTAAATGACACAAAATATAAGGCTATGGGACGATCTTCATAGCCTTATATCCCCACTTCTAGTAGACTCCAGCGCTATTTAATCGTTGTCTGTGACAGGTGTTCTTTGGTGAGTAAGCTTAACCATATTCGTAACTTCTCTATTATCGCCCATATTGACCATGGTAAATCCACTCTGGCTGACCGCTTTATTCAGCATTGTGAGGGCTTAACCAATCGTGAAATGCAGGCTCAAGTGCTTGATTCTATGGATATCGAGCGTGAGCGTGGTATTACCATTAAAGCGCAAAGTGTGACGTTGAATTACAAAGCGCAAGATGGTGAAATTTATCAGCTCAATTTTATTGATACACCAGGGCACGTTGACTTTAGCTATGAAGTATCACGCTCTCTAGCCGCTTGTGAAGGCGCTTTGCTGGTGGTTGATGCAGCACAAGGCGTTGAAGCTCAATCGGTCGCTAACTGTTACACCGCGATTGAGCAAGGCTTAGAAGTTGTTCCTGTATTGAACAAGATGGATTTGCCACAGGCCGATCCTGATCGCGTTGCCGAAGAAATTGAAGAAATTATTGGTATTGACGCTTCAGAAGCCGTTCGTTGTTCTGCTAAGAGTGGTCTTAATATTGAAGGCGTTTTAGAAGAAATTGTTCGTTTGATTCCTTCTCCTGCTGGTGATCCAGATGGCGACTTGCAGGCGTTAATTATCGACTCTTGGTTTGACCCTTACTTGGGCGTTGTATCCTTGGTAAGAATTACCAATGGTACCTTGCGTAAAGGCGACAAGATTCGTATGAAGTCGACTGGCCGAGATCATGGCGCCGACGGCGTAGGTATTTTTACCCCTAAACGCACACCAACCGGTGTTTTACGCGCCGGTGAAGTAGGCTACATGGTTGCGGGTATTAAAGACATTCATGGCGCGCCAGTAGGGGATACGATTACCCATACTAAGACGCCTGATGTAGCGTCTTTACCAGGTTTCCAAAAAGTTAAACCGCAGGTTTATGCGGGTCTTTTCCCCATTAGCTCAGATGATTTTGAAAACTTCCGTGATGCTCTTGATAAGCTATCGCTGAACGATGCATCGTTATTCTTTGAACCTGAAAGTTCAGATGCATTAGGGTTTGGTTTCCGTTGTGGCTTCTTAGGTATGCTGCACATGGAAATTATTCAAGAGCGTTTAGAGCGTGAATACAATCTTGATTTAATCACAACGGCGCCGACGGTAATTTACCAGGTGATTAACCGTAAGGGCGAGACGATCGAAATTGATAACCCGTCTAAACTCCCAGATCCAGGCACCATTGAAGAAATGCACGAGCCAATTGCTGATGTCAGTATTCTTGTTCCACAAGAATTCTTAGGCAACGTGATTTCGTTATGTGTCGGTAAACGTGGCATGCAAAAAGACATGCAGTACGTGGGTAAACAGGTTTCATTGACGTATCAGATTCCGATGGCCGAAGTGGTGATGGATTTCTTTGATCGCTTGAAATCAGTAAGTCGTGGTTTTGCATCGCTAGATTATAGCTTTAGTCATTTTTCTCCTGCACCGTTAACACGATTGGATATTCTTATTAATGGCGAGCGTGTTGATGCGTTAGCGGTTATTTTGCATACCGATAATGTACGCTCACGCGGTCGTGCACTGACTGAAAAAATGAAAGAATTGATTCCTCGTCAAATGTTCGATGTGGCAATTCAGGCAGCAATGGGCGCAAATGTTGTTGCTCGTACTAACATTAAAGCAATGCGTAAAAACGTAACCGCCAAATGTTATGGTGGTGATATTAGCCGTAAGAAGAAGCTGCTACAGAAGCAGAAAGACGGTAAAAAACGTATGAAGCAGATTGGTAACGTGGAAATTCCACAGTCTGCCTTCCTTGCAGTACTTAAAGTGGATGACTAATTATGAAACAGCATAAATTTCCTGCTAAGCAGTCGGGTGTCTCTTTTATTACAGTATTAGCGCTGTTAGGGCTATTGGCTTTCTCGCTGAACTTTATTGTGAGAATAGCCGGCATGCATTGGGATGATCGTATCTTGGTGAGTATTTTAGACGATCTACCAGAGGTTCTTAATAAAGATTCTAGCGTTAAAGATGTTCAAAAATTGATTGTTAATCGTTTGGATATGAACCGAATGCGTGGGATTTCAACAAAAGAACTCGTCATTACTAAGCAGAAGGGACAAATCAAACTGGTTTGGCCTTATGAGCGCAGAGAAAATGTCATGTCAAATATTGATATCGTCTTAACTTTTAATCACGAGTACAGTTATTAAACCGTGAATAATCCTTTATTAAAGCTTAGTCAGCGAATCGACTACACCTTCAGTGATCAGTCGCTAATTGAATTGGCGCTAACACATCGCAGCTGTGGTGGTAAAAACAATGAGCGCTTAGAATTTTTAGGCGACTCGATTGTTAATCTTGTTATTGCTGAAGCGCTATTTATTAAATTCCCAGAAGCGAAAGAAGGCAAGTTAAGCCGTCTTCGCGCTCGTATGGTTAAAGGGGTGACTCTTGCTGAGCTAGCCCGTGATTTTTCTTTGGGCGATTTTCTACATCTTGGCTCAGGCGAAATGAAAAGTGGCGGCCATAGACGTGAATCTATCTTAGCCGATACCGTTGAAGCCATTATTGGTGCAATCTATCTTGATTCTAATATGGATACGGTTAAAGCCAAGATCTTGCAGTGGTATGACTCACGCTTAGAAGCCTTGAGTTTAAGTGATCCATTAAAAGATCCTAAAACACAGTTACAAGAACATTTGCAGGGTAAACAAGCCCCTTTGCCTAAGTACGATGTGTTAAATATTGAAGGCAGCGCTCATGAGCAGCTGTTTAAAGTTAGTTGTGTGGTCAAAGAGTTGGATGACTCTATCGTTGGTAAGGGTGCCAGCCGACGTATCGCCGAGCAAGAAGCAGCGGCACAAGCTTTGAAATTATTAGGTATAAACCTAGAGCCCGGTGAGGAATAGAGTTATGGAAACTGAAACAGCAGAACGCTCAGGTTATGTTGCCATTATTGGCCGACCAAACGTTGGTAAATCAACGTTACTGAATTTTATCTTAGGTCAAAAGCTAAGTATTACGTCACGTAAGCCGCAGACGACACGCCATAAAATTGTAGGCATTAAAACGGAAGATGACGTGCAAGTGGTTTATGTGGATACCCCTGGTATGCATGAAAATCATGATAAAGCGCTAAACCGTTACATGAATAAAGCAGCACTAACCGCTGTAAAAGACGTTGATGCTATCGTATTCATGATTGACCGTACCAAGTGGACTAGCGAAGATGAGATGGTTTTAAAGTCTTTGCAATACGTTAAGTGCCCAGTGATTTTAGCGGTTAATAAAATCGACTTTTTAGCCGATAAAGAAGACTTATTGCCATACTTGCAGAAGCTGGACGAGAAAGGCAATTTTGCCCATATCGTGCCGATGAGTGCCAAAACGGGCCACAATATTGATCGCCTAGAAACAATTATTGCGAGCTTTATTAAGCAAGGCGCTCACTTTTATCCGGAAGATCAAATTACCGATCGTAGCTCCCGCTTTTTAGCCGCTGAACTTGTGCGTGAAAAAATCATGCGTCAACTAGGTGATGAGCTGCCGTATTCGATGACGGTTGAAATTGAAGAGTTTCGTTATGAAGATAGCCTATTGGTTATCAGCGCTGCGATCTTGATTGATCGCCAAAGCCAGAAGCATATTATCATTGGTGATAAAGGCAGCCGAATTAAGCAAATTGGCCGTGATGCTCGCTTAGATATGGAAGAAATGTTCGAGTGCAAAGTCATGCTCAATACTTGGGTGAAGGTAAAATCTGGTTGGGCTGATAGCGAGCGCGCATTGAAGAGTCTTGGCTACGACGGTTTAGATTAATACCAGCCATTCAATCTGTTGAAAACGGGTCGTGACAGTGCACAATAATTCGAATCTTACTTATTATGTTTTGCATCGTCGCCCCTATCGAGAAAGCAGTCAGATTGTTGATTTATTTTGTGAGAGACAAGGACGTTTCTCAGCATTACATCGAGTAAACAAAAAACAACCCGCATTACAGCCTTTTACACCTTACCAGATGCAGTTCTCTGGTCGTGGTGATTTAAAGTACTGCCAGCACGTCGAAATCTATTACCCTAGTATCTATAGCACGCCCATAAATTCTGATAATACGGATACTCTTGAGGGGGCGGCTAACCGCTTACCTATTCGCTTACCTATTGGTAATTCATCGGTAAAAGGGCAGTCCTTAAAAGGTCGAAACCTCTATTGCGGCTTTTATCTAAATGAACTCATTATACGATTGACCTGGAAAGATGAACCGCAAAAAGAACTGTATCAGGTGTATCAGCAAACTTTAATAGGGCTGCTACAGCTCGATAATGACATGCAATCGGAACCGCTATTACGCCGTTTTGAATTTCATTTATTAGCCGCACTGGGTTATCAGTATAATTGGCTGCAAGATAGCGAATGTCGAGATATTCAGCCCGAGCAATTCTACAGTTTTGATCCGTTTGCGGGTTTTAATTTAATCACCGCTCATACTCATGGGGGCTCAGCGGTGCAGCGTTTTCCTGGGCATGCTATTTTAGCCATAGCGGCAGAAGACTGGCAGCATGAATTAAGCTGGTCGGTGGCAAAAAATATTGCGAGGCTTGCGTTAAACCCCTTGTTGGGCGATAAACCATTAGCCAGTCGAGAATTGTTTAAAAAGCTTTAGTACGGGGCGATGCAGGCTAGTTATTTTTAATCGTTTTTAACCAGTAAGATTCTTTAGAAAAATATTAAACATTAAACATTTTAAATAGGGTGATGATTGTGGCAAAAGCACGAGTTTTATTAGGGGTAAATATTGATCATGTGGCAACGTTGCGCCAAGCGCGTGGAACTCGCTACCCTGATCCCGTTCAAGCAGCTCTAGTCGCAGAAGAAGCGGGCGCTGATGGTATTACCATTCACCCGCGAGAAGACAGACGCCATATTCAAACCCGCGATGTGTATGTATTGAAAGAAGTGTTAAATACGCGCATGAACTTAGAAATGGCCGTCACAGAAGCTATGCTTGAATTGGCTGAAGAGGTTAAACCAGAGCATTGCTGTCTTGTTCCTGAAAAGCGCGAAGAACTAACCACTGAAGGCGGCTTAGATGTGATTGCAAATGAAGCTGCAATCAAAGCAGCTTGTGATCGTTTAGCGGCGATAAATAGTGAAGCGTCACTCTTTATAGATGCCGACAAAGCTCAAATCGATGCGGCTGTTCGCTGTGGGGCACCGGCGATTGAAATTCATACGGGGGCTTATGCCGATGCAGAAAATGCTCAACAGCAAGCCGCTGAATTAGCGATTTTGAAAGTCGGTATTGCTTATGCGATTGAGCAAGGCCTTATTGTGAATGCGGGCCATGGCTTGAATTATCATAACGTCGAAGCGGTTGCTGAAATCCCGGGTATTAATGAATTAAATATTGGGCATAGCATTATTGCCCGCGCCGTCTTTGTTGGATTAAAGGATGCAGTCAAAGAGATGCGTGATCTAATTCATTTGGCGCAAGCCCGTGCCTAATAAGGCCCGCTTGAGTATGCCTTTATTGGAAGGTCTTTCAGCTAAAGGTATCGGTACTGATTTATTAGACCAGCGTCGTATTGCTCAGGTTGTTGAAAAGCAGGGTGAGCGATTCGCACGCAGGATCCTTACCCCGCATGAATTATTAATGTGGGAGAAGAAAGGTCGCAGTATTAATTTTTTGGCCAAACGTTTTGCCGCTAAAGAAGCTATTTCAAAAGCACTGGGAACCGGCATCGCTAAAGGTGTCGGTTTTCAGCAAATGATGATCCATGCCGATGAGCTTGGTAAGCCTCTGGTTGAGCTTTCAGGTGAGGCGTTAATTCGTGCTAAGTCTTTAGCGGGGCAGGAAGTATTATTGAGCCTAAGTGATGAGGGCGAGATGATTGTGGCTTTTGCAGTACTAACCTAGCGCTCTGCGCTAGGTTAGCTTTTCAGATAATAATCAGCGCCGAATCGGTACTGTTAAACCGTTTCTTTCTCGGCGAGTTCTAACGTATTGCGCCATTGATTTTCTTGCGCCCATTTTTGTAAGTGAATGATGGAATCCAAGGTATTTTTATACAGGTCTTCACAATCAACCAAGTCTTTATTTTTCAATCCGGTCTCAAGCTGTTCTAATTTATGCGTTAGGCAAGGGGTGCCGCAATAACGCGTTGCGCCGTGAATCTTATGAATATTTTGCAATAAGAGTTCTTGTTGTTGCCCTTGCCATAAGCTTTGAATTTCAGGTAAGTCATCGGTTAAGCTATCCAGCAGCATATTAAACATATCGATTGCTAGATCGAGTTTATTATTGGCCAATCGCATGGCATATTGCGGATCAAATATTAGGCAATCTTCCTCACTTTCTTCCTGACCAACTTCTTGTAAATAATTTTCACTGACGGTGCTTTCAAGTGCGTTATTTTGTGAGGCTTGCTGCGAATAGGATAGCAGCTTATTAGGTAAGCGATTATTTGTCTCTGTTTCGCAATGATAACCAGTCCAGCGCTCAATACATTGCATTAACTGATCATTATTAATCGGCTTTGTTTGGTAGTCGTTCATGCCTACCTGTAATATTTTATCTTTTTCGTCTGCAATCGCATGAGCGGTTAGGGCGATAATCGGCAGTTCTTTCGAACTTCTTTTGATCCGAATTAACTGAGTTGTTTCTAAACCATTCATGCCAGGCATTTGGATATCCATAAAGATCATATCGATATCGTGCTGTCCAAGTTCTATAAGTGCTTGTGGTCCTGAGTCTGCTGTTATGACGTTGATTCCCATGTCTTCTAATAAAACCGTTACAAGTTTTAAATTAGCTTCGTTATCATCAACCGCCAAGATAGTGGGTGCCGGCATCCGAATGCGGTCTTGGTTATTACTATTTTCCGACGACAATTGAATGCCGAGGCTTGAGCAAAGCGAACCAAACAACTTTTGACTTTGCAGAGGCTTGGACAAAGATTGATGGGCACCCAGCGTTTGCGCATACTCCAGCTCTTCTGAAATAGCGCTATTCACTAAGGCGATAATAGGGAGGTTGTAGCGGTTAACTTGTTTAAACAGTTCGGCAGTCTTTGCTTGGTACAGTTCTTTACGGCTTAACCCTATGATCACCGCATTTGCTGGGTCACCATTGCGATGTTTACGCAGCAGCGCTTGCAATAAAATATCTGAATTATCGGTATCGCTGTAACGTACATGCCATTGCTCTAATAAATGGGTCATGCTCAGTCGAGTACTAGAAGAAGATTCAATAAGAAGCACTTGTTGCCCTTTTAGTTCTTGCATAGGCAGGGCTTGCTGACGTGATTTCTTAAGTGTTACCGAGAAAGAGAAGGTAGAGCCTTCACCTTCGGAGCTTTGAACCCCAATATCCCCTTTCATTGCTTTTACTAGGTGCTGGCTAATGACTAAACCTAATCCGGTACCCCCAAATTGACGGGTTGTGCTGGAGTCAGCTTGACTGAACGATCGGAAGAGTTTGGCTTGCTGCTTTTCGTTAAGACCAATCCCTGTATCTGTAATTTCAAACTTCACGCTGGCTTGATTAATGTCTTCATCTTCAATAATTACCCGCACAGTAATATTACCTTGTGGGGTAAACTTAATGGCATTAGAAATTAAATTGGTGAGCACTTGCTTGATACGTAATGGGTCGCCACGCAAAAATTGCGGGACGTCGGAATAAATAAGACTGACCAGTTCAAGTGATTTTTTATGCGCTTCTGGGGCATTAATCGTTAAGACGTCTTCTAGCACTTCGCGCACATTAAAATCAATATTTTCTAACACCAGCTTACCGGCATCAATTTTGGATAGATCAAGAATGTCGTTAATGATGGTTAGTAGGCCGTTAGCCGATTTTTCAATCGTATTCAGATGGTCTGTTTTTCGCTGATCGCTTTGATCTTTTAATAAAATACGAGTGAAGCCTAATATGCCATTAAGAGGGGTGCGAATTTCATGACTAATATTGGTTAAAAATTCTGACTTAATCCGGCTGACTTCTAGAGCTTCTTTGCGGGCAATGTTTAATTCAATGTTCTGAATCTCAATATTATCCAGCGTTTCACGGATATCATGGGTCGCTTGTTCGATATTTTGTTGGTGTTCTGTTTTGGTTCGTTGAATCGCGATCGCCATGGCGTTAATGCCCGCGGCCAATGTTTGGAACTCATCCCCTCCATTGACGTGTATGCGCGCATCAATTTTTCCATCACTGATGGCTTCAACGCATTCCACCATCTCTTGAATAGGCACAGAAATGCTGCGACTCATTCTTATGGCCATCATAAGGCTTAAAATAAGCGTCGCTAATACGGTGGTAATACTGGTCGCTAGATGCTGATATTTTGCAATTTGGGTATTTGAAAGGGATAGCTCAATCTCAATCCAGCCTAATAAATTGTCCCCTATGTTTTGCTGTTGGTATAGCGGTTCATTACTACTTTCAACAACCTCTATGTTCTGCGCAAAGATGGGGGCTTTAATTCTGATCGTGCTTTCGGTTGAGGAAAGCTGCAACTGGCCGCTCTTGAATTGGGTATTACCAATGAATTTGGTATTCATTTTCGGCCCGGCATAGGCGAGTGCCAGTCCATCTTTATTAAGAATATTAACGGCGCGTAGGTCGCGCTCTTCTAAAAGGTTGTTGGCGAGATTTTGTAATAACTGATTATTGCCAGATACCACACCATATTCACTGGTTGGGGCCGCTTGTTTAGCAATGGCTAAACCGCGCTCTTGTAGCAGTAAATCAAGATCACTCATACGCTGAATGATGAAAAAACCACCCAAAAATAACGACACAACTAGACCGGGTAATAATACTAGGGTCAGAATTCGATTTTGTAGTTTCCAGTTTTTCATGCTTTGTCCATTATTCAGCAGATCGTTTAATATTTGACCGGGTTCTTAGCCCGTCAGTGACGAATTTATTCTCATAATATAGAACTCAATTATCATGTGAAGCGATTGAGTATAAGTAAATTTCGAATCGATATTACAATTCAGTTAGAATCAGTATTAGAATTCAGTATTTTAGTTATATGTAATTTATAATTGTCATTATATGTTAACAATAGGACGCCCCTGTGACCCACATTGTATACCCAACTATTGATGCATGCATCGGTCAGACACCTTTAGTTCGCTTACAGCGTTTAAATGAAGGCAGCAGCAATACGATTTTACTGAAGCTGGAGGGTAACAATCCTGCGGGCTCGGTGAAAGATCGTGCGGCGTTAAGCATGATTGTAAAGGCTGAAGCCCGAGGTCAGATTCATTCGGGTGATACTTTGATTGAAGCGACGAGCGGAAATACGGGCATTGCTTTGGCAATGGTTGCGGCCATTAAGGGATATCGTATGGTATTAATTATGCCCGATAACCTCAGTATGGAACGTCGCTGGGCAATGCAGGCTTATGGCGCTGAGCTAATTCTTGTGAGCCAGAAAGAGGGTATGGAAGGTGCTCGTGATTTAGCGCTTGCGATGGAGGCTGAAGGAAAAGGTAAAGTGCTTAATCAGTTTGCTAATGATGATAATCCCTTGGCGCATTACGAAACAACAGGTCCTGAGATTTGGCAGCAAACCCAAGGGCAGGTTACACACTTTGTTAGCGCGATGGGAACGACTGGCACTATTATGGGAACGTCGCGTTTCTTAAAAGAAAAGAACGAAGCTATTCAAATTGTTGGGCTGCAGCCTCAAGAAGGCGCCAGCATCCCAGGCATTCGTCGCTGGCCTAAAGAATATTTACCCAGTATTTTTGATGCGGCTCGCGTTGATAAAGTACTTGATATTAGCCAGCAAGATGCCGAAGAAACAATGAAAGCCTTAGCGACCCAAGAAGGTATTTTTTGTGGTGTATCGTCAGGTGGTTCGATTGCGGGTGCTTTGCAATTAAGTGCTCAAGTCGAAAATGCGACTATCGTTGCCATTATTTGTGATCGTGGCGATCGTTACTTATCGACCGGTGTTTTTGCCTAGCAGTAAAGTACTTATACACTGTACTTATATTAAGGCTATTCCTGATCCCCTGAAGCCGTTACCTCAGGCGGGTAGCTGTGTTAAGAAATGTAAGGGCAATTGAATTCAACATAATTGCCCCCATCTAACCGCAAACGCTTGATTTTGTAGGCCATCGTGAAAAAAACACTGACACTAACCGTGCATGACCTTGCATCGGACGGACACGGCATCGCGCGCTCTGGGCGCGATGTATATTTTATACCGGGTGCATTGCCGGGTGAAACCGTGATCGCAGAAATGCTAGAGCGCAAACGGAAAATATGGTTTTGCCGCCTGGTCTCAATAGAGCAGGTTAGTGAACATCGTATTGAGCCGCCTTGTCCGCACTATAAACGCTGTGGCGGCTGTGATTTACAACACCTTGCCTATGATCAGCAAGTCATTCTTAAACAGCAGCGCGTAGCACGCGAGCTCAGCCGTCAAGGCATTGAAGTTGAGCGCTGGGATGCTCCGCTGATTGCAGAACAGCAGCAGTGGCATTATCGCCGACGCGCTCGCTTGGGTATTCGCTATAACAAGGCGACTCAAGAAGTCTTTATTGGCTTTCGTGAAAGTCAGAGTAAGCATCTCACCAATATTGATACGTGCCCGGTACTTGTTGAGCACGAAGCCCTCGATTGGAAAGCATGGCGTAGCCGCTTAGTGCAGCTTGAAGGTATTACTCGCTTTACTCACATTGAAGTACTACAAGCCAGCGAGCGCTTAGTATTAGTCTTTAGAGTACTTAAAAAACTCACCGATAATGACCGTAAGAAGCTTCTAGGTTGGGCGAGCGAGCTGGATATAGATATCTACATTCGTCCAGATGATGAACAGCCTTTAGCGGCGATTAATGAGGTTATTAGTCCATTAACCCATAATGTATTGGGTCATGATCTAACCATTCATCCAGATTATTTTGTCCAAGTTAATAATACCATCAACCAATTGATGGTGGCGGAAGCGAAAGCTTGGCTTGCACCAGAAGCGGGTTCTCGCGTATGGGATTTATTTGCTGGTCACGGTAATTTTTCAGTGCCATTAGCCCAAAACGCCCTTGTTGATGCGGTAGAGGTGAGCGATGAAATGGTGCAGGCCATTCAGCAGCATGCTCAGCAACTGTGCGCACCTATCGTTAAGACTACTGAAAATAACGGCGTTGAAGGTGATCGTGGTCTCATTGCCCACAAAGCGGACTTGTCAGATAGTAATAGCTTAAGTAACTTGCCTAACCCAGATTATGTTTTATTAGATCCCCCCCGTGCGGGCGCCAGTGCCTGTATTGAGGAGCTGATTAAACGAAAAGCAAAACGTATGGTCTACGTGTCGTGTGATCCAGCAACACTGGCACGAGACTTGAAGGCACTTAGCAACGATTTTGAGATTGAACGGATTACCGTATTAGATATGTTTCCTCATACTCATCATATCGAAACTATGGTGTTATTAGTGCCTGCCAATAAAAGCACTCAGGGCCGCCAGAAAACGATGAGTGACCGCTTAAAAACTCAGACTAAAACTCGCATTAATACTCGTCTTAATAGCGGTATTAATAATAAGAGCAAAGCCAAAGAGAAAGGAGCATCTCGTGGTAAAAGTAAGAGATGACCAGCCGCTAAAGCACGATGGCAAAATAAACGTCGATGCTTGGCTAGATAAGATCTGCACTGAAGCAGATATCTTAGAACCAGAAAAACTTCGACACGCATTAGTCGTTGCAAAAATCATCGCGGAAGATGCGGTTCAAAACAGTACGTTTTGGACCTTAGACAGTGCCCAGATGGGCTTGGAAATGGCTCAGATTTTAGCCGAACTGCAGCTTGATGAAGCATCCATTTTAGCGGCGATTTTGTATCGCGCAGTGCGCGAGGGACGCTTGTCTCTGGCTCAAGTTCGTAAAGATTTTGATGAAGAAGTCGCCACTCTCATTGAAGGTGTATTGCGCATGGCAGCGATCAATGCCATTCAAAATACATCCGAAGAAGCCGTATTAGGCCAGCGTGAAGCGCAGGTCGATAATCTACGTAAAATGCTGGTTTCGGTGATTGATGATGTGCGCGTTGCCTTAATCAAACTGGCCGAAAGAACAGCCGCAATTAGAGCTGTCAAAGACGCTCCTGAAAGTAAGCGGATAAAAGTCGCTCGCGAAGTCTTTAATATTTATGGGCCATTGGCGCATCGCTTGGGCATTGGCCATTTAAAGTGGGAACTTGAAGATGTCGCTTTTCGTTACCTAGAGCCGGTTGCGTATAAAAAGATTGCCAACCTGCTGGATGAAAAACGCTTAGCGCGACAAGAGTATGTCGACGACGTCGTTTCCACGATTACCAGTGAATTAGAAGGCGCTGGAATAGAGTGTGAAGTCAACGGCCGTGCAAAGCACATTTACAGTATCTGGCGCAAAATGAAACTCAAAAATCTTGAGTTTTCACAAGTTTATGATGTACGTGCAGTTCGAATTTTAGTACCGACATTACGTGATTGTTATGCCTCTTTAGGAATTATTCACTCGCTTTGGCGACACATTCCACACGAGTTTGATGATTACATTGCCAACCCTAAAGAGAATGGTTACCAGTCTTTGCATACGGCGGTAATTGGCCCCGGCGGAAAAGGCATGGAAGTTCAAATTCGTACGCAAGAAATGCATGAAGATGCAGAGTTAGGCGTCTGCGCACACTGGAAATATAAAGGCACCGATACCGATGCTAAAGACCAAGCCTATGAGCAAAAGATTGCTTGGCTACGACAAGTAGTTGAATGGCATGAAGAAATTGGCGATTTGCCTGAATTAATGAGCGATTTACGTTCGGACATCAATCCCGACCGTATTTATGTTTTTACCCCGGATGGACATGTTGTTGATTTGCCACCGGGAGCAACATCGGTAGATTTTGCTTACCGAGTGCATACTGAAATTGGCCACCGTACACGGGGAGCCAAAGTGAATGGGCGTATTGTCCCGCTGACCTATAAGCTAAAAACCGGTGAGCAGGTTGAAATTTTAACCAGTAAAGAAGCCAGGCCTAGTCGTGGCTGGCTAAATCAAGATGCCGGTTACATTAATACCGCGCGTGCTCGTGCAAAGGTTGCGCATTGGTTTAAGCTGCAAGCAAAAGATACCAACCAAGAAGAAGGCCGCCAATTATTGATGCGCGAACTTGATCGACTCGATCTTGAACGCCAACCTTTAGCCGAAGTCGCTAAAGCGATGAATATGAAAACCACGGATGATTTGTTTGCGGCGATTGGTGCGGGTGACGTTCGCCTTAGCCAAGTGGTTAGGCATATTGTTCGTCAGACCGATATTAAACAGCCTCAGCAAGAATTACCGCTGTTAAAACCAACGTCTAAGGCGAGTAAAAAAAGCGATATCTCTATTCAAGGAGTCGGACATTTATTAACCCAGATTGCGCAATGTTGTAAGCCTGTTCCTGGGGATGATATCTCTGGCTATGTCACGCTTGGACGAGGGGTTAGTGTGCATCGCCTTGATTGTGATAATTTATTACACCACGAAATGACTGAGCCCGATCGTATTATTGAAGTCAGTTGGGGTGGCAAAGCAAGCCAAATGTATCCAGTTGATGTGGATATCACGGCTTATGATCGTACTGGGCTATTACGCGATGTGAGTTTGGTATTAGCTGATAGCGGGGTAAACGTTGTTGCAGTGCAAACGAAGTCAGAGCAAAAAGATCATCAAGCGCATATGCAAATCACCGTTGAGATTGATAGTTTGTCGAAACTTGGGCGTGTATTGAATAAGTTGAATCAGCTACCGAATGTATTGACGGTACGCCGAGCTCGCAGTAACGGATAAGTTGCTAGGATTGATATTAGGATTGAATGGATCGCTATGGATAAAGATTACGAACTCAGTGACCTCGTTTACTTAATGCAGCGCTTACGCGATCCTGAGAGCGGATGTCCTTGGGATATTAAGCAAACCTTTGATTCTATTGTGCCGCATACTCTAGAAGAAGCGCACGAAGTGGCTGAAGCAATAGAGTCTCAAGACTGGCCACATGTTGAAGAAGAATTGGGTGATTTATTATTCCAAGTGATTTTTTACAGCCAGTTAGGCAATGAACAGACTTTGTTTGACTTTTCATCGGTGATCAATGTGTTGGTTACCAAGCTGGTTCGTCGTCATCCCCATGTATTTCCTGCAGGAGATCTTTATGCCAAGCGTGATCCTGATAGCTGTCCGAGCGAAGCGGAAATCCATGCGCAATGGCAGATTATTAAGCAGCAAGAAAAAGCCTTGAAAGCCGAACGCAGTCAAGGGGCGGCAATCAAGTCTAAAGGACTTGAGCTGGTGGATTATTTGAGCAATATTCCAGCTTCTCTGCCTGAACTGACTCGAGCGGATAAAATTCAAAAGGCGGTCTCAATGCGGGGCTTTGATTGGACCGAAATTCAAGGAGTCTTGGATAAAGTTCGTGAAGAGCTAATAGAGGTCGAAGTAGAAATTGAACAGGCCGATGAAGAACGATTAAAGCACGAAGTGGGTGATTTATTATTTGCCTGCGTAAACGTCGCTAGACACTTGGGTATCAATCCTGAGCAGGCTTTACGTCAGGCCAATCGTCGCTTTAGTGAACGCTATAGTTTAGCGGCCGAGAGTTTGGCTGCACACGGTAAAAGCTTAGAGCTTGGCAATAGTAACCAGGTTAGTAGCGATGAGATGGAATGCGCTTGGAATGACGCTAAAAAGCGCCACCCACAGTTAATCGCTGCCGCGAATGATGCTTAATTTGCAAACTAATACAGATCTAGCGCTCATTATTAATGGGCTGAGGCTTTCTTCGACTGATTAAGCTTTGACTCATTAAGTAGTTTTAGATGTTTACGCGTTAGGCTCAAAAAATTCGGTGTTGGGCCAACATCGGCATACATTGGATCGCCTTCCTCATCGAGCGCGACAACCTCTTTCCCTTTTACATAAGGAAAACTGCTAGTGACTTCTGTGAGTGCACTGCTAATTAAGTCTCTCAGTAAGTTTTCTTGCGGGTATTTCGGAAACATTTCGCATAAAGCTTCTAGCCGAGCGGCATCTTCTAATGACAGCTTTATTTCATACCCTTCTTCGCTTAGTTGACCTGAAAATTCTTTTTCCCAATATTTCATTAAAGAACTCAATTTCATAACAACGCCTTCTCTACCAACTGCTGTGATATTGTAAGTTTAGACGTTAAACATTAACTTACCTGAATTAGTAACAAAGTATTACGAAATAGCCAACGGCAGTCTAAAGCGGCAATCTACAAAACGGCATGGCGATAATGAGCGCTTCTGCTGGGATTGTATTTTGTGTTCGCGCGGCATCTAGCATCAATAGTGGTCAATTTCGGGTTGATGCAGTGGAATGCTGAAGTTTGATTTATACTCAGTTAATACCATCCGTAATAACGCAGTTACTTTCTCAGTATAGTAGTGACTATCTTAATAAAGAGGGCTTAAATATGTCAGATTTGGATCCATTATTGCGAGATAAAGTTCGTAATTTAGGGCAGCTATTAGGACAGACGATTGCCGATGATTGTGGCGATGAAATTTTTGAGTTAATCGAGAATATTCGTAATTTATCCAAGCGCGCTCACAACGGTACCTCTGCAGATAAAGCAGAGTTGATCGCGTTATTAAAAGGGCTAAAAGATAATGAACTGGTACCCGTTGCCCGTGGCTTTAGCCAGTTCTTAAACCTTGCCAATATTGCCGAGCAACAACATACCTTGAGCTGGCGTCGTGAAAATGCGGCTGAAGATCGTATGGAAGTTATTTTAGAAGATGTATTTTCAGCGGTTATTAAGCAACTAAAAGAAGGTGTCGAGTTAAATAAAGAACTGTGCAAACTGGATATCGAGCTAGTACTTACCGCTCACCCAACTGAAATTATTCGCCGTACATTAATTAAAAAATACGATGAAATTGTTGATGTATTGCAAATACTCGATGATATTCGTGACGATCATCCTAAGCGAGACGAATACAACCAACAGCTGGATAACCTGATTGCTGAAATTTGGCGCTCCGATGAAATACGCCAGCAAAGACCTACGGCGGTTGATGAGGCAAAGTGGGGTTTTGCGGTGATAGAAAACTCACTGTGGCAAGCCATTCCACATTTAATGCGAGAGTTGGATGATAAGCTCGTGCTGCAAGGAGAAAAACCTCTACCGCTCAATGTGTGTCCCATTCATTTTGCTTCTTGGATGGGAGGAGATCGCGACGGTAATCCAAATGTTACCGCTAATGTCACGGGTGAGGTTTTGTATTTAGCCCGCTGGATGGCCGCCGATCTGTATTTAAATGATTTAACCGAACTCGCTAGTCAATTGTCGATGGTACAAGCAACCGACGAATTAAAAGCGTGGGTCGGAGAGAGTAACGAACCTTATCGAGAATGTGTTAATCAGTTAAAGCGCAAATTGCAGCAGACCAAAACGTGGGCGGCAGAAAGTGCGCGCTTAAAGACACACAGCAGCTTGCCTCATATTTCAGACATCGCAACTTTATTTGAGCCGCTAGTATTGTGTTATAAATCACTGTGTGAAACGGGCATGGAAGGCATTGCTAAAGGTGAATTGCTTGATGTGATTCGTCGACTATCGTGCTTTGGTTTAACGCTAACACGATTGGATATTCGCCAAGAATCAGATCGTCATAGTCAGGTAATTGCTGAGCTTTGTGAGTTTTATCAACTAGGTGATTATCTCAGTTGGGATGAACCCCAAAAACAACAATTTTTATTAGAAGAATTACAAAGTAAGCGTCCGTTATTGCCCGCTCAGGCAGATGTGTGTGATGTATCTAAAAGTGAAAATCGCGGTTTGGATGACGAATACTGGCAGCCTAGTGATGAGTGCAATGAAGTATTAAAAACCATGCAGGTCATTGCTGCTCAAGGCGATGAGGGTGTCGGTAACTATATTATTTCGATGGCGAGTGAGCCGTCGGATATTTTGTCGGTCGCCTTGTTATTAAGAGCTTCAGGGGTTGAGCGTCGTCTTCCGATTGTTCCTTTGTTTGAAACATTGGACGATTTACAGTTTGCCGCTGAACGTATGGATAAATTATTTGCTCTACCTTGGTATAAAAAATATTGCGGTATGCATCAGCAGGTAATGATTGGCTATTCCGACTCCGCTAAAGATGCTGGGAATATGGCAGCGGCTTGGGCGCAGTATAAAACTCAAGAAGAGTTAGTGAACTGTGCTCAGCAGCATGCAATTGAATTAACCTTGTTTCATGGTCGTGGTGGTACGGTCGGTCGTGGTGGCGGTCCTGCACAGCGCGCGATATTGGCTCAGCCTCCAGGGTCGGTGAAAGGCCGTTTAAGAGTGACCGAACAAGGGGAGATGATTCGCTTTAAGTTTGGTTTTCCAGCAGTAGCATTACGCAGTTTAAAAATTTATTTAGCCGCTGTATTAGAAGCGACATTATTGCCACCTAAAGCGCCTGAAAGTGAGTGGCGCGAATTAATGGAGTCGATGGCTCAACAGAGTGTGAAGTCGTATCGCGGTATGGTTCGTGAGAATGAACACTTTGTTCCTTATTTTAGATCGGCCACACCAGAACAAGAATTAGGCAAGTTAGCACTGGGCAGTCGACCTGCTCGCAGAAAGGGCAGTGGTGGCATTGAGTCGTTGCGTGCAATTCCTTGGATTTTTGCTTGGATGCAAATACGCCTGATGGTGCCTGCGTGGCTAGGAGCTGATCAAGCGCTTTTAGAGGTCAGTAAAAGCGATGACAAAAATCTGCAGTTGCTTCGAGAGATGTATGAGCAATGGCCATTTTTTGCAACCTATATTGATATGCTAGACATGATCGTTGGCAAGACCGATGTTGAAATCGCTCGATATTATGACCAGCAATTAGTCACCGAAGATTTACAGCCTATTGGACAAGAATTACGTGATCGCTTATTAACGATTAATGAGTCTATAAACGTAATAAAGCCTGACGGTGATGACCAAGCACAATCACAAATTATGCAGGTAAGGGGCACGTATACTGACCCATTACATTATCTTCAAGCGGAGCTGCTTCAGCGTGCAAGAACCGAGGAGCATGACCCCGAGGTTGAGCGTGCGTTGATGGTTTCTATGGCGGGTATTGCAGCAGGTATGCGCAATACGGGCTAATTTCTTGATTAATAATGGCTGGCAGAGTAGAGTTAGGCCTATTTTTTTCATGGTCTGGTTGTTTTTTGTACAGCTGGACTCGATATTGATTTCAGAATCATGAGGAGAATGCGCATGCGCGTAATCTTATTGGGCGCCCCAGGTGCAGGTAAAGGTACACAGGCTCAATTTATTTGTGACGAGTTTAAAATTCCACAAATATCGACTGGCGACATGCTTCGTGCCGCAGTTAAAGCTGAATCTGCATTAGGTTTGCAGGTTAAAGATATAATGACGACAGGCGGTTTAGTGTCTGATGAAATCATTATTGCTTTGGTTAAAGAGCGCATCACAGAAAGTGACTGTGCGAATGGATTCTTGTTCGATGGTTTTCCTCGCACAATTCCTCAAGCTGAAGCGATGGTTGCTGCAGGCGTTGATATTGATTACGTTGTTGAAATTGATGTTGATGATGAAGAAATCGTAGGTCGTTTAAGTGGCCGTCGTGTACATCCTAATTCTGGCCGTACTTATCATGTTATTTACAACCCACCTAAAGTGGAAGGTAAAGATGATGTGACGGGCGAAGAGCTTATTCATCGTGCAGATGATTCAGAAGAAACTGTACGTAACCGTTTAGGTATTTATCACGATCAAACTAAGCCATTAGTTGCTTTTTATAAGAAGTTTGAAGAAACCAATCCAACCACTAAATATGTACATGTGGCAGGTGTTGGTAGCTTAGAAGATATTACTGCTAAAGTAATGGGCTCTCTAGGTGCTTGATTATTCTAGAATAATCAAAAAAATGTAATTAAAAAGAGACCCGTAAGGGTCTTTTTTTATGCCCTTAGAAAATACATTTTATAGTATTAAATAACGGTATCGATTTAATGTGCAGTTTAGGTTGAACGCGTCGTTTAGATTTAAAATGTTTTTTATTAACGTTTCCTTATCTGATTTATTTCCATTTCCATTTCTATTTCGATCTCTATGTCACTCGAATAAATGCTGTATTTAACGATGAAATTTTTAACACTAAGTACAGGGAATTAATCAGTTGTTATTTATTAAGTGCCGTTCATTAAACTCTACTTATTAAATCCTGCTTATTAATAAAAGCTTATTTCATTACACACTCTTTTCCATTTTAACGTTTATGTATTTTATGCAGTGTATAAAGGAGTGATTTAAATTCTTGGTAGTCGAAGTATTGGTCGACAGCTTTAAGCAATAAAAAGCCTGTTAACGATTTATAAAAAAGCGGTCGTATTATTTACACGCATCATTTGAAAAATGGCGCGGTTTGTTGAATATTATTAAATAATTTAATCAAATAGTTGATTGGCGGGCAGAATAAGGTGTTTATTTATGTTTTTTGCATATAAAAACACTATTATTGACTGCGTTAGCTACTGCGCAATAATATTTGTGCTAATTTTAATAAGAATAACTTATTAGCGAAAATGAGGAAATTATAATGGGCAGACCTAAAAAGAATCCTACAGCAGCCGCTGCAAAAAAAACTGCAGTAAAAAAAGCACCCGCCAAACGTGGCGCAAAAAAGGCCATTGCTAAGAAAACTGTTGCTAAAAAGACTGTGAAAGCGGTTGTCGCTGTTTCACCCGCTGTTGTGAAAGCTCAAGCTGGGGTGGAAAAAGCAAATGCTGCGGTTGAAGCTCAGCTGGCCAAAGTCGCTGCTGCCGCAAAAAAACAAGCGGAAGCAAAAACAAAAGCCGGGAAGCCAAAAGCAACGGCTGTGGTTAAGCGCGCTGCTGTGACAGCGGGTAAAAAAGTTTCTGCAGAGAAAGCGAAGCTTTCGACGGTAAAGGCAAAATTACGTGATGCTAAAGTCGCTTTAAAAGTAGAAGAGATTCAAGCGAAAACAGCTGAAGTTGAAGCTAAGACTCAAGCGACGATCGCTGAATTTGAAGCATCTTTAAATGCTAAAGCCGGTGAAGACTTACAAAAGGCCTTGGCTGATTTTGAAAAAACATGGAACAAGTCCCGTGAGCGTCAAATTGCTGCCAAAGTAAAAGCACGCACAGCAAAAGAAACTAAGAAAGCCAAAGCGGCTGCGAAGAAGCTAGTAGCGAAAGCAAAAGCCTTAGTTACTCCAAAAAAGGCTGCTAAAAAGGCACCTAAAAAAGCCGCAGCTAAGCCAGCCACCAAAAAGGCAGCACCTAAGAAAAAGATAGCCGCTAAGAAAGTCGCAACCCAAAAAGTAGCTGCTAAGAAAGTAGCTGCTAAGAAGAAAGCGGCGCCTAAGAAAGTCGCTGCCAAAAAGGTTGCCTCTAAGAAAGTTGCCTCTAAGAAGTAGCAGTGAATTAAGAGTCGCTAATAAGCTTCGTTATTCATAAAATTCAGTAAGCACGGCTCGCTAACTGATTTCAGCTCTATAACGATAGCCTTCAGGATAAAAGCCTCAGTTTAAACTGGGGCTTTTTTATGCCTGTTCATTACAAATCAGTGTTTTCAACTATACGACTTGTTTTGCTATACTGCGGGCAATTTCATCCATGTCAGTAGATTCAATGAGCAATATTCTAGTCTTCGATACCTCCTCAGCTTGGTGCTCTGTCACTTTAAGTGCGAAAGGGATCATCCACTCTGTTGCGGAAATGCAGCCGCGCAAGCATGCACAGCTGATTATGCCAATGATTGATGATGTGTGTCAGCGTGCGGGTATAAAGCCGACTGAACTTGATGGTATTGCTTTTGGTAAGGGGCCAGGATCGTTTACCGGAGTGCGTATTGCTATCTCGGTTGCGCAAGGCTTGTCTTTGGCAACCGGTGCACGCTTATACGGAATCTCTTCTCTCGCGGCGCTTGCGTGGCAGGGTATGAAGAAAATGACTGACGCAAGCACAGACAGTCTTGCCGCTCAGCAAGTTTTGGCGGTGATGAATGCGCATATGGGCGAAGTTTTTTATGGCGCTTATCACTATTCAGATCATCGACTAGAAGCGGTTATAGAAGATCGTTTAACAAAACCTGCAGGCGTTGATATTTCAACATTAGAAGCCTCAAATTGGATTGGTATGGGAGATGGTTTTCAGTTTTTAACTGAAATGCCCGAAGCTGTCTCGTCGCTTAATAGCATAGATGAAGATGTTTACCCAATGGCTGAATCCATGATGGATTTAGCCATTCGTGCTTGGGATGAAGGGTTGTTTACCGCAGCCGAATTACAGGAACCGGTTTATTTACGGGATACTGTTGCATGGAAAAAATTAGCTGAGCAACCATCTTTACTCAAAAGATAATTAATCTTAGCTTTATCAATTATTATATTTAGGAAGTAGTACACAATGGATTTGATTCAAATTTTTGTATTGGCATTATTACAGGGGTTTACCGAATTTCTACCAATCTCAAGCTCGGCACACTTAATCTTACCGTCAAAAATGTTGGGATGGGCTGATCAAGGGCTAGCATTTGATGTTGCGACGCATATCGGTACCTTAGCGGCGGTCATTTTTTACTTTCGTCGTGACGTCTTTGCGATTACCAAGGGCTGGCTGACAACAGGCTTTAGCAAGCAGATGGATAATAATGGACGGTTAGCGTGGTCTATTATTGTGGCAACTATTCCGGCGGGTTTAGTTGGGCTAATCTATGGTGATTGGATTGAGGCTAACCTTCGCTCTAGTGAAGTCATTGCTTATGCTACGATCGGTTTTGGTGTGTTACTGCTGGTCGCGGACCATAAAGCGAATGAGCATAAAAGTATCTTACAGATGACGTTATTGGCGGCGGTCATCATTGGCTTGTTTCAAGCATTGGCGTTAATTCCTGGTACATCACGTTCAGGTATAACGATTACTGCGGCATTATTTTTAGGTTTTCAGCGCGATTCAGCGGCAAGATTCTCTTTCTTAATTTCCATACCGTTAATTTTAGCGGCTGGCTTATTAAAAACAAAAGATCTTGTTGAGCAAGCTGCGCAAGTTGATTGGGCGACTATTGGTTTAGCGGCTTCTTTATCGGCGGTTAGTGCATATATTTGTATTTACTTTTTCTTAGCACTGATTAACCGCATCGGAATGGTGCCATTTGTTGTTTATCGTTTATTACTCGGTGCTATCTTGTTGATCTGGTTTGTCTGATGAAAATTTTAGACGGTATTATTCAGCGTAGTCCAACTAAACTATTCGACTTAGGCGAATGGTCACAGCAATGGCAGCTTGAATTCGTTACTGAAGCATTACTAGCAACCGACGGGCTTTATTTAATTGTCGAGGGTGATCGTATCTGCATTCAGCAAGGCGGGAAAAAAGCCCCGGGCCCTGTATTTGTTGATTTTGTTAGTGGTGCTAGTGCTCACCGTCGTAAATTTGGTGGTGGCCGTGGCCAGAGTATTGCGAAAGCCGTTGGGATTAATAGTGCTTATACGCCCACTGTTTTAGACGCAACCGCAGGGCTGGGTCGTGATGCGTTTGTATTGGCGACCTTGGGGTGTGATGTTACCTTGATCGAACGCCATCCTGTTGTCTGCTTACTGCTGAAAAGTGGTTTGCAGTGCGCTCAGGGTGATATCGAAATTGAAGATATTATGGCGCGTATGAAGTTGGTAGAAGGAAATTCAATCGACCTGTTGGAAAATTGGATTGCACTAGGTCATGCGCAGCCGGATATTGTGTATCTTGATCCCATGTTTCCACATACCACTGCATCGGCAGAAGCTAAAAAAGAAATGAAGTTGTTTCGCACGCTGGTTGGCGCTGATGTGGATGAGGATGAACTGTGGGCTCGTGCTGATGCATTAGCTCGATGCCGTATTGTGGTTAAGCGCCCAGCAAAAGCACCTAATTTAGCGGGTAAAGCACCCAGCTATGTTTTGGCAGGAAAAGCGAATCGCTTTGATATTTATGTTAAAGCGAAAGTCGCCAAAGCCGAATAGTGCATCAGATATCTAGAAGCGCATTAGATATTTAGAACAGTCACTCATCGATAGCGACTGTTCTAAACTACGAGCGCTTATTGCTGCCAAGTAATTTGCAAAATGCTCTGACGCAGGCTGGCATCCAGTACACGTTCAAGCTCTTCGGTCATGGCAGTTAAGCTTTCATCAAAGGTTAATAAACCTTCTTCATTAGCGACCAGTAAGCCCTGTTCAAGCAACAAATCAATTAACGTACGGAACAAATTCTTATCAAAGAACTCTGGGGTATTGATGCCGTGGAGAACTGAAATTCGAGACGCTAATACTGAAGATTGCTCTTCCAATTCTTTCGCGTTGATATGCCCACTGCCAACCTTGTTTAATAGCGATAACGTTAAGAAATAACGATCTTGGGTCTGCATCGCGACGCTCGCAATACCTGACAGCTTAACGTATTCATTTGAATTCGCCGCAGGGCGGCTAAATAGATCACCGTGGCGTTCTAATAACCCAAGACCTACCAAGGCCTCAAGCCAAGTATCAATGACCTCAGGAAGCTCTTCTAATTCCCAGCGTAAAAATAACTCGGCTTTAAAGAACGGATATAAGAATGTACATAATGTTTTGATCTCTTCTATTTGGTGTTCGCGATTGTTTACAAACAGGCTGGCCAAGAGAGACGGCATGGCAAAAATATGAAAGACGTTATTGCGGTAATAACTTAACGATGTTGCTTGATGATCGTCGGCTTGGATGATGTCACCTAGGCTATGTTTAGCAATTGACACCATCCCCATATTTTCAGCATATTCAATCCAGTCTTTACCATTACCTTCAGGGATTTCAATCAGGTCGGTATAAGGGAGTGATTGTAATAGGCGCTTATAATCATCTAGCTGGTTCGCTAATAACTGAGCGTCCATCGCTAGGTGAGGGGTTGCCAATAATCCCATGGCGACCATATTGATCGGATTGACCGAGGCGGCATTATTAATTTGAGTGGCGACTTCAAGAGCAAGTTTGTTGACGACCTTAGGTGCCCAGTCAGGCTTAAAGCCATTCTCACTTCTTTCTTCACGCCAATTGGGTTGCTCGTTATCCAGCAGTTCATCAAACTTAATCGGATCACCAAATGTCACGCGCACTTTACCGAATGAGCGTTTCATGCTGCGTAAAGAGGTAACGAGACTGCCTAAGCCTTCTTTTTTCTTCTTTTTACCCTTTAGTTCGCCTTGGTAGCTACTGGATTCAAATACTTTTTCGTAGCCAATGTATACCGGCATAAAAACAATAGGTTTACGAGAATCACGTAAGTAGCTGCGTAACGTCATCGCCAGCATACCTGCTTTTGGATTGAGTGTGCGACCGGTACGGCTGCGTCCACCTTCAACAAAATATTCGGTCGAATAGCCATGAGTGAATACTGAGTGTAGATATTCATCAAATACTGCGGCGTATAGCTTATTACCCTTAAAAGTACGGCGCATAAAGAATGCCCCAGCGCCCCGTAAGATTGGCCCAGCAATTGGCATGTTCAAGTTGATGCCTGCTGCAATGTGCGGAACTTGTAGGCCGTTGTGATAAAGAACATACGACAGTAATAAATAGTCGATGTGGCTACGGTGACAAGGAACGTAAATTATTTCGTTATCTTTATTGGCATTTTGTAAGCGTTCAATATTATAAACATTAACGCCGTTGTATATTTTGTTCCAAACCCAGGTGAGCAAAATATCTAAGAAGCGAATGGCGCCGTGAGTCATATTGGCGGCAATTTCATCGGCGTACTTCGTCGCTAATGCTCTCGCTTTTTTGCGGCTGATATTTTGGGTTTTCATTTCCTCTTCGATCGCCGCCAGTACTAAAGGCTTGCTAGGAATTTGATGAACCAAGGTGCTACGGTGAGAAAGGTCTGGTCCTAAAACCGTCGCGTTTACTTGTCTAAAGTGAACTCGTAAAACGCGAGAAAGTTTACGCGCAGTGATTTCTGTATCTTTACCTTCATTAATCATCTGGCGTAAAGATATAGGTGTACTAAAACGAAGGGCTGTTTCTCGACCATTAAGTAAAATGGCAAACATGGTTGAAACGCGTCCGCCTAATTTTCCACTGGTTTGCGACCAGATTTTAAGTACAGAGCGTTCTTTTTCTGGGCTTCTGCCCCAATAAACCGCAACCGGCACTATTTGGATATCTTGCTCTTCTTGATCACGGATTAAATCAATCCAGCGCGTAAGGCGTTTTGAAACTAAAGGCGTACCACGTTTACGAAAAGGGGCGCCTGCTCTTTTATAGGTAGAAAAGAACGGATTTATCTTTTTATTTTGTTCGCCGATGTGTGTATCAAGAATGCTGGGTAGACCTGCATCGGTAATGACCTTATCAATCACTAATTCTTGTGCATGCGACTGGTACTGCAGCGCGTAGACAATTGGCTTGCTGCTATCTAGACCAAGGTCTTGTGCCGTTGGTCCGATAAGCTTGGTTTTCACAAAAGAATGGACTATTCGCTGTCTGAAGCGAAATAGACCATTATTAATGGCTATGATTATGTTCATGTTAACAATTCCAGTGTAAATACAATGTCAGTTTACCTGTTCAATAAATAGGGTTAAATGACTTTCGCGCCTTTGATGCTCGTCAATGGCTGTTCTTTAACAAAATAATGTATCGGTGATCAGGCATCTGGCTATGAGATTATCAATAATGTGGCGGTGGAGGCTCGATGAAGTTATCGGAGTTTTGTGAGCCTTGACTGCCACCAATGCTTTGTACTTGCTGATAAAGGTACTTGAGAGCGTCTTTGGCTGTTTTATTATCGAGCTGCAATTCGACTAAGGCATCATTGAGCTGTTCAATGTGGTGTTCAAGGTAAGCGACTTTGGTCTCAAGCTGTTCTATTTGTCGCTGTTCGTTACTTTGAATCGGGGCTTCAGCGGCATTCTGCTTATTGCTATCTTTTGTGTGCATGAGTATCTCAATCAATTTTTTGGGATTGTTACAGGCTATCAGGTTTGGGTAAAGCGATACCGTCTAATTAATGTAATTTTTGTACGTTAATTGATCAAAATGAATTAATAATCACGATGCAAGTCGTTTGCTTTTCTATCGTGTTGATTTTTGTAAAGAATTAGGCTTTCATAGCTGTACTTGGGTACTTTTATTTGGTCTCGGGTAAAAGAAAAACAGACAAAAATTTGCATCGAAAGAGAGAAAAGTATGAAAGGTATTATGATTAGAAAAATTCTAGTGAGTTTGGTGCTTGCACTGATTGCTCCGTTTATTTTGAAATTGGCTTTAAACAAAGTATTAGCAGGCATTGTTTTAACATCAGGTAGTACGCTAGGAGAGAGTCTTTCAACTCTGCCTAACGTTGGTGCTATTTATACAATCGTGGCGTTGATCTTTTTTGCTATTGCTTTTGCATCAGCTTTAGCCGTTCCTGCACATCGTCGCCGTAGCCGTTCAAGCGGTACTGTAGTAGAAAGTGACGTTGATGATGGTCGTGAGCGTGGCATGGTTAAGTGGTTTAATGTTAAAAAAGGTTTTGGCTTTATTACATGGGATGACGGTGAAGATGTTTTTGTTCACTTCCGTTCGATTCGTGGCCAGGGTCATCGTTCTTTGACAGAAGGACAGCGTGTTAAGTTTATGGTTGTACGCGGCCAGAAAGGACCACAAGCTGAAGATGTTTCGGTTGTTCGTGGTTAATAACTGCTGAGTTTAGTAGTTGCACAAAGAAAGGCGGATTATCCGCCTTTTTTTGTGGACGTTTGTTAATTATAGAAGGTTATTGGTTGTGAGCGAGTGATTCATTCATGTGCAAGCTTTCTACTTTAAGTTATGAAAACTAAGTGGCACCTATTTATAGCGCCGCAGACCTGCTTTTACTCCTCATGCCTTTGCTTTTCTCTATGTAGCGAAGCGGCTCGGTGCCTCGGTGGTGATTCGCTTTTATCTCGAATGCTTCTCCGTCCGGAGCTTGCATCTGTCCTAGGCGGTGAAAAAACTCAACCATCATCAGTTCGATCTGTTTCCATCGTGACATAAAAAAAGCCCCTTCACACTGGTTATACGTTAAGTATAGCCAGCATCAAGGGGCTTGTTTAAAAGCTTTGTTACAAAAAGTAGTCAGTCCTAATGTGATCTTAGGACCAAGACTTAAACCTTCTGGATAAGCTCTTTTAATAAGCGTGGATTAGCCACTAAAATATCAGCTGGCGCTTTAATTAAAGGCTCGCCTGATAGATTGGCTGTTAAGCAGCCTGCTTCGTGAGCAATTAAGCTGCCAGCATTCAATGAGAACTCGTCCATATCGCAAAGCATTGCACCGTTTAGGCGATCAGCAGCGGTATAAGCCATCATTAATACGCTGCTACCTAAAGCACGAACGTCATTGGCTTGATTCATAAGGCTGGTGATTTTTTTGCGATTTTCAAAAGCGCGCTCACCTTCAGTATGATTTGGCGTTTTAAAGCCGATTAATGCTTGGTTGATTTCACGCAGTTGACCACAACGAAGACGACGATTGTTTAGCTGGGCGCCACGGCCACGGCTAGCACTAAATTCGTCACCATTCATAGGGTTGATAACAACCGTGTGCTCAGTTTTGCCGTTGACTAGGCAGCTAACGATGATTGCGAAATCAGGTAGGCCTACGCGAAAGTTAACCAAGTCGTCGATGACACATACTTGCCATTGATTTCTAGGAGTACCTTCAGCTGGGCTGTGAAAGCCAGTTTCACGGCCAAGATAGCTATCTTCTGGGCAGGCATTCTTGAGCTCAAAAATAATGCTCTTTTCAAGGCCGATGGCGCAGTCAGCTACAAATTTTGATTTTTCCTGATCGCTACTCTGGTAGGGATCGAAACGGTCCAAGCTACGGACCAGGTCTTGTCCTGCATTACGTGCAGCACGCAGCGCAAGGTTTACAAGCGGTTGCATAGGGCTACTAATCTCTTAAAGAACGGTGAACGCGAAAGTATAACAAAAAAAAATGTATAAAAAAATTACTATTGATTTTTTTCGTCAGGGCTTTCGTAACATCCTTTCGTATCATCATGGGTTCTACGCTGTTAGAATGCGTTCATTATGTAGAATGTGCGTGCTTTTTCTTCGAATTAAAGTCGAAAGGTGTTCATGTTTTAGAAGACGCCTATTGTTAGTAGAAGATGCCTCATGTTAGATCAGATTAGAATCGTTTTAGTAAATACTACCCATTCAGGCAATATCGGTGCTGCGGCCCGTGCGATGAAAAATATGGGAGTAGTTCAGCTGGTATTAGTGGATCCCATTGCAGAAATTGATGGTGATGCCATTGTGCGTGCCTCGGGCGCCTCAGAAATTTTAGATAGCTGCATCACGGTTTCTTCCTTAGAAGAAGCGGTTGCTGAGTGTGGTTTGGTTATTGGAACCAGTGCTCGTGGTCGTCATATTCCGTGGCCATTATGCTCGCCGCGTGAATGCGCTGCAAAAGCGAAGCAGGCGGTTTCGAATAATAATAGTGTTGCGTTGGTTTTTGGCCGCGAGTCTCGTGGTTTGACTAATGATGAATTGCATCGTTGTAATGCGCACGTACATATTCCGACAAATCCAGATTTCAGCTCTTTAAATATAGCCGCTGCCGTGCAGGTATTGTGCTATGAAATGCGTCTTGCTGCTTTAGAGCAAAATGATGCTGAAGAACCTTTGCAGAGTAAGGTAGGGCAGTGGGGTGTTGAGTGGGATTATGAGATGGCACCTCATGGTGATGTTGAGCGTTTCTTTGATCATCTTAAAGACTCACTGGTTGATATTGGCTTCCTTGACCCCAATACTCCTAAACAGTTAATGACTCGCTTACGTCGCATGTTCCAAAGAACTGCGTTAGATAAGATGGAAGTTGGCATGATGCGCGGTATTTTGGCTGCAGTTCAGCGCAAAACAAAGGCTGCTAACGGCGTTGAGGCTGTGGAATCAGCTGAAGGAAAAGTCGTCGATAAAGACAAAGCAGAAGACAAAGATAAGGGCTAAGTAAATATTATGTTTCGACGAATTCGACAAGACGTAGCCTGTGTTTTTGAACGCGACCCTGCTGCTCGTAATACGTTTGAGGTATTAACCACCTATCCGGGAGTGCACGCCATTGTTCACTATCGTCTGGCGAACTGGTTATGGCGCAAGAACCTCAAATGGCTGGCACGGTTCCTTTCTACTTTTAGTCGCTGGATGACAGGTATTGAAATTCATCCGGGTGCGACTATTGGTGATCGCTTTTTTATTGATCATGGCATGGGTGTCGTGATTGGTGAAACGGCTGAGATCGGAAATGATTGTACCCTTTACCACGGTGTAACGCTGGGCGGCACAAGTTGGAATAAAGGAAAGCGTCACCCAACATTGTGTGACGGTGTTGTTGTGGGTGCTGGAGCGAAAGTACTGGGACCCATTACCGTGCATGAAGGTGCTCGCATAGGCTCTAATGCAGTAGTGACAAAAGAAGTTCCGGCCGGTGTGAGTGTTGTGGGTATTCCTGGGCGTATTATTCGTAAGCCAGATCCTGAGCTGGACAAACGCCGTAAAGATATCGCTGAAAAAATTGGTTTTGATGCATACGGTATGGCTGATGAAATGCCTGATCCCGTGGCTCGTTCATTAAATAATTTAATGGATCACATGCTGGCGGTCGATTGCAAAATTAATAATATTTGCAAGTCACTGAATAAATTAGGCGATACGTCCTGCAATGAAGCAATGCCCGAGCTTAAAGCGTCTCATGTTGAAACCTTAGCGGATAAGGCTGAGCCTGTATCAAGCAGTTCTGAGTTAGTAACGCCTAAAGACAATAAGCCTCTTTAGGCTTGATTGGTCTGAATTGACTGGTCAAAAAACAATCTATTCATTGACTGGCGCGCGTAAGCGTAAGCATAATGCTGATCTGATGAATCATCATAATTACATTTGGGGGTCTTCTCTTTGCGCTTAACCACTAAAGGACGATATGCAGTAACAGCCATGCTCGATTTAGCAATACATGCTGAGCAAGGGCCTGTGAGTTTGTGTGATATCTCTGGTCGACAGGGTATTTCACTGTCGTATTTGGAGCAGTTGTTTTCAAAGTTACGCCGAAATGAATTGGTTAATAGTGTTCGAGGGCCAGGTGGGGGTTATCGATTAAGTCGTCCTGGATCTGATATTAATGTTGCTCAGGTTGTCGATGCTGTTAGCGAGTCCATTGATATTACGCGGTGTGAAGGTGAGGGCAATTGCCAAAAAGGTGAGTCCTGCCTAACGCATCAATTATGGTGTGACTTAAGTGCGCAAATACATTCGTTCTTAGAGGATATTAGTCTTCAAGGTTTAGTTGAGCGTCAAGAAGTCAAAGATATCTCTGAGCGCCAAGACAATTATCAGAAAAACCGCATTGAAGTGGTTGATGAGCTGTAAAAAACTGGGTTCGAATATGTTAGAATGCTGCGCTTAGTATTTCAAAATGCCTCATTCTATATGAGGAAATCAGGTAAAACATGAACCTCGTATATCTTGATTATGCTGCGACGACTCCGGTCGCAGCAGAAGTTGCCGACATTATGGCGCAACACCTTACCCTTGAAGGCAATTTTGCCAATCCTGCATCTCGCTCTCACCGATTTGGCTGGCAGGCTGAAGAGGCTGTCGAAAGTTCACGCATTACGGTAGCAAAACTGATTGGTGCCAATAATCGTGAGATTGTTTGGACCAGTGGAGCGACAGAGTCTAATAACCTTGCGATAAAAGGTGTACTAGAAGGCTTTGAATCAGGTCATATCATTACGTCTGAAATTGAACATAAAGCCATCCTAGATACCTGTGCTTATCAAGAAACTAAAGGCTTTGAAGTTACTTATCTAAAGCCAGATGAGCAGGGGCTGATTACTGCAGAGCAGGTCAGTGAAGCACTGCGCGCTGATACACGTCTAGTTAGCTTGATGCTGATTAATAACGAATTAGGCAATGTCACTGATATAAAATCCATCGCCAAAGTACTGACTAAACACGATGCATTACTTCATTGCGATGCTGCGCAAGGGACGGGAAAGCTTGCGATCGATGTGGCTGACTTGGGAGTTGATCTTATGTCGATTTGTGCCCATAAAATGTATGGCCCAAAAGGCATAGGTGCTTTGTATGTGCGTAAGTCTCCTGACATTAAGGTTTTTCAGCAAATACACGGCGGCGGTCATGAGCGCGGAATGCGCTCGGGGACGCTAGCAACACATCAAATTGTTGGTTTCGCAAAAGCAGCAGAATTGATTATTGAACGCTTAGACTCAGAGATAGCCCATAACCTTCATCTGCGCGAGCGATTATGGCAGGGCTTGGAGCCTTTAAACGTATTACGAAATAGCCACCCAACTCAATGCAGCCCCAATCACCTTAATGTCAGCTTCACTGGGGTTGATGGTGAGATCTTATTAGCGTCTCTTGCACAGCTTGCAGTATCTTCAGGGTCGGCCTGTAATTCAGCCAGTATTGCGCCATCGTATGTCTTGACGGCGCTAGGTGTATCCGATGCTTTAGCCCATGCGGGGATTCGATTCAGTGTGGGTCGTTATACCACCGAAGATGATGTGGATTTTGCGATAGAGGAAGTGAGTCGTGTTTTGGCGGCCTTGCGATAGCGATGCTGGGTACGAAAGATCTTTTATAATTAACGACTTGGTTGTTTAAATGTTAAGCAATTAAGTAGACTCGTCGAACTGACTGGTCACATAAGCAAAACCTGCGTATACTCCGCAGGTTTTTTATACCCTACAAATCCCATATTGGAGAATAATCATGGCGATCGAACGCACTTTTTCTATTGTTAAGCCTGACGCAGTTGCTAAAAACGTAATTGGCGAAATCTACAGCCGTTTCGAAAAAGCTGGCTTGCAAATCATTGCATCTAAAATGATCCACCTAGACGACGAAAAAGCAGGCGGTTTTTACGCTGAGCACTCTGAGCGTCCTTTCTTCAAAGATTTGGTTGGCTTCATGACATCTGGTCCAGTTATGGTTCAGGTATTAGAAGGCGAAGGCGCTGTTCTTAAGAACCGTGACCTAATGGGCGCAACTAACCCTAAAGAAGCTGAAGCCGGTACTATCCGCGCTGATTTCGCTGAAAGCATCGATGCTAACGCTGCTCACGGTTCTGATTCTTTAGAATCTGCTGCTCGTGAAATCGCGTACTTCTTCTCTGACGCAGAACTTTGCCCACGCGGTTAAGTTTTAGTTAGAAGGTATTATTAAATACCTGCTTTTGAGAGCAGTGTGCAATCTTTGACTGCACGCTGCTTTCTCAGTTTTAGCAAGCCTATAAAATTGCCATTCCCCTTGTGTTTTTCTTCTTTTAGAATTGAATCAAACAAGAATACAAGGGAAATGGTTTATCCGCCCAGGATGAGACTCCCACTGCCCGGTGACCAAAATGACAGATACACAGACAACAGATAACCAAGCTACAGATTTCGAAGCTTTAGATCGCTTAGAAGCAGAGCAAAAAGCTCAAAAACCGACTGAAAAAGTTAATCTATTAGGTTTGTCGCCTAAAAAGATGGATGCATTTTTTGAAGGCTTGGGTGAAAAGAAATTCCGCACGCAGCAAATGTTGAAGTGGATTCACCAGATAGGTGAATCCGATTTTGAAAAAATGACCAATATGAGCAAGGTCATGCGTACTAAGTTGGCAGACGTCGCGGAAATTAGCTTGCCTGAAATTATTTTGGATAAAACCTCTGTTGATGGTACCCGTAAATGGGTCATGAAAATGCCGGGTGGCAGCGCAATTGAAACGGTTTATATTCCAGAAAAAGAACGTGGCACGTTATGTATCAGCTCACAAATCGGCTGTGCATTAGATTGCAGTTTTTGTTCTACCGGTAAGCAGGGCTTTAACCGTGACTTAAGTGTTGCTGAAATTATTGGTCAGTTGTTTGTTGCCTCACAAGCGCTTGATACTCCTGGAGAGAAGCGCGTTCGCCGTATTACTAACGTAGTAATGATGGGAATGGGTGAGCCGTTATTGAACTTTGATAACGTTGTCGATTCGATGGAATTAATGCTGAACGACTTTGCTTATAGCTTGTCGAAACGTCGGGTGACGTTAAGCACTTCGGGTGTTGTTCCCATGATGGATAAGTTGGGTGATGTCGCGGATGTGTCGCTTGCGGTATCTCTTCATGCGGGTAACGATAAGCTGCGTGATGTGCTTGTGCCGATCAATAAGAAATACCCCATCAAAGAGCTTATTGCTGCAACGAATCGTTATTTAGATAAGCTGCCTGATCGCCGTAAAGCGACTATCGAATACACAATGATGAAAGATGTAAACGATAGTATCGAAGATGCTGAGCAGATTGCCGAGGTATTAAAAAATACGCCGTGCAAGATTAACTTAATACCGTTTAACCCATTCCCTAACTCAGGGTATGAGCGTCCGAGTAATAATCGTGTTTATCGTTTCCGTGATTTATTGCATGAGCGTGGATTTATTGTCACTATCCGCTCCACTCGTGGTGACGATATTGATGCAGCGTGTGGACAGTTAGTCGGGCAGGTTGAGGATAGAACTCGTCGTCAGCAGAAGTACATCGACTTACATCAGGTTAACGATTAAAGGATATTCTGAATGAAATCTTTACATCTTGTGGTTTTATTATGCAGTAGCCTATTTTTATCGGCCTGTGTAACAACGATTGAAAGTCGCTTAACGCGTAAGGCAGATCCTGCTAAAGCGGTCGATAATTATACCCAGCTTGGGTTAGGCTACATCGGCCAGGGTCGTTACGACCGTGCCCGTGCTCGTTTAAATCGCGCGTTAGAGATTAATCCGGATTATGCACCTGCCAATAATGCGATGGCTTTATTGCTTCAGTCTGAGCGTGAACCAGAATTAGCGGAAGAATACTTCTTAAAAAGTATCGACCTAGATGATGAATTTAGCCAAGGACAGTTTAACTACGGCATGTTCTTGATGCAGCATAATCGCTATAGCGAAGCGTGTGACTACTTGAAGAATGCCGCTGACGATGTTGAATACCAGCAGCGTGCCAAAGCATCACAAAATTTGGGTTTGTGCTACTACCGTAACGGTCAGGTAGATCTGGCGATTACAACGTATGAGCGCATGCTAAAAGCCAACCGCTTTAATACGCCGGTATTGGTTAACTTAGCGACCTTGTTATTCGAAAAGCGCCGTTATGACGAAGCGCAGCATTATTATGATCGCTTTGCACAAATTGTTGAACGTAAACAGAACCAGCAGTCAGCCAATTCTTTATGGTTAGGGATTAAGCTAGGGCGAATCAATCAAGATGGAGCAGCGGTTAAAAAATATGCCGCTCAATTAAAAAATGACTTTTCAGAATCTTCTGAATATAAACTCTATCTAGAAACACTTTAGCGTTTACGTATAGGGCTCACTTTTTTAGTGATCAATAGCACTTTATACTGGTGCTGTTGAAGAGCAGAATAATCGTGCTAAGTAGAGTATTTAGATGAAGAAAGTCATTAGTAAGTCACACATGTATTCATTCATTTTTAGAGAAATAGGTAACGGCGGCCAGTTATGAGTATTCATTCACATTCTCCAATTGTTAGACGAAAAAGCCGTAAAATCTGGGTAGGTAATGTTCCAGTCGGTGGTGATGCCCCAATTTCTGTGCAAACGATGACCAATACTCCGACGGAAGATGTTGCTGCTACCGTTGCACAAATTAAACGTGCTCAAGATGCTGGCGTTGATATTGTCCGTGTTTCAGTACCTTCTATGGAAGCGGCCGATGCCTTTGGTGAGATCAAAAAACAAGTATCTGTGCCCTTAGTTGCCGATATTCATTTTGATTATAAAATTGCATTAAAAGTTGCCGATTTAGGCGTTGATTGCCTACGCATCAATCCGGGTAACATTGGTCGCGAAGATCGTATTCGTGAAGTGGTCGCCGCTGCACGTCATAATGGTATTCCTATTCGAATTGGTGTGAATGCCGGTTCGTTGGAAAAAGATTTACAAGTAAAGTACGGCGAGCCAACGCCCGACGCTTTGGTTGAGTCGGCCATGCGTCATATTGATATTTTAGATCGCATGAATTTCCCCGATTTTAAGTTAAGCCTTAAAGCATCCGATATTTTCATGACAGTCGCTGCGTATCGTAAAATTGCCGACCAGATTGAGCAACCTCTGCATCTAGGTATTACAGAAGCAGGTGGTTTACGTGGTGGTACGGTTAAGTCTTCAATTGGTCTTGGCTTGCTTATGTTTGATGGCATTGGCGATACCATTCGCGTTTCTTTAGCAGCCGACCCCATTGAAGAAGTTAAAGTGGGTTGGGATATGTTGAAGTCTCTGAAATTGCGCTCACGTGGTGTTAATTTTATTGCTTGCCCATCGTGCTCACGTCAGAACTTTGATGTGATCAAAACCATGAATGAATTAGAAAACCGTTTAGAAGATATTCGTACTCCGATTGATGTTGCGATTATTGGCTGTGTGGTTAATGGTCCTGGTGAAGCGAAAGAAGTGGATGTGGGCTTAACGGGTGGTTCGCCAAATAACTTGATTTATATTGATGGCAAGCCGGCTGAAAAATTGAAAAATGAAAATTTAATCGATGGTCTTGAAGCCATGGTGCGAGAGCGTGTTGCTAAAAAGCAGCAAGCACTTAAAGATGTGATTATTACAGATAGCTAGGTACTCTTAACTAGGTGCTTGTAACTAGGTGCTTGTAACTAGGTGCTTGTAACTAGGTGCTTTTAAGTAGAGCGGCTCGTTATTTTATAAGCTGTTATTGAACATCGTAAACGCGACATATCGTTAATAAAGAATAGAAGGAACAATCTCTTGGCGAACAAGAAGATTAAAGCCATTCGTGGCATGAATGACGTATTACCAAGTCAAACGCCAGTATGGCAGTATTTAGAAAACAGTGTGAAAGCGGTTCTAGGTGGTTATGGCTATCAAGAAATCCGTATGCCGATCGTTGAGCAGACACACTTGTTTAAACGCTCTATTGGTGAAGTCACCGATATTGTTGAAAAAGAAATGTATACCTTTGAAGATCGTAATGGCGATAGCCTAACATTACGTCCTGAAGGTACCGCCAGTTGTGTTCGTGCTTGTGAAGAACACTCTCTGCTTAGCAACAACCAAAGCCAGCGTTTATGGTATTTGGGCCCTATGTTTCGCCATGAGCGTCCTCAAAAAGGGCGCTATCGCCAGTTTTTCCAAATTGGTGTAGAAACATTCGGCATGGCTACCGCTGACATTGATGCAGAAACCATCATGTTGACCGCGCGCCTTTGGCAGCAACTAGGCATTCAAGATGCCGTTGAATTGCAGCTTAATACCATTGGTAGTGCACAGACTCGTATTGATTATAAAGCCGCCTTAGTAGAATATTTAACGCCGTTTACTGATCAATTAGATGAAGACAGTCAGCGCCGTTTAACGACAAATCCTTTGCGAATTCTGGATTCTAAAGATCAAAATACTCAGCAATTGTTGAATGATGCACCTGAGTTGCATGATTACCTCGATGATGAAAGTCGTGATCATTTTGCTAAACTGACGGCAATTCTAGATGCCGCAGGTATTCAATATAAGATTAATCAACGTTTGGTGCGTGGATTGGATTATTATGGCAAAACGGTATTTGAGTGGGTCACTGATAAGCTCGGTTCTCAAGGAACCGTTTGTGCTGGCGGGCGTTACGATGGCTTAGTCGAGCAATTAGGCGGTAAGCCTACGCCTGCGGTTGGTTTTGCAATGGGCGTTGAACGTTTGATCTTATTATTAGAGACGTTAGACGTTATACCTGCGGCTGTTAATACAACTCTTGACGTTTATATCACTGCCTTAGGTGGCGATACGGACCAAGCTGCGTTACTGTTAGCGGATAGTATTCGTCAGCAGCAGCCACACGTTCGTGTACAAACACACTGCGGTGGTGGTAGTTATAAGAGCCAGATGAAAAAAGCTCAAAATAGCAGTGCTCGTTTTGTCATCCTTTTAGAAGATGATGATGTGCAAGCTAAGCGTGTTCGTATTAAACCGTTAGCAGAAGACGGTGAACAAGTTGAGTTAAATAATGATGAAATTTCGAACTGGTTAGCTAGCCAATTAAGCTAGTATTGCCAATAGTTACATTACAATAAAAAGTATTTTTAAAGGGGAATTTAAAATGTCTGAAGAGATTAGAACTGAAGAAGAACAAGTAGAAGCGATTAAAAACTGGTGGAATGAAAACGGTAAAAGTTTGATCGTGACCGTTGTGGTTGTATTAGGCGGTTATTTTGGTTGGAATGGCTATCAAGAACAGCAGCGCACCCAGGGTGAAGCTGCTTCAAGTGTTTACCAGCAATTAGTGAATAAGGCGACTAAACCGGTTACTGAGCAAACTGAAGACGATAAACTCGAGTTAGAAACCGTTGCGGCGCAGTTAAAAGAAGAGTTTCCAGGTAGCCTATATGCAAAATTTGGTGGACTGTATTTAGCTAAATTTGCCATCGAAGCGAATGATTTTGAAGGCGCAGCGGCTGAACTACAAAGCTTGGTTGATGCCGGTGATAAAGGCCCAATCACTTACTTAGCTCAGGTTCGATTGGCACGCGTATTTATTCAATTAGAAAAGTTGGATGAAGCGCTAGCATTAGTGAAAACGACACCAGAAGCGTCTTTTACTACGCAGTATGAAGAAACTAAAGGTGACGTATTATTTGCCAAGGGCGAGTTAACTGCAGCATTAACGGCCTATCAAGCAGCCCGTGCTTCTGCAACGGCTTTAGGTATTAATACTCAGGTATTACAACGTAAGATCGACGATCTTGCTGGCGCTAAACTGGCCAATACGGACGCTTAATTAATGAAACCTCAATTACTAATCGCCATATTGTCTAGCCTATTATTATCGGCTTGCAGTAGCCAAGATACTAAGTCTGAGGCATTAGCAGGCGAGGTTGAAAGCGGGCCTGCTGAGCTGGTCAGCTTTGATGAAACTGTTGATATTGACGTCGAATGGCGTCGATCATTAGGTAAAGGCTCAGGCTCTAAGAATATTCGTTTACGACCCGCGGTAAGTGGCGATAATATCTATGCAGCCGACTATAATGGTCAGTTGTGGGCGCTAGAGTTATCTTCGGGTGATAAAATCTGGTCGCAGACATTTGATCAGAAGATTACCAGTGGTGTGGTGGTTGCCGAAAACGATCTCTACATCGCAACCCAAGATGGCATCTTGCACAGCATTAATAAGAATAATGGCGAAGTTCAGTGGTCACAGCCACTGAGCAGCGAAAGTATTGCTCCTGTTGCGGTTGATGATAACCAAATTTATATTCGTACGATTGATGGTCATCTAACGGCTTTTGAGCGTAGTAATGGTAAGCAAAATTGGACTTACGAAGCGGCACTGCCAGTATTAACCGTTCACGGAACAGGTTCTCCGGTATTGCTACAAAGCCTTGTTATTACTGGGTTTGCTAATGGCAAGCTGGTTGCGTTAGATCGTGAACTCGGCATTCCTCGTTGGGATAAGCGATTAGCTATTCCACAAGGTCGTTCAGAGCTTGAGCGATTAGTCGATCTAGATGGCACACCACTGATTGAAGAAGGTGTGGTTTATGCTGCGGCTTATCACGGAAAATTATCGGCCATCGGTTTTGATGGTCAAACGCAATGGGAAACTGAGCTTTCAAGCTATTTTGGCCCGGCGTTAGGACTCGGTAATTTGTATGTCACCCGTGACGATGATCATGTTCAAGCCTATGATCAAGTTAATGGTGCCTCTGTATGGAGTCAATCAGCACTACAAGGACGCTTCTTAAATCAGCCTGTTGAATACGAGAACTATATCGTAGTGGCTGATTTTGAAGGTTATGTGCATGTATTAGCGCAAGTTGATGGAGAAATGCTAGGACGCTTAAGTGTTCGTCCTAAGCCATTACACATGACCTTGCCAAACCAGCCAGAGATGTATAACTGGCGTCCTTTGCGTGGCAAAGATTTTGGTATCCGTAGTGTGATGCAATCGACCCCAAACGGTCTGCTAGCCTATACCAATGCGGGTGAATTGCTGCTTTTGCAGCTAGCTAACTAACTCAATTTGTTAGTCAGTAAGTATTTGAACAAGATAACTGAATTATTATGGTTCCTGTAATTGCCCTTGTAGGGCGTCCCAATGTTGGGAAATCCACTTTATTTAATCGCTTAACCAAAACACGTGATGCTTTGGTAGCTGAGATTGCAGGGTTAACCCGCGATCGTAAATACGGTGAAGGCCAAATCGGCGACGAGCCTTTTATTGTTATTGATACCGCCGGTATCAGTGGTGAAGAAGTGGGTATCGACGCGGAAATGGCTTCACAGTCTTTTTTAGCCATCGAAGAAGCCGACATCGTATTATTTATGGTGGACGCTCAATCGGGAATCATTCATGCCGATCATTTATTGGCAGAATATTTGCGCAAAAAGGGCAAAGAAGCTTACGTTATTGCCAACAAAATTGATGGTCGTAACCCGGATGTTGTTCTCGCTGAATTCTATGAGTTGGGTATGGGCGAGCCTATTCCTATTGCCGCGGCGCATAACCGTGGTATTAATACTCTGATCGAACACGTTCTAACTGAGTTGCACGGGCCTAAAGAAGTTGAGCCTGAGCGTGAGCTAACCGGTTATGAAGAGTGGGAACAGCTTTACGGTGAAAAAGAAGCCCCGCTGGACATTAAAACTCAGCACGAAGAGCTAAATGTTAAAGGCATCAAAATTGCGGTAGTCGGTCGCCCGAACGTGGGTAAATCGACGTTGATTAATCGCTTCTTAGGGGAAGAGCGCGTTGTGGTTTATGACCAAGCGGGCACGACACGAGACAGCGTTTATATTCCTTACGAGCGTCATGGTCAAGACTATACCTTGATCGATACTGCCGGTATTCGTCGTCGTAAGAGCATTACCGAAGCCGCTGAAAAATTCTCGATTATTAAAACCTTGCAAGCAATCCAAGATTGCCATGTGTGTGTATTAGTTCTTGATGCCAAAGATGGCATTGTAGAGCAAGATCTCCACATGCTGAGCTTCGTATTAAACGCGGGTCGCGCATTAGTTATCGCCATTAATAAATGGGATGGCATGACCGCAGAAGAACGTGAAAGCGTTAAAAATGAATTGGATCGTCGTTTAGAATTTATTACTTACGCTGATATCCATTTCATCTCTGCTTTGCATGGCAGTAACGTAGGTAACTTGTATCAGTCTGTTGATAAGGCGTATGAGTCTGCCATGGCAAAATGGTCGACTAGCCAGCTAACGCGCTTGCTAGAAGACATGGTGAAGAATCACCAGCCGCCAATGGTTAATGGTCGTCGTGTTAAATTGCGCTATGCACACCAAGGTGGCTCTAACCCACCGATTCTGGTTGTTCACGGTACGCAAACCGATAAGTTAACCGATGCGTATAAGCGATACTTAGCGAATACTTACCGACGTGTATTGAACATTCACGGTACGCCGATTCGGATGAACTTTAAGAGCGCTGAAAATCCATTCGCAGAAAAGAAAGATGGGCCTTCTATGCACCGTCTGAGCGAGAAAAAAATGGCGCGTACTCAGAACATTCGTGCCATTAAGAAAGAAAAAGCACGTAAATTACGGGCTAAAAAGCGTTAGATTGTATTAAGCTGAATTTTTCTGCATACTGCATTAAGTAATAATAATAAGTATGCAGGGGAATTCCAGTGAGATTTTTTTTACTGATTAGTTTAATGTTTTTATCAATAGTCGTGCGAGCCGAAACGACCAATAATAATCTTGTCCAATTTAAGATATCTAGCCTACAGCTCTTTTCTTCCTTCTCTTCTTTTACCTATTTTCAAGGTGATGAGCGCAATCGTGCGCGTTTATTAAAAGCTAAAGATCAAGCTAATCGCGATTTAGCCTCAGTAGAAAACCCTGAAACTGCACTTGTTAATAAGTGGAATGACGTGATTGCTTATGTTGAACGTTATGAAGGTTTTAATTTCGATGGGGGCGATATGGGTCTAGAGGTAAGCTGGAGTATTCTGCGTAGAGAATTCAATATCATCATCGATCCGCTTATCGCACAAGAAATGAATCCGATTGATGTTTTGCAAATTAATATGGAAATTATATTAAGCCAATATATGGGATACGCAAATTCAACTACCGGTGGCTATAACGTTAGTTCTTCTGAAGAATCTTTGGAAAAGAAAATAGAATCGTTCACTCAGTCGTTACAGCAATTTGCTAAAACGGATGGTAAATTTCAGCCCCTGAATAAAAAGTGGGGCTACATCAATGGCACATTATCAGCGTACAATTCTAATGTGGCCCCCTTTGTTGTGCTTTATACTTATGACAGTATGCGTAAGATGATTGCCAGCTTATGACGCTGGCTTATCAATTTTACAGCTCACTGCTCTGACCGTTTATTTGATTGCGCGAATACCTTTGCTTTCAATCACTATTTTGCGCTCTTTATACAACTTGCCAATCGCCATCTTAAAGGCGCGTTTACTCACACCAAAATGCATTTCAATCAGCTCAGCAGGACTTTTATCACTTAGAGCTAAGAATCCATTTCCCTCTTCAACTTTTTGCATGATCTGTTCAGACAAACCACCCACTTTTTGATAACCAATTGGCTGCAGGCTTAAATCCAAACGTTTATCATCACGCTGCTTACGAATATAGGCATCGACTTTTTGGCCAACACGAATCGGTTGACGAATGTCGGTATGGTGAATCAAACCCCAATATTTATTATCAACAACGGCTTTATAACCCAGCTCAGTACGAGCGGCGATTAGAATACGAACTTTATCACCTGGATTATAATGGTCGTAAATAACAGCGACTTCATCTTTGATAAAACGATTTAAACGAGTCGTAGCAATAATACGATCGGTATTATCCATGTACACATACACAATGCAGTTTTGGCCAGCTTCTAAGCGCGTCTTTTGCTCTGCGAAGGGTAAGAATAAATCTTTGACTAAACCCCAATCTAAGAAAGCGCCCATTTCGTTGACGTCGGCGACTTCAAGATTAGCAACTTGGCCCACGGTGGCGCGAGGACGTTGGCAGGTCGCAATCACTCGATCTTCTGAGTCAAGATAGATAAATACCTTAACGATATCACCGACTTTGCAATTATCGGGTACTTGTTTATTAGGCAATAAAATATTGCCAAATTCTCCTGCAATTAATAACGCACCCATAGGCAACAGTTCGCCAACTTCTAAAGTGGCGTATTTACCGACTAAAGGCGTGCTAGTGGTAAGTGTGCTTGTTGGATAATTGTTGCTGTCGGCAGGAGAGTTTGAATCTGTCATTTGGAAAGTCCGTATCAGACACTTAATCGGGATGAATAAGATTAAGTTGGTTAAAAGACACTGATTTCTGCATCAGTGTTTGTAGGATGCGATTATAACAAAGTAATGCTTAGTTGCTAAGCAATGACTTACTAAAAGATGGGTATTTGAATAATACGAAGGCAACTATCATGACACAGTGAGTATTAACGCTTTTTTGCATTGCTTAAAATAGATTAGCGCTAGCGACAAGCTAATTGAAAAATACGCAATATATCGTTACTGGCTTGTTCTAAATTTTGTTTTTCTAAGTGGCCTCTTAATCCATCTAAACTTGCCAGTAATAGCCTTGATAGCTTACGTGCATTAATGGGTAGGTTGTCCAGAGAAAGGTTGCCTTGTTGCTCAGCGGTTTCTAGTAGCGTGCAAAATATGTCTTCAACATCTTGTCTTGCCTGCTCAAACGTATCTTTAGCGATGTGTTGTGCGTGGTATTTAAGATCATTAAGAATATGCTGATCATTGACTTCGTCAAACGTAGGTTTTAACCAAGCTTGCATCACCAGATTGATGCTTTCCCAGCATTCAAGATTTTGGGCAAGTATAGGTTGGCAGGCATCGTTCGCTTGTTGCTGAAATTGATGAATGACTTGGCAGAATGCATCATCTTTATTCTTAAAGTATTTATGGATAGTGGCGCGAGAATATCCTGCATATTCACTAATAAGGGTCATGTTGCTGGCTTTGTAACCATGCCTAAAGAAACATTGCCTGGCTCCAATTAACACTTTTTCTTCTGTATTAGTGATCAAAATTTTACCTAAATAAGTCATTGTTTCAAATATAGATAGGTGTATTCCATTCACTATCACCTAGGTTTACAGATTAACACTATATGTAAATCTGTCAATGTGCTACAAGTATAAACCAAACATATAAGTAACTTCTTAGCATGAGTCACGACTATGCTTAAAATAATTCATCTGGAGATAATTACATGGGACATAAGCGTTCTTTATTCGCCTTATTGATCATAACGGCGGTGCTGGTTGGTTGTGGTGATAATAGCGAAGTACAACAAGAGCAAGAAAAACCGGTTGTCGTGCAGTTGAGTGAAGTGACAAATGCGACGACTGAGCATGAATTTACTTTTCCCGCCAAGGTGATGGCAAAGACGACGGTTGATTTGGCATTTCGTGTAAGCGGCCGCCTACATTCTGTGAATTTACCAGAAGGCAAGACCATCAAAAAAGGCCGAGTGATTGCTCGATTAGATCCAGAACCGTTTGAGCGCGCAGTCCGCATGGCTGACGTGAGATTACAACAAGCACGTTTAGAGCTGAAGCGCGTAAAAACGATTGCGACCAGAGGCATTGGTTCTGAGAAGTCTGTGGATAATGCGCAAGTAGATTTTGAGCTGGCTGAAATTGAGCTTGAAAATGCCAAAGCTAACTTAGAATACAGTGTTTTAAAAGCTCCGTTTAACGCGATGGTTTCGAAACGATTAATTGAAAATGAAGGTTTTATAAAGCCCGGAACAGCGATTGCCCGTTTACAAGATTTATCTCGTATTCATTTTAAGTTTGATATTCCTGAGCGTATTGTTAATCAATACAGTCGTTCACAAGTTGCTAAAGCTTCAGCCTACATTGATGGTGCAATCGATAAAGATTTTGATATTGAGTACGTTGAATATTCAACAGAGCCAGACCCTGTTAGTCAAACGTATGAAGTCGTTTATGCAATGGACGCCTTGAAAGAAATACTGATTACGCCTGGGCTTCACGCGACTGTGACACTCAAAGGCAGCGATGCAATGATGCCGAAGGTGCTTGGGGTTCCTGTAAATGCTTTGGTAACCGGGGCTGATAACTCCATGTCTGTTTGGGTTTATGATCCTGAAACACAGCGAATTCATAATCAAGTAGTAAAGGTTGGATCGATGGTTAATGGCTGGGTAGCTGTTTTATCAGGTATAGAAAATGGGCAGAGAGTGGTATCTGCAGGCGTCACACAAATGAAAGAAGGGTTGCTTGTTCGCCCTTTTGATATGCAATAAGGGGCGCTGATTATGGATATTGCAAAAGCGTCTATTCGTACGCCGGTAAATACTTGGTTATTAGTCGTCATTTGTTTAATCGGTGGCTTATTGGGTTTAGCAGACATTGGTCGTTTAGAAGATCCGTCCTTTACTATTAAGCAGGCGATGGTGGTTACTGCTTACCCTGGGGCCAGTGCTGAGCAGGTAGAGCAAGAAGTTACTGAACCGCTTGAGACGGCAATTCAGCAAATGTCTCAAATCGATAAAGTTCGCTCGGTATCAAAGCCAGGGGTTTCTGAAATTACCGTTGAAATGAAACCAACGTTTGATGGTAACGAGCTGCCCCAAATTTGGGATGAATTGCGCAAACGTATGCGGGATGCACAAAATGCATTGCCGACGGGGGTTCAATCTATTCGCGTTGCTGATGATTTTGGTGATGTGTATGGATTATATTATGCGCTTACGGCACCTGATTTTACGCCGTATCAATTACGTGAATTCTCACGGGTTATTCGCCGCGATTTATTGACGGTTCCCAATGTGACTAAGGTATCTGTTGAAGGTGTTTTGAAGCAGCAAATCACGATTCATATCGACACATCACAGTTAGCAAATTTAGGTATTTCTTTACCCGATGTGAAGAGTGCATTGGCATTTAGTTTACGCCCTTATAGTAGCGGTCGTTTACACATTGATGGCCAGCGTATTCGTATTCCTGTTGGCGGAGTGGAATCTCATGTAGATGCCATTGAAAGCATTACTCTGGGCTTACCGGGCTCAACCAGTCAAATTCGCATTAAAGACATTGCAGAAGTAACGTTTGATGTCGTGGATATTCCTGATGTTTTGATCAGTCATAATGGCCAATCTGCAATTACTCTCGCAGTCGCGGCGAACATCGAAGCCAATGTGGTGGATGTGGGTATTGCCGTTCGTGAACGTATGGACCAAATATTAGCCGATCTACCTGCAGGTATTATTCTGCAACCAATTTATGATCAAGCACAAGTGGTTGACGAGGCGGTTGGTGGTTTTATTACCAACTTAATTTTATCCGTTGCAGTGGTGATTGCGACTCTCTGTATTTTTATGGGCTGGCGTGCCGGCATCGTCGTAGGCTCTGTTTTGTTACTGACTGTTCTGGGCACTATTTTAGTTATGTGGCTTTATGGGCTCAACCTACAGCGCATTTCTTTAGGTGCTTTGGTTATTGCGATGGGGATGCTCGTGGATAATGCGATTGTAGTCGCAGAGGGCATGATGCTGCGTATGCAAAAAGGCTATAACGCTTTAGACGCGTCTAGCTATGTTGTAAAGCAAACTCAGTGGCCACTATTAGGCGCGACGGCGATTGGTATTGCAGCATTTTCTGGTGTTGGCTTATCAAGTGATGCGACCGGAGAATTTCTATTTTCATTGTTTGCGGTTATTTTAATATCGCTCTTTTTGTCTTGGGTATTGGCCATTACGGTTGCGCCATTATTTGGTTCTTATTTCTTTAAGGTTGGAAAGAAAGGCAATGATGAAAGCTTTAATAGCTCTCTACATAACCTATATAAACGGTTTTTATTAACCGCATTACGTAATCGCGGAAAAACGGTTTTTATATTAGTGGCGGTAACGGTTGTTAGTTACATGAGTTTTGGCCTAGTGAAACAAGGCTTTTTCCCGGCCTCGAATACTCCTATTTATTACGTGAATTATTGGGGTCCTCAATCTCGTGATATTCGTGAGACCGCAGAGTACATGAAGAAAGCCGAGGCATTTGCTCAAAGTTACGAAGAGGTAGAAGCTGTCACTACATTTGTGGGTAAAGGGGCAACGCGTTACACGCTAACGTATTCTCCAGAGCAATCGAATGAGAGCTATGGAGTGATGATTATTCGCACCAAAGAACGAGATCAAATTCCTGAGCTGATTGATAAATTGACTCTTCAGTTGCAAGAAAATGATCCTGATGCGCGAATTTATAATACTCGAGTTATTTTTGGTCCAGGTGTTGGCGCTAAATTAGAAGCACGCTTTATTGGCCCTGACCAAACGGTTTTACGCAAATTAGCGGAAGAAGCAGAGGCGATCTTTGAGCAAGACGGACAGGTTAAAGATATTCGTCATAACTGGCGTCAAAAAGAGCTGATTCTTGTTCCTCAATATGACGAATATGCTGCAGGTGTTGCGGGTGTAACGCGGGCTGATTTCTCTGATGCGGTTCAGTTTTCAAGCAATGGGCTGAAACTTGGCAAGTTACGTGATGGGGATTATAGCTACGATATTATTGCGAAAGCCAAAACCCCTCATGAAACAGCGGAAGAAACGGATGAGTTAAAGCAGTTGCAGGATGCGCTGGTCTGGAGTCAGTACCAACGTAGTTATGTGCCGGTGCGCCAGATCAGTCCTAAAATGCAAATAGAATCAGAAGGGGCATTGATTTATCGTCGAGATCGAATTCGTACAATCAGTGTGTATGCTGAGCCGGGCAATAATGATACGGCAGGGTCGGCGTTAAGTCGTCTTCGACCACAAATCGAAGCGATTGAATTACCTGATGGCTACCGAATTGAGTGGGGCGGCGAATTTGAAAGTGCTGCTAAGGCACAAAAGGCATTGGGCGGAGGATTGCCGTTAGGCTTCTTGGTGATGATCTTAATTACCATTTTCTTATTCGGTACGGTACGTGAGCCGTTAATTATTTGGCTTATTGTTCCTATGGCTGTCTGTGGTGTAGTTGCAGGCCTCTTAATTGCCGACTTACCTTTTGGTTTCATGTCTTTGCTGGGCTTTTTAAGCTTGTTTGGTATGTTAATTAAGAATGCGATCGTCTTGCTTGAAGAAATAGATATTCAAATTGAAACTGGCATGGATAAGTTTGAAGCGATTGTGGAAGCGAGCTTAAGTCGTTTACGTCCGGTCTCTTTAGCGGCGATAACAACGATCTTGGGCATGGCGCCTTTGTTAACAGACGCTTTCTTCGCGGATATGGCGGTGACTATTATGGGTGGCTTAACCTTTGCCACGGTTTTAACCATGATTGCGGTCCCTGTTTTATTCAGTCTCTTTTATAAGATAGAACCGAAGGCGTAACATCTGCATTCCGTTTAAAGGCTTGGCTTTGATAAATATTAAAGTCAGGCCTTTTTTATTGCACCACGATTATGAGGGAGATTAGGCTGTTGTTGCTCCGTTACGTCAGAGATGGCGACTGTGCAGTTCCCTCCAGAATAGAAATCCCTTAAGATAGCCGTCTTTATGACAACGAATCTCAGTACGATATCGAGATTCATCTAAATTTATACCGTCATTATTTACTAAGGTTATCGTCGTTAACATGTTTAAAAATACAATAATTATTGCTGTATTGGTCTTTCTTTCTGGCTGTGCCTTCATGAGCCCAGAGAAATCTTTAAATAAGACTCTTGAGGCGGTGAATAACAGTGAACAGAATATTACCCGTCGACTTGAAGGATTAGACGCCAACTTAAGTAAGCAAACTAATTATATCGATGGCTTAGAATCTAAAATGGTCCAGCTCAGTAGAGACGTGGCATTACTCAAAAAGAGTCATGTGGATGGTGCTTCGGTTAAAACGCTGACCAATATGAAACCCAATCCAAAGGCATCTTCGAATGTTGTTGTGGCCGATCTTGAGCCGCAAGCTCGCACAGGCATGGTCACATTAGGGTCATTAGAAAAAGTTTATATTGATGTTGTAAAGAGTGCTTTTGTTGCTCGGGTTGATACTGGGGCCACAACATCTTCAATTAATGCGATTGATATACAAAAATTTGAGCGTGATGGCAAAAAATGGGTTAAATTCCATGTGTCAGATGAAGAGACAGCCCCTGAAAACCGTAAGTGGGTAGAGGCTCCGATTGCTCGGCATGTGAAAATTCGTCAATCCAGTGCTGATGAATTAGAACGGCGTTCGGTTGTTGAGCTGTGGGTAAAAATTGGTAGAATTCATGAGAAAGCACAGTTTACGCTTACCGATCGAACGCAGATGGATTACCCCATTTTATTGGGACGAGAATTTATCCAAGATGTTGCACTCGTGGATGTGAGTCGAGATTTTATCGAGTCAAAAGCACCTAAAAAACCTTAAAAAAACAATATAAAAAATTAACTTAGATTGATCTAAGGGAACGTTATGACGTCTAGAGTGCCATTTTATTTTCTTATCTCCATGCTTGTCATCGTCGGGATTACGTTAAGTATTATGCGTCATCAGGATTATGGTGTGCCATGGACTCCGGGTGAATCAAGACAAGTTTGGGATATTGAAGCGCGTATTGAGTTTATTGCTTCGGGAGGCCCCGCTAAAGTTTCTTTTGCCGTACCTCACACACAAGCAGGATTTACCTTGGTGGATGACAGTGCATCTTCTTCAGGTTACGGTCTATCATATATTAATACCGATACGGGCCGCCGTGCAGAATGGTCTATTCGTCAAGCGAAGGGCGCACAAACGATTTATTATAAAACCCAGTTTTTGATTGATCCACAAGCCAAAGTTTCTACTATTCCACCTGTTAAAAGCGATTTAATTGCCCCCACATTCAGCGCTCCACAGCAAGCGGCGGTGGAAGCAATTATTGCTCAGGCCAGCGCACGCTCAGCCGATAATGTGACATTTGCACGAGAACTCATTAAGCAGCTGAACGATCTGGATAACCAAAACGCATCCTTAATGCTATATGATTTTAGTAAAGTAGAAGCCATTTCTAAGTTACTCGCAATATCTAATATTTATAATAAAACAGTCGGTGTTGTGGAGCTTGAAGACGGACGTCGTCGTCAATCTATTATTCCAATGATCGAAGTATGGGACGGTAAAGCGTGGCAGTTATTTAATCCTGAGAGTAATGAGCAGCGGGTGCAGAGGAATGTTCTTATTTGGGATGAATCAAATGTATCATTACTGGATGTAATTGGGGGTAAGAGCAGTAAGGTATTTTACTCAATGATTTCTCAAGACATTACACCCACAACGGCAACGAAGAAAAAAGCGATCGCCGACCATTTATTAAACTTCTCAATTCACAGTTTGCCATTAGAAGAACAGGCGATGTTTAAAACCATTATGTTAATTCCTATTGGGGCATTAATTGTGGTGTTTTTGCGTGTACTCATCGGTTTGAAAACTTCGGGCACTTTTATGCCAGTATTGATTGCAGTCGCTTTTGTGCAAACGCAATTACTGCCGGGTATTATTGGTTTTTTGTTGATCGTAGGAACGGGATTGGTGATTCGAGGGTATTTATCTAAGCTCAATTTACTGTTGGTATCGCGAATATCGGCGGTAATAATCTCGGTTATTTTAATAATATCGGTTTTTACCATTGTGTCGTTCAATATCGGTTTAACTCAAGGGTTAACCATTACCTTCTTTCCTATGATCATCTTGTCGTGGACGATTGAGCGTATGTCGATTCTATGGGAAGAAGAAGGGGCAAAAGAAGTCTTTATGCAAGGCGGTGGTTCATTGTTTACCGCAGTTTTGATTTATTTAGCCATGACCAATCCTTATGTTCAGCATGCGACCTTCAATTTTATTGGCTCTCAGTTCATCGTTTTAGCGGCTATCCTATTATTAGGTAACTACACAGGCTATCGCTTGTTAGAGCTAAAAAGATTTAAATCACTTGCGGAAAACTAAGCTATGTTTTCTGTATTCTCGATATTTGCTTCTCCCAAAAAACTGCACGCCAAAGGTGTGATGGGAATGAATAAACGTAATGGCGCTTATATTGGGCGCTATAACGACCGTTCGAAATACCCTTTGGTCGACGATAAGCTCAAAACAAAGATCATTGCTCAAGCACACGGAGCCACAGTGCCTAAGTTGATCGGTGTAATCGCTCAGCAAGCTGAAGTTAAGCGCATTCATGAGATGGTGAAACACTGGCCAGGTTTTGTGATTAAGCCCGCTCGAGGTTCCGGTGGTAAAGGTATCTTGGTCGTTATTTCTCATGCCAATGGTGAGTATATTAAGCCTTCTGGACAAGTCATTAATGAAGAAGGCGTAGAGCGTCACATCAGTAATGCGTTAGCGGGTTTGTTTTCTCTGGGCGGCAAGAACGATGTGGCCGTGGTTGAAAACCTGATCAAATTTGATGATGTCGCTTTTGATGGATTTAGTTATGAGGGGGTGCCAGACATTCGAGTGATCGTATTTAAAGGCTATCCCGTGATGGCGATGATGCGATGTTCAACGTCAGCATCCGATGGAAAAGCCAACTTGCATCAAGGTGCTGTTGGAGTGGGGTTGGACATGGGAACAGGTCGAGCAGTGAGAGCAGTTCAATTTGACCATCCTGTTACGCATCATCCCGATACAGGTAAAACACTGAATGATTTAGTGGTTCCTAATTGGGAGAACTTACTCATCTTGGCCTCAAGTGCTTGGGAAATGACGGGTTTGGGCTACATGGGCACAGACATGGTATTAGACAAAGAAGAAGGCCCTATGGTATTAGAACTTAATGCGCGCCCGGGGTTGGCTATACAAATAGCGAATGGCGCAGGCTTACTTCCTCGTTTGCAAAATATTGAAGCTATTCCAATTGCTATTCCTGCTCAATACCCAAAAGCTTCTGAACGTGTGGCTTATGCGATGCAACAATTTTCTGCTGACCCACAGTTCTAATTGTCTTTGGCGCAAGCCCTATTTTAAACAAAAGCCCTGTCTTTAGCGGTCGCTTATTTAATTATTAGGATCCATCATGTGTGAATTACTTGGCATGAGTGCCAATACCCCCACCGATTTATGTTTTAGCTTCACGGGTTTAACTCAACGTGGAGGTAATACCGGCCCGCACAGTGATGGCTGGGGTGTCGCTTTTTATGAAGGGAAGGGCATACGCAGTTTTCATGAATCCAGCCCCAGCGCAGATTCAAAAATTGCCGATATGGTGCAGCGTCATCCGATAAAAAGTAAAACTGCGCTATGTCACATTCGCCAAGCCAATGTTGGAGAGGTTTGCCTTGCCAATACCCATCCTTTTATTCGTGAGTTATGGGGGCGCAACTGGGTCTTTGCTCACAATGGGCAGATCAATGATTTTGTCAGCCGCGTGGGAATGTATGAGCCGATTGGTGATACGGACAGCGAAAATATTTTTTGTGATTTAATGAATCAAGTTCGTCAAAATCTTCCCCGCGATGCGATGTTAAACCAGCTGGCAGATTGCCTTGTGGTGCTGGCAAAAGATTATAATGAGCAGGGCGTCTTTAATTGCTTGTTAAGTAATGGTGATTGGTTATTTACGTTTTGCAGTACTAAATTGGCGTGTATTACGCGTCGTGCACCGTTTGGTCCTGCTTGTTTAACCGACGCTGATGTGACGATTGATTTCTCAGCAGAAACGACCCATAACGATGTCGTCAGTATTATCGCAACGCAACCACTGACGTCGGATGAAGCGTGGGAGGTTTATGAGCCCGGTGAATGGCGTTTATGGCAGTTGGGTGAAGTGATCGCTCAGGGTATTGTGTAGTCCTTGCGCCGTGCTTTATTGTTTTCGTTAAGCATAAAAAAACCCCGCATTCTTATTTCAGAACTCGGGGTTTTTTATTGCGCGTGATTTATAAAAAATCAGGCGCCTTTACTTAAAGATCTTTCAACGCACCAATCGTATCTTGCAATACTTTCTTCGCATCGCCAGTGACCATTAACGCGTTATCACGAATAAATAACTCGTTTGGAATTCCAGCAAAACCTGGAGACAAACCACGCTTAACTACAACAACCGTTTTTGCGTTGTGTACATTAAGAATAGGCATACCAAAGATGGGCGAGTTAGGGTCTTCAGCAGCGCCTGGGTTAACTACGTCGTTAGCACCCAATACGATGGCAACATCGGTCTGCGAGAACTCAGGGTTAATAGTATCCATATCAACCAACTGATCGTAAGGCACTTCAGCTTCTGCAAGCAATACGTTCATGTGGCCAGGCATACGACCGGCAACCGGGTGAATAGCGTACTTAACTTCGGTGCCATTCTTTTCAAGCATGTTGGCTAGCTCGCGAGTTGCGTGTTGAGCTTGTGCGACTGCCAAACCATAACCTGGAACCAATACCACTTTCTGAGCGCTTTCTAACAGCATGGCTAACTCATCAGGGTTTGAAAACTTAACTTTACCTTCGTAGAACGCATCGTTTTCTGATTTTGTTACGCCGCTTTGAGCTGACATAGAACCACCAAACAATACATTGGTTAAAGAGCGGTTCATCGCCTTACACATGATGCTGGTTAAGATAATGCCAGAAGCACCGACTAAAGAACCAACGATGATCAAACCGTTATTGCCCAATACAAAACCTGCAGCCGCACCGGCCAAACCTGAGTAAGAGTTCAATAGAGAAACAACAACCGGCATATCCGCGCCGCCAATAGGCATAACCAAACATACGCCTAAGATAAGGCAAACAAAGATCAAACCAATAATCAGAAGATCAGAATTTAGCTGGCTGAACTGAGTGAAATACACTGCACCGGCAATCAAGGTTAAGAAGCACAATTTAACGATCCACTTGTACAAGCTTACCTTGTTAGAGTCGCCGATTTTGCCTTTCAACTTGCCTACAGCAACAAAAGAACCGGTTAGGGTAACGGCACCGATTAAGATAGAAAGAATAACCGCAACAGACCAGTCGTACGTCACTGCAAATTGACCTACTTCGGCAAGCTTTTGGCTTTCTAAATAGTTAGCTGCGGCAACTAATAAAGAAGCACCACCACCAATACCGTTAAGTGTTGCTACCATTTCTGGCATGTCAGTCATGGCGACTTTTTTAGCGATGAAAGCACCGATAGCACCACCGATTAATACACCTAAAAGAATGTATTCATAAGTAATTACGTTACTGTCTAGCAAAGCTGCAATAATGGCAATCAGCATGGCAGAAGCCGACATTCTATTGCCATTTACAGCGGTCTTTGGCGAAGTTAAACCTTTCACGCCCAAGATAAATAATACGGCGGCTACTAGGTAACCTAGATTAATTAATACGTCCATTAGTCAGTTACCTTATTTTCTTTTAAACATGTTCAACATGCGGTCGGTTACCATGTAACCAGCGACAATGTTGATAGTGGCAAGTGCAATGGCGATAACGCCAAGTACCGTTGAAAGAACTGTTGTGTGGTCAGAACCACCCGAGCTGATGATTGCGCCAACGACTACGATGCCAGATATGGCGTTAGTGCCACTCATTAAAGGTGTGTGTAATGTAGGCGGTACTTTGTTAATCACTTCTACACCAACAAAAATTGCTAGTACAAAAATGGTTAGGGACATGATGAACATTTCCATAACGTAAATTCCTTATCTGTGTGAGTATCAGGTTAAGCTTCTATTTGAGCTTTTAAACCTTCGTGCTTAATTTCGCCCGCTTCAGTAACAAGCGTTGCGGCAACAATGTCATCTTCCATATCGATGTGTAGCTGGCCTTCGCCTGCCATGTTCAACAAGAAGGTCGTGATGTTTTTGGTCAACAGTTGAGAAGCATGTACCGGAACACGACCAGGGTGATCGGTATAACCAATAATAGTTACGCCATCGACATAGGCTTTATGTCCTGCAACAGTCCCTTCAACGTTACCGCCACGTTCAGCCGCAAGGTCAACAATGACCGAGCCTTTTTTCATGTAGTGCAACATGTCTTTGGTGATTAAGCGTGGAGACATCTTTCCAGGGATAGCCGCTGTCGTGATCACAAGATCCGCTTGCGCAACTTTCGCTTGCATTTGTTCGCGCTGCATTTTGTAGAACTCTTCAGATTTCTCTGTCGCGTAACCACCCGCTGCACCGCCTTCTTCTTGCGGTAAGTCAAACTCAACAAATTTAGCGCCTAAAGACTCAACCTGTTCACGTACTTCTGCGCGAGTATCATAAGCTTCAACGACTGCACCCAAACGACGAGCCGTAGAAATAGCCATTAAGCCTGCAACACCTGCACCCACGATGAATACTTTAGCAGGGTGAATAGTGCCTGCTGCGGTCATTAACATCGGAAAGTATTGTGGTAATTCCATCGCACCCGAAAGGACAGAGCGGTAGCCGCTGATTGCGCCCATCGAACTTAATACGTCCATGCTTTGTGCGCGAGTCGAGCGAGGAATGAATTCCAAAGCAAATGAGCGAACTTTTTTCTCAGCTAGTTGTTGAATCAGAGGTAGATTAAACCAAGCATCTAATAAACAAATCAGCGTGCTGTCGGCTTTTAGTAGTGAAACTTCTTCTTCCAAAGGCTGACGTACTTTTAATACGATATCTGCTTGGTCGTATAGCGATTTAGCATTGGGGGCAATGCTGGCACCACAGTTGCGATATGCGTCGTCATCGTAGTGCGATTTATCACCAGCACCTTCTTCAATAACAACATCGAAACCCGCGGATAGTAAGACATCAATACCGGCGGGTATTAAGGCTACGCGGTTTTCCCCAGGATAAATTTCCTTAGGTACTCCGATTAACATAGTGAACACTCCTAACAGTTTTTAATTTTAAAAAGGTTTTAATTTCAACGTTCAATTTCAAGACTCAATGTTTAAGGCTGAGTATTTATAGACCGATTTTCTGTCATGCCTTATTTAAGCCAAGAACACTTAAGGTATTTTCACGGGTACTCATCAATAGTTCGCGGTTGTCGATCAGTGATTCACCGTAAGAAGGAATCCACTCTTTAAGTCGATTTTTCCAACTACCTTCTAACGGGGCATCTAATCGGGCATCTAAGCGAGAAGCTAAACAGCGTTCAATCACTTCGATCATGGCTTGTGCAGCAACCGAGGCACCTGGAGAAGCACCGAGTAAAGCGGCGAGAGAGCCGTCTTTAGCAGCGACCAATTCGGTACCAAACTCTAGCTTGCCACCCGCAGAGCCCTCTTTTTTGATGATTTGAACGCGTTGACCCGCTTGGGCAAGGGTCCAGTTTTTAGACTGAGCATTCGGGAAGTATTCACGCAAAGATTCCATGCGGTCTTCATGTGACTGCATCACTTCGCTGATTAAGTATTTGGTTAAATCCATGTTATGAATGCCAACATCCATCATGGGTAATAAGTTATTGCTGCGCATCGATTTGAACAAATCCAGCTTAGAGCCGGTTTTTAAAAACTTAGTGGTAAAGCCCGCAAATGGGCCGAATAGCAGGGCAGGCTTGCCATTGATGATACGGGTATCCAAATGCGGAACTGACATCGGTGGTGCACCGATGGCCGCTTTGCCATAAACCTTAGCGTGATGCTGCTTGATGGTGTCTTCGTCTTGGCATACCAACCATTGACCAGAAACAGGGAAACCGCCATAGCCTTTGCTTTCATCGATGTGTGATTTTTGTAGTAAAGGTAAAGCACCGCCCCCCGCGCCTAAAAAGACGAAGCCTGCCTTGATGGTCTGACTTTTACCTGATACTCGATCTTTTAACTTAACAATCCACTTACCGCTTTTGCTTTTTTTAAGCTCAGAGACTTCGTTGCTTAGTAATAATTCAAATTGATCGCGTTTTTCTAATGAAGATACAAGATTGCGCGTTAGTGAACCAAAGTCGACATCGCTACCAAATGGGATACGAGTTGCTGCAATTTTGTCGTCTGGGTTGCGACCTTTCATCACCAATGGCATCCACTGGCTTAAAACTTCATGATCTTCACTGTATTCCATACCCGCAAATAAATGATGTGCGGATAATTTTTCCCAACGTTTGCGTAAAAATTCAACGTTGTCTTCACCCCAAACAAAACTGATGTGCGGTGTGGTATTAATAAATTGCGCGGGGGCAGGTAAATCACCGCTACCGATTAATGCGCTCCACAGTTGTAAAGAGACTTCAAAATTGGCATTTATCGCTAATGCGCGATTGACTTCTACATCGCCATTCTCATCTTGTGGGGTGTAGTTAAGCTCACAATAGCCAGCATGGCCTGTGCCAGCATTATTCCAGCCATCGGTGCTTTCGTGAGCTACTTGATCTAAACGCTCCACCATGGTCAATTTTAGTGAAGGATCTAATTTGTTTAGTATTGTGCCAAGCGTGGCACTCATTACGCCGCCGCCAACAAGTAGCACATCAATTTCTTTCGTAGTCATATAGATTTCGCCTGTAGGTAAAAATCTGAATCCAAGCGGCACCGATTAGCGCCTACCCAATATCAGCTTTTGGCTGATTAAGGGTCACGGGTTAATTAAAACGAGCGTTTTATACATTTGTTCTTCGAGATTGACAATCTTGACAATGAAAATAAGTAAATTATCATTATCTTGAACGATCTCTATCTTATTGATTTATATCAATTTTTTTCTAAGTATTCAAATCATTTATAGTTGCTATAAGGTGACGTATAAAAGTGGTAAAAAATAATTCAAACGCGGAGATCAAAAATGCTAAAGATAAATTAAGCTTGAAAAGTCTTAAAATAATGCGATTTAAACACTCCGTTAACGAGAGTGTTTAAATGAATAAAGGATGGTTTTGTTGAGGTGTTGTATGAAATGTAAGCAATGGACCCGCTTAGGGAAAGCAGGCCTTAATCTTGAAACCTAGCGGCCATTAATAAAAATAATTCACTATCTGATGGTAGAGCGGAATACCGAGAATGGCGTTAAACGGAAAAGTGATACCAAGCGACATTAACATGGCTAAACCTATGTCCGCCTTTGGAATCGCCGTTTTAATTGCGGCGGGTGCGGCTATATAAGAAGCACTGGCGGTAAGCGTGGCTAATACAACGATAGAGCCTATTTCTAGCCCCAGTGCGATACCTGCGCTTAAGCCTACAAACGATAAGCACAAAGGCGCTACAAGAGCAAAAGTGAGTAAACGCCATTTCTTCCAAGGTACGGGTGATAGAGTCTCGGCCGCGGTTAGTCCCATTTCTAGTAAGAATAATGCGAGTACCGCTTTAAAAGCATGAGTAAATAACTCGGTGACTGCAGCCCCCTCTGTTGGGCCGTACATAAAGCCAATAATGACCCCTCCGACTAATAATACGACACCACGATTGGTAAATGTTTCTCGCCATAGCTCACTCTTGTTGGGCGTGAGAGAGGATCCTGTTTTGCTGCTGGTATGCCTACGATAATAAGCCAATGCAACAAGAATGGCAGGCAGCTCTAACATCACAAGATATAAGGTAACTTCAGGGTCTATTGGTAAGTTTTGGCTATCAACGTAAGCTAAAGCAACCGCGAAGGTACCTGCACTGACCGATCCATAATGTGCTGCAAGGCTGGCGGCGTTAGCGGTGTCGGCTCTGGCTAGCTTGATAAGAACAGGAATCACAATAAAGGGAATTAAAGCCCCTAAAGAGGCGATAGCGATCAGTTCAAAGACTAATGACCATTCAAGTGAACCATGCAGCGCCATTCCTCCTTTAAGCCCGATCGTCAGCATTAATAGTAAGCTAAGCGTATCGTAAGCGGCTTTAGGAATTTTCAAATCTGATTTTAAAATTCCGGCAACAAGACCAAGAACGAAAAACATGACGACGATATCAGGCATGGCTATATCTCTAATTATTTAAAAATGACAGGTTGCACAGGTTGTGCGCGCAATCATAGAGGTTATAAGTATAAAGTAAAATTGAAATTCTTATGCTTACGTATAAACTATTACTTATACATATTAACTTGCGTATCAATAAATGCCGTTATCCGTACAAAAATTAGTAAATCGATTAACCTTTAGGCAATTACAGGTATTCTTAACCGTTTATCAGGCTGCAAGTTACTCAAAAGCCGGTGAGCAATTGGGCTTAACTCAGCCCGCTGTTAGTAGCCAGATTCGACAACTAGAAGCCGCCCTTGATGTGCCTGTATTTGAATACGTAGGTCGCAAACTTTATTGTACCGCTGCGGGTGAAAGCCTCGTAAAAAGCATACATGTAATGTTTGATGAATTGCGCTTTCTACAGTCAGACTTAGCGGCTATGAAAGGCCAGGTTGCCGGTGATTTAAATATTGTGGCCGTTAATACCGCACAATATGTCGTGCCATATTTGTTAAAAGAGTTTTGCCAATTACACCCAAAACTTAATGTTAATGTCAGAGTGGTTAATCGTGCAGAAGCCATTAAACGCTTAAATGATAATCTAGACCATTTGGTTATTATGGGGATCGTGCCAGAAGAGAAGCCGTTAGCCTCGTTACCTTTTTTAGATAACGAATTGGTTGCTGTAGCGAATGCTGACCATCCTATTCACCAGCAAAAAAATCTAAGCGTACAAGATTTTCTCGATGCGGGTTTATTAGGGCGAGAATCAGGGTCGGGTAGTCGATTGGCCCTTGAACTGTTTGCTCAAGAGAATCGTTTATCATTATCTCCGGTGATGGCCCTTGGGTCTAACGACGCTGTGAAACACGGCGTTTTAGCTGGGTTAGGGGTCGCTGTGCTACCTAAGCTAGGCATGCTACCTGAATTGAAACTAGGTCAGTTAAAAGTTATCCCATTAGAGGGCTTTCCTCTCAGGCGTTCTTGGTGTGTTGTGTATCCAAAAGGAAAACACCCAACACCTTCCATGAGAGCTTTTTTAGAGTTCGTTCAAGAGCACTTAGGGGATATGGACAAATTTTTCTGCGAGTCATGAGCTGCTAATAATGAATGAAGTTGCAGTGTTGGCTTAAATAAAAGAATTTTAGAGGGTGATTTTAATTGTATGGCAGACCATTTCTTTAAACGTACTTATGCGAAAGTAGCGGAATTAGCCGATGATAGCTTAGTGAGCATCGATAAGCTCTCTGACAAACTCAGAGATAAGCGTTTCTGTATTGGTATTACAGGGCTAAGCCAAAGTGGTAAGTCGACGTTTATTACCAGTTTAATTAATCAATTATTGCAGCATAAAGCCGCTAGTCTGCCCGGGTTTTCTCCGGTTCTTTCGGGTCGTTTATTAAATGTGAAGATGCATCGGCTAGAGGATAATCATCTAGCATCTTTTCCTTATGAATTAGCGTATCAGGGCTTAACTCAATCTGTGCCTCAATGGCCAGAGTCGACCAAAGATCTTAGTGGCTGTTTATTAGAATTAAGGTTGGCACAAAATGTCAGTAAACTTAATCCATTTGGCCGAGAACAGTTTTCACTGTTCTTAGAAATTAGAGATTACCCAGGCGAATGGCTGCTCGACTTACCTTTACGAGACATGAGTTATTCTCGCTGGTGTGCGCAATGCAACACGCAATATACCCAATCACCGCGCACAGAGTTATTAGGTTCACTGCTAAACGATTTACAGCAGTTAGACCCATTAGCGGAAGCAGATGAGCAAAAACTGAAAGCACTCAATGCGCATTTTATTCAGTTTTTAAAAGCGTGTAAAAATCACGCTGCGAGTGATGGCAGTAATGGAAATAAAAGCCTCAGCTTAATTCAACCAGGACGTTTTTTAATTCCTGGGCAGGTCGATGATGCCAGTATCTTATGCTTTTTACCGTTATTAAAATGTGGCAGTTATACCGAAGGCCAATTAAATAATGCCAGTCATAATAGTTATTTTAAATTATGTGAACGCCGTTATAAACGCTACGTAAAAGAGCTAGTCGATCCCTTTTATAAAACCTTTTTTAGTCGCATTGATCGCCAGTTGGTCTTAGTGGATGTGGTCAGTGCATTGAATGCAGGGCCGCAGTACATTGATGATATGCGCCAAGCACTGACCAATATCACCGACAGTTTTGCTTACGGCAGCCAAAATCGGTTATTACAATTATTTAATCCTAAAATAGATAAGGTGATTTTTGCCGCGACTAAGGTAGATCAGGTCGTTTCAGAAGATCATGAAGCCGTACGAAATTTATTGGAAATATTGGTCAATCAGGCTTATAAAAATGCCCAGCATGAAGGTGTATCACCCTTGTGTGAAGCAACCGCAGCGGTACGTTCTTCAAAAGAAATAAAGCACGCGGGTGAGTTGGGAATTACAGGGGTTGATACCGATGGCTCGGCGATTGGTTATACCCACCCAACCATTCCGTCACGCATACCAGAAGGTGATGAATGGCAGCCCTTTTTAGAATGGACGATTCCTAAATTGAATCCGCCCAAAGGTTTGTCGTATCAAAATTCAGATGCCATTCCACACATTCGTCTTGATAGTGTGTTGAACGCATTGATAGGAGATAAGTGCGTATGAACACTAACAATAGTAAAAATATGAGTTCTAAGAAGAGTGAGAGACAGGCAAAGACGTTTATTCCCAATCAACAAGAAGCACTCAACGAAGTGCCAGAAGCGATCACCTCAGGTGAACGCTTACCTCATGTTTCTGAATACTCAGCCATACGTTTAGAAGCGATACCGGTTAAAGGATTGAAGACATTCTTGTATGGTGCAGGTTTAGTATTCGCTGTGCTGGTGGGGTGGGAAGTTTATACCGTTGTTCAACGTGCCCTCGCGGTACACTGGTTATTAGCGGCGGGTTTTATCGTCTTGCTAGTTGTGGTGGCAGGTTTTGGTATTCGTGTATTACGTGGGTATTTGCACGATAAAGAAAACTTAGGTGCACTGAAAGATATTCAAGCTCATGCTCAGCGCTTAAGCGAAACTCATGATGTGGGTAATGCCAAACAGTTTATCGACGAGTTAAATACGTTTTATGCCGATAAACCACAGCATATGCACTTCCAGCGCTGTATTAATGCGCTACCGGATTACAGTAACGATCGTGAAGTGATTGAACACATCGAACGTGCTTTTTTACAACCACTTGACCAAGAAGCTCTGCGCAGAGTATCTAACTTTAGCTTACAAACCGGCGCGGCCGTGGCGGCAAGTCCGTGGGCTTCTTTAGACATGCTACTGTCGTTATGGCGTAGCATTAAAATGATCGATGACATTGCACAGGTATATGGCATGAGGCCATCACTGAGTAATCGTTTGAAATTATTAAAATTGGTGATTCATCAGCTGGCTTTTATTGGCATGAGTGAAATTGTGATTGATCAAGTGATGGAAGAGTTTGGCTCAACAACCTTAAGTGGCATGGCAAGTGCGCGATTAGGGCAGGGACTCGGCGCGGGTATTTATACGGCTAGAATTGGTATTGCGGCGATGAAAGTGAGTCGTCCTATTGCGTTTTCAAAAGAACGACAGCCGAAAACTAAATCTGTGATTGTTCCTATGCTAGAAAATCTGAAGGCGATAGTAGGGCGAACTCGAATGTAAAGTGACCGTGCTTTGCATAAAAAGACTAATTAAGCATGGGTTGCGGGATACTCCAACGAGCTTGTAAAATTTCCCCATTCCAATTTTCTATTGTTAACCAAATACTGGCTTCCGTTGATATTTGAGGCTTTGAAATGGCATGAACATGTTGGCCATGTTTACTTCCATGTAAAAAGCCTTCGCCTCCAGTGCTTTTTTGTATCTCTGAAATAAGAGCTGGCTCTTGCCCAATGTTTAAATACCCTTGTCGAATATTGTGAATATCACCTGCTGTAAATGTGAGTAAAAAATCTTTCACATAGACGCCGTCATGTTGATATGCGGGGTCTAAATCATAAGGCATGGGCACAATGCTATACTCTCCCACTGTGATTTCAGGTAATGCATCCGGAAAAACAGGGTTTAAAGATTGATATAAAAAGAGAATAGGTAGCAATAATACGATACCACTGAGCAAAAATTTATACCTATTCCAAGCTGTTGCATGTAAACGTGCCATTATTTATTTTCCTTTGCGTCTACTAATCGATAGCGCCAAATCATAAACCCAGCAACTGACATACCACTCAAAATTAATCCAAATATAAACCATATAATTTTGGTCCAGATTCCACCAATTGTGCCGTAGTGAATGGGATCTGCAATGTGCGAAACAGTTTGTAGTACTGTCATGTTATCTGGATCTTGGCGTGCTTCTATATTTCCTTCCCATGGATTAATGCTGAGTCTATAGCTTGTATCGTCGTATAAAATGAAGTCGCCTTTACCCATTAACTTGTAAGTATCCCGGTTATGTTCAGGTAGCATAATAAATGTGGGCATAAAATCAGGATGTGTTTGCTTAGCTGTTAGTATCGCTTGATCAAGCCCTATAGTGAATTCGGGCGCATTGACTTGATAAGTCGGGATTACTTTATTATCAAGAAGCGGAGCGTGGGGATCGATATCAACATCGTTATGCCACAGTACCGCCTGAGTAAGATACCAAAGCCCTGTGATACTTATAATGAACAAAAACCACATAGACCAGACCCCACTAAAACGATGTGCGTCTTGCAAAAATATTCGTAAACCTTTACTGACTCTTAGTTGAGGTTTAAATAATGCTCTCCAAAACTTTTTATAGACTACTAATCCTGTAACCAGGGCACCCATCATGACAATAGCCATTAAAGAAACTAAGTAATAACCAATACTAAAATTATGGTGCCATGGAAATAATAACCAGCCGTGTAAAGACCGCATAAAGCCGATGAACGTCATTCCTTGAAATACTTCCTGAATCTCAGCGGTATACTGATTTACATATGCTTGAGCGGCTGGTTTATCGGTATCTGTAAAGCTAATGACATAGCTGAGATAAGATTCTCGAGTCATTACCCAACTTACATCGGCGGTAGGGAATTTATTTTCAACAGCTTTAACTAGGTCAGCAATGGGTTTCGCTGCTAATTGCTCTGGATTACTGGCTCGTGAATCCGAGTTAGTTAACCAAGTTATTTCATGACTCAGTACTGAAATAGTTCCAGTCAGGCAAACAAAACTAAAAATCACCCAGATTGGTAAAGAAAGCCAACCGTGTAATTGAAACCAGAAGCGTCTATTGATTTTAGCCATTATAAATACCGTATTTTTTAAATAACGAAAAACAACCCATTAATACTTTCTAGCCAACGAAGGTTTTAAGCTTGATGCTGACAGTGGTCGCTTAGAATTTCCGGAAGGTTACTACATTTTCACTATGCCTTAAAGCTAATGATAGTAATTATCATTAGTATTTACTTGCCTAGCTTTGGTATTTGCTTATAATGCGAACAATTATCATTAGTAAATGGGTGAAGCTTCATGCTTTTCAAAAATTCCACTTTAGCAACGGCTATTTCTTTAGCATTTGTATCAAGTCACACATACAGTGAAACAACTGAAATAAATCAATCGAACACGGTTGATTTAAGTGCAGTGACCGTATCGGGCCAGTACTCAGTTAATAAAGTTATTGATACTGCTACAGGCTTGGGGTTAACGCTAAAAGAAACTCCTCAATCTGTCAGTGTTATGACAGAACAACGTATACAAGATCAGAGTTTAGATACCGTCGTTGATACGATTAAAAATACGATTGGTGTCTCTCACTCTGCTTGGGATAATGTGCGTAATGAATTACAGGCGCGAGGGTTCAAAATTGAAAACTATCAAATTGATGGTGTGCCAATGGCTTGGAGCATTTTAGGTGATTCAGGAGAAACCATTGCTGACGTTTCAATTTACGAGCGAGTTGAATTTGTTCGAGGCTCGACAGGTTTATTGACGGGAACAGGAGATCCTTCTGGATCTATCAATTTAGTGCGTAAACAAGCTGATAGTGTTGATTTTAACGGTCACGTCAGTGCTGTAACAGGCAGTTGGAATCGCAAGGAGTTGAATGCGGATATTGCATCGGGTTTGAGTGATGATGGGTCGTTACGTGGTCGGGTTGTGGCAAAAGCGGTTAAAAGCGATTCGTTTACCGATTCATTCGAGCAAAATACTCAAGTTTTTTATGGTGTTATCGAAAAAGATTTATCGCCAAGCACCTTGGTTCGCGTTGGTGTAAGTTATCAGCATGATGATCCTATCGCACCAGTTTGGGGTGGACTACAAGCCAAATATAATAATGGCAATGATACCGACTTTAAACGATCTGTAACGACCGCAGCGAATTGGACTCGATGGGAAACAACCAGTACCAACGCATTTACCAATATTAATCATCTTTTTAATAATGGCTGGGAATTGGCTGTTAATTATAACTACATGAAATACGAATCAGACAGCAAGTTGCTTTACATGTATGACGCAGCGAATAGTTTTGATGAGAATACAGGCGATGGCCTGACCTCTTGGCCTTACAAAAGTGACGGTGAATCAACACAACACAGCTTAGACGTTCAATTACGCGGTCAAGCAAATGCTTTTGACATAGACGCTGATATCGTACTGGGTGCAATCTACAGTGAACAAAAATCAAAAGCTTACAGTTATGCGCCTTTGACGAATGCATTTTTACCCGTCACAAACTTTGATGACTGGAATGGAGATTTTCCTGAGCCAGAATGGTCAAAAGATGGCAGTTTAGATAAAGACATTGAAGTAACTAATGAAGGTGTTTATGCCGCGACGCGTTTGCATTTAACGGATGATCTAAAGGTTATTTTAGGTGGCCGAGTGACCAGTTGGAACCGCAAAGGAGATTCATACTCGGATACGGGAGATTACGGCAATGATAATGTATTCGTGCCTTATACTGGTGTTCTATACGACTTAACTGATGACCATCGTATTTATGTGAGCTACGCAGAAACCTTTAACCCACAAAATAAACAAGATGAAAATGACAAGTTACTAGATCCTCTAGAAGGTAAAACGTACGAAGCGGGTTTGAAAAGTAGTTATTTAAATAACATGCTACAAACGTCTGTTTCTATTTTTAAAGTTGACCAAGATAACGTTGCAGTGCAAACAGGCGTTCACCCTGATGATGCAGCACGTGCCGTTTATGCAGCCGCAGAAAATGTTAGTAGCGAAGGTTATGAACTTGAGGTGATTGGTCAACCGATTAAGGGGTTAAATATTAATGCGGGTTATTCTGAGTTCAAAGTGAAAGCAGATGACAGCGTTTCACTTGACGTGAATACAAATCAACCTCGCAAGCAAGCCAATATTTTTTCTACATACAACCTTGTAGATTTGATGCCAGAACTGACTCTTGGTGGCGGTATTAACTGGCAAGACAAAATATATGAAAATGACATTGTTCAAGATTCGTATCAGCTGGTTAGCATAATGGGACGTTATGACGTGAACAATAATATGAAAGTACAGCTTAATATTGAAAACCTTTTAGATGAGAAATATTATAGCTATATTAATAGCGGTCAAGTGCGTTACGGAGCGCCTGTGAATTGGAAACTTGCTGTTTCCTATAACTTCTAATATTTCTAGTGTGATCATGAAATAAAAACGAACATCTGTTCGTTTTTATTTTTCTGGAGTTAGTAATTTTATTATCGATGTAAACGTAGCTTAAATAATATAACGGCAACGATAATAATACCTGATGTATTCGCGATTATATCGGCTAAGGACATAAATCGTGAAGGTACAAAGGACTGAAGAATCTCCATTAATACGCCATAAAAAGCGATAAAAATACACAGCCAAATAAACGTTCGTTTTTTTATGGTGCAGCCTGCAGCAATGACTGTGAATACTCCATAAAAAGTAAAATGCAATGCTTTATCAAAATGCTCAATCGGTTGCGGCCCACCGCCAGTTCTTAATGATGCCCAAATTACTAATAGGGCATAAAGTGCAAAGCCTATGCGAAATAGAATAGGGAAGGCGAGTAATAATTTCATATTTTAGTCTGCGCTTTGAGTCGTATTTTCATTAGTGTTCCTAAAAGGCAAATATTCAGTGGCTTGAATAACATAGTTATTAATGTCTGATTTCTCGACGGTTAAGAATTCATCGATAGCTTCACTAAATTCAGGATGAGCAATCCAGTGTTGACTATGACAAATAGTCGGTTCAAAACCACGACTTATCTTGTGCTCGCCCTGAGTGCCAGGATCAAAGTGGCTGAGGTTATGTTCAATACAATACTCAATGCCTTGATAATAACAACACTCAAAATGCACACTATCAAATTCTTCTAAGCACCCCCAATAGCGGCCATAAAGATTATCCGCATCTTTAAAATACAACGCATTGGCAACGACACGGTTACTGCTGCTATCAGCATCTTTATCGTGAGCTTGATAGTTGGCTTGAACCAGCAATATTTGCTCAGGCATTGTTTTAACTAACTGTTTGAAAAAAGCCAGAGTGAGATACCCTCTAGAATTTCGCTTGGCGTACGTCAGCTGATAGCAATGGTAGAAATTTTCTATGTCGCTTTCACTGATCTCGAAACCTGATTTTTGATGAAAAGAAAATCCTGATTCAAGTAATCGAGCCCGTTCTTTTTTTATGTTTTTACGTTTACGACTGGTGAACTTGTCAAGGTAGTGCGCGAAGTTGGTGAACCCTTGTCCATTAGCATCGCCGTTAAACCAATGAAATTGGCAGCTGGTACGGCTCATTGTGCCGTTTATAGCACGGTTAATTGTATTGTAAGTTGTATTGTTAATTGTACTGTCAGAAGATCCAAAGGCTTGTTGCGCGACTGCATTTGGAAATAAACAATGCCAGCCAGAAAAATTATGAGTTTGGCAATGCGCCGTTAAACCTTCTGCAATCAGTTGATGGTATTGCGTACATTCATGCTGATTGCCTTGGCTAATCATTCTGGGCCCAGTAGACGGCGTAAATGGAATTGCCCATACCAGCTTAGGATAATACTGAAGGCCATGACGTTGATAGGCATCGGCCCAAGCCCAGTCAAAAACGTATTCACCATAGGAGTGTAACTTTTGAAAAACGGGGGCGATGGCCAGTGCAGCGTGTTGTTCATCTTCTACTATTGCGTACTGTGGTATCCAGCCGCTATTTAATGGCATGCGTTGAATCGGTGAATCAATGCATTGGCAATCTTCCAGCGCCGCTAAAAATTCAAAGCGCAAAAACGGATTGTCAGACGTGGATAACGCATCCCAAGACTCTTTTCCGATGTCGTAAATGCTATGAGAGAAGCGAATCGTATGTTTCATGGTTTAGCGATCTTTTTCAGGTGAATTATCTTTGGCGTATCAATCAGTGCCATATAAACAGTGCCATATAAACGGTCTTTTTGCCTATTCGCACGCTGTGGATGTCATACATAACAGTAATAATATTGAAAAACTAGAAAACTATATGAGATCAGTGTGATGAGGTCAGTGTGCAGAAGATTCACTTTGAATTCAATTCATCTACTGGTATCCTCCGCGTTTTCAGGTGCCCGTTCTAATTTAATGGATTTAGTTTTTAACTAGTTTCTAATGACTTTAGACAAAAGGGATAATCGGGAAACAGGTGAAAAACCTGTGCTGCCCCCGCAACGGTAATAAATATTAATCTATTTTAATATTTTGAGTCCGGAGACCGGCCTGTAAAAACATGATATCTCAGGCGGGGTGGTCCTGAAACGCATGACAGAATTAAATTTTCTATTAATACATTTGTATTCGAGATACATGTGTAGGGTAGACAATCTAATTTTGCACGCTTATTTCCTCGCTATTGCTGTTTTCGCATCACTACGATGCACGCTTAGTTTGAGGAAGGAAAATGCCACTATTTTTACAAATATCACGATGTCTGTCTCTGCGATCGAGTTTATGGTGGGTGACGCTGCTAAGTCTTGTCTTAGCGAACGTGAATATTGCTTCTGCTAATACCTTACAAGAGAGTCATACTTTACCGGCAAAAAACATTGTCAATATTGTCGCGTTTGTCTCAGACCGCTCCAGTGGCAGCTTGGTGGTTGCCGCTCATCGCTTTTTAGATACTCATCCTCAGCATACGCTTAACATTCGCTCGGTCAGTCAAATTAACTTAATGAGCGACCAAGACTTGTTAACGTTGGTGAATCAGGCCGATGCGATTTTAATGGCCGCCGTTTTTGCTGAACCCGTCGAGCGCTTGCTCAATCTTCATTACCCTAAACGGCAAACCCGCATTGCGATCAATGGTGACCGTCGCTTGCTGCAGCTCAACAGTGATCCGTATAACGATTATCAATTAGGATTATTTGATGGTTTAACCAATGAGCAAAAAAAATCCTTATTTAAGCGCCTTACCAATAGTGAGCAAGGCAGTTATGCTCAGCAATTATTGCAGCAGCAAGAGCAATGGCCGCAGTTTGCTTATTGGTTGCAGGCAAAAGCATATTGGCAGAATCATAACGATGATAATCGCTTTTCGTTATTCAGTTTATTAGCCGACTCAGCAACCGAGACTGATCATCAACAAACGGTTGAAAATAACACTTGGCCCATACTGCAAAGCGCTGAAACGCTGCGTTTTTATTTAAACAGTCAGCATAAAAAAACGCAGCAAGAACTGATCAGTTTAATCAAAACGCAACAAAAACCCATCGTTTATATTCTTGATCATGATACCGGTGATCGCCCAGGAGACTGGCAGTTGCATCAACGTCTTTGCCAAGAAATAGCGAGCAATAATCATTGTATATCGGTGCTGTCAGCTTGGGGGGATGCCAGTATTCAAGCCGTCGCAGCGATTAAAAATATCAATGAACAAAGCACTCAGCCATTTGTGATTATTTCTTTACAAGACTTTGTTGTAGGTGGTGGAGATGGCCGCGAGCAAGTCAGCGAACTGTTTACCCAGCTTAATGTTCCTGTTTTTAAAGGCATTCGAGTTATTGAATTAAACAGCGCCTTATACGATTTATCCAGCCAGGGTTTACCTGCCGACAGTGTGCACTATCGCATTGCTATGCCAGAGCTGCAGGGAATTGGCCAAGCTCATGTATTAGCCTTGGCGGCAGCAACCGATATAGATGATTTAACCGGAGCACAGGTTGCTAAAACCGAACCGGTTGATGTTGAGGTGCAGCGCTTAACTCAGCGAATTGAAAAATGGCTAGCTTTGCAAACCAAAGCCAATAAAGACAAAAAAGTGGCCGTCGTTTTTTATAATCATCCCCCTGGGCGCCATAACATTGGGGCCGATAACTTAAATGTGCCAGATTCCTTATGGCAAATGCTGAATGCATTAAAGCAGCAAGGTTATGACCTTGGGCCGCAAGAAAATTTTCCTGCCAGTGCTGAAGCCTTATTAGATTTATTGCAGCAAAAGGCGGTTAATTTACCAGAAGATGCTAAGGCATTAGATGAGATGTCGGGGTTGATTCATAATATGAGCGCCAGCAGCTATCAAGCGTGGTTTGAAACTTTGCCTGAGCCTGTGCAAGCCGAAATGCAACAAGGGCCGTTGGGTTTTATGCATCAGCGCATTGAGTATTTTTTATTCGGTGCGGGTCATGAATATTTGTTAGGGCTTTCTCACCCAGAACGTCAGCGTATTTTAACGGAACTGTATGAGCTGATGGATTCGACAATGCACGATTTACATCATGCCTTAGATGGTATTCGTCACCCTGGTCGTGAGCGTGCATTGAATCTATTAGAGCAGCTAGAAGAAGAGTATGTGGTATTAATCGAAGCGCAAAAAGTGGACATTAGTATTCATAACGCAAGTCAAAATAATACGGCCAGTTGGCAGCAGGCAGAAAAGCTACAAACTGCGATTATCTCTATGAGCATTGAAGGCATTCGTGGTTGGGGCAAAGCGCCGGGTAAAACCATGGTTTGGAATAATAAGTTACTTATTCCTGGGCTGCAGTTTGGCAATGTATTTTTAGGCCCTCAGCCGCCTCGTGGTTGGGAACTGAACGAAGAACTGTTGCATGCCAATATGTCATTTCCGCCGCCACATCAGTATTTGGCTTTTTATAAATATTTGGCCAAAGATTTTGGCGCTGATGCCTTAGTGCATGTGGGTCGCCACTCAACCTATGAGTTTTTACCAAAACGAGGCGCAGGGTTATCGGCCATCGATTATCCCTCAATCGTCGTGCAGGATATACCGAGTATCTACCCGTATATTGTTGATGGTGTTGGCGAAGGCATTCAAGCCAAGCGTCGTGGCCTTGCCATTATGGTGGATCATTTAACGCCGCCATTAGCCATTACTGAATTGTACGATGGCCTTTTGCAACTGCGTCAGTTAATCGAAAGTGCCGAAGCGGCCAGTGATGAAAGCACACAGCAAAAAGCCATTAAAGCATTACGACACAAAATCGATGCATTGAATCTTCGGGATGAACTGATTGCCAGTATGGATGAAGAACTTGTCGTCCGTGGGGTTGGATTCAGTGATATTGATGACGACTTTTTATTGCACGAAGTAGGGCACTATTTAACGCATCTGCAAGAAGAATTTATGCCGCTCGGGTTGCACGTATTTGGTCGTGACTGGGAAAAAGAATCCATCGATACCATGATGCAGTCGATGGCAGAAGGGGACAATTTAAAAAATAAAAATAGCGCCGCGATCCGTAGCGCACTGATGAGCTCTCCTAAGTCTGAAATGACCGCATTCATTAATGCGTTAAATGGTGGCTTCGTTGCGCCAGGTAAAGGTAATGATCCGATTCGTACGCCAGAAGCATTGCCTACTGGGCGTAACTTTTATGCGCTTGATGGCAGTTTATTACCGACTCAGCTGGGCGTAGAAATTGGCCAGCAGTTAGCACAAAAAGCCCGCGCAGAAAATGCCGTTAGTTTTAAGCAAAATAAGGCGGGTATGAATACCTTTGCTGAAAAAGAAGCGATTATTTTATGGGCCTCCGATGCCGTGCGTGACGAAGGCGCAATGATTGCTTTTGGTTTGGATATGTTAGGGGTGAAGCCCGTTTGGAATAGCCGAGGCATTCTTAAAAGTTTACAACTATTGCCTTTAGATGACGAGCGAACACAGCGACGTGATGTGGTCTTTACCAGCTCGGGATTATTCCGAGATCTTTATGGCTCACAATTAGAGCTGCTGGATAAAGCGGTATTATTAGGGTTAGCCGCCAGCCGTGAAACCATTCATCAGCAGTATCCTGCACTGACATTAATGTTGTTATCGGCCCTTAAACCGGTTGACGATTTAATCGAAGCTCTTGATTTACAGAACAACGATGCCCCTGCTGGGGATAAAAAAGAACGCTGGGATAGCGAAAGTTTAGAGCACAACCTGATTGCCCGTAACTGGGTTTTAGAAGCCAAAGCATTATTGGCTGCGCACCCAAATAAGGATGTAAACGTATTAGCCCGCCAAGCCAGTTTGCGTATTTTTGGCAGTGCACCAGGTGCTTATGGGGCAGGGGTCAACCGTTTGGCCGAACGTTCGGGCGCTTGGGATGATCGTAAAGAACTAGGCCATGTCTTTATTAAACGCATGGGGCACGCGTATGGCATTGAATCAGATGGGTTTATTAGCGGTGCAGGGGCACAAGATTTATTCAAAGCTCAGCTATCGAATGTCGGTAATACCTATTTAGGTCGAGCCAGTAACTTATATGGGCTGATCGATAATAATGATGCTTTTGATTATTTAGGAGGTTTAAATTTAGCAATTGAAACGGTCACGGGCGAGCAGCCTAATAGCTTTGTTATTTCGCATGCCAATAATCAAAATTTGAAAATGGACCCCTTAGAAGTGGCGCTTTTAGGAGAACTGCGTGGGCGATTCTTAAATCGCCAGTGGATTGAACCTTTGATGAAAGAAGGTTACTCCGGTGCTCGCACAATGGGCAGTGAATTTGTTGAATACCTTTGGGGTTGGCAAGTGACCAGCCCTGAAATTATACAATCCTGGGTTTGGGAAGAAGTTAAGTCTGTTTATATTGACGATTCACTGGACGTCGGCTTGGATGAGTTTTTAGCCGACAAGCATAATGTGCATGTGCAAACGAATATTCTGGCGGTGATGTTGGTTGCCATTGAAAAAGACTTTTGGCAAACCGATGAGGCAACCCAGCAGCAATTAGCGGAAGCCTTTGCCAATAATATTATCGAAAAAGGCATTCCTGGTAGTGGTCATACTCACGCCAATCATCCAATTTACGAGTTCATTAAACCGTTGCTGGATGCTGAAACGGTGGCCAAGTTAGAGCAAACATTAGCGGCCAGTCGCATGAATAATCCAGCAGAATTTGCACCGACTTCACCCGTGCATATTCAGGAAGTTGAAGTTGGTAATAGCGCTAAAAATACAGCAGATGCTACTGATACAAATGCTAGTGATACAAAAGCAACTGAAGCGAATAAAAATGATTCAACTTCAAATACTGAAAATGACGAAACATCGGAAGATAGCAGTGGTGAGACGTATTTGCGGATTGTATTGGGTTTAGCTTTATTATTGATGTTTGGCGGTTTTATTCGTGCCCGCCGTTTATAGCGCAGGCATATTGGTTGTTTAGTGCTCGTTATTATTTGTATTGTTTAAAAGGTTATTGATTATGTTTTCGTCTATTTCATTAAATGTTATGCATCAGATTACAGGCTTTTTATTAGAGCCCGTGGTGTGGGGTTTATTATTGTTTATCGCCTTAGCCGTGTATGAAACAGGGTTAGCAATAGGTGAGCGCTTTGGCGGCATTCAGCGCTTATCTGATCGCTCTGGGCTAGTCGGCTTACGCCAAGCAGGTAAACGTCGTATTGAACGTGCTGATTTTATTACCCGTATTGCTCCGATGTTGGGATTAATGGGAACCCTTATTCCGTTAGGTCCAGGTTTGGCAGCGTTAGGAGAAGGCGAGTTAACCATCTTAACCACGGCCATGACGGTCGCATTTGATACGACGGTGATTGGTTTATTAGCTGGGATCATCGGGTTTGTCTTAGGGCGCATGCGACGTCGCTGGTATGACGCTGCTATGGAGGCTTGTGAACATGGATAAGTGGCGTTCCAGTTCTTTTGATGCCCAAGGCGACGAGCCTTTAGGGCCACTTGCCAATTTAGTCGACATCATGTTGGTTTTTGCCTGCGGACTCATTGCTGCATTGGTTGCACAAAGTGCAGATTTAAAACAGCACTTTAATGTTGAAAATTCAAAGCCTATTCAGCCAGGAAAAGAATTAATTGAAGTGCCTGAATCTTTAAAGGACTCAGTGAAAGGCCGCGAAGGTTATCAATCTATGGGGCAGGTTTATAAAGACCCAAACACAGGGAAACTGATTTTAATTAGCCAATAAATCATTCATCTAAATACGGCTTGAATAATTCTTTTGTAGATAAAAAAGTAGAGAAAAATGACATATAAACAACAAAGTGTTCTTACTTTGGCGATTTCGTTCGCCTTCAATCTAGTATTTGTGGCCAATATGCAAGCCGCAGGTATCAATTCATCGTCGGATATTGCTGAGCTTAGCCATATTACGGTTAGTGGCAGTGCGCAAATGGGCGATGGGGTTTCTGCATCGATGGGAACGGTGGTCGCTGAGCAAATAGAGCAGCGTCCTATTAGTCGTGCAGGAGAAGTTTTAGAAACAGTCCCTGGCCTAATTGTGACTTCGCATAGTGGTGAGGGCAAGGCGAACCAATACTTTTTATGAGGTTTTAATCTCGATCACGGAACAGATATGGCAACGTTTATTGACGGTATGCCTGTTAATAATCGTACCCATGCCCATGGCCAAGGCTATACCGATATCAACTTTATTATTCCAGAGATGATTGAGTCGCTGAATTACAGTAAAGGCCCTTACTACGGCAAAGAAGGTGACTTTGCTAATGCCGGTGCGGTGCGATTACACAGTAAGAGCGGCATGAAAAATTCGCTAATCAAAGTTGGCTTAGGCCAATTTGGTTATCAACGCTTGCTTTTGGCAGGTGGTGTGAGTGATTTATTTAATGAAGGTGATTCATTTATTGCAGCACTAGATATAACCCGTTATGACGGTCCTTGGGATGTTGCTCAAGATCAAGAAAAATACTCTGCTATGGCTAAGTATACTTTTGGTGATGCAGTAAATGGCGGCAATATCAGTTTTATGGGGTTTGATAATACCTGGATTGCGACGGATCAAATTCCTCAGCGGTATATTGATAATGGTGGTGATCGTTACGATTCAATGGACGATACGACTGGCGGAAACACTCATCGTTACAGCTTGAATTACGAAGGCTGGCACGATATTAGTGGAAAAGAACTACAAAGTAATGTGTATGTAATTGATTATGGATTGGAGTTATTTGCTAACCATACCTATGCAACAGACGCTATTAATGGTGATCAAATTCGTCAATATGACGAGCGTAAGATAATAGGGGGCTCCTTATTATTTGATGTTTTACCAACGGCTAATGGTGAGTGGCAGCTTGGTATGGATGTACGTCATGACCATATTGGCGATGTGAGCTTATCGGCAACAAAAAAACGCGAGACTCTTGTAAGCGGGGAGTTGATTCGTCATAAAGTTGAAGAAACTGGATTAGGGTTGTTTTTACAAAATAATCATAACTGGTCAGATAACTTTCGTACACAAATTGGAGCGCGCTTTGATTATCTTCAAGCTGATGTTGAAAATCGTTTAACCGGCGAAAAAAATAACGCAAGCGATAGTATGGTGAGTCCAAAACTGAGCGCAATATACAGCACCAGTGAAACCACTCATTGGTTTGCAAATTATGGCCAGGGTTATCACAGTAATGATGCTCGTGGTTTTAGTGAAGGTAGTCGAGCTACTTCAGAAAAGGCGGATGTGTTTGCTCGCAGTGAAGGCGCCGATTTAGGCATTCAATCTCAACTGACCGATACGCTACAAGTTGCAGCGTCTCTTTGGTGGTTAACATTAGAGTCTGAATTGATTTTTGTTGGCGATAATGGTGAGACAGAGGCTTCTGATAAATCTGAGCGAAGAGGTATTGAGGGCAGTATTTTCTGGCAGCCAGAGTCTTGGTTGATTATTGATAGTGACGTGGCATTTAGCCAAGCACGTTTACAGCCAAAAGGTGAATCTGAGCAATATATTCCAGGGGCTATTGAGCGTGTATTCAGTTTAGGTATTGCTGTTCATGATTTTGGCCAGTGGGATGCAGGGTTGCGTTTGCGCCATTTTGGTGACTTTGCCTTGAATGAAGATAACAGTCAGCGTGCTGATGCGGTAACTATGCTAAATGCACAGTTAGGTTATGATTTTACAACAGTTCTTAGCGGTTCTTTTGAAGTCATTAATCTCACGAATGAAGAAGGAAATGATATTACCTATTTGTACGATTCTCGCCTTCCTGGGGAAGGTGCAGATGTAGAAGACGTTCATTTACATCCCACTGAACCAAGAATGGTGCGTGCGAGTATGGCGTATCGTTTTTAAAATTGCGTTTCTAAAGATGACCTTATGAGGAAAAGCGCCTAAAATAATACTGTGCTGTTTTATCTGATGATTTATTAACTATTTCTGATATCTGAATTGAGAGATTATATGTTTGTATTAGATCAACGATTACAAAATGATACGGTTTTAATTGGACGTTTTCCTTTGTGCCAAGTATTGCTGATGAATGATAAACGCTACCCTTGGGTTATTCTGGTGCCTGCACATAATGATGTGTATGAGTACTATCATTTGTCCTCTGAGGATCAGGCGCAAATGATGAAGGAGTCGGCGATGGTTTGTCAGAATATGGCCGACCATTTTTCCGCAAAATCAATGAACGTTGCGGCTCTTGGTAACGTCGTTCCCCAGTTACATCAGCATCATATTTGTCGCTATAGTGATGATCCAGCTTGGCCTGGGCCTGTTTGGGGACATAGCCCTGCGGTTCCTTATGAATCTGAAGAGTTGGAAGTGCGCGTTAAAGAATTACAGAATATTTTAGGGTCGCATTTTGTCGAGGATTTAGAAGCGGAAGATGATGTAGAAAATGTTGCCTACTGGTAATCGCGAGTCGTCTTTTGAGGGGCGCTAGCCCCTCTATCTATTAAGCTTTCAAAATGAAGCCTTGAAAGATGAAGCCTTAAAAAATGGTAGGTAGTCAAAGCCATGAAAGTCATACGTCTATATATGAACAACCGATTACGTAATTTTAATTACATTATTGGTTGCGAAAAAACCGGTCAAGCAATCGCGTTAGACCCATTGGATGGAGAAGCGGTTTTATCGGCAGCCAAGGCCGAAGGCTGGCAGATTAAGCTCATCATCAATACTCATGAACATCACGATCACATTGAAGGTAATCCCACGGTGCAAGCTGCTACAGGCGCGCCTATTTGGGCCAGTGAGCATGCGATTGGTAAAATTCCTAATGTTGCTAGAGGGTTGATTGCTAATGAGGTGTTTGAGCTTGGCAGTATGGTATTCAAAGTATTACCAACGCCGGGGCATACTCCTGTTCACGTGTGCTTATTAACGGTGAGCGAAAAAAACCCCATTTTATTTTCGGGTGATACCCTCTTTAATGCCTGCGCAGGTAATTGCTTTAATGGCGGAAACGTTGACCAAATGTATGAGACCTTTAAAGCTGTCTTAAAGCCTCTGCCAGATGAAACTATCTTATATCCTGGCCATGATTATATGAAGACCAATTTGGGCTTCTCATTGGTGTGGGAACCTAATAACGAAGATACGACCTATTGGCAGAGAAGTGTTGAAAGCCTACAGCCTAATGACATGCCGTATATGACGTTAGGTCAGGAGCGCTTATATAATCCATTTTTACGCTTAGAGAGCCCTTCGTTAATCGCCAAACTGGAGGCTAGTGGCGAGAGTATTACGTCGTCCAGAGCGGTATTTACAGCGCTGCGTTCACGTAGAGATAAGTGGTAGTTTCTATCTCTACGAGTGGGCGCAGATATTGAAGCGAAGCTTTATGGTGAGTTTTTTCTCTTCTTGAACCAAACTAACAGAGCCGTTATACCGATCCTCAAGCATCGCATTGCACATACTTAAAATAATCATTTCATTGCTATTGCCTTTAACGATTTGGTTATCGACCAGGCCATTGATTTGAGCAGCGTGATTATCATACGTTAACGTAATAAACCCATTATCTTCTTCTATCTGCAAATTGACAGTTAAGAATTGATTATCGAAGCTGTCGGGATTGAGTGCTCTCATCGTAATTAGACAATGATTAAAGCAATACGTTAATAGCGTTTGGTGACTATCAAGCATTAATGAAAAAGGAAGACGGGTATTGGCTTCAGAAGTTAATGAAAATTTGTCTTTGAACTCAATGAGTGAATCTTGAATCAGTGATACAACATCAAATGTTTGTGTATGAGTATTGTGGCTGGCTGCAAGGTGAGAAGACAATAGGCTGATCAAGTAATTAGCTTGCTGAAGTTGCAGGTTAGCTTCCACATTTTTAATATTAGACGAGTCAATATTGGTCAGTTTTTGCAGCTGAATTAATGCATCTTCTAAAGGGCGGTGGCTACCTTGATCTAATTGACGTTGCTTTTGCTGTTCACTACTCACCAGCTGTTGCTGTAATTTTTTAATTTCTGCTTTGGATTGAACTTGTTCGTACGTCAGCTCTTCTGTACGTTTGGTCACTTTTTGTTCGAGCGCATAGTTTAACTCTGAGGCTTGATTACTTGCGTTTACCTGTGCTGTTTTATCCAAGAGGCAAATGACGATGGTTGTGGGTAGGCCGTTATCATCCCAGTCAGAGGCTTGAATGGTGGCATCGAAATGTCGAACCTCGCTATCAGGCGGTGCCATGCTCAGTGCTGTGCATATTCGTTCCATATGACCGTGGAGTAACTGGTTAATACGTTCGCGCTGCTCAATGGCTCGATCTCCTGTAATTAGGATCTTAAACCAGTCAATCGGGTTTTCAAGTGACTCTAACTGTTGGGGGGTGATACCCAAATGTTTAGAAAAGTGTTCGTTACCCATAAATCTGTCAGTTTTTTGATTGTATTCGCAGAAGCCCAGTTCGGCATTATTAATCGCGATTGATAATTTATATTGAGATTTATTAAGAGCAGCTTCAACTAATTCGCGCTTTTGAATGTCGCTTTTGAGGCTAAGGCGCATGCTATTAATAGCACTGGCGACAGCGTCTATCTCATCAGCGCTAGAGACTGAAGGGCTAGGGCTTAGTGATAATTCATAATTTAAGTTATTCAAATTAAAGTGGCTTGCCCAGCGGGACATGCGAACAAGTCTCTGGGTTACAAGGCGCTGAAAAATGAACAGAATAAAAAGAGATACTGAAAAGGTCTTAATAAACTGAGTGGTAATAATGTTTAAGGCTTTGTTAAAAAGGGTCTCGTACAGGCCTTTGTAGTCAATATTGATGCTTAAAACCCCAAGCGGGTATTGTCGCTCAGCGCTAGTAAAAAATAAGTCAAAGGCGTGCTTCTGAGAGCCTGATTGCTCGAAATCACCAGCGCTATGTAATAAACCTTCTTTTGTCTCTATATAAACATTTAGAACGCCAGGGAAATTTAGAATGCCGGCAAGCTGAGTTTTTATTTGTGGGCTGTCAAAATTCCATAAACTGTAACTGATACTTTCTTGGTAGCCCGCTTTGATTTGAGAAATACTTTGGTCTAACTCATTGGTCGCTTGGAGGTAGTCTGAGTAGATAATATAGCTAGAAGTAGCAAGTGTTACGAAAGAGCTGAATAGCAAAACGTAAGTCAGCAGTTTGACGGCGAGTTTCTGTCCGCCTGGATGTTTTTTGGATTTATCCTTATTTACCGCATCTGACACTGAAGATCCCTTTTCTGCTAGTCATTATCCGTTAGGAGTAGAAGTATCGTTAAACGGATTAAATATCTTTTGTGATAATAGCAAACTTTCAGTGAATTGTGCATTTTGTAGGCATTTGAACCCTTGGATGACTTAAATAGGCTCATTAATAAGAATTAAGAGGAGCCGATTTGTATAAGGCTACTAACTGAAAGGTCGGTAGCGCAGGACTTATAAAACTATTGGGCAGAAAGCCAAGCTCGGTTCTTATCTATAAATTTTGAGCCAATACCTTTGACCTTGGTGAGATCATCAATCGATTCGAAATTACCATGCTGCATTCTATAATCAAGAATGGCTTGAGCTTTTTTACTACCAATGCCTTTAATTTTTTCTAATTGCTCAATACTCGCGTTATTAATATTTACCGCAGTTGTGGCTTCATCCGCTTGCACAGACGTTAGAGAAAAAACAGCAGACAGTAGTAAAGCACTTAGTAGTGTATTCAATGGTTTCATCAGAAAATTCCTTTTCTTTATTATTAGGAATTTAAAAAATAGCAGAAGAAAACGGGAATGCATTAAGACAAAAGAATGAAATTTAGGCGCTATATAAAAAAACACCCAGCATAATAAGTGATTATGCTGGGTGTTGTTTTGATCTGCTATGGCCTAAGCATTACTTAAAAATAACCTAAGTATTAACTTAGTCTTATATAAGCAATGACTGAGGCATTCGCTTTATTCGGCGTCTTTTTTAGTCGTCGATTTTTTAGTGGCTGCCTTTTTAGCGGGCGCTTTCTTTTTAGCGGGGGCCTTTTTCTTCGGTTCGGTCTCTACCCACTTGCCATCTTCAAATACCGCACTCCAGCCAGACGCTTTGCCTTCAACTTCAGACATAACATACTGAGACTTGGTCTTACGGCTATAGCGAATAACCGCTGAGTTGCCGTCTTTATCAGAGCGAGGTGCATCTAATAAAAAGTGGTATTTAGGATCAAGCTCAGCCTGATGTGGAATAATTTCTGATACCAAAGGCGCACGCGTTTCACGATTCTTCGGAAACTGACTGGCCGCTAGGAATAAACCACTGGCACCATCACGCAAGATGTATGTATCGTCTACCTTCACGCACTGAAGTTCAGGCATTGGGATAGGGTCCATCTTAGGTGGCGCTGCTTCGCCGCTCTTAAGCAATTTACGCGTATTCTTACATTCATCTGCCATACAGCCAAAATACTTACCAAAACGGCCTGATTTCAACTGCATTTCGCTGCCGCATTTATCACATTCTAGAGTAGGGCCGTCATAGCCTTTGATCTTGAATTGGCCCAGTTCAACTTCGTAACCTTCACAGTCTGGGTTGTTACCACAAATGTGTAATTTACGCTGTTCGTCCAGCAAGTAGCTGTCCATGGCGGTATTACAAATTGTACAACGACGCATGTCGTTTAAACGGCGGCTTTCCGCTTCTTCATCACCATCAAGGCTAATCGCCTCATCACCCGCGGTTAAGTTCATAGTGGTGGTGCAGCGTTCTTTGGGTGGCAAGCTATAACCCGAGCAACCTAAGAATACACCAGTAGAACCGGTACGAATTTGCATATTACGCGAACACGTCGGGCATTCGATGTCGGTATTCACCGGATCATTCGGACGCATACCGTCTTCGCCATCAGCGACTTCTAATTTCTTTTGGAAGTCAGAATAGAATTCGTTTAATACATTTTTCCAGTTTAGATCGCCTTCAGCAACATGGTCGAGTTTTTCTTCCATGGTGGCGGTAAAGTTGTAATCGAGTAGATCTTTGAAGTTTTCGACTAAACGACTGGTAACAATGTCACCCATCTTTTCTGCGTAAAAACGACGATTTTCTAAACGTACATAACCACGATCCTGAATGGTTGAAATAATCGCAGCATAAGTCGAAGGGCGACCAATACCTTGTTTTTCTAATTCTTTTACTAACGCCGCTTCCGAGAAACGAGGAGACGGTTTAGTGAAGTGTTGTTTTGGCTGCAATTCGTCTAATTTAAGAACATCACCGACTGCTACGTCAGGCAATAAAATATCTTCATCGCCTTTGCCGCCAGTGGGCAGAGCGCGTAAGTGACCGTCAAAACGAATCACACGGCCCTTAGTTTTTAATTCGAAATCAGCCGCTTTCACCGTAATGGTTGAACTGGTGAATTGCGCATCGTTCACCTGACAAGCAACGAATCGGCGCCAGATCAAATCGTAAAGGCGCTGAGCGTCCGGTTCCATCTTCTCTAGGTCTTCACCTGAGAAATCAACGTTAGAAGGGCGGATGGCTTCGTGAGCCTCCTGAGCGCCTTCTTTGCTGCTGTATGAACGAGGTTCTTCAGGCAAATACTGCTCGCCATACTCTTTGCCAATGAATGCACGGGCATTTTCCACGGCTTCACTGCTCAAATTGGTCGAGTCGGTACGCATGTAGGTAATGAAACCCGCTTCGTACAAACGCTGCGCCAACGTCATGGTTTTCTTAACGCTGAAACTTAAACGAGTACTGGCGGCTTGCTGCAGCGTCGAAGTAATAAACGGTGCGGCAGGCTTAGATTTAGTCGGGCGATCTTCACGATTAGCAACGGTGAAAGCAGAATTCTGCAATACCGCCATGGCTTTATCACTGTGTGCTTGATTGCTTGGCTTGTATTCGGCGCCATTTTCTTTAACGACTTGGCAACGGAATTGTTCACCTTGCTGGCTGTTAAATCTCGCAAATGCTTCCCAGTATTCAACCGGAATAAACGCACGAATTTCACGCTCACGCTCAACAACGATTCGAACGGCAACAGATTGCACTCGACCAGCGGATAAGCCACGGGCCACTTTAGCCCAAAGCAGTGGCGATACCATAAAACCCACAACACGGTCTAAGAAACGACGAGTTTGCTGGGCGTTAACGCGGTTAATATCAAGGTCAGACGGTTCTTCAAACGCGGCTTTAATTGCTTTTTTTGTAATTTCGTTAAAAACAACACGACGATAGCGGCTGTCATCACCACCAATAACTTCCCGCAGGTGCCAAGCAATGGCTTCCCCTTCGCGGTCCAAATCCGTCGCGAGATAGACGGTATCGGCGTCTTTCGCCAAACGTTGTAATTCTTCGACAACTTTCTCTTTGCCAGGAAGAATTTGATAATTTGCAGCCCAATCATTGTCTGGGTTAATACCCATGCGATTAATCAGCTGTTCTTTTGATTTACGCTTTTTATGGACGATTTTGTCTTCTGGAGACAATTTACGCGTAATCGCAGCCTGACGTGCGCGTTCTTTAGGATCGCTTTTAGTACCGGACCCAGAGGTCGGTAAATCACGAATATGACCAACACTGGACTTCACAATGAAATCTTTGCCCAGATACTTGTTGATGGTTTTAGCCTTGGCAGGCGACTCCACAATAACCAGCGATTTGCCCATATTGATCTAAAAAACCTTAATAAAAGAAGTAAGTAACTGATACAAATCAGTCTAAAATGTCAATTTATATGCACTCAGAGCTCTCGGGTCAAGCTTTAGTGAAATGATTTTTCATTCGACAACAGTCATGCGTGTCTCGAAATCGTTGCTAAACTGCTTAAATAGAAGCAGCTTAATGCATCATTAATAGCTAAGCTAATAATTAAGAATAAGCAATAAAGCAGGAAGTGAAATGTCGGCGTTTGGACTAGTTATCTCCATAACAATACCTATTCTAGTTTTACTGGGAATTGTTGTATTTGTCAGCAAGCAACAGCAAAAGAAACTAGGGCAGAAGGCGCGTGCGCGAGCGATTAAGGATTTTGTTATCGAATTAACCGAAGCATTTGAGTTTTTGTTAAAAGTCGATAATCAAAAGGAAATTCAAACTCTAATTCTTTCGCGCATCCAGCAATTAAATGATCGATATGTTGATTCTTTGCCTAAAGAATTACAGTCGGGGGCAAGTGCGGTTGATATAAACGAACTGAAGCAAAAGCTAGCGAATGGAGGAAATAAAAAAAGCATTCTCACTAGTGATCGTGAGATACGTTATGCCAAAAAACAGTTTTCCAAAATTTTAAAATCGTTTGGGCCCATGATTAAAAGTAAAATGGTGTCGGAAGCCACTATTATGGAATTTCGTCGGTATCTTCGGATTTCGGTTTTAGAAATGGAGGTAGATTCGTTTACTGCTCAGGGGGATTTAGCCGCACAGCGCGGAGATGTCACTTCAGCAAGTGGATATTACAAAGAGGCTAGAAAGCATTTAATCAATTTTAAATTGCAGTACTCAGAGAAAAACGAACGCATAAAGTCTTTGGCCAGTAAAACCGCTGCTCTATTTAATGGTGGTGAAGAAGAACAAGGGAGTCTGGCTAAAGGGTTGTCGGAGGAGGAACCTGAAAAAGACGAGCATGGCTTTCCAGTAGATCCAAACGAAGATACTAAGCAAAAATTCTAAGATTTATAGGTGCGGTGGAGCTTTAGCCAGTGCCTATGAAATGTCAGACTCGGATTCTGAAAGATTGTATAGTGGATACAACCTGAGATTAAAGAGTACGCAGTCAATTGATTGAGTTCAGTAAACCGCAAATAGAAAACCTTCCATTACGTTTAGATCTTGGCAGTCTTAAGCCAAAAGTCGATATTCTGAGACTTGATAAGATACACCCTTTGGTTTCGGGCAATAAATGGTACAAGCTAAAATATAATCTAGAGCATGCCCGTGAGCTAGGTTATCAACGAATATTGTCATGTGGAGGCCCTCACTCTAATCACTTGCATGCGCTGGCTTGTGCGGGTAAAGCCTTAGGCTTTAGTACTCGGGCTTTCGTTAGAGGTTATGCCCACTTACCCTTAACAGAGACCCTGCTTGAGTGTCGGGAAATGGGCATGGAGCTGATCTTTGTCGATAAAAAAACCTATGTAAATCGCTACGAGCCTAGTTGGTGTGAACAACAAGCTGCCCGACATAAAAGCTATTGGGTTCCTGAAGGCGGCAATAATGAATTGGGCATAAAAGGCTGCGCCGAAATAGCACAGCAATGTAAGGGCTATGGCGAGGTCTGGATGAGTATTGGGTCTGGCTGTACTTTTACGGGTCTTGCCCAAAACTTAATGAGAGATTCATCAAACTCAGATGTTGCAAACTCAGATGTTGCAAACGCAGCCAAGCTAAAAGGAGTGATGGCGATAAAAGGAGGCCAGGCATTAGCGGCTAGTCTGCTGTCTGGCTATGAGAACCAATACGCGATTAATTGCGACAGTCACCTGGGGGGATTTGGTAAGTGTCCCGAAGAGCTGATTACCTTGATAAATTACTATGATGCCCAAGGCTTACCGTTGGATCCTGTTTATACTGCCAAGTTAGTGATGGCTTTTGAAAATGAATGGCGTTTGGGCCAGCTTGATCCTGCTAAGCGTTATTTATTGATTCATAGTGGTGGATTACAGGGTCGAAGAGGCGTTAAGGCACTGTCTGAGAACTTGCCGTAGGGCCAAGTATTAGGCGTTATAAAAAAGGCTTCTTGCTGTTGCCACTGGTTATTGCCCTCATCAAATGCTAACGCAACCAGCATGAGGGTAGGGCGTTCTTTATCATTACTTTTGGTCTCAGTTTTCTCATCATTAAAGTGATGAGTTATATCCTGTTTGATTTGATTAAATGTTTTCAATGCTTCTCTGCTCTGAACAAGCGGAGACAGCCAGAGGTGCTTGTCAGCAATGCACCAGAGAATATCCTCGTTTTTACGCCACGGCTTTGGTAATGAGTCGAGAGTGTCTACTGTAAAGTAATGCGTAATAGGGAAAAAAGTACCACGCCAGATACCTATCTGGCGTACAGGGTTTTGGTTAATCGCATGCTGCTGATAATTTAGTTGGCCAAGTTCCGTTTTCAGTAAAGGTAATTGATGCGTCTGGGTTTTATGGTATTTGAAATCCAAGCGATCGCCACAGTTAGGCCCTAGCCATAATCGATTGTTTAAGCTGTCTTTCCATTCTAGGTAAAATTTACACGTTAATTCCACATGAAAATTCTGCCCGTTCTTATCAGTAACCAGTACATCGAACTCGCCAACGGTTCTAGTTTGATCGTTGATTTGAAGGTTGCAGATACTTTGCTTAAAACTTGGGTGGAGGCTGAAATAAAACTGCCAGAGCGCCTCGAAATATGTTCCTAAAAGACGAGTGTTCTTTTTATCAAGATATGCAATTAAGAAGCTCGGCTGATCATCTAGTTGCTGTAACCAAGGCACATCTACTGTGAAAGAAGTTTCTTGGGTGGAGTCTTCATCATAAGGCTTTTCATGAATAAGCAATGCAGGACCCCAAAGGCTCCAAGCTAGATCTCGCACAACTTGATGCTTAAAATGGAGAACTGTATTTTTGCTTATTTGATTGTGCATCTCGGCAAGCCTTTATTAGACAAATATGATATAAACAGTAACAAAATAGTGATTTGGATCCATCGAAATGGAAGAGTTTCGTAACATCGGTATTATCGGCCGTTTAGGCAGTAAAAAAGTAGTTGAAACCGTACGTCGCTTAAAGCGCTACTTGGTTGAAGAAGGGTATCATGTAATTTTGCAAGATCGAATTGCCGAAGTGATGCCAGGCCATGGTATGCAGGTCAGTACGCAAAAGCTATTGGGTGAGATTTGTGATCTTGTGATCGTAGTTGGTGGCGATGGTAGTTTGCTTGGCGCCGCGCGTGCCTTGGCCAAACACAATACACCGGTACTTGGGATTAATCGAGGTCGCTTAGGTTTCTTAACCGACATCAGTCCTGATGATGATATGGAAGAATCTATTCAAGCAGTTTTGGATGGTGAATACATTGAAGAGCAGCGTTTTTTACTGGATGCCGAAATTAAACGAAATGGCGTTTCCATTGCGACGGGTGAAGCGTTAAATGACGTAGTATTACACCCAGGTAAGTCTGCGCGAATGATTGCTTTTGACCTGTATATTGAAGGTCAGTTTGTTCATCATCAGCGCGCCGATGGCATGATTGTATCTTCGCCAACCGGTTCTACTGCGTATGCATTATCTGGTGGTGGCCCAATCATGCACCCAAGATTGGATGCGATTGTTTTGGTACCCATGTTTCCTCATACGTTGTCTAGTCGCCCAATTGTAGTTGATGGTAATAGCGAGATTAAGTTAGTTATTGGTGAAAGTAATGAAACTTACCCTACCGTGAGTTGCGATGGGCAGAAGCACATACCCTGTGCACCTGGTGACGCGGTTACCATTCGTAAAAAGCCTCATAAATTGAAGTTAATTCACCCTAAAGATCATAACTTTTATGAAATTTGCCGTAATAAGTTGGGCTGGGAAAAGTCAGGTGCTAACTAATGCAGCAAGGTTATGATTTAATCGGTGATGTACATGGCTGTGGTGAGACTCTTATTGTTCTATTGGAACAAATGGGCTATCGCAAAATTAATGGTGTATATCAGCATAAAAGCCGCAAGATCGTCTTTTTAGGTGACATTATCGATCGAGGACCGCATATTCGACTTGCCTGTCAGGTGGTGCGTTCTATGGTTGATGCTGGTCATGCCCATATGATTATGGGGAATCACGAGTACAACCTCGTGACTTATATGACCCCGGCGCCTGCTGGGGTTAGTCGACCTTACTTAAGACCTCATACCGATCGTAATAGCTTTATCGTTAAACAAACGGTTGAGCAATTTGCTAATCATCCGCAAGAATTTAAAGAATATTTAGAGTGGTTTACTCAGCTACCATTATTCATCGATTTTGAGCACTTTCGAGTCGTTCATGCTTGTTGGGATCATGCGATGATTAATGAATTTTCAAGTCGTTATGGCGGTAATCAGCTGCATAAAGGCTTGTTATCGGAGTCGGTTCACCCTGAAACATTTCTGTATCAGTTTTTAGATCGTATTTTACGAGGAACGTCTTTAAAGTTACCGGGTAATCGCTCGATGACGGCAAAAGATGGCATGGTAAGACAATTCTTCCGAACTAAGTTTTGGTCACGCAGCCCTAAAGTTTATAGCGATGTTGTTTTTCAGCCCGATCCGCTTCCTGCAGATTTAGCGCATGCGCGCCTAACAGAAGAAGAGAAAGACAAGCTGCTGTATTATTCTGAAAGTGAGAAACCACTTTTCTTTGGTCATTACTGGATGTCGGGAGTTCCTGCCGTAATTCGCTCAAACATCGCTTGCCTAGACTACAGTGCGGTAAAATATGGGCGATTAGTCGCTTATCGAATGGACAGTGAACGCCACTTAAATAATGGCAAGTTTGCTTGGGTTCGTGTTGATAAAACGGAGCGCTAATTAATGGATTCTATTCTGGTATTCCAAGCCAGCCCAGACATTAACTTAACCCCCATTACAGACCGGCTCTGGCAGGCTAAAATTCCTCATAGAGTGGTGCTGAATGATGGCAGTCAAGACTTATGGGTAGCGCGAATTGAAGATGCTGAACAAGTTAAAATTTGGGTTCAGCAATGGCAAGCTGGTGAGTTATCAGCCAAACCAGAAAAAGAAGAGACGCCTTGGCAGGTCAATGCCCAGCAAAAAGCGATAATATTCAGTCGCTTTCCCATTACCGTTTTAATGATGGCGACCTTGTGGCTTATTTTTTTAGCGCAGCAGGTGGGGATGGTTTCTCATCTCGATTGGTTAATGGACCCAGCCTTATGGTCTGGTGAGAAATTAGACCTAGACAGTTTTTGGCAGAATGATATCGTCCGCTGGTGGAGCCCTGCATTAATTCACTTATCATTAATGCACATAGTGATGAACAGCTTTTGGTGGTGGGTTTTAGCCAAAGAAATAGAAATAAGTGATGGCCATTTTGCGCTCGTTTTATTAACTCTAGTTCTTGCGCTGATTGCAGGTTATGCCCAATACCTTGCAGTGGGGCCATATTTTGCAGGCCTTAGTGGTGTTACTTACGGACTTATGGGTTGGGTTTGGGGTAGGCAGTATCGCTATCGCGGTTCTCCTATGCCTCGCTATCAGCTACCCAGTTGGTTATTCCCCTTTATGATGGTCGCCATGGTGATCATGATTATGTTTGATGGGGTATTTGGTGGTTTAAATATAGGGCATGAATCTCATGTCGCAGGTGCGGTATTTGGCGCACTGATCGCAATAGTTTGGCCCATTAATAGTAGTGCGTTGCAAGCAACATCAGCACAAGATAATGAAGAATAGTTAAGAGTAAAGGTAAAGAGAATGACAACAGTAGACGATCTAATTAAGACAATGACACCAGAAGTTTTTCAAACAATGAAAGGTTCTCTTGAGCTAAGTCGCTGGCCTGATGGGCGAAAAATGGATAAAGAACAAAAGGTATTGTGCATGGAAGCGTTGCTTCGTTATGAAGACATGACTGACATGCCAGCCGAGTTGCGCATTGGCTATATGGAAGCGGCTTGTCCATCAACTCAGGAAGAAGAAGTTCAGACATTAGTTATTAAATAATACTGCCTAAACTTGTTAATAAATTGAATAAATAAGAAGCAATATGCCGACAATATCTGGCCATCTTAATAAGATGGTAACTCAGCTAAGCGCTGAAACGGGCTCCCACATCCAATATCAAATGAGCCTGGATGATCACCGTGTTGACCTTAACCCATTATTGGGTAAGACAATAAAAATGCACTATGTCGGCGAAATACATTGCAGTCATTGCGGGCGTAAAACCAATAAGAGTTTTAGCCAAGGTTATTGCTACCCATGTTTTAAAAAGCTACCGCAGTGTGATTTGTGCATTATGAGTCCTGAAAAGTGCCATTTTCACCTGGGTACATGCCGTGATGAGCAATGGGGTGAAGACTTCTGCATGCAAGATCATTTTGTTTATCTGGCTAATTCATCGGCGCTAAAGGTAGGCATAACTCGCGGTACTCAAATCCCGACACGTTGGTGTGATCAGGGGGCAACTCAAGGTCTTCCCATTTTTAGAGTGCGTAACCGCTTATTGTCAGGCTTGGTTGAAACCCTGTTTAAACAGACACTGGCCGATAAAACTAACTGGCGAACGATGTTAAAAGGCGAAGCTGACTCCGTCGATCTTACCTGTATTCGCGATGAACTATACCAGCAGTATGAGCAAGGTTTACAGCAAATTGAACTTGAGCATGGGCCGGGTGCAATCACCCATCTTCCAGATAGTGAAGTCGTAGAGCTAAAGTATCCCGTTTTAGAATACCCGACCAAAGTAAGCAGCTTAAATTTTGATAAAACACCCGAAGTAGAAGGCAAGCTGATGGGCATTAAAGGCCAGTATCTATTGCTTGATTGTGGTGTGATTAACCTAAGAAAGTTTTCTTCTTACCACATCGAATTTACTTATTAGAATAAACCTAACCAACATTTAAGCTAAAGGGTTTAATAATGCGCGACGCACAGCCAGAAAGTATTTATTTAAAAGATTATCAGCCACCCCATTTTGTAATCGAAGAAACCCATTTACGTTTTGATTTGCATGAAGATTATACGCAAGTTGATAGTCGACTAATGATGCGTCGCAACCGAGAGCAGCATGAAAGCTATGAAGGGCCTTTAATGCTAGTGGGTCAGCAGCTTGAACTGTTAATGATTAAAGTGAACGGTGAGCAACTAAGTTCTGATAAATATCAGGTCGACGAAGATATTTTGACGATTCATAACGTCAGCAATGAGTTTGAGTTAGAAATATCAACGCGTACTGAGCCGCAAAACAATACGGCGTTGGAAGGCTTATATAAATCGGGCGGGATGTTTTGCACCCAGTGCGAAGCGGAAGGGTTTCGCCGAATTACCTATTATCTAGACCGCCCTGATGCGATGAGTATTTTTACGACCGAAGTCATCGCTGACAAAGCTAAGTATCCGGTTTTATTATCCAATGGTAATGCTATTGCACAAAGCGAACTTGCAGAAGGGCGTCATAGTATTACTTGGCACGACCCGCATAGAAAACCTTGTTACTTATTTGCCCTAGTTGCAGGCGATTTGATGGTGAAAGAAGATTCTTTTACGACGATGAATGGTCGCGACGTTGAGCTAAAAATCTTTGTTGAACCGCAAAATATCGACAAAACAGATTACGCCATGGACGCGCTCAAACGCTCTATGAAGTGGGACGAAGATAAGTATGGCCGAGAGTACGATCTTGATATTTTCATGATTGTTGCGGTGGATGATTTCAATATGGGGGCGATGGAGAACAAAGGACTTAATATCTTTAATTCCTCTTGTGTCTTAGCCAATCCGCAAACGGCGACGGACGCATCCTATTTGCGCATCGAAGCCATTGTTGCTCATGAATACTTTCACAACTGGTCGGGAAACCGAGTGACCTGTCGTGATTGGTTCCAGTTAAGTTTAAAAGAAGGCTTCACGGTTTATCGTGATTCTCAATTTACAGCCGACATGAATTCTGCAGCGGTTAAGCGTATTGAAGATGCTTCGATTATGCGAACGGTTCAGTTTGCAGAAGATGCCGGCCCAATGGCACATCCGGTTCAACCGGATTCTTTTATTGAAATTTCAAACTTCTATACCGTGACGATTTATGAAAAAGGTTCAGAAGTCGTGGGGATGATCCACAAGCTTGTGGGTGAAAAAGGTTTCCGTAAAGGCTCTGATCTATATTTTGATCGCCATGATGGTCAAGCCGTGACGATTAACGAATTTGTCAGCGCAATGGAAGATGCTAATAACGTATCGCTCACTCAGTTTAAACGCTGGTATAAATCCGCAGGCACGCCGGTGGTTGATGTTGAAAGTTATTATGATAACGCGGCGAAAACTTACAGTCTTACCTTTAAACAGTCTTGCGAAGAACCCTTTTTGATACCTATTGAATTGGGTTTGATAGGGCATGATGGCGAAGAACTGGCATTGGAGTTGGCACCGGGGCTAATCAATAAGCGCGGCGCTTTCAAAGACGGTATTTTCCAGCTAACCGAAAAAGAACAGGTATTGGTCTTTAACAATGTTAAGGAAGAGCCTGTGCCTTCTTTGCTGCGTGATTTTTCAGCCCCTATCAAGCTGCGTTACGATTACACTCGTGATCAGCTCATGTTTTTAATGCAGCATGATAGTGATGGTTTTAATCGTTGGGATGCCGGCCAGAATTTAGCATTGGATGTCATCTATCAAGTTATGGAACAGCTCGAAGACGGTGAAAAACCTGACGTCGATGCGCGTTTGATCTCGGCCTATCGCAATGTTTTAAAGCGTGATGATATTGATTATTCAATGCTGTCAAAAATGTTGGTACTTCCTGGCGTTTCTTATATTGCAGAGACCCAAGATATTATTGATATTCAGGCAATCAGCAAAGCTCGTAGTATTGTGCAAACCGTATTGGCTAACGCATTGGCAAAAGATCTTGCCGCTTTATATTTGAAGTTGAATGTTAAGCAAGAGTATTTACCCGAGCCGACGCAGATGGCTCAACGTGGATTAAAGAATGCAGCATTAAGTTATTTGCTAAAGACTGATAATAAAGACTATTGCGATTTGGCTATGGCGCAGTTTAATAGCAGCGATAACATGACCGATAGTATGGCGTCTCTCGCGAGTTTAGTGAATTCTGAACATAAAGCGGAAGCAGAAGTTTCCTTGGCGTCGTTTTATAAAAAGTGGCAGGCAGAGCCTTTGGTTGTTAATCAGTGGCTAGCGGTTCAGGCGGGTTCTGCTGAATATGGCACCGTTGAAAATATTAATAAGCTTTTAGAACATGAAGCCTTTGATATTAAAAATCCAAATAAAGTCCGATCTGTTATTGGGGCATTTGCAGGGCAGTCGTTAATTAACTTCCATGCAGCTGATGGTTCGGGTTATAAACTGCTAGCGGATAAAATTATTGTATTAAATACGCTAAATCCACAAATAGCGTCCCGCTTGGTTGCTCCGTTAAGTAAGTGGCGTCGATACATTGATACCCAAGCTCAGCAAATGAAGCAGCAGCTTGAAAGAATTATGGCTCAAAATGACTTATCAAAAGATGTGTTTGAGGTTGTAAGTAAGAGTTTGGTCGAAAAGTAGGTTGTTTTTCGAGCAATAATGAATAAGTTTTCCATCTTATAATAAATTACTGGGCTAGGCGCATTGAGCCTAAGCCCAAGTTTCTTTATGCTAACGGCATAGATAACTCACATCAGTGGGTTTAATTAGAGGTCGCAGAATGAAAAAGTATAATAGGGTAGCGGCTTGCGTATTGGTTTTGGCTTCCTTTTGCCAGCATGCCAGCGCAGCAGTATCGGTTCAGCAAGCAGAACGTTTAAAAGATGATTTGACACCATTGGGGGCGGAACGTGCTGGTAATGGTAAAGACATCCCACCTTGGCGTGGCGGTTTGACCGTGCCTACGTTGAGTTATCAAGAAGCTGGGCAGCATCACCCAAATCCTTATCCACAAGATAAGCCATTGCTGGTGATCACCAATGCAAATAAAGATAAATATAAAGAGCATTTAACAGACGGCCAGATTGCCTTATTTGAGACGTACCCAGATACGTTCAAAATGCCTATCTACAAAACACGTCGAACAGCTGCAGCCCCTGAGTGGGTTTATGACAATACCTACAAGAATGCCATACGTTCTGAAATTAACGAAAATGGCGCGGGTCTACGTTATGCTTATGGCGGTATTCCATTTCCGATTGCCAATAATGGTTTAGAAGCCATTTGGAACCACATTACTCGCTGGCGTGGTGTTTTCTTTAGTCGTCGATCTTCTGAAGTAGCGGTTCACCAAGACGGTGGTTACTCTTTAGTAACGGTGCAACAGGATATTTTATTTAACTTTTACAATCCTAAATCAACGATTGAAGATCTGAATAATATTCTTTTCTATTACCTATCTTTCACCAAAGCTCCTGCACGTTTAGCAGGTGGTGCGGTATTAGTACACGAAACGATTGACCAAGTAGAAGAAGCCCGTCAAGCATGGGGTTATAACGCAGGTCAGCGACGTGTTCGTCGTGCACCTAACCTAGCGTATGATACACCTATTGCAGCAGCTGATGGCCTACGCTACGCCGATGATACTGATATGTATAACGGTGCTCCAGATCGCTATAACTGGAAGTTGATCGGTAAAAAAGAAATATATATTCCCTATAATAACTACGATCTTGCCAGTAATAATCTAACCTATAAAGAGATCCTTAAACCGGGTCACTTAAATCCAGATTTTACCCGTTACGAAAAGCATCGTGTTTGGATAGTAGAAGCAAATTTAAAAGACGGTGCCCGTCATGTATATAAAAAACGTCGTTTCTTTATTGACGAAGATACTTGGGGCATAGCGGTTGCTGATCAATACGATAGCGCAGGTGAATTATGGCGCGTAAGTATGGCTTATTTGAAGAACTACTACGAGATTCCAGTGACTTGGACAACACTCGATGTATTTCATGATATTAAAGCTCGTCGATATCATGTGCAGGGTCTAGATAACGAAGAACGCGGAACAGTAGATTTTAGTTTAGAAATGCCTAATGACCAGTATTTCACACCGTCAGCACTGCGTCGTCGTGGTAAGCGTTAATATTAAAGTCATTAACATTATGTAACATATGGGTGTTAGATAATTGACAAGGGGTCGGCTAGACTAGCGGCCCTTAAAAAAAATTATAAAAATGGAGCCTTTTATGAGCTTTCACTCGATTCGAAATCGAATCGTTATAGCTGTTCCACAATTATCAATGTTTAAACTGGCGATATTTGTAGCGACTCTATTAACAACTATACTCGCACAGGCGCAATGGAAGGATCCACTTGAATCCCCGTCTTTTGCAACTGACAAAGCACATAAAAGTTTGCTATTAGACATTACCCGAGTGGGTAATCGATTAGTGGCAGTCGGTGCACATGGACACGTGGTATATTCTGACGACAGCGGCCAAAGCTGGATTCAAGCTAAAACCCCTTCTTCAGTTACCTTAACTTCTGTATATTTTCCAAACCAAACAATGGGCTGGGCGGTTGGCCATGACGGTTTGATCTTGCATACCAGTGATGCCGGTGAGACTTGGGTTAAGCAGTTTGATGGTTACCTAGCAAACAGAGCCATTGTTAAAGGTGCGCGCGAAAATAAAGAGCTTGCGATTAGAGAGTTAGATCAAGCAAAAAATATAGATGACGCAAGTGCAATTGATAAAGCAGAAATGCATCTTGAGAATACAACTTACGCACTAGAAGATGCACAGTATGATCAAAATAATGGATCGACTAAGCCTTTCCTAGGTGTTTGGTTTTATGATTCCAATATTGGTTATGCTGTAGGCGCATACGGCATGGCATTTCGAACTCGTGATGGCGGTAAAAGCTGGATTGATTGGTCGGCTCATTTAGAGAATAGCGACAGGCTGCACATTAATGGTTTAACCATGGTCGGCCCTCGATCATTGATGCTCGTCGGTGAGCGCGGATTAATTCTTCGATCAGACGACCTAGGTGAAAATTGGCGTGCGCTGCCTTCACCTTATGAGGGTTCATTCTTTGGCATTACTGCAAAGAATGACGATGTTCTAATTTACGGCTTACGCGGTAACTTATTCAATTCTGAAGATGGTGGTATTCAGTGGCAAAAGGTTTACACCAAGTCTGAGCAAACGTTGATGGCAGGTGTTACAAAGACCGACAAAACCGCTGTTATGGTTGGCAATGGTGGTTCTGTGATTTTACTAGACCGTCGTACAGAGAATCCTAAATCAATCATTCTACCTGGCCGTACAACCTCTGCTGGAGTAGCTCAAGCCCCTGACGGTTCAATTGTGATTGTCGGTGAAGCGGGTGTCGAACGTATTGACATCAATGGCACCGTAATTAAAGAAACAATCACTATGGCGAAGGGAGGTTTTTAATTATGTCGAAGACAACGAACTTGAATAACACAAATTCTGAACCAGAACATTTTCTAATATCACCAGGGTCAGAGCCTTTATTAGAGCGCATGTTATTTGCTGCACGCCCTTTGGTGCTAATGGTTTTAGCGATTTTAACCGTTGTATTTGCTTATGGTTTAACCCAGATTAAGCTTGATTCTAGCATCGAAAAATACATTCCTTTAAAGCATGAGTTCATTAAGAATTACCTTGTTCATAAAGATGAATTAGGCAGTGGCTTATCAAACATCAAGCTATCGATAGAAAGTACCGACGGCGATATATTCAGCAAAGAATACATGGCAACGTTACAGAGCATTAACGACGAAGTCTTTTTCATCAAGGGTGTAGATCGCTCTGCTATGAGATCACTTTGGACGGCAAATGTTCGCTGGACGGAAGTTACTGAAGAAGGTTTTCAAGGTGGCCCAGTCATTCCTGCAACGTATGACGGTTCAGAAGAAAGCTTAGAGCAGTTAAGACAGAACGTACTGAAGTCAGGACAAGTGGGGCGTTTAGTCGCCAACAACTTCTCTTCGACTATTATCGATATTCCTTTAGTTGAAGTGGATCCTGATACGGGTGAAAAGCTTGATTACCAAGCATTCTCACACGCTGTCGAAGAAAAAATTCGTGACGCGTTTACCAGTGACAAAATCACCATCTATGCGACTGGTACGCCGAAGAAACTAGCCGATCTATTAGACGGTGTTAAATCGATTGTTTGGTTCTTCTTAGCCGCCATCGTTTTCACTGCTATTTTGTTATTCCTTTATTCTCGCTGTATTCGAGGCACGTTAATTCCAATTGTTGCTTCCTTGATTGCGGTTGTTTGGCAGTTAGGTGCATTAGCGTTAATGGGCTTCACCATTGACCTATATTCTGTATTGGTTCCATTTTTGATTTTCGCTATTGGTATTAGCCATGGTGTACAAATTATTAGTGGTATTGCCATTGAATCGGGCAAAGGCGCCAATAAATTGATGGCATCTCGCTTAGCATTCCGCGGTCTTTATGTTCCGGGTATGTTGGCTTTGTTGAGTGATGGTCTTGGCTTCTTAACGCTATTGTTCATTGAAATTGGTGTTATCCAAGAGCTTGCGATTGCTGCGAGTGTGGGTGTTGCCATGATTATTGTGACCAATCTAGTATTGGTTCCATTAGTAATGTCGTATGTCGGCATCAGTCAGTCAGGTATTCGTCATGCTGAGCATAACGAAAAAGCTGAGCCAAAACTTTGGAAAATAATGTCAAAAGTTGCGAGTAAAAAAGTCGCGCCTTTCCCTATTATTATTGCCATTGTTATGGCCGTTGGTGGTATCTATCAAAGTCAGTCATTAAAAATTGGTGATCTAGATGCGGGTGCTCCAGAGCTGCGACAGGATTCGCGTTATAACTTAGATAATGCCTATATGGTTTCTAACTACTCAACCAGTTCTGACGTTTTCTTGGTGATGGTTGAAACCTCCAAAGAGCAATGTAATAGCTTTAAAGTGATGGACGCGATTGATCGTTTCATGTGGTACATGGAAAATGTCCCCGGTGTTCAATCAACAGTATCGATGGTAACCGTTTCTAAACTGGTTACTAAGGGCATGAACGAAGGTAACATTAAATGGTCAGCGTTATCTCGTAACCAGACTATTCTAAATACCTCTATTCAGCGTGCTCCAGCGAGTCTATTGAATCAAGATTGTTCGATGGCACCTGTGATTGTTTACCTAAATGATCACAAAGCCGAAACGCTCGAGCGTGCGGTTGCCGCGGTAGAATTATTTAAAACAGAATACGACGATAACGTAGATCAAAAATTCTTTGATATGGGCATGGCCGATGTTGAAGCGGCTATTGCGTCTGGTGAGCTTACCGATATCCCGGTTCGATTCCAGCTTGCTTCTGGTAATGCGGGTATTGAAGCTGCGACAAACGAAGTCATTGGCGATGCACAAAATACCATGCTAATTTTTGTTTATGCCGTAGTATTTGTCTTATGTTTTGCAACGTTCCGTTCATTCAGAGCGATCGCCTGTATCTTGATCCCGCTAGCATTAACCTCAATCCTATGTCAGGCGTTAATGGCTTACTTAGGTATTGGTGTGAAGGTAGCAACATTACCAGTAATCGCGTTAGGTGTAGGTATTGGTGTTGATTATGGTATCTATATTTATAATCGCCTAGAAGTGATGTTAATTGCAGGTAAGTCTCTGCAAGAAGCCTTCTTCGAAACACTTAAATCAACCGGTAAAGCAGTGAGCTTCACAGGGATCACACTTGCGATTGGTGTAGGCACTTGGATCTTCTCGCCAATTAAATTCCAAGCGGATATGGGGATCTTATTAGTCTTTATGTTTGTATGGAATATGTTGGGCGCATTGATCTTATTGCCAGCACTAGCAACCTTTATTCTTAAGCCAGAGCAAATTATTGCTCGTCATAAGAAAATTCATGGTGATACTAACCCAGCGGGTTAATCATTAGCGTGATAAAAGTTGATCAAAAAGCAGCCTTAGGGCTGCTTTTTTTTGCCTGATTTTTGAGTGTTTACTGACTCCCAGTTTTAGGCCTTGACTTAACAGGCTAAAAATTAACAGACTAAGAATTTTCTAGTTCGTTAGCCATTGAGTTACACTGTAGCGATCAAATTTGAGTTAATCCTATGCGCATTCTTCATACATCCGATTGGCACCTTGGGCAGTTTTTTATAAATAAAAGCCGAGCGCAAGAGCACCAAAAATTTATTACTTGGTTATTACAGCAAGTACGTGAAAACGATGTGGATGCTGTCATTATTGCGGGTGATATTTTTGATACGGGGTCGCCACCCAGCTATGCACGCGAACTTTATAACCAATTTGTTATCGGTATGAATAAACTGGGTCGCCAGCTGATTATTTTGGCGGGTAATCACGACTCCGTTTCGACACTAAACGAATCCAAAAACATTCTAGCCCAGCTGAATACCCAAGTAATTTCTGCCGCTTCTGAAGACTTAGCTTCGCAGGTTCTAACGCTTAAAAATAAGGCCGGCGAAGTGGGGGCAATTGTCTGTGCTATTCCTTACTTACGCCCAAGAGACATCATGCAAAGCCGCTCTGGGGAATCTGGTCAGCAGAAACAGCAGGCATTAGGACAGGCAATAGGCCAGCACTATAGCGATGTTTTTGAGCTGGCAGAAAAACAACGTGATGCGCTCAATAATACTTCTCCTAACAATCCTGTACCGATCATTGCGACAGGGCATTTAACTGCGATGGGGGTAACTACTTCAGAGTCTGTTCGCGATATTTACATTGGTAGCTTAGAAGCTTTTCCGGCGAAAGACTTTCCCGCAGCGGATTACATTGCATTGGGGCATATTCATCGGCCACAGCGAGTCGCCAAAACGGATCACATACGTTATTGCGGATCACCTATCCCATTAAGTTTTGATGAACTTGGCTCTGATCCTGCTAGTTCCAAAAAAGAAGTTTTATTAGTGGATTTCCAAGAAGGGGAGTTAAGCCGAGTTGAGTCACTAGCAGTGCCACTCTTTCAGCCGATGCAGGTAATTAAAGGCGATCTCAATAGTATTGAACAACAACTTGCCCAATTTACAAGCGAAGCTATCGATGAGAATGAAGATTGTCAGTTGCCAACCTGGCTTTCTATCGAGGTGGATACTCAAGATTATTTGAATGACTTACAGCAGCGTATACAAGCCCTGACTGCCGATATGAACGTTGAAATTTTGCAGTTAAGACGAGCGCGTAAACAACAGCAGCAGCGCATCGAACGTGAAGATAAAGAACTACTGGCTGAATTAAGCCCAGAAGATGTATTCGAGCGCAGGCTCGCGACTGAGGTATTCGAAACTGATGAAGATAAAGAACGACGAGTACGTTTAAAAACAGCCTTTACCAGCATCGTTGATGAACTAGAAACGGAGCTGAATGATGAAGATTAATAGCGTTCGTTTTAAAAATATTAACTCGCTGCAAGGAGAGTGGAAAATTGATTTCACTCAGCCTCCTTTTGTCGATAACGGCGTATTTGCCATTACTGGCGCAACGGGCGCAGGTAAAACAACCCTGCTGGATGCGATTTGTGTTGCCTTGTATCAGCAAACCCCACGTTTAGGCAGCATCAATAAAAATACCAACGAATTAATGACGCGCGGTACCGCTGACTGCTTAGCGGAAGTTGAGTTTGAGGTTAAAGGGGTTGGCTATCGCGCTTTTTGGAGTCAGCGCCGTTCTCGCAATAAAGTTGATGGTAATTTACAAGACTCAGTGGTTGAGTTGGTGCAAATAAGCGATGGAAAAATATTGGCCTCGCAAGTTAAAAAAATGAGCGCTCTGATTGAGACTATTACTGGTTTAGATTTTGCGCGCTTCACAAAATCGATGATGTTATCGCAAGGGCAATTCGCCGCCTTTCTAAATGCCGCAGCCAATGAGCGAGCAGAGTTATTAGAAGAACTCACAGGTACTGAAATTTACGGCTTGATTTCAGAGCGCGTACATCAAAAATTCAGCGATAGTAAAAATGCATTAGCGCAGTTAGTGGCTCGCTCTGAAGGGGTAGAATTATTAACTGAAGAACAAATCATAGAGTTAAGCCAGCAACAAAAAGATTTGCTAGTAACGGTGCAAGAAACCGAAGCTGAGTTAAAGCAAATGCAAGCATTGCAGCAATGGCTTTTTGCTTGTGATAAAAATCAGCAGAGTCAAAAACAATTAGATCAGCAGCTGACGCAAGTACTGCAAGAACAAGAAGCTCAAACTGAAAATTTATTACGTTTAAAGCAATCGCAGCCTGCAGAAAAACTACAGCCGAGTCATCAGTTATTACAACAAGCCAGTGCGTCGTTAGATCAGTGTAAAGAACAGCTGAATTTATTGAATGACAATAAGAAGGCAGAAGAGGCGACTGCATTAAGCGTGTTTAATATCGCTGCGGAAAAAGAAACTGGTTACAACTCAGCGAAAAAAGATTTTCAAACTTTTGAAGAGTTATTGAATACAACCATCTTGCCATTGGATCTAGAAATACAGCAATTAGCGGGCAGTTTAATAAAAGAGAAGCAAGACATTGATCTGCTCAAACAAAAGCAACTAAACGATCAGCAAGGTATTGCTCAGCTCCAAAACGATATAAAAATTGAACAAAATAATCTAGCCGCTTGCCAATCGTATTTAGCCCGCCACCCGCAGGCCGAAAAGATTTCGTATCAACTGCCGGTTTGGAAAAATCAAATCACTCGCATTGAACCGCTGCAAAGCAATAGCCAAAAAATTAATCAGTCTATATTGCAGTTACAAAAAGATGGGGCAGTGGCTGAACAACAGGCCACTGATTTAAATAATAGTATTGTACAAAAAGCCAATCAAAAGGCACAAGCACAAGCGCATGCCGAAGCGTTGCAAGCACTGATTGCACAACAGCTATTGCCGAATTTTGATGCAGAGCTCACTTTAACGGAGTTTCGTAAACAGTATGCAGAGTATGCTCAGCAGCTAAAAGATGTCGACGTTATGCTGGATCAAGAGCGCAAAATTGTTGATTTAACTCAGCAGCGTAACCAGTTACAAAAAAATCAAGAGTGTCCTTTATGCGGCTCGCGTGAGCATCCGAAGGTTGAATTATATCAGGCACTGAATGTGTCCGAAACTGAGCAGCGTAAAATCAACCTCACGAATACACAACAGCGGCTGAAAGAGCAGGCTGAAAAACTAAAACAAGATTCTGCTGATTATAAGCAAGCGCTTATTACAGTTGAAAACCAACAGCAGCTGCTTGAAGCAGAAGAAAAGAATTTAGTTTTATTGCAGCAACAGCAAGACAAACTGATTCAACATATTGATCGTGAAAGTCAGCAGCAAGTAGCCATAAATACTGAGCTGTCTGAATTGTTACAGACATTAAATCATCAGCTTAACGAGTGTGGTTTATCGCTACCAGAAATCCATCAGTTAACGGATTGGCTTAATTATCAAACTCAGGCTTTTGAAGAATGGAAAAAACAAAAAGATTCTGAACAGGGATTAAATCAATCAATAGAGCTACTGCGTCAGAAAATAAGCCAAGCTCAAAAATATTGTGAGCAAGAACAGTCTAAGCTCTCACAACAAATTCAAACTTATAATGAGCATGAAACGTATCTAACGCAGCTACGTGAGAAACGTCTTAGCTTACTGCCAGATCCTGATACTAATCACGCTCGAGCCTCAGCTAAAGAATTACTTGAGCAAAAAGAAAAGTGGATGAAAGAAAGCCTAATGCAGCGTCAGCAGGCTGAACAAACATTACAAAGCACACTGGCACAAATAGAACTCGGGCAAAAGCAATTAGGCAGTCTTGAAATAACTTTTGCAGAAAAATACCAGCAATGGCAAAGCATGTTGCAAACTAGCTGCTTTGATACTGAAGAAGCGTTTATTGCAGCTCTGCTGGAACCAAAGCAAAGAGAAGCCTTGCTCGCGCTTGAACAAGATTTAAAAGAGCGTACAGCTCACTTTACGACGCTACTAGAGCAATCGAAGTCAGAGGCGCTTGCTTTAAAAGAAAATCAACCTGAACTGTCTTTGGAGAAATTTAACCAACAGCTTAGGGAGGAATTAAATGAACAGTTTGATGAGCAGTTTGATGAGCTGTCAGAGTCTGAAAGTATTGAAGCAAGCATTCAAAATCTTCAACAAGATTTAAAAAACCATGCTCAAACCCAAGGTGAAGTAAGGCATTTACTGGCAAGTGATCAACAAAAGCGCGAACAGCAAGCTGAGCTATTCAATCAAATAGATGTAGCACGACAAGACTATGATGATATCACCTACTTACACAGCCTAATTGGCTCACAAAAGGGTGATAAATTCAGACGCTTTGCTCAAGGCTTAACCCTAGATCACCTAGTGTATTTGGCGAATCGTCAGTTAGACCGCTTGCACGGTCGCTATTTACTGCAGCGTAAGCAATCTGAAGCCCTTGAATTACAAGTACTAGATACCTGGCAAGGGGACAATGTACGCGATACCAAAACCTTATCGGGTGGAGAAGGATTCTTGGTGAGTTTGGCCCTAGCGTTAGCGTTATCAGACTTGGTCAGCCATAAGACCAGTATCGAATCCTTATTCTTAGATGAAGGTTTTGGTACGCTAGATAGTGAGACCTTAGATACCGCTTTAAACGCGCTAGATCAGTTGAATGCTTCGGGAAAAATGATTGGAGTAATCAGCCATATCGAAGCCATGAAAGAGCGTATTCCTGTGCAGATTAAAGTGCAGAAAATGAATGGTTTAGGGATTAGTCGATTGGATGGACAGTTCAAGTTTGACCTTGCTATGGACGAGAGCATAGCGAAGGCAAATTAACTTTTTTATGCAGCTATTATAATGCCGAATGGATATAAGGTTTATCGTTTTAAGGCTCACCATCAATGTGGAGTACATCTTTGCCTTCGACCTTAGAGTCGTAGGTAAAAGTACTGCTTACTGACCTAATATTGAATTCTATTTGATGTTCTGGAATTACCATACCTGAATTGCTTGGAGTACATTGGTGACCGCAATTCCCCATGGCCTCAGGAACAACGACTGCAGGAATAATAACCGACTCTTGCTTTTCTTTTCTTGCAATAATTGAGTGAGAGAAGAAGTGGAAGTCATTTTCCTTCCCGATTTCGCCTGCTCGCTCAAATAAATATTTCTCTAGGACTTCCCAGTCTTCATCCCTGTAAGCCTCAAAAGTGATGTCATAAATATTTTGACCGACCTTAGTTTCAAAATAACCTTCAGGTACATGGGAGTCTTTAAGGTGATATATTGAAGAACACCCTGACAGGGTGATGAGTAATAACGCGTATAGGCTTTTCAATTTCATAAATGGTCCAGAGTACTTAATCAGAATGCTTGAATAGGTAGCGATTTAGTTCGCTTTTTTAACAAATTTTGCGGTAATTATCATTTCACCTGCGCCATCGACTTTGCAATCGAGCTGGTGATCTTTACCTTCAACGATGCGTTTGATCACGGCCTTGGTTCCGACTTTAAGAACTTGAGAACTCGCTTTAATTTTTAGGTCTTTAATCATGGTGATTTTATCACCTTCATTTAACGGTGTGCCATTTGAATCTTTAACGATAAATACCTCATCGTCAGGTTCAGATGGATTCCACTCATGGGCGCATTCTGGGCAAATGAGCAAACTTTGGTCTTGGTAAACGAATTCAGAACTGCACTTAGGGCAGGGTGGTAATGGCATAATTGCTTTCTTTTAATGAGTCGCACTTGTTAGTTGAATCTGCGTTTCTTTACTTTCAATTCGGTCTTGAATTTTGACAAAAGCATTTAAACATTCTTCTACCAAGTTCTGTTTAGGGTGCTGAATAACAAACAAATACATCATATGTATCAATAGTGTGGCACCAATATGACGTTGCAACATTTCATTAATATTTTCCACGGATGGAATTGCATTATCCGATGCATAAAGCATTTTATTACGAATATTAGCAACTTCTTTTATGTGTTCATAAATTGAATCAATGCCTTTCTCTTGTGCTACATTCCTGACATCTTTCAAATAATCCTTAGGTGAACCAGACGGGTCTACTGAGACCAGGTTCAATGGAGGGTCAGGATATATAAATTTATCTTCACCTTCGAATTCACCTAAAAACATACGTATTCTTAACACTTCATTATTTTCATCAGAGGGGATTTCAAATGTTGTTTGTATTGGGAGTTCATGATTTTTTACATTCAATGTCTCTCCTACCAGCATTAGAAACGGGTAAACACCACCTTTATGATTGTGATTTCTTTTTTTTAGTTTTTTAGCTTCTGTGTATTTTTTACTTTTTAAGGCCAAAAAGAGAGCTGTTGATGCCTCTTCTTCGGCAGTGATTGCTAAAAAAGCTGAAACCTCAGGCATTGAGTTAGTTAACTCAAATGATCTGTTAATATGTCGGATACTAGACCTAGCAGCGTAACCTGCATTACCTTTAGTTTTAGATGAAATATCTAAAAGTTTCTTTTGAAAGTGATTTAAAGGCATAGACCCCTTTTGAAACATAACGCCAACATAATGGGCGCGCGGCTTTTTGCGCGTCCAGCCAGCTTTGCTGGCGATCATTGATGTTCTTGTGTACGCCCAGCATGGGCATGAACTAATGAGGTGAAAGTCCTCTGTAGGAAGGTCACCATCCTTAGCGATTTTAATATCACTATTAGATGTTAACTACTAGCGAATGGCAAGGGCTTAAGTGCGACGTTACCATTGATAACCAAAAGAAATCGATGGCATAATATTAAAATTCTCTTCAAAATAATTATTACTATTGGGGGCAATTAATGCTTGAACAAAACTATACACCTCAATAGACGTAACCCAGCCACTTTGGTTAAAGCCATTTGAATTATATGAATACCCAACTTTATAGCCGGAAAAATCAGATTCTAACGTAAAACCGATAGTGCGAGCTAGATAAGCAGAGTTTCTATCAGATAACTTATATTCATACCCTACGGATCCTAAAAAGGCTAAAACTGAAGCGCTTCCTTCAACAAATAACACTCCGTTTCCAAGTTGGGTATTGGCATTTAAATGAGGAAATGGGAAAGTCCATCCGCCATAACGAAAACCTAAACCAACAGAAGCGTGGAGATTTAGTAGTGACTCTGCTCTAGCTTCCTGCACACTAGCTACAATCAATAGTGATAAAACAAAACTGGTAGATAATCTCGAACTCATAAATTCACCTAGCGCTTGAAGCATGAGTGCGATTTATCGCGTCCAATGCCTTTATTTGGTACGCCCAGCATGGGCATGAACTAATTAGGTGAAAGTCCTCTGTGGGAAGGTCACTATCCTTAGCGATTTTAATATCACTATTAGATGTTAACTACTAGCGAATGGCAAGG